>Ga0335084_10004494_pt1 | contig 13745 bp, 10 predicted proteins | sample Lox_Sample_44_FD_206721 | JGI IMG/M metagenome (GOLD analysis project Ga0335084, IMG submission 206721) | Soil microbial communities from Loxahatchee National Wildlife Refuge, Florida, United States - Lox_Sample_4.4 | ecosystem: Environmental > Terrestrial > Soil > Wetlands | place: USA... | reverse complement strand
ATCTCGTAACGTCCCGCGACATCAACTCGATTCCTTACGGCACCGCTTTCTCTAGAGCCGCGCAGGATCCTGCGAACTTCACCAGCTATTGCGCGAATCCAGCTCCGGGCAATCCGTGCACCGGTGGCCTTCCGCAGGTTGAACCGGGGCTTCCGGCGTTTTACTCGGATGCCGGCTTCAATTTCAGCGGAGCGTACGCCTACGGACACATGGCCTACTCCAATGCACCGCTTGTTCCTTACAAGGGGTACGGGCAGATCGCCTATCTGCAATGGGATGGGAACGCCAACTACAACTCCCTGCAGGTTTCGTTGCAGCGGCGGTTCTCAAAGGGATTGACCTTCGGCGCCGTCTACACTTGGTCGAAGGCCCTGACCACCGCGAATGGCGACCAGGATTGGCAGGACCCCTTCTCGCCGAAGTCGCTCGATTACAAGGTTGCCGATTGGGATCGCACCCACGTTTTTGCTGCCAACTTTGTCTACGACTTGCCAAACACCTCGAAACACCTTGGTGGTTCGAAGTGGGTCTCGTATCTCGTCGACAACTATCAGTTGAGCGGCGTCGTGCAGGCCATGAGCGGCACTCCCGTCGACTTGAATAACGCCTTTAGTTTTGAATCCGGCGCCGTCGACGGTGGCAACATGTGGGGAATTATTCCTTACTACTACACCTATGACAGGAGTACTGGAAACGTTGCACTACCTCCAGTGGCAGACTATCGTCTGCGGGGAACGCGCGACACACTACGCGAAGGCGGCATGCAGAATTGGGATCTTTCACTCTTCAAGAACATCCCGTTCAAAGAGCGTTATAACATCCAGCTGCGCCTTGAGGCCTACAACGCCTTTAACCACCCGAACATTTTGACGAACCATTACGACGTCATCGGCCAGGATGGCAACCCAATCCTGCCTCAACAATGGGACTACCCAAGTCAAGCGGGAACTGGTCCAGGCTTGACGAGTTTCACCGTGACGAAAGGCGCCGATTGGGGCAAACCTGCCAGCGGCTATGGCACAGGCAACGGCGGCGCACGCGTCTTGCAGATCGGCGCGAAGTTTACCTTCTAACCGCAAGTCGAGGCTTGAGTCTGGTGCGTTCATCCCGGCTCAAGAAAATAGCGATCCTCCTGCCATTCGCATGGGTGGCAGGAGGATTTTTTTTCTGAGCGGCGCCCGAAGCTCCGAACGGGGCTAGAATCGAGAATCATGATCAAACATTGGAAGTGCATCACTCTCTTGCTCGCAACCAGTCTGCCCCCCAGCTCCGCTGTCGCGCAAAGCGGGCTGATTCGCGTCATAGAATCTTCGGAAGAGCGTCGCGCCATTCTCGAAGAACAGCCGGCAATCAGTTTTGGGGTGCAGCGCGCGCCGGAACTCACAATCTCGATAAACGACGCGGTCCGCTACCAATCGATCGATGGATTCGGTGCTTCCCTTACCGATTCATCCGCATGGTTGCTCTGGAGCAAACTGACCGAGGCGCAACGTAAGGAAGCCCTCGTCCAACTCTTCGACTCGCGAAAGGGGATTGGGCTCAGCATGTTGCGCCAACCGATGGGCGCGAGCGACTTTGCCCTCGACGACTACAGCTATGACGACATGCCAGCTGGGCAGGGTGACGCCGACTTAAATCATTTCTCGATTCAGCGCGACCAGCGCTACATCATCCCTATCCTGAAGGAGATTCTCACGATCAACCCCCAGACGAAGATCATGGCCACGCCCTGGAGCCCACCGGGCTGGATGAAAACGTCTCAATCCATGATTCAGGGATCGCTTCTCCCGACGGCCTACCAACCGCTCGCAAACTACTTCGTCAAATTCGTCAGAGCGTACGAGCAAGCCGGCATCCCCGTCTTCGCCATCACCATGCAGAACGAACCTCTGCACGTGCCGAACAATTATCCCGGCCTGAACATGACTGCGATCGAACAGACAGTATTTTTGCGCGACAACCTGGGACCCTCATTCCGTGATGCGGGCCTGAAGACGAAGATCCTCATCTTTGACCATAACTGGGATCTGATCACTTACCCCATCACCGTTTTGAGCGACGCCCGCGCTGCTGACTTCGCCGACGGTATCGCCATCCATTGCTACGGTGGCAGCGTGACCGCGCAGACCGAATTGCACGACCGGTTCCCGGAAAAGCCCATCTGGTCGACAGAATGTTCCGGCGGCGAGTGGCAGAAAGGAAACATGCTCGAACAGCAGGCCCGCCTACTCATCGATTCCATTCGCAACTGGTCCAAAGGCGTGATCTTGTGGAATCTTGCTCTCGACCAGAATCACGAACCGTACCTGGGCGGCTGCAATACCTGCCGTGGAGTAGTGACGGTGAAGCACGACGTAACCCCGGCACAGGTAATTCCCACGGTGGATTACACCGCCCTGGCGCACGCCAGCAAATTCGTGCAGCCCGGAGCTGTTCGCGTGGATTCGAATTCATTCGGCCAGGGCAGTCTCGAAGATGTGGCCTTCCGCAACCCGGACGGATCACTCGTGCTGATCGTACTAAACAGCGGAGGTGCGACGACGACGTTTAACATCGCCTGGAATGGAAAATACGCAAGTTACTCTTTGCGGAAACAGTCTGTTGCTACTTTTGTCTGGGACGGTAAGTAGCGTTCCGTTTACGATCTCGACGTTGCCGTCCGCTCAACCAGAGGAACGATCTCCGAACGAATCGAATCGTCGTCATCGATCGGCCCGATTCCGGAAAAGAGCCACCACAGTTCGGTGTGCTCGACCGCCTCGCCTGGCTGTAGGGTCGCCACAGGCCCGAGCGTTTCCAATTCAAGAAACTCAGCGTTCGTAAAGAGCTCAAAATTGCAGCCATAGTCGGGATATGACGCCCCTGGTATCGGCCTGGATCGCTTCACAAATACCTCGCCGGAGCGCACATAGGCTCCCCAGCCCCACGGATTATAGAGCCCGCTCATCTGCTCGGGAAAACGGCCGCATGGGTCTTCTTGTTGCACCAACTGGAGAAAATCTTTGCCGATAATCCAGCGGCTATCGGTGAAGTCTGTGAATGACCAGAGGGTGAGAGGCGAAACCGATTGGAAATGCTCCCTGTCCATTGCCGCTCGTGGCGGAAACGGCAAGATTCCCCGGCCTCCGGCGCGCAACATGGTGGGTGCCCACGGAGCAAGCTGTGTCGGCTCCGCCGCTTGATTGGCGATGGAGTGGACGAGTTTCACGCGACTTCCCTTTTCGCTCAGCTCAACAGCCATCGATTTCTGAAGAGCCGTGCCAGGCGTGTCGGACTCAACCCGCGCCGTGAACCTCGCGCCCACGGTCGTGACAGTCACTTCCACGGGGCGGTTGTCCGGAAAGTACGTCCGCTCCACTTCCGGCCACACCCAGAGTCGATGCCCTCCGTAGAGACGGAACTCGTCCCCTCCGGACGCGCCGGCTTGCCCTTCGACTTCGTGAAACTGGTTTTCCCCACCCGGCAGCGCGTAGCGAGTCACTCTTGGGCCAACGTCAGCCAGTACAACCAACTCAATCTCGCCGTTGGTCAGATAATACGAATTCGGCCAGCCGCCATAGTCGCGCTTTTCGATGCGAATCACATGAGTTCTTTCGCGTTCTTCTGAATCTTGCCCCACGCGGCCGCGATCTCCTGCATGTCTTCTTCGTCTCCGAGCAGTGCAGGCTGGGGAATCCAGATCGTCTCCCAGGCCGCGCGGCGCGTCACCGGGAAATCCTCCTTCAGAAACGGGTGCGCCTCAGTAGCCTGTGCGCCACTGAGCCGTTTGCGATACTCGCCGTTCTGAAATAGGTCGAGTGCGTGCACTGGAGGGTAACTGGCCTGGTTCGGAATGCCCTCGGCATTCATTGCTTGAATCAGCTTGTCAGTGCTGGCGCCAGCAAACTGCTTCGAGTCGACGTGGAAAATATAGGCGTATTGGCCGTTGCGCGTGCACCGGGGGTCGAGTTTCTGAGGAGTGATGCCGGGAACCCGAGCGAGAAGCTTGTCCAGCACGCGAGCATTCGCATGGCGCTTCTTCGTTTGCTCATCGAGCCGCGTCAACTGCGCGCTTAGCACCGCCCCTTGCCATTCGCTGAGTCGGTAATTCGATCCGTTGATGTAGTGGCTGTAAAACCACCCTCCCGGCATGCGTCCGCAGTCGTGTACGCTTCGCGCCAGGCGTTCAAACTTGTCATCGTTTGAAATGATGATTCCGCCTTCGCCGGCGGTCATGAGCTTGCTCGACTGGAAGCTGAATGTGCCGGCGGTGCCAATCGCGCCTATGCGCTTACCCTTCCACTCCGTCGCGTGCGCGTGCGAACTGTCTTCAACCAGCGCGAGCCCTTTCTCTCGCGCCAGCTCGCCGAGCACATCCAGGTCCGCGGGATGTCCGCCCATATGCACGGCAATGATCGCCTTCGTTCGTGGTGTGACGGCCGCCGCGGCGAGGTCGGGATCGAGGCAATATGTCTCCGCGGATACGTCAACCATCACCGGCATCGCGCCCGCGTAAAGTACTGCGCTCGCCGTTGCGACGAACGTGAAATCCGGCACAATGACCTCATCACCCGGCCCGATACCGAGCGCTGACATCGTCACTTCAAGCGCAGCCGTTCCATTCGTCACTGCTATGCCGTGCTTCGCGGCGTGAAACTGGGCGAACTCCTGTTCGAATGCCAGCGTGCGTGTGCCCGGCGTGCGCCACCAGATCCGGCTCTCCAGAACTTCGGTTAGCGCCTTGCGTTCCCTTTCGTCATACTGCGGCCAAATCGGAAACGGTTTCTGTTTGGACTTCTTCCCGCCTTTCAGCGCTAGCTCCGCCATGACCCATCTCCTAAACTCGCCCGTATTCCGTTAGAACTGATTGAAGCCGTTGGCATAACGGAAGGCTTCTGTATAATGGCCGTCCTTCTTCGGTTGTTCTCCACGCAGTTCTTCTTTCGCTTTTGCATAGTCCTTGGACTCCCAGTCGGGACGGTATTTGTTCACCGCCGGCTCAAACTGGCTGACTTGCTTCAGTGCGGCATCGAACTTCAGGTCGGCGACACTGTCGATATTGACGAAATAATTTGCTTCTTGCGGTGAGGGGTAAAAGAAATACAATTCGGGGACTTTATACGGCTGCAGCCCCTGCTGAAGTCTTTGATTCGGAAAATAAAGCCAGAATTCCGCCGCCCGCACTGCGTCGATGGTATTGAACGCCGCCATGCGATGGTCGCTCTTGTGCCACCGTTCATACCATTCGCCCGGATCGACGCTCAACAGGACATCGGGCCGGATTCTTCGAATGATCGCCGTCGCTTCTTCCGTCAGTTTCGGTTGTGGTGCGTATTCGAGCATGCCGTCATCGTAGCCCATCCACAGGATGTTTTCCTTGGGCGTGCCCAGCATGCCTTCCGACACTTCCTGTTCACTGCGCCGAATCTGTGCCAGCCGCTGCGAATTCATATCGGGATCGTAGGAACCCTTGTCGTCATTGGTATACACCACGATATACACCTTATTGTGATTGCGATTCAGCAGCGCGATGGTCCCGCCCGCTCCGAACACGTCGTCGTCCGGATGGGGAGTGAATACCAATATGGTTTTGCCTTGAAGTTCCTCGAGTCGTTTCGACGGCTGCGGAGACGGTTGTTGTGGAGGCAAGCCAAGGAAAATCGGCAAGGCAAGAAATAGTCCGAAGGCAGACTTCATAGCAGGGCACTCTCCCGGGCCCACTGGCAGTGGTTTGGCAAGTTGGTTGCGTCAATCAGGAGCGAGAATGCATCATGACGCCCCGAATCTTACTTGACAGCAGCCAGCCGTGCAATATTATCTCCGCTCAACAGTTGTTTCTTTTCTGTATTGGGGAGAGGGTTATGGCCAACCGGGTCCGGTTTATTTCGGCAGTTCTGTCTCTTTTCTGCTTTCTTTTCTTAGCTGCAAGCCTGTCGGCGCAGGTGGACCGTGGCTCAATTGTCGGATCCGTCACTGACGCCAGTTCGGCCTCTATCGCAACTGCCAAAATCACTGTCACCAACTTGGAAACGAGTCAGGCGATAGAACTGTCAACGGACGACGAGGGCAATTACTCAGCAAAATTGCTTCGTATCGGACGCTACTCCGTGCGCGTGGAGAAACAAGGGTTTCAAAGCGCGATCGAATCCGGTGTCGATGTCGGGATTAACCAGGTTGTTCGCGTCGACTTCTCTCTAAAAGTCGGCACTGCCGCCGAAACTGTCGAGGTCTCCAGTGCTGCCCCTCTTCTGCAAACAGAAACATCTTCGCTTGGCACGATTGAAACAGAAAAGCGCATCACGGACCTGCCCTTGAACGGCCGCAATTTCATCCAGCTCGCCTATCTCGGGCCGGGCGCAAACGGCGGCCAGACTGGCTCGAACGTCAGCGGCGGTGTATTTGAGAACGAGCGCGCGAACGAAGCCATTTCTGTCAATGGCTTGCGTGTGACGAACAACAATTTCCTCCTGAATGGCGTCGACAATAACGAGTTCGGCTTGGGCGGGACGGTTATGCTTCCCCCTCCCGACGCCATCGCGGAGTTCCGCACCGAAGAGAACGCCATGGGCGCGGAATTCGGCCGGGGTGGGGCCGCAGTCAACGTGGTTCTTAAGTCTGGCACCAATGAGTTCCACGGTGGCCTCTATGAATTCTTCCGCAACGACAAACTCGATGCGTTGAACTATTTCAGCCCCGGCCAGGCTGTCTTTCAGCGCAACCAGTTCGGCGGGTTCATCGGCGGGCCGATTCGTAAGAACAAAACATTCTTCTTCGGAAACTATGAAGGTTACCGCTTGCGTGAGAACGATCCCTTCTTCTCCAGCGTGCCCACCATCCCCGAAAGAAGTGGGGATTTTGGCGAACTGCTGTCGGAACAGGAAATTCAGCTGATTAATCCTTACACCGGCGCCGGCATCCCGGCCAATCGCGTCGACCTTGCCACAAAACCGGACGGCTCGCCCATCATCGATCCTGTCGGATTCAACGTCCTCAATATCTATCCACTGCCGACGGACACCGATCCGGCCTCCTTCAACAACAACTACCTGACTACCCAGAAGCGCATCAACAACCAGGACTCTTTTGACGTCCGCGTCGATCATACCTTCCGCCAGCAGGACCTCCTGTTCGTCTCCTACGATGTGCGCAGCACGCGTCCCGGTCCCCTAGGCGATCTGGGTGGGTCGGACTGTTGTCCCAGTCAGAGTAAATCGCGCGGTCAGCACCTGGGAATCGGCTACACACATTCCTTCTCTCCGACGCTCCTGAACGATCTCCATGGCGGGTACTTCCGCTATGCCGTGAATGCGCTTCCCTTCAACTACGGCAAAAATCTCGGCCTGGAACTCGGCATACCCAACTCAAACCGGGGCGACCTCAATTCATCGGGCCTGACGAACATCGACCCGGCTGGGTACACATCTTTGGGAGACTCAGAATGGCTCCCTGAACATGTGTACGAGAACATCTACCAGATCGCCGACACTGTCACGTGGACCCACGGAAAGCATTCCATGAAGTACGGCATCGACTTCCGTCGCCAGAAACGAAACTTCTACCAGGTAATGGCGCCTCGTGGATTGTTCGTTTTCAGTGGACTCTACACAGGTGACGGCTTCGCGGACACTCTGACGGGCATCGCGAACTATACCGAACAGGACTATCTGCAAGGAAATTACCTGACTACTTATTGGGATCTGGCGGGCTTTGCCCAGGACGACTGGCGAATCAATGCGAACCTCACCTTGAATATCGGCTTGCGCTACGAAATCACCTCGCCGGCGGGTGGCCGCGTCAGCAATTTCAACCTGCAAACCGGAACCATGGATGTTGGCTATGGATCCGGGGCTTTGCCGCACGCTGGCGTGCAATTTGACAAGGACGGTTGGGCGCCGCGCATCGGGCTGGCTTACAAACTGCCCCGCAACACCGTTATCCGTTCAGCGTTCGGCATTTTTCACTCGGCCGAATCAAACATCTTCGACGACCTTGGCTTGAACCCTCCACAGGACACGTTCAATGCCGCTCAATACAGCGCTGCGGCTGCACCGTCCGAGGCTCAGTTGATCTCCACGGGATTTCCAGAGACCTTCCCTCCCTACGATCCCGCGAACCTCGCCGGTTCTGTCAAGACCACTGGTGCAAAACGCATCATGCCCAAAATTCTCGAATGGAATCTCACCTTGCAGCACCAGTTCTCGCCGAATTGGGTTTTCACGGCCGGCTATGTCGGCACCCACGCCTACCGGCTGTGGAATCATGAATCGAGCGATCTGAATCAGGCGCTCGCTCCCCTCGACAGCAACTTTAACGGCCTGGTTCCTTCGGATTGCCTGTCGAACAACTACGGCCGGCCCTATTTCAACCAGCAGCCCTGCCTCGTCTCCATCCTTCCGCTGGACTACGCTCAACTACACACCTTCTACAATGCTTTCCAGACGTCGCTGAACAAGCGCTTCTCCAACGGATTCAATATGCTCGTCTCCTATACGTTCGGCAAGAACCTGGGTAATGCCGACGGCAATGTGGGCACTTACATCCAAGACTCCCACAATCCGAATAAAGAATACGGTCCCGCCGCGCCAGACATTCGCCAGCGCCTTTCCATCAGCGCCTTGTACGAACTGCCTTTCGGGCGCGGCCGTCAGCACATGAACGACGCGAACGCCGTGGTTGACGGGTTCCTCGGCGGCTGGGAACTGGGAACTATCATCACCGCCCAGACCGGCGAGGCCGTCACCGCCGTGCTCTCTGCCGATACCACGAACACCGGCAGCTTTAGTCCTCGGCCCGACCAGATCCATAAACCGTTCGATTTTTCCTACGGTATCGACGTGCAGACCGCGATGGGTTGCACGAATCCAGGCCATCAAACGTTGGACTGCTGGTATAACCAGGGCGCTTTTGCTGTGCCGTCCACTGCTCCCGACCAGACGTTTGCCACCAATTGGGGAACCTCGCCAATCGGTAATTTGCGCGGACCGAATCTGGTCGACTTCGATCTGGTTCTACAGAAGAGTTTCCGCATTCATGAGTCCCAGCAACTTCAGTTCCGCGCCGAATTCTTCAACATCTTCAACCACCCGAATTTCGGCTTGCCCGCGGTGAACCCGGACGTTTCCGGCGGTGCTGCTATCACCAACACGTCCACCGACAATCGGCAGATTGAGTTTGCCTTGAAGTACACCTTCTAGCGTTAGCTGAAGATTTCAGGAGAAATTGGGATGAAGCTTGAATGGAGAATCACCGGTGTGCGGCTGGCCCTTTCCGCCGCGTTGTGCACTTCCCTTCTTTCCGCTCAGACCGTCAAGTTGCACGTGTCGTCGAAGGCCGGAGATCGTATCGCCGCGAAACCCGACGTGCAGTTTTCGGATTCCAAAGCTCCCTCCGCCTCCACGTTTCAGGTTAATGACACTCTCAAACATCAGAAGATCCACGGATTCGGCGCATCGATCATGGAGGCCGGATTGATGGTGCTGAATTCACTCCCGCCCGACAAGCAGGAGGATGTCCTGCGCGCGCTTTTCGATCCCAAGACGGGCGCCGGCTACACGGCGATGAAGACGCCTCTCGGCGGAACGGATTTCCAGTCCGCCGGACCTTGGTTCACTTACGACGACACGCCTGACGACGTCGACCTAAAACACTTTTCCGTCGCTCGCGATTTCGGTCCAAACGGTGTGGGAACTTACATTCTGCGTGCCCGCAAGTACGGCAACTTCGCCTTGCAGGCTCCGATCGACTATCCGCCGGACTGGATGCTCTACAACGTCAACACCCATCAATCCGTCCAACCGAAGTATTACCCCGCGCTCGCGCAGTACTTCATCAAATATCTCGAGGAATACAAGAAGCGTGGCATCGTCGTCGACTATCTGAGCCTTTTTAACGAGCCGGAAGAGGTCTACACCAAGATTTCATACCCCGAGATCAACGTTCTCCTCCGCGATTTCGTTGGCCCAGCTTTGCAGAAATCTGGCTTGAGCACAAAACTGATGATGAGCGAAGCACCGGAGCGCATCGTGGCCTATGAGCGCTACCACGAGGTGCTCGACGATCCAGCCACGCGCAAATTCATCTCCGTCGTGGCTTATCACGGCTACGATTTCAAGAATTACGATAAGATCGCCGAAGTCGAGAAGAGGTATTCCGACTTCCCTTTCTGGATGGATGAGCTTTGCTACGCCTACGAGGCGGGGTATCCCACCACCAAGATTCTCCCGGTTTATGAGTTCGACGACGGGGACGTCTGGGGCAACGTTATTTTCAATGATCTGGAAGCCGGTACGTCAGCCTGGCTCTACTGGAATGCCATTCTGGACGAGAATGGCGGACCGTGGGCCATCTCCCCAGTTCACGGCAATCCCGACCCCAATTCGCAGCACCCTGTCGTGATCATCAACAAGTTCACGCACGAGATCACCTACACCGGCACCTACTACTATCTCGCGCACTTCAGCAAGTTCGTGCGACCCGGCGCCGTGCGCATAGAGACCGCCGGTAAAGCCGATGGCATTCGCGTGATGGCTTTCCAGACGCCGGAAGGCGGCTATGTCGCCGAGTTGCTCAACAGCCTCGAAGAAAGCAAGGAAATCAATCTCGAGTCCAAGGGCAAGACGCTCCATCTGTCGTTGCCGGCGCATTCCATCACCACCGCAACCTGGTAGACCTTCTGGCTAGGGCCTCAAGCTGCGAACAAGTGCGCGAATGAAATCCGGCGTCGTGCCGCAGCAGCCGCCGAGAAACGTGGCCCCGGCTTCGCGAAAGCGCTGCGCCGCTTGCGCGAACTCGTGCGGCGTGATTCCGTACTTAAGCGCCCCATCGAACAATTCGGGAAGCCCGGCGTTGGGCTTGACCCAGATCGGCAGTTCGCAGGCATGCGCCAGGCGCCGGCAGACCGCAATGGTCTCGCGAATGCCGGTTCCGCAATTGGTTCCGATACCGTGAACCCCCTCGTGCGCCATAGCCGCTGCCACATCCTCCGCCGTAGCGCCAGTCAGAGTGCGGTTCCTTCCCTGGCCAGAGCCGAAAACGAAGGAGACAATAACGGGCAACCCAGTTGCTAGGGCGGCCCGCGCCGCAATACGCGCCTCTTCGAGGTCGATCATGGTCTCGATCAGCAGCGCGTCGGGACCCTCGGACGCGAGGGCGTGGGCCTGGTGCGAGAATGCAGAATGGAGTTGCGCTGGCGTGACATCGCCGGCCGCCAGCTTCGCTCCGCTTGGGCCGATCGAGGCGAACACCAGGGCCCGGCCGCCGGCCGCTTCCCGCGAGATGCGCACGCCGGCGCGGTTGATGTCACCGCACTTTTCCAGAAGTTGATACTGCGCCAGGCTGGCGGGGTTGGCGCGAAAGGTGTTGGTCAGGATGACGCGGCTGCCCGCCTCGACGTAACTCTCCGCGACCTTGCGGACCAGCCCCGGATTGGTCAAGTTCCACGCGTCGATGCATTCAGCGGGTTGCGCACCAAGCTGCAGGAGTTCCGTGCCCCATGCGCCGTCGGTCACGGTGAAGGTGCCACGGGCGCAATCGGCGAATCGCATCGTTGCCCTCGGCCGGAGTGCCTGAAACGGACAAGTATACATGCGCAACGGCACTGCTTTCCTGTGTAGGGCAAGCGCGCCGCGGCTGCGCTGGTCTGGAGAACGGATGTAAGCGGACGGTAAAGGGAACCACTGTTAACTCGTTAGCAACTCAGTAGGTATTTAGAACGGCACATGCGCGCCGCCGGGCGCGAAACGGTGGTCTGATTCTCTTATGCAGTCATCCGTCCGCCCGTATCACCGCCGGAGCCGCCGTGTGGTCATGAGCCAGCCTGTCCGGCTCGTTCCATCGATTCCTCGCGGCGAGTTCTTTGAAGAAATCACGAGCACGAGCAACGTTTCGCGTGAAGGGTTCTATTTCCTGACGCCGCGGGAGCACTACGAAGAAGGGATGCGCGTGATGGTCACGCTGCCGTACCACACACCGCGGGATGCGGGCGACCGCGAGTACATCGCGCAGGTGGTGCGGGTGGAGCTCTTGGGGCCGGGCCGCCGCGGAGTGGCCATTCAACTCCTCACGTCCGTGAAGCAGTAGACGGCGTCAGCGCTTTTGCAGGCGCAAGTCAATTACACGAACATCGGTGTCGCGGTCTCGAAGAATCGCCAGTACATTTCCGGAACCGTCCACGACGACACTGCCCCCGCCATACGTGCGACCGGTCCAAGGGCCGTGGGTCATTTCCCCAACCAGATCGGTGCCGACGACCGGGCATTTCCAGATCTTCGCGCGGCTGATGACCAGTTTCTCCAAGTCGCGTTCATGAGCCGGCCATTTGTCCACGGTTTCCGCCCAGCCGTAGGGCACCAGCATCAAGTCTGGTTTGAGTGCCGCGATGCGGTTGGCATATACGTCGGAAAACGTGTCGGCGCAGATGACCACGCCGATTCGGCCGAATTCGGTGTCCACCACGTTGATGCTGTCGGCATTTCCCGGCGCGTAGGGAGGATCCATGAGTTCGGGAAGCACGTTCAGCTTGCGATGCTTCCAGAGCAACTTGCCACGCTTATCGACAAGAATGGCGGAATCATAGAGCTTGTCGCCATCCTTTTCGTCGAGCCCAATCGCAATCATCAGCCCGTACTGTTTCGCCAGGGCGGCGATACGGTCGCTGTCCGCTCCGGGAATCGGCGCCGCCAGACTGTGCGCTTCCGGATTTTCCCAGCCGAGAATGGATGATTCCGGAAAGGTGGCGATGTCCGCGTGATGGGCGCGAGCGGTTTCGAGCGCGTATTCAACCCTTCGGAAATTGCCCTCGCGATCGCCGTCGATGACGAGGATCTGACAAACGGCGATACGCAGTTTGGCAGCCCCCGAGGAGGGGAGCAGGGCGAACAGCAGAAGCGCCGAAGCGCAGACTCGTGTCAAGGAACGGTTCACGTGAGGTCACCTGAGCGAGAGGAAGATTAAGTTAAGCATATCACTGGAGTTGGACGGGGCGGCGAAAGCCGTGAAGAGCGAGGGCCAGGTGGCGAGATGGTTGTCGCAGCACCCCCACCCCAGGGGGGTCGCGTAAGTGCGGGAATAATTCGACTTAGGCATGGTTTCGGGCGTAAGTGCGGGAATGATTGGGGTTAGCGCGGCCAAGACGCGCACAGGAATTCGGTTTGTCAAAGAGCGGCGAGCCAAAGAGCGACCCGTTACCGGTCCAGCCGGCAACTTATATAACTACTCATATTATCATAAAATAATCAAAAGATACAGAAAGGAATGGGCGCGAGCGGTGATGCGCGCGGAATCCCGGGAAGCGAGGGAGGCTTCGCAGATTCAGTTTGGCTACTTTGGTTTTTTGACGCCCAATTCCGAGTCAACCTCGTCTTCGAAGGCGCGGCGTTTACCGGCGACCCACTCCCGATAGCCTTCAGGGTCGACCCATGCATTGATGCCCTGGGCGGCAGCGAGTTTACGCTTGTCGTCCAAGTCGAAATATTCGGTATGGTGGGCGAGCCAGATGTCGGGATGCAGGCTCTCCAAGAAGTGTAGGGTGTCGCGATAATCCTGATTGATGCCGGGATATTCCTGCGGGTTAGCAATCTGGTAGCCGGGATTGAAGCCAGCGCCGTCGGGAAATACGACCTGATAAGCTTTGCCGGCGTCGACGAGAGTCGTGACCCATGTGGTAGCTCCTCGTGTGTGGCCGGGAGTGTTGTACGCAGTGAGAATGACGTCGCCCAATTTGACGGTGTCACCGCTGCGGAGAATGCGATCGACCTTCACGGGTGGCT
>Ga0335084_10004492_pt1 | contig 13748 bp, 10 predicted proteins | sample Lox_Sample_44_FD_206721 | JGI IMG/M metagenome (GOLD analysis project Ga0335084, IMG submission 206721) | Soil microbial communities from Loxahatchee National Wildlife Refuge, Florida, United States - Lox_Sample_4.4 | ecosystem: Environmental > Terrestrial > Soil > Wetlands | place: USA... | reverse complement strand
CGCCATGCGCGCCGGCCTCTTCGGCGAGGGGAACGTGCCGGCCGAGATCCGGCGCGTCCTCGGCGACGCGCCGACGCCGCGCTTCCGCACGCTGGTGCGCGACGTGATCCGCGCCTCGGACGTGGACGGCGGCGGACACATCGAGATGTCGCGCGAGGTGCACGGCGCCCTGCTCGCGCTCCGCGACTTCCTCTACGCGCGCGTCTACGAGAACCCGGTGGTGCACGACGAGTTCGTCAAGGCCCAGCGCATCCTCCGCGACGTATGGGGCTGGTGCCGGGAGGACGGCGAGCGTCTCGCGCGCCGGTTCGGTGTCGCGGTGCGCGAGGGGGAGACGCTGGAGCGGGCGGTCACCGACTTCGTGTCGGGGATGACCGACCGATTCGCGCTCGCCACCTGGGAGGAGCTGTTCGTGCCGCGGCCGTGGAGCGTGCTCTAGGCTCGGCCGGGGTCAGGGCGTCCCCGAGATCGACGACACGGACACCTGCAGGTTTCGCGACACCGACACCACGCTCCCGTCCGGCACCTCGACGAAGCCGTTGGGCGCGAGGAGCCGGGAGGCGAAGCAGACCGCCTTCACCCGGCGATGGGGGCGAACGCGCGGATCGCTCTCCGGCGTGGAGAGGTCGATCGCGTCCAGCTCGCAGGGCACGATCCCCTCGAGGAGCGCATAGAAGAGCGGTCCGCCGCGGCGCGTCGCGACGAGGACGCGCCCGTTGGTGGCGACGAGGTCGAGCCGGCTCGGCTCGGTCGCGCCCGCCGCCCGGGTCCAGGCGTCGATCTGGCGGACGGTCCGCGCCAGCGCGCGGCCCGCCTGCTGCGGGTCGAGGTCGAGGTCGTCGAGCGCGTTCCCCTCCCGCAGCGACGCCAGGAAGAGCATGAAGGCGTGCTCGGAGTCGGTGTCACCCATGACGTTCCGGCGCAGGAAGTCGGGGAGCGCCGCCACCAGCTTGGGCTTCACCTCGTCCCAGCGCGCCACGGTGCCGTCGTGGGCGAACAGCCAGCGGCGGAACCGGAAGGGATGGGTGTTCTCGTCCTTGGCCTTGCCCACCGTGGCGCGGCGCGCGTGCACCAGGAGCGCCTCCGACTCGACGCTGGCGGCCAGCTCGGGCAGCTCGAGCGGCGCGGGCGCCCCGGTCGGACGCTTGGAGAGGAGCACCGCCGATTCGGAGTAGTACCCGAAGCCGTAGGCGTCGGGCGGGCCGTCGGCGAGGTCGAGCGTCACGTGCTTGCGGAGCCGGTGGAGCTGGCAGCGCAGCAGGTTGGGATCGCTCTGGAGGACGGCGACGACGGCTCCCATGGGGTTTTCCCTCTCCGACTTCTACTCCACGATGCTGACGGTGCGAAGGCCATGCCCTCGCCACACGGGAGTCATAACGCCGGCGGCGGGCGGCGACATTCCGCCCCGAGCGCCCGGGAAGAACACGGGTTTCGAGACGCTCGTTTGACAGGCCGCGGGAGCCGCCGATAGGATGCCGTAACCCGGCGGAAAAGCTGGTCGAACCCGCCTTGACTCCATGAGCGACGACATCGCAGTCGGGATCGACCTCGGAACCAGCTACAGCTGCGTGGCGTCGAGCCTCGAGGGTGGGGCGCCCCAGGTGCTCGCCAACGAGTGGGGCGACCACACCCATGCCTCCGTGGTGAGCTTCCTCGACGACGGCACCGTGCTGGTCGGCAACACCGCCAAGAAGAACATCATCACCAACGCCGAGAACACCGTCTACTCGGCGAAGCGCCTCATCGGCCGCTTCTTCTTCTCCGACGAGGTGAAGAAGGCGCAGGCGGTGATGCCCTACCGGATCGTCGAGGGGCCCAACAACTCGGTCCGCGTCGAGGTGAAGGGGAAGAACTTCGCCATCCCGGAGATCTCCGCCCTGGTGCTGAAGGAGATGAAGGCCATCGCCGAGACCGCGCTGGGGCGGTCGGTGACCAGGGCGGTGGTCACCTGCCCCGCCTACTTCAACGACAACCAGCGCCAGGCGACCAAGGACGCGGGCCGCATCGCCGGGCTGGAGGTGCTCCGCATCATCAACGAGCCGACCGCCGCGGCGCTGGCCTACGGCTTCGGCCGGGACGTGCACCAGCGGATCTGCGTCTACGACCTGGGCGGCGGCACCTTCGACGTGTCCATCCTGGAGATCGGCAAGGACGTCTTCGAGGTGCTCTCCACCGCGGGCGACACCTACCTGGGCGGCGACGACTTCGACGACCGGATCATGACGTGGCTGGCCGACGACTTCCTCCAGAAGCACGGCCTCGACCTCCGGCAGAACAAGTTCTGCCTGCAGATGCTCAAGGAGGCGGGCGAGCAGGCGAAGATCGCCGTGGGGCGCGAGGGCTCCGCCCAGATCCACGTCCCCGGGATCTGCCAGTCCCCGGAGGGCGACGTGATCGACCTCTCCCAGAAGCTCACCGCCGATCAGTTCAACCGGATGGTCATGGACCTCGTGCAGCGGACCTTCAAGGTCTGCGACGAGGCCCTCCAGTCGGCGAAGATGACCGCCTCCGACATCGACGCGGTGATCCTGGTGGGCGGGCCGACGCGGCTCCCCATCATCCGCAACTCGGTGCGCCACTACTTCCAGAAGGAGCCGATGGCCGGCATCGACCCCGACGAGGTGGTGGCGATGGGCGCCGCCATCCAGGCGAGCGCGCTCCTCAACGCGCGCGCCGCGACGGCGGGCCAGGCGAGCTACCTCCTCGACGTCACGCCGCTGTCGCTGCGGGTGGGGACGGTGGGCGGGTTCACCGAGAAGATCATCGAGAAGAACACGCCCATCCCCATCGAGAAGTCGAAGACCTTCACCACCAGCCGCGACGGCCAGGACCGCGTGCGCATCCGCGTCTACCAGGGCGAGTCCAACCGCGCCGAGGGCTGCGAGCTGCTGGGCGAGTTCGAGTTCACCGGGTTCCGCATCGGGTACCGCGGCGAGGTCCAGATCCAGGTGACGTTCGAGATCGACTCGAACGGCATCGTCAACGTCTCGGCCACGGACATCGAGACGCGCCAGAAGACCTCCACCACCATCAGCCTGTCCTCGGGCCTCTCCGAGCAGGACCTCAAGAAGGCGATGGAGCACAACGCCGACATCGAGCTCGCCCGCGGCCAGCGCGCCGCCTGAGGGACCGCGGAGGATCGGGACGCCGATGGTGGACGAGACCTTCCTGGCCGAGGTCCAGGCGCTCGCGAGCGCGCTCGACCAGCTCGACTACTTCGGGATCCTCAAGATCCCGCAGACGGCGACCCCCGCCGACGTCAAGGCCGCCTACTACCGCGAGTCGCGCGCCTACCACCCGGACCGGTTCGCCGCCGTGCCGGACGCGGCGCTCCACGAGGCGGTGGGGCGCATCTACCGGCGCGTCAACGAGGCCTACACGGTCCTCCGTGACGACAAGAAGCGCACCAAGTACCTCGCCGACGTGACCGGGCCCGAGCGCACCAGGAAGCTCCGCTTCACCGAGGCCGACGAGGCGCAGGTGAAGGAGGCGGAGAAGAAGAAGATCGAGGAGCAGTTCGGCCAGACGCCGAACGGCCGGAAGTTCTTCGCGACCGCGCTCCAGGAGATCCAGGCCGGGCACTGGGAGGCCGCCCAGCGGGCGCTCAAGAGCGCGCTCATGTACGAGGCCGGGAACGCCAAGTTCAAGGAGCAGCTCGCCCTGGTCGAGAAGGAGCTGGACAAGACCCGGCCCAAGGGCGATCAGTTCCGCATCAAGTGAAGGCGGCCGCCCGCCCCCGTGACCATCGACCTCGTCGCCCTGGCGGTGCTGGTGCTGGCGGCGATCGCGGGCGCCTTCTCCGGCGCGCTGCGGCAGGCGGTCCAGCTCGGCGCCGTGGCGCTCGGCTGGCTCGCGGCGCGCCATCTCGGCGCCGCGGTGGCGCGCGGGCTCTCCGGCCACCTCCCCGCCCTGGTGGCCCGGCCGGTCGCCGCCGCGGTCCTCTTCGCCGGCGTCGCGGTGCTGGCCGCCTGGACGGGGCACGGGCTCCTGCGCGCCGGCGGACTCTCCCGGGCGGTGCGGGGTCCGGCCGATCGCGCCGCGGGCGCCCTGCTCGGCGGGGCGAAGGCGGCGCTGGTGGTGTGGGTGCTCCTCTCGGCGCTGGCGCTCGCCGGCGGCGCGGTGGGGGCGGGGCGCCTCCGGGTCGATCCGCGGGGCTCCGACCTGGCGGCGCTGGCGCGCGCCCACAACCTGCTGGTGCGGATCGACCCCGGCGCGGCGCGGACGCTGGAGCGGATCCTGCGCGCGGCGCGCGACCCGGGGGCGGCGGCGCGCATGGGCCGGGATCCGGACGTCCGGCAGCTCCTGGCCGACCCGCGCGTGCGTGCGCTCGTCGCCGACCAGGGCTCGCCGGGCAGCCGCGCCGAGGAGGCGCAACGCCTGCTCGAGGAGGATCCGCAGCTCCGGGCGCTGATCGAGCGGCTGAAGGCGGGCGGGGCGGACGTGGCCCCGGATCGATAGTCGGGGTCGCTCGCGGCGACGGCAGGTGGTGGAGAGGCGGTCGGTCGAGGTCGGGGCCGCGGCCGCGGCCGCGGTCGGGGTCGGGGTCGGGGTCGCGGTCGGGGTCGCAGTCGGGGTCGCGGTCGCAGTCGGGGTCGCGGTCGCAGTCGGGGTCGCGGTCGCAGTCGGGGTCGCGGTCGCGATCGGGTCGCGCCCGGCCCGCCTCAGCGCCGCGGAATGGCTCGCCCTGGCCGGACCGTCTTGGCCTTCCCCTGCTCCTTCATCTCGAGCAGGGCGCCGGAGCCGGGGTGCCGCCTGGCGTGCGCCTTGCGCAGGCGCGCGAACATCTCCGGCAGGCGGCGGTACAGGCGCTTCGGCTCGCGCTTCCTCCTCGTGGAGAGCGCGTAGGAGAAGACCACCGGCGCCGCCACCGTGCTGTCGGCGTACACCACCACGTGGTTCTTCAGCATGTTGGCCTGGACCTTGCCCCAGCTGATCGCCTCCGAGGGCGTCGCGCCGGAGAGGCCACCCCACTGCGGCGAGTCGGTGGAGATCTGGAGCACGTACTCGTGGCCGCCGCGGTTGAGGTCCAGGATCTGCCAGAGGGTCGGCTGGGTCTGGAGGTAGAAGTTCTTGGGAGATCCGCCGCCGAGGATGACGACGCCGTTCACCTTGGCCTCGTAGACGATGGCGGTGGACTGGAGCACGTCGAGGTCCGGGTCCACGGTGGTCGTGCCCCCGCGGAGCTTCATGGCCGCGACGTTCATCCCGATGGAGGAGTCGCCGGGCGACGAGGTGAAGACCGGCACGTCGTACTTGGCCGCGGTCGCCACCCAGCTCTTCTCCGGCAGCGGCGCGCCCCGGAGCACGAGGTGGCCGAGGTAGTGGTGGAGCTGCGCCGTGGAGACGTTGCCGCGCAGCTCCGGCGGAGCCTTCTCCAGCGCCTCGCGGACGAACGCGTCGGTGTCGAGGAGCGACTCCTCGGTGATGAAGACGTCGTAGATGCGCTCGATGCCGGCGCGGTACAGCTCCCGGTCGTCTACCGAGAAGTGGCCCTGCACCACCGGCAGCTTCAGCGCGAAGTGGAGGTCGTGGTAGAGGTTCGCCCCCGTCGCGATCACGAGGTCGACGAACCCCGCCTCGATCATCGCCTGGATGGCGCCGCCCATCCCGGCCGGCGCCATGGCGCCGGTGACGGTGAGCGCGATGGTGGCGCCCGAGTCGATCATCCGGCCGAAGAGGTCGCAGCCCTCGGCGAGGCGGCCGCCGTTGAAGGCGCCGGCGCGCCGGTACACGTCCACCAGGTCGACGACGCTCATGCCCGGCACGAGCCGCATCGGCTCGACCGGCGGGCGCGAGAGGTAGCGCTTGCGGAGCTGCTTCGGCGAGGTCTTGGCCATGCCGGGCGCGGACGTTACCGACCGCGCCCGGGACGGTCAAGGAGAAGGCTGGCCGCGCCGTGCCGGCCGCCTCAGGCGGTGGGCGGCCGGACGCCGGTGCCCAGCGTGAGCTGCACGAGCCCGACCTGTCCGTCGCTGTCGGGCTTGAAGGCCAGCTCGGACAGCTTCGCCTGCCGGTAGACGTCCAGCATGCGTTCCTGGCCGATGCGCCACACCGAGACCATCGTGCACGCGGTGGAATGGCCGCAGGCGTCCTCGCCGTCGAGGCAGACGTTGAGGGCCACCGGCCCCTCCACCGCCTCGATGACGTCGAGGAAGCTGATGTCTGCCGGGATCTTGGCGAGCGCGTAGCCGCCGTGGGGGCCGCGCGTGGAGCGCACCAGGCCCTGGTCCACCAGGGTCTTGAGGATCTTCGCGAGGAAGTCCTCCGGCACGTCCATCTGCCGCGCGATCTCCCGGAAGGGCACGACGGAGTCGTTGGGGATCGACGCCAGGTAGATCATGGCCCGGAGGCCGTAGTCGATCTTCCGCGAGATACGTAGGACGTGCTGCATCACGTTTCCTTGCGGCGAGTGGATGGGCGGTCGACCGGCGACCGCGACGGGTTATAACACGGGCGAGGCCCCCATTTCATGGACGCCCGCCCCCTCATCGACCTGCACTCCCACAGCCGCGCCTCCGACGGCCAGTACGCGCCGGCCGACGTGGCCCGGCGGGCGGCGGAGGCGGGGATCCGGGTCTGGGCGCTCTGCGATCACGACACCGTGGCGGGGCTCCCCGAGGCTGGACGCGTTGCGTCGGAGCTGGGCGTCCGGTTCGTCCCGGGGATCGAGCTGTCGGCGTTCCTGGAGCGGAAGGAGATCCATCTCGTCGGTCACTTCGTCGATCCGAGCCACCCGACGCTCCGACGGTTCGAGGACTTCCTCGCCGAGCGGCGGCGCGAGCGGATGGGCCTCATCGTCGAGAAGCTCGCGGCGCTGGGGATCCGCATCCGGACCGAGGACATCGAGAAGTTCAGCGGCGGCAAGACGATCGGCCGGCCCCATGTCGCCCGGGCCATCATGGAGACGGGCGCCGTGGCGACGGTCAAGGAGGCGTTCGACCGCTTCCTCGGCGAGGGGAAGCCGGCGTACGTCCAGCGCTACCGGCTCCTCGCCGACGATGCGGTGAAGCTGGTGCGCGGCGCGGGAGGCACCACCACCATGGCGCACCCCGGCGTCTCGAAGCTCGAGCGCGGCGACGTGGAGCGGCTCCGGCAGGGCGGCGTGGACGGGATCGAGGTGATCCACCCGGACCACAACCCGTCCGTGCGCGAGAAGTACCTGAGGCTGGCCGAGGCGTTCGACCTCGTGCCGACGGCGGGTTCGGACTACCACGGCGAGGAGATCGCGCCGGACCGGCACCTCGGGATGGTCACGATGGACGAGGAGCAGCTCGCGCGGCTGGAGAGGCGGAGGCCGTAGGCGACGGCCGCGTCACGCCGGGAGCGCCGCGGCGCCGGCCTCACCGCGGCGCGCCACCGCCCAGCTCGCGGGAGGCGCCCCCACCACCTTCTTGAAGGCGCGGCTGAACGCCGCCTCCGACGCGTACCCCACCTCGCCCGCGACGGACTGCACGCTCTCGCCGCCGGCGAGCCGGAGCGAGGCGAGCTGCATCCGCCAGCGGGTGAGGTAGTGCATCGGCGGCTCGCCGACGAGCCGCGTGAACCGCTCGGCGAGGGCCGAGCGCGAGAGCCCCACGTCCCGCGCCAGCAGGTCGAGCGTCCACGGCGCGGCGGGGCGGGCGTGGAGGTGCTCGATGGCCCTGCCCACGAAGGCGTCGCGCAGCCCGGCCAGCCAGCCGGTCTGGCCGGGCGGCAGCGTCGCCACGTACCGGCGGACGATGCCGATGAAGAGGAGCTCCGAGACGCGGGCCAGCACCGAGCCGGCGCCGGGCCGCCGCTCCCGCGCCTCCCCGATCGCGAGCTCGACGAAGCGCGCCAGCCACTCCCCTCCGGCCGCGCTCGACGCGTGGAGCACGCGCGGCAGCGCGCCCAGCAGCGGGTTGAAGGGGCGCGCGTCGCAGCCCAGGAACCCGCATACCAGCTGCGCCCGCGCGCCGTCTCCCTCGCCGTACCTCACCTGGACGGGGAGCGGCTCCGCGGCGGTCCGCGCGAAGATGGCCGGGTCCGGTCTGGCCCGCATCCCGGGGGCGCTGGAGAGGGCGTGCGGCTCGCCGCGCGGGAACGCGACGAAGTCGCCCGCCGCGAGCCGGATGGGCGCCTCGCCGATGGGACCCGCCCAGCAGTCGCCCGCGACCAGGGCGTGGAACTCGAAGACGTGCTCCGCGCCGGGGATGAGCGTGCCCGCAAGCTCGCGGGCGGGCGGCGCCTCCGCCACCCACGGCGCGACGCAGTCGACGAGGTAGAACACCGCGCCGGAGAGGCGGATCGACTGCAGCACGTCGGAGAGCGGGTCGCGCTCCATGCGGACGTCCTCCTCGCGGATGGACCGGCGAGGCCGGGGTCCCGGACATGCCGGCCTCGCCGCGCGGACGCAAGGGCAAGAGATCCGGACGACCGGACATGTCGGCGCCGGCCGGCCGCCGCTAGCTTCCGTGGGGCCGCCGGCCCGAAAACCCCGGCGGCGAGGAGAGCAAAAAAATGCAGACCACCTTCATCCGCACGGCGCGCGGCCCCGGGAGCCCCCGATGAGCGGCGTCAACCTGGAAGGCGGCGACGCCGCGATCCGGGCGCCCACCCGGGACGTCCTCGACTCCTTGCGTGGCCAGCTGCGCGGCGCGCTCTGCTACCCGGGCGAGCCGGGGTACGATCAGGCGCGCACCATCTGGAACGCGATGATCGACAGGCACCCCGCGGCGGTCGTTCGCGCGGCCGGGGCCGCCGACGTGATGCGCACGGTCAACGTGGCGCGCGAGCACGGGCTCCTGCTCTCCATCAGGGGCGGCGGCCACAACATCGCGGGCAGCGCGGTCTGCGAGGGCGGCCTGATGCTCGACCTCTCCCCGATGAAGTCGGTGCGCATCGACCCGTCGACCCGGACCGCGCGCGTCGAGCCGGGCGTGACCCTGGCCGAGTTCGACCGGGAGGCGCAGGCGTTCGGGCTCGCCACCCCGCTCGGCATCAACTCCACCACCGGCGTGGCCGGGCTCACCCTCGGCGGCGGGTTCGGGTGGATCAGCCGGAAGCTCGGCCTGACCGTGGACAACCTCCTCTCCGCCGACGTGGTCCTGGCGAAGGGCGCGATGGTGCACGCCAGCCCGGAGGAGAACGAGGACCTGTTCTGGGCGATCCGGGGCGGCGGCGGCAACTTCGGCGTCGTCACCTCGTTCGAGTTCCGGCTTCACCCCGTCGGCCCGGAGGTGCTCGCCGGGCTCGTCGTCCACCCGTTCGCGAACGCGAGGCAGCTCCTGCAGGGCTACCGGCGCGCGGTGGCGAGCGCTCCGGACGACCTCACCTGCTGGGTGGTGATGCGCAAGGCGCCGCCGCTGCCCTTCCTGCCGCCGGAGGTCCACGGCAAGGAGGTGGTGGTGCTCGCCATGTGCTGGGCGGGCGACCCGGCGAAGGGCCAGGGCGCGACCGCGCCGCTCCGGGCGCTGGGCAAGCCCATCGCCGACGTGGTCGGCCCGACGCCGTTCGCCGGATGGCAGCAGGCCTTCGACCCGCTCCTCACGCCGGGCCGGCGCAACTACTGGAAGTCCCATGACTTCGTGGATCTCGGCGACGCGGCGATCGACCTGCTGGTCGCGTCCGTCGGCCGGCTGCCGTCGCCCGAGTGCGAGATCTTCATCGGACATCTCGGCGGGGCCGTGAACCGGGTGCCGGCCGCCTCGACGGCGTACCCGCACCGCGACGTGAACTTCGTGATGAACGTCCACACGCGCTGGGGCGACGCCTCCCAGGACCAGGCGTGCATCGGCTGGACGCGGGAGCTCTTCGACCGGATGGCGCCGCACGCCACCGGCGGCGTGTACGTCAACTTCATGCCCGAGGACGAGGCCCAGCGCGTGAGCCGCGGCGCCTACGGCCCCAACTACGAGCGCCTCTCTAAGCTGAAGGCGAGGTACGACCCGGACAACCTGTTCCGGCAGAACCAGAACATCGCGCCGGCGAGGTAGCCGGGTGTCGGGTCGGGCCGCCACGGATCGGCGGCCCGGCCCGGCCCGTACCGCGGCCCGCCCGCTCCCGCTCCGGCGCGTCCTCGCGCGCGCATGATCGTCGCGGTCGCGCGCTCTGGAACGCCCCCGTAGGCGCGCTCTCTCTCGACGCAGCGTCCTTCCATTCTTGCCCCGGCGGCGCCTGCGGAACTCGCCCTCCGCGCGGTGCCGGGGCGCTCCGGGCTTCGGGCTCGGACAGTCCTCGGCGCCGCAGGCGAGCGGTTCGATCTCGCGCGCCAAGGACCGTCGCACCTCGCGCGCTCGCCTCGGGTCCACGCTTGCGCGCTGCGGAATGCGCCTCCGCGGGCGCGGTCGGGCCGCTCCGTTCGCGCCTGCCGCGAATGCCGTGCGCCGGAGATCACGCTCAGTATGCCATCGGAGACACGGCTGACGGTCTAACTGCCCGTTACCCGATCACCGATCTCTGACGACTCAAAGTGTTGCCCATGTACCAAGACCGGACCCCAGGAACACGGAACGACGCGGCCACGCTGCCCTGCGAACATCCGCCAAATTCAAGACGGACGGACCGGAGCCGGACGGCGGCCCCGTGGACGGCGGCGCCTCAGAGCAAGCTCCGAAAAAACAACCACGGGCCCGGTTTCGCACGCTGGTCCTCGGCCGCGAACTTCGCAGCCGCGAGCGCGAGCCGCGCCGGAGCGGTCAGGCGGAGCGGCCCGCCCGCTCCCGCGAAGGCGCATTCCGCAGCGCGCCAGGCGGGGGTCCAAGGCGAGCGCGCGAACCATGACGGTCCTCGGCGCGCGAGAACGAGTTCATCGTCTGCGGCGCCGAGGACTGCCTGAGCCCGGAGCCGAGTGCGCCTCGGACCGAAGCGGAGGGCGAGTTCCGCAGGCGCCGCCAGGGTACGCAGGTTGGGACGCTGTGCCCAGGGAGAGCGCGCCAGCGGGAACGGTTCAGAGCGCGCGACAACGGCGCCGTGCGCGCGCGAGGACGCGCCGCAGCGGGGGCGGGTCGGGCCGCGGGCTCCGCTCCCGGGGCCCGCGGGCGCCGCAGCGGGAACGGGCCGGGCCGCGGAGCCGACACCCGGGACCTCCGGCCAACCCGGGGAGAGCCTCGCAGAAAAGACCACGGGCCCGACCGTCGCCGGCCGGGCCCGTCGAGACCACGAGGCGGAAGCGTCACCTACCCGCGGAACAGCGTCAGCGACGCGAGCGCCCAGTCGATCATGGGCTGCGGCCGCACGCCGAACGCGAGCACCAGCAGGGCGCAGACCCCGATGATCGCCTGGTACCCGACTCCCCCCGCGATCGGCGGCGCATCGGGCCGGTAGGGCGCGTCGATGAACATCGCCCGGATGATCCGCACGTAGTAGTAGAGCGACACCGCGGTGTTGAGGGCCGCGATGACGAGCAGCGTGAAGTACCAGCCGCCGCCCGCGCCGTAGGTCCGCTGCCACACGGCGACGAACAGGTACCACTTGCCGATGAACCCCGCGAACGGCGGGATCCCGGTGAGCGAGAAGAGGAAGATGGCGAACGACACCGCGGCGAACGGGTGCCGCTTCGCCAGCCCCTTGTAGTCGAGGATCGACTCGGACCCCGTCGCCTCGGCCACCAGGATGACGACGACGAAGGCCCCGACGTTCATCACCAGGTAGATCGCCATGTAGATCATCACGCCCTGCATCCCGGCCGCCGACGCGGCCGAGAGGCCCATCAGCGTGTAGCCGGCGTGCGCGATGGAGGAGTAGGCGAGGAGGCGCTTCAGGTTCGTCTGCGCGAGCGCGGTGAAGTTGCCGAGCGTCATCGTGACCGCGGCCAGGACGCCGACCACCGCCGGCCAGGGGACGTTGCCCACGATGGCGGCGAGGCCGTCGGCGCCGTTGGGCCCGGCCAGGGCGCTGTGGAAGAACCGGACCGCCAGCGCGAACCCGGCCGCCTTCGGGCCGACCGACAGGAACGCGGTGAACGGGGTGGGCGCGCCCTCGTACACGTCGGGGCACCACATGTGCCAGGGCACCGCTGCGACCTTGTAGCCGAAGCCCGCCGAGACGAAGACGATGGAGAGGACCAGCGCGAGCCGCGTCGCGGCGAGCGACAGGCCCGTCGCCTGCAGGGTCTGGATGCGCCGGCCGAACTCGAGGATGTCGGTGGTGCCCAGCAGGCCGTAGAGGTAGCTCATCCCGAACAGCATCACGCCGGAGGCGACGCCGCCGTAGATGACGTACTTGAGCGAGCCCTCCGCCGCGCGCCGGTCGCCCTTGCGGTAGCCGGCGAGGACGTAGCTCACCATCGAGACCAGCTCGATGGCGAGGTACATCATGAGGAGGTCCGTGGCGCTGGCCATGAGGAACATGCCGAGCACGATGGCCATGAGCAGCGCGTAGAACTCGCCCACCCGCGACGCGGGGAAGTCCTTCCCCTGGGACGCGACGATCACCGTCAGCGCCGCGGCGGCGACGAAGAGCCACTTGAAGAAGAGCGCGAACGCGTCGTTCGCGATCATCTTGTTGAAGAGCGCCTGCGGGGCGGTGCCCTGGCCGGCGAGCGCCACCGCGGTGACGCCGAGCACCAGCAGCGCGGCCACCGTGAGCCGCAGCACCCGCGTCGGGCTCTGCTTCCAGAACAGGTCGATGACGAACAGGAACAGGGTTCCGACCGTCAGCACCAGCTCCGGGACGAACCAGCCGGTGGAGCGCAGGTTCTCCTGGAGCATCGGGAGGAGGAGATCCATCGGAGCGCGGTCCCCCGGCTACAGCGGCCGGATGTTCTGGATCAGGGCGTGGAGCGAGCCGTTGATCGCGTTGAGGATGAACTGCGGGTAGAACCCGAGCATCACCGCGAACGCGCCGAGCGGGTAGAGGGACATCCGCTCGCGCCAGTTGAGGTCCGGGTAGCCCTTGTAGGCGACGTTGAGCTTGCCCAGGAACATCCGGTGGATCGCCCAGAGGTAGTAGGCGGCGGTGATGATGACGCTCGTCGCGGAGATGATGGTGTACGTCGTGAAGACCGGGAACGAGCCCGAGAACACCATGAACTCGGAGATGAAGCCGGCCAGGCCCGGGAGGCCCAGCGAGGCGAAGAAGGCGAGCCCCATCACCGCCGTGTACTCCGGCAGCTCGGAGGCGAGGCCGCCGAACTTCTCGATCTCGCGGTGGTGGGCGCGGTCGTAGATCACGCCCACGATGAGGAAGAGCATCGGGCTGATGATGCCGTGGGTGAAGAGGTTCAGGACCGCGCCGGAGATGGCCGCCGGCGTCATGGCCGCCATGCCCAGCAGGCTGAAGCCCATGTGCGAGACGGAGGAGTAGGCGATGAGCTTCTTCAGGTCCTTCTGGCCGAGGCAGACGAAGGCGGCGTAGACGATGTTGATGACGCCGAAGACGGCGATGGCGTCGGCCGCCCAGGCGGTGGCGTCCGGCAGGAGCGCGTAGTTGAAGCGCAGGATGCCGTAGATCCCCATCTTCAGGAGCACGCCGGCCAGGATCACGGAGACGGGGGTCGGCGCCTCGACGTGCGCGTCGGGCAACCAGGTGTGGAAGGGGAACATCGGGATCTTGATGGCGAACCCGATGAAGAGGCAGACGAAGGCGATCCTGGAGAACGCGAACCCCATGATCGGGGCCGCGCCCTTGAACACGCCCGCCTGGCCCTGCCGCGCCAGCTCGACGAGGTTGAAGGTGTGCTGGGTGACGGTGCCGTCCACCAGCCGGAAGCCCTGGCTGTTGTAGTAGATGCCGATGATGGCCAGGAGCATCAGCACCGAGCCGGCCAGGGTGTAGAGGAAGAACTTGAT
>Ga0335084_10004490_pt1 | contig 13749 bp, 8 predicted proteins | sample Lox_Sample_44_FD_206721 | JGI IMG/M metagenome (GOLD analysis project Ga0335084, IMG submission 206721) | Soil microbial communities from Loxahatchee National Wildlife Refuge, Florida, United States - Lox_Sample_4.4 | ecosystem: Environmental > Terrestrial > Soil > Wetlands | place: USA: Florida... | reverse complement strand
GCGGCCGCGAATGATGAAGCCGGTGACGGTCTGTCCCTGCGTCGCGCGGAGCGGCTCGATCGATGTGATCTCGGGCACGCCGCTGCCGATCGCGAGTCGATCCGCACCCGATCCGGCGAATGGCACTACTGTCGAGCCCTGCTTCAGCAGAACGTGCCGCGTGACTGCGGTCGCGGTAGCGGCTACGGTGATGGGGACGCTGAGCTCGGTACCCGTCCCGTTCACGCTCACTGTGCCGCCCACCGTGATGTCATTGGCAGGCACGATTTCCACGTGCATGGCCGTGCTCAGTCCAGCGCCGAGGATGGTCAGCGTGCCACTCGCGCCGGCCACGATGCCGGCAGGTACGATGCCCGATGCATAGGGCCCGATCACGGTACCGAGCGGTGGCGAAACCGTGGAGCGTGTAATCGTGGTCTGCGTCTGCCCGGTTTGTACCGTGACGCCCAGTACACGCGACGCGACGAGCCTGGACAAGGTAGACGGCGGGGCGGCGTCTTGCAGAACCACTCCCACGCGCGGGGCAGCAATCGGCGAGATGGTTTGTTTGATCGTAGTGGCGAGCAACAGCGTGTTGGCCGGCAGCGTCGAAGCCGCAGAGGCGCCGGCGGGCGTTGTCACCACTACTGTGCGCGGACCCGGGGTCGCATTTGCGGCTGCGCTCACGTTGACCGTGACTTGCGTTCCGGTCGCGTCGACCGTCGGCGGGCTGATCGCGAGACCATCGGGTGGAACGACGCGCACGGACTGCGCGTTCTGGAAGTTCGCGCCGCGGACCGTCAGCGAGACGGCTGCAGCGCCGATCTGCAGGACATTGGGTGTGAGCGAATCGACTCGTGGGAGCGGTGCCGTGACCAGGAATTGCGCCTGCGCTGGGTCCGCGAACGGAACGATCGAGGCGCCAGACAGAACCCGCAGCTTGCGCACGACCTGCGGTGCGTCGGCGGCAATCGTGAGCGGGACCGTAACCTGCGTGCCGTCCAGCGCGGCCGATACGTTGCCGAGAGCAATCCCGTCCGCTGGCTGCAGCTGCACCGACGTCACGCCGAACAGCCCGCTGCCGCGCACGGTCAACGTGAGCGAAGTATCGACGATGCCGGCCGCAGGCGATCGCAGTGTAACGACGGAACCGAGGCTGACGCCGAGCGCTCTGGAATAGGCACTGCGCGAGGCAGTGGACTGCGGAGTCGGAATCAGCACACCGAGCGGACGCGAGGCGATCGGCGTCCTGATCGCCTGTACCGTCTGCCCGATGGTGAGCGTGTTCGCGACCGAGGCGATCGACGATGAGCTGCCGCCGGGCGTCGTCACGGTCACCACGTGTGCGCCTAGCGCAGCACCTGCCGAGATGACCAGCGGAGCGGTCACCACCGTTCCGGCGGTATTCGAGCTCGGCAGCCCGACTACCACGCCATCTGCAGGCAGCACGCTCACAGCCGTCGCGCTTTGCAGATTGCGACCGTACACGGTCAGCGAGACGCTCGCACCGCGAATGACATTGATCGGATCGATTGCGTCGATGACCGGTCGCGGCGGCGTTACCAGAATGCGATCCGCACCCGGCGTTGCAACCGGATACCGCCCGCTGGGTGCAGTCACGACCACACGACGCGGCGTTGTCGGCGCTCCTGGCGCAACGCTCACCGGCACGGTCACGGACGTGCCATCGGCGGCGACCACGGCATTGCCGAGCGTGAGGCCGTCGCTTGGCGCAATGCTCACGGTCGCACTCGGTGCAAAGCCCGCGCCGGTGATGACCAGCGGGAGCGGTCCGCTGCCCACCTCCAGAGTGGCCGGGCTCACTGCGCGCAGATACGCGCCGACCACAACAGCGAGGCCGCGCGACGCAACGGGCCCGATCGATCGGGTGTTGTTCTGCGACGCGCTCTGCAGCACGACCCCGAGCGGCTGCGCGTAGCTGGTATTGATCCCGCTGAAGTCGGGCGTCACCAGCAGCGGCACGCTGAGCGAGCTCAGTCCTTCAGCCGCAACCGTGAGCGAGGTGTGGCCGAGCTTGAGTCCCAGGATGGTGACGATCGCGCGGGTCTGGCCGGCCGGAATGGTGAACGCGAGCGGAGCAATTTGTGCGAGCGAGGCATCGGCGGACGTGATCGTGAACTTGCGATCGACGTCATCGGTATCGGTCAGCAAGATCTGGAAACTGCGTGGCGCGCCGCTCGGTCCGTCGGGCGGCACGGCGATCAGAGCCGGCAACACCTGAATGCGCGGCAGCACCTTCTGCACGGTCACACCGACGCTGGCAACGCCCTTGGCCACACCGGGGTTGGTAACGCTCAGCACCGCCGTTCCCAGAAGTGCCGCGGACGACGCCGTCAACGAGAAGGTCGCCTGCGCAGCGGTGGTCTGCAGATTGGTAATCGACAGCCCGGAATCGGAGCTCGTCACCTGCGCACCGAGCATTCCCGACCCGGTGACGGTAAACGGTCGCGTCTCGCCTCTCCGGATGGAGGCAGGGATCACACCGGTTGCGACGATCGGCGGCAACGGGACGACGATCGAAAGCGCGTTGTCGCGCCGCACTTTGCCGGCGGCGACCTGCGCTTGCACGCCCACCGTTTGCAGAGGCACATTGCCCGGCACCGTGACTCGCACCGGGATCGAGGTATCGCCGCCGCCCGACAGCACCACCCCTTGTATTCGCGCGTCATCGAAGAGAATCGACTCCGCACCAGCGAGCCGCGTCCCGCGCAGAGTAATGTCCGCGGTGGCGCCCTGCTCGACGCTGGAGGGCTCGACCGACGTGATCACAGGCGGTGCGCCCACGCCCAGGGTGCCCTGCTGGATCACGAAGGGAATGCCGCGCAACGTCCAGCTGACTTTGTCGAGGATGTCTCCAGCGGGTACCAGAATGCCGTTGAGCTGATTGCCATCGGCGCGGTTGCCGGCTCCGGCAGGTGAGGATCGCAGATCGATCGTCATTGCCGGCGCGGCGTGGCCGATGATCGCGACGTTGTTGAACGTCGGCCCGCACGCTTCCAGCGTGATGCCGGAGCCGTAACGAATCTCAGCGCCTTGAATCAGCGTCGCACTGTCGATCGTGCCGTCGAGGAAGCGCAGGCGGCCCCAATCCCCAGCCATTGGCGAATCACCGGGACGATCGTGTGAAGAAGTGAGGACGACCGGTGCGCCGGTCTGCCCCATCACCCGCAACGCGCCCTGCTCTACGGTGAGATCGACGCCGCCGCGCAGATAGACCGTCACGCCGGCTTCGATCGTCAGCGTGGCGCCGCCGGTGATGACCACGTTGCCGACCGCCTCGAAGGGGCTGTCTTGCGCACGCCAGATGGTGTCCGAGAGAATCGCGCCGGAAACGCTGGTCGCGGCGGCTGCGGCTCGAGAGAACAGCGCAAGCCATGCTATGGCCGCTATCAGCCACCAGCACCGCTGTATCCCCCCTTGTGCAGCACCTGCCCGCCGCATTTCCTCGACCCGCTCCCCTCTTCTTCTTGTTCTATTGGTCGCACCGCTGACTCCGCGGTGCTTCTTCTTGTCAGCCCATTCTGATTTCCAGCGCACGCTCCAGGACGCGATAGCGCTGTGTCGCTTCGAGCGAGCCCGGTGCGCGACTCGATACGATCCGCATCGCGATGTAGCGCGCCGGCTCACGCATGAAGCGTCCCTGATGCGCATCGGCCAGACGCCAGGCCCCGTCGTCGTGAAATTCGGCCCACGTATGGAAGTCGTAAGCACGCAACAGCGCGCTGTCTCCGCCGATGTAGCCGCATACGACTCGCGCCGGATAACCGGCGGCGCGCATCAGCGCCGTAAAGAGATAAGCGTGATCGGCGCATGCCCCGGCTCGCGCCTGCAGCGCGTTCACGGCGCCGCGCTCGCGCCCCTGGTATTCGTCGGCGCGAAGGGTTCGACGCACGCAGTCAAAAACGTTCTTCGCGGTATGCGTCGCGGTGTCGGACTTGAGGCTGGGGACCAACGCCTTGATCCTGGGATCGGCCGCCTCCACGTAGCGCTCGGCGACTCGATAGCTCTGTTGCAGCAGTGATGGCAACGCCTCACTGCGCGGGGCGTCGTGGACCGCCAACTGCGCATCGATGGTCACAACCCGCGTGGCATAGGGTGCCAGCGGTTCCAACTGCACACGCAGGGTTTGATTGCCGAACACATCGACCTCGACGAGCGAAGGTTGTGTACAGCTCAATGCCTCCACCCGCTGTGTCGAGGTCTGTCGCACCGGCGCGTGTACCAGGACCGAGGGCTGTTCGAGCACGCGGGCACTCTGATTTTGCGCTGAGAATGCATAGCGAATGCGGCGAGGAGCAGCCGATGGCTCGTCAGGTGCGGGAGGCTCCCCGGCAAGCGCCCGGGCGCAGACTGCGAGTGAGCCGCTCAACAACGCTGCCAGCATCTTCAGGTGATTTCGCCGATGCATCGCTGTCACGCTCCACACGCAGGCTTGCGCGGTGGCTTCGCCGCGGCGGCCCAGATCGTGGCCTGCTCGCTCCAGAACTTGCGGTAGCCGTTCACGCCACCGTCGAGGAAGAACACGTTCTGTGCAAGCGCTGCCGTCATCGCAGCTTCGATACGATCGTAGCGCGTGCCGTCGTCATCGACCACCAGCACCTTGGGCTCAGCACCCTTGCGCGTGCGCCTGGCCACCGCAGATTTCACTGCGGCGACGAGCTTGTCGGCTTCGTCGGTCGCAGGCACGCTCACCGCCTGCGGGAAAAGTGCCTGCACATCCTTGGGCGGCGCACTGGCAATGCTCACCACAACCCAATCCGCATAATTGCCTTCGTCGGCGAATTCGGCGTGATGCATGCGCGTGAGCTCGCGCTGCGCCAGCGCGTCTCCGTCGAGCGGCCCTTTGGCCCTGCGCCACGCGCTCAACCCTCCTTGCAGGACAGTGGCACGGGCGAATCCCTGTGCGCGTAACTCCTGGCAGGCCGCCTCCAGTTGCGCACTGTCACGCCCTTCGTTCACCAGCGCGAAAGGCCGGTTCTTGAGAAACGGCTTGGTCTTCACGAACGTGAGCGGCATATTGAGTGAGCCTGCGATGCGATAGCGCTCGTATTCGCGTAGCGGGCGCACATCGACCAGGAGCAGCTCGCTCTTGCCGGCCTGCTGAATCGCCTGTCTTGCGGGAAGCAGGCAAGCCGAGGCGCGCTGCCTCGATCCTGGCGCAGGCAGCCGTACGGTATAGCTGACGCTGCGGTTCGATTGCGGATCGAGCGCGGCGAGGGTGCATTCGGAGCTCGACTGCGGGCCGGCGGGCGTCACTTCGATAGCTGGTGCAGACGTCGTTGGCTTCGGCTTGCTCGTCTTCGCGGACGATCTGGCCTTCGCCGGCTCTGCGCAGTAAGCCATTTGCATGTCTGCGGCGGAGATGAAGATCAGCGCGACGGCGCTTACGCTGGCGCCTAGATATCGAGGTATCAGCGCTCTCATGAGCGCACTCTCGGGCGTCGCGCTGCAAAGAGCGCAGCCGGCAACACGATCAGCAGGAGCAGCACCGTATCGGGCTCGGTGACCACGTTTTCCGGCGGTATGGGGGTGCCGTCTTGCGGCAGTATCGTGGTGCCGGTCGCCGTAACGTTGAAGTCCGAATCGAAGACGGTGAACGCCTGGGCGGGCGGCGTGCCTGCGCCGTGCCATGCGAAGCGAACCGAGAAGGCGCGCGTGAGCGCCAGATCGTCCGTGTCGGCGACAGCCAAGAACTCGAACTCCGGAAGGAATTCGAGCGGATCCGGCAGAAGTACAAACGCGGACCAGCCGGCGGGCACGACATCGGGCTGCAGGTCGGACACCAAGAGGGGGTCGGAAGCGATCATGAAGGCAGACCCAGCGAGGAAGGCCTGGGACTCGACGCTATAGTCGTATTTCCACAGGTCCGTACCGCTTGCCCCGTCCGGGATGTCGGCAGCCGTGTAGACAATCTGCACCGGGGTTGCCGCTGATATGCCGATCAACTGGCTCAGCACAAGCAATGCAAGGAGTACTGCTTTCAGCCATCGCTGCGTCATGGAATGGGCACCAATGTCCAATTGAGCTTTTTGGGATCGAAGGGCAGCGTCCGATCCTGTCGCATGGTGAAGGTGTCGAGGCTGGTGGCAATTGCGCCTTGACCGATTGCACCGAAGGTCACGGAGCCGTCCAAGATTTTCGTAGACGGCGCGCTGCTGGTAACCGTGGCTTGCACACCCTTCACGTCCGGGCCCAGGTTGATGATGTCCACACGGTATGTGTAGTCGATCACCGTGAGCGTGAAATTCTTGCTGGACACCAGCGTCACCTTGCAGGTGAGCAGCGTCGCCTGATTCGTCGGCATGTCATTGTCGAGATTGACGTAGTTGAGCTCCAATCCCTTGACGCCTGCGTAGTTGATATCGCGGCTCAGCGCCCTGGCAGTCACCACTTGATAATTCACGTCACCGTCGAATGCACAGTCATTCAGGCCGGTGATCGTCACGGTCTGCGGGACACTCCAATTTCCCGGCGTAAATGTCAGCAGCGCAGGGCTGAGGCTCGCTTCTGTTGGGCGTGTCGTATTTAATTGCACGACGACCTCGTCGCTCGGCTGGGATACCAACGTCGCCTGGAAGGTGTTCTGGAAGCCGGACTCGCTGGTGGTCTGAATGCTCGTAGGACGCAGCAATACACTTCCTCGTGCACTCTGCGACGGAGCAACGAAGGTCCCCGGCGCATACGCGATGGTCGTGCGTTGACCGTTGCTCAGCACGCCATATACGTAGTACGCGCCAGGCGGGAATGCCGACATATCCCAGGTATAGCTGTCTTCAGGTCTCGTCGGATCGAGCACCAGGTTCTGCACGATCGGCTCCCCATCTACGCCGTGATCGTCGCGGTCGAAGAACAGCGAGAGCTGCGGCGAGTTTTCCGGATCGCGCACCTGCCAGGCGATGCGCACGCTGCCATCGACCAGTGACACGCCCGCCGGAGCAGAAAATGCGAGCGATGGCGATGCTTCATGATCGGTATCCACCACGAAGCCGGCGGGAGCCGCCCACTCGCTCGCGACCCCGCGCGAGTTACGCGTACGGGCCCGCCAGTAATAGGTGCTGCCGTTGGCGAGGGCGTTCCCCACCAGCCACTGCGGGACGCCGAGCTCTGCATGTGCAACGAGGCTCGCGAGCGCGCTGTCGCCGAACAACTGGAACTCGTAGACGAGCGCGCCACCGCTCGAGTCGGTGCCGGGCGCGAGCTCGAGGCGCGGCCGGTTGGTGTCTACCCAGGACCCCGGGCCGACATTCTTGAGAACCGGCACAGCGGGAATCGGATTGCTCAGGCTCAGAACGAAGCTGCCGTTCACCCACGCGCTGTGTGCGCGTCCATCCGAAGCTCGCGCACGCCAGAAATAGCGCGTGTTGTCGGTAAGCCCGCTGACGGCCCACGAGTTGCTACTGCGTGCACCAGAGGACCGTCGTGCCGGACTGCCGAAGCTCTCGCTGGTATCGACCTCGAAGAAGAAGGTGAGCGCGTCGCCGTCTGCATCGGTGCTGTTGACCTGCAGCACGACCGGGCTGCCCGCGACGGTGCCGCCGGCGGCGGGTTGCACTACGGTGGGGATGGCGGGCGCGTGGTTGCGCACGTTGACGGTGAAGCGGATCGCTGCCGACTCTACCCTTGCGCCTAACGGGTCGCGCGCGGTGACACGCCACGAATACGCGCCTGCAGGCAACGGATTGGGAACGGTCCATGCAACCGTTCCAGCCGAGCCTCCGGGAATGAGCGCGCTGCTCACCAGAGGCTGCGTGCCATTCGCGGCGAAAACGTCGAATCCATAGCTCACCGGATCGCTCTCGGCATCGGGCAGATTGCATACCGACAACGTCGGCGTGGCGCTATCGACCTCGGCACCGTCGGGCGGCAGATCGAGCTGCGGCGCGGGCGGTGCATCGTTGGCAAGATTCACGAAGAAGCGTCCGCTCGCCCAGGCGCTGTAGGTAGTGCCATCGAAAGCACGGACACGCCAGAAGTAATGCGTGTTGTCGTTCAAGTCGAGCGGAACCTTCCAGGTTGTTGCATCCGGAAGCCTGGCGACATCGGCCTGCTCAACGAGTTGTGTAAGCGCCGCGTCGGCGAAGAGCTGGAACGTATACTTGTTCACCGGATCGAGCGGATTCGAGCTTTGCACGATCAAGATCGGGCGCAGCACGCGTACATCGAGATCGAGCGACGGCGCAACCAGCGTCGGAATGTCCGGCCCAGCCGCTCGCTTCGCGGGCTGTACGGTGATCGAGGCGCTCTGCGTCGTTGCCAATCCGGAATCCGCTGCGGTGTAAGCGATGACATAGCGGCCCGCCTGACCGATCGCCGGAGTCCAGGCAAAGCTCGCCGTGCCGTCGCCCTGATCGTTGAATCCGGCGCCGGCAGGCAGCGGCGCGGCCGTCAGGCGAGGCGGGTTGCCACTCGCGCTCGACGCCTGCACGATGAAGCCGACGGCGTTGCCTTCCTTCACGGTGCGATCAAAGACGAACTGCAGAGCCGGTGGCTGCGCCGCACCGCTGGGCGTCGCCAGCACGACGTCATAGCGGCCGCTGCTGTTTGCGTCGAAGAAGTTGACGAAATACTCCCACTGCTTGGACGCATTGAGCGCTTTCGACAGCCAGGCGTTCTCGACGGCGATCACCTTGCCGTCGGAGCGCGTCACGCGGCCGACGGCCTTGGCCCCTTTGAACGGATCGGGCAGCTTCACATAGAAGAACCCGGCGGTCGGCGGCGCATTGAGGGAGTAGACGGAGTTGCCGCCTTGAGTGGCCGTCAGTGTGAGGCTCGCTGCGCCACTCTGATTGGTGACCGGCGTGTCGGCCGAGTCGCTCTCGTAGACGCGCAGAGCATCGCCATCGAGCGCCAGGAAATCGCGAATGTTGTCCCGGCCCGGCAAATCGACGCGCACATCCTTCACCAGCAGATGTGCGGCCGTCTGCTCGATCAGGGAGGTGAGTGCTCCGCCGAGCTCGTCGGAGTGGGTGAAGCTCGCCTGAAAATCGACGAAGCGCCCCGACAACGTGGAGGTCATGCTCCAGCGGCCGACGGCGGCGCTCTGCGGGGCGATGTCACCGAAGTTCAGCAGCAGACTGTTGCTGGCCGGCTGGTCGTTGACGAACCCGCCGAGGATGAGAAAGTTGACCAGCAAGCCTTGCTTGTTGTCGACGATCTTCGGCTGCGCAGAGTCGATCTGCACACTGCGCGCGGTCGCAGCCCCGTTGTTTCTGATGCGCACGCCGAGTGTGAAGGGCTCGGGCGGCTCGATCGCAGGGGTGAACGGATCGTCCGCGTAGACGTCGCGCGTGAGAAAGTAATCGAGCGAGAGCTTGGGCAGCGGCTTCACCAGGATGGAATCGGGCGCGACCTGCAGCGTTTGCGTATCGCCGCCGAGGCGGTAACTCAGCGTCGCGCCTACCAGGTACATCGTGCCCAGCGGATTGGTGCCGCCAGCGCCTGGCGTGGGAATGATGAGCCAGTGAATTTCCCCGGTGGTGCTCGGCGCGACGCGGCCGGTGCCATCGATCTTATCGATCCCGGACATGCGATCGATGCGAATGAAGAACGCTGCGGAGGTATCGTTAGGGTCCGAGGTCGCTTTGACGGCTGCACCGCTCTGGTCCTGGAACGTGACGTTAACGCCGACATTTTCCAGCGCCGCGGCGTCAAGACCATTCACCAGCTTCATCTCGGCATCGAACGCCTGCCGCTCGAGTGTGGCTTCCTGCTGAATCTCGATTTTGACTTGCGCACAGATCGACTCCTGCGCCTGCACGCGCAGGTGCCAGCCAACGCCAATGGCGGCGAGCAGCACAACGCCCCATGTACGCTGCGCTCTGCATTTGCTGAGGATCACGCCGGCATCCCGCGCAAAACGGGACGACAGGCGGCTCGATGCTGCACTTCGATGCTCCCCCCTTGAAGCCGCGACTCAAGACTTTTCGCTGCGAGGGTTGTTGTTGTCGGATGAACGGGTCATCCGCCGTCCCTGCAGCGCGCTGCTTAGCGGGTAGCCGGCAGCGATCGTCTTGTCGGGTAATGACGACGCATTCTAAGGGAGTTCGGCGATCACAGGGGCGCAATGGAATGTAAAATTTTCGTCGCAGTAACGCATGCCGAATGTGCATAGAGACATGCTGAGTGCATGCGTTTACTGCCAGCCGAAGCCAGGCTGCCCAAGGCGCAGTGCGACGAACTGGGCAGCGGTTGGCCCGCTTACCGCGCGGGCGCGCGTGGCATCAAATCGTACGGATGCTTCCAGCCTGGCAGCGCACTGATGCGCTTCGCCCACGCTTCCACGTTCGGAAACACGGAGCGATCGAAGTCAGTTTCTTCCGGATAGTAGAGATAGCCGGCCATCGAGATGTCGGCGATCGTCGCGCGCTCGCCGAGCATGAAGGCCCGCCCTACGAGGTGCTTGTCGACGATCGAGTAGGCGCTCTTCGCGCGGCCCTTGAGGAATTCGATGACAGCCGACTCGCCCGTCTTCTGAATCCCGACCATGAAGCGCAGCGTCGCGAAGTAGCTGGTGAACTTGTGATTGTCGAACAGGATCCAGCGCCAGATCTCGCGCTTTTCCTGCGCGCTGCGTGCACCGAACTGTCCGGTGCGCTCGGCCAGATAGTCCAAGATCACACCCGACTGCGAGATGCGCTCGCCATTGTGCTCGAGCACCGGGACTTCACCCATCTCGCTCACACCGTCGCGGAATTTATCCTGGCGCGTCTCGCCGCCGAAAAAATCCACCCACACCGGCTCCCAATCGGCGCCGGTGAGTGCGAGCATCAGGGCGGCCTTGTAAGAGTTACCCGACTCGCCCATACAATACAGTTTATATTCAGCCATAGAACCCGTGATTCGTGATTGGTGATTGGTGATTCGTGATTCTGCGATCGTGCCACCAAACGCCCCCTCTCCCCTCGTGGGAGAGGGTTGGGGAGAGGGGGATTTCGGAGTATAGGGCCAGCATTCCACCTCGTCGCGTAGCTAGTGTGCTGTGCTGGAAGAATAGCCCGTTATATAACGGCGGCATTCTCAGGCTTGGACACGCAGGCCCACGATGACTACATCGCGCTCGATGCCGTCGAGGACCGTCACGCGAGGCAGCTCACCCCAGGTGGCAAAGCCGAAACGCCGAAACAGCGCGAGACTGGGCTGGTTGTGCCCAAAGATGAAGCCGATCAACGTATCGATGTGCAGCGCCGGCGCCCGCGCCAGCGCGTGAGATAACAGGAAAGATCCGACGCCGGCTCTGCGCAGCGTCTCGCGGACGTATACGCTCACCTCCGCGGTCCGCTGGTACGCAGGGCGGCCGTAGAAGTCGGACAGGCTCAGCCAGCCAGCGATCTGAGGACCGCGATCGACCACCCAAAGCGGGCGGGTGGTGGGCACGTGCTGCTCGAACCAATGGCGCCGGCTTTCCACCGACACCGGCTCCGTATCTGCAGTCACCATCCGCGAGGCGACCGTCGAGTTGTAGATCTCGACAATCTGCGGGAGATCCACTGGTTCGGCATGACGACAGGGGGGCGTCATTGGCTCAATCGTACTGCGTAGGCGCGGCAGTTTCCATCATCACCCGCTCGGGCACGCGCTGGCGCTCGGCTTCGTCGCGCTCGGCTTGCGATTTCAACTGCGCCTCCATATACGTGCCGAGGTAGCGGCCGCGCGCTACGATGGCTCGGCCAGTGCGCAAGCGCTTTGCTTCGAACGCAGCGAGCCCCGCCGGGTAATCGCCCGCCGCCGCCTCAACACTGCGTGCGAGCTCCAGCACATCGGCCCCGCCCTTGGGAATCCCCATTGCCACATGCGGACGTGCGGCAAAAGCAGCATCGCCCACGATCACGACTCGCCCAAAAGTCAGCCGGGGCAACTCCAGATCGACGATCGGCTGGAAGAACACCAGCCGTGCGCGCTCGATCGCCTCCGCGAACTGCGGCGCGAGCGTACGATGCGCATCATCGATCATCTGCGCGCGCACGGCCTTCGTGATCAACGCGGGGGGTATGCCGTTGGCGTGATAGCGCCCGCTGTCGTCGGTCATCAGATGCTGCAGCCGCGATTCCTCCACCGCCTGATACCACACGACGTTGTACTGGCGCCGCCCAGCCTGCATGCTGTGATCGGGGCCCGGCACCGGATAGCCGATGCCCTGCTGTCCGGGCGCCACGCACACGGTGTAGCGGCCGAAGAGCAGCGCGTGGGTAGGTGCGGAAAGCGCGGCTTCATCGACCAAACAGCGCCATGCGATATAGCCGGGATAGAACGGCTTCACGTCAGGCAGCAGTTGGTTGCGGATCGTGGAGCGCAGGCCATCTGCTGCGATCAGCAGATCGGCGTCGACGCGCTCGCCGCCCGTAAAGTGTGCGGTAGCCGCGGACGCGCTCTGCTCGAAGCGCTCCACCGTCTGTCCGGCGTGGTAGCGATCGGCCGGAAAGACGGCCCGGAGAAAATCGTACAGGCGCCGCCATGACGTCATCACCTGGGAGAATGAGCGCTGCGCGACAATGTTCCCCGCACGATCGAGCGCGATACGCTCGGGCAGCTCGATGCCGTATACCTCTTCGTGTACGCCGGCGGCCTCGAACGCTTCGACCAGCCCCGGAAGAATGGTGATGCCTGCGCCTCTGCCCTCCATCACACCGGCGGTGCGCTCATAGACCCGCACATCCCAGCCCATGCGGTGGAACACATTGCCGGCGATGAGACCGACGATGGAACCGCCCACGACGACCACGCGCGGGGGTGCACCGGGTGCGATCATCACTCGAGGTCCTCGTTCGAAAGTCCGGAATGCTGCTCAGCCAGCTTCACGATCGCCATGTAGTCCTCATCTGCGAAGCCCGCGCCCACGGCGGCCTGCATGATCTGCCGCGTGAGCGCGATGAGCGGCAGCGGCACGTCATGCGCGCGCGCCGCAGCGAGCATCAGATCGAGATCCTTCAAGATCAGCCGCGTAGTCATAGTCGGTGTGAAGTCGCGCTGCTTCAAGAGCCCGCTTTTCACCTTCAACCAGGGCGAGGCGATGGTGCTCGCAGAGATGGTATCGAGCATCACGTCCCAAGGCAGACCCGCCTTGCGTCCGAGCGCGAGCGCCTCGGCGAGCGCCTGTGCCATATTCACCACCAGCGCGTTGATCACGAGCTTCATGTAGCGCGCGCTCTCGCCCTCCCCCAGATAGATCTGTGCTTTGCTGAACGTCATCAGCACGGGTTGGATCGTCTCCCAGGCCGTCCGTGGGCCGGATACCAGCACCGTAATGTCGCCGGCGACTGCCGACGCCGCATTGCCCGAGATCGGTGCGCGCAGATAGTGGACGCCGCGGCGCTGAGCTTCCTCATCGATCTGCGCGGATACTTCGGCCGACACCGTGCTCGTGTCCGCAAAGATCGTCCCGGGCCTGAGATGGGGCAGTACCCCACCAGAGCCGAGCGCGACAGCACGCAATGCGTCGTCATCAGCTACCGATGCGAACACGATGTCCGCCGCAGCCACACACTCAACGACGCTGCCCGCTTCTTGTGCCCCTTGCGACACGAGCTTGGCGCGGCTGGCGGCACTACGCGAGAACACCGCAAGCGGGTAGCCCGCCTTCTGGATGAATCCCGCCATCGGCACACCCATGCGCCCCGCGCCGATCCATCCAATCCGTGGCAGTGCCATCACGATTCCCTACTCGACTTTAGCAAGGTGTTGCGCCCCCTCCCCAACCCTCCCCCGCTTCGCAAGGGAGGGAGCCTGCATCGCAATCCAGCCCTCCTGTTCACC
>Ga0335084_10004489_pt1 | contig 13750 bp, 10 predicted proteins | sample Lox_Sample_44_FD_206721 | JGI IMG/M metagenome (GOLD analysis project Ga0335084, IMG submission 206721) | Soil microbial communities from Loxahatchee National Wildlife Refuge, Florida, United States - Lox_Sample_4.4 | ecosystem: Environmental > Terrestrial > Soil > Wetlands | place: USA... | reverse complement strand
GCGCTCGCGGCGATCGCGGCGGCGACCAGCCACGAGGACGTCGCGCAGCTGATGGCGCGCGCGGATCTCGATCTGTCGGCGCCGATCGACTTCGGCATCACGATCGACCGCAAGAACCCCGATCGCTACGTCGTGCTGGTCGGCCACGGCGGGCTCGGACTGCCCGACCGCGACTACTACCTGCGCGACGAGGAGCAGTTCGCGCGGATCCGCGGCCAGTACCGCGAGCACATCGAGCGGCTGCTCGCGCTCGCCGGCCAGCCGGACGCCGCGGCCGGCGCGCAGACGATCCTCGCCCTCGAGACCGCGATCGCGAAGCTGCACTGGCCCCGGGCCGAGCGGCGCGACCGCGACCGGACCTACAACCCGCGCACGCGCGCCGAGCTCGTGAACCTCGCACCCGACTTCCCGTGGGACGCGGCCCTGAGCGCCGCGGAGCTCGGCCGCGCGGCCGGCGTCGTGGTCGCCGAGGTCACCGCGATACGGCCGCTCGCGGAGCTGTTTCGGGCGACGCCGGTCGGCGCATGGCAGGCGTACCTGCGCTACCACTACCTGCGCGCGCACGCGGCGCTGCTGCCGGCGGCGCTCGACCGCGAGGTCTTCGAGTTCTACGGCCACACGCTCAACGGCCAGCCCGAGCAGCGCGCGCGCTGGAAGCGCGCCGTCGATGCCTGCAACGGCGCGCTCGGCGAGGCGGTCGGCCAGCTCTACGTCGCGCGCTACTTTCCGCCGGCCTCGAAGGCCGCCGCGCTCGCGCTCGTCGAGAACCTGCGCCGCGCCTACGCCGAACGGATCCGCGGCCTGCCGTGGATGACGGCGGCGACCAAGGCGGCCGCCGCCGGCAAGCTCGCGACCTTCCGCCCCAAGATCGGCTATCCCGATCACTGGCGCGACTACGGCGCGCTCGAGGTGCGGCGCGGCGATGCGTTCGGCAACGCGACGCGCGCGGCGCTGTTCGAATGGCGGCGCGAGGCGGGCCGGCTCGACCAGCCGACCGACCGCGACGAATGGGGCATGACGCCGCAGACCGTCAACGCCTACTACAACGCGACCTTCAACGAGATCGTGTTCCCGGCCGCGATCCTGCAGCCGCCGTTCTTCGACCCGGCCGCCGACGCGGCCGTCAACTACGGTGCCATCGGCGCGGTCATCGGCCACGAGATGGGCCACGGCTTCGATGACCAGGGCGCGAAGTCGGACGCCCGCGGCGTGCTGCGGCCGTGGTGGAACGAACGCGACGTGGCGGCCTTCCAGAAGCTCACCGCCCGGCTGGCCGACCAGTACGCGGCCTACGAGCCGCTGCCCGGCATCAGGGTCAATGGCCGCCTGACGCTCGGCGAGAACATCGGTGACCTCGGCGGGATCACCGCCGCGCACGCGGCGTACCGCCTCGCGCTCGGCGGGCAGCGCGCGCCGGTACTCGAGGGTCTGACCGGCGAGCAGCGCTTCTTCCTTGGCTACGCGCAGGTCTGGCGGGTGCTGTACCGCGACGAGAGCCTGCGCAACGCCCTGCTGACCGACCCGCACAGCCCGGGGCAGTACCGGGTCAACGGGGTCGTGCGCAACGTCGACGCGTGGTACGACGCCTTCGGCGTGAAGCCGACCGATGCGCTCTATCTGCCGCCTGCCGAGCGCGTGCACATCTGGTAGCGGCCGGGGCCGCGGACCGCGGCAGCGCGAGGCGCACAAAAGCGAAGGCCCCGGGTGGCGAACGCCACCCGGGGCCCGGACGTCAGTGCGTCAGACGAGCGGCGCTTACTTGCTGGCCGCCGCGTCCTTCGACTCTTCCTTCTTGTTGTGCTTCTTGTGGTGCTTCTTCTTGGCCGGCTTGGCATCCGCCGAGGCGGCGGCCGGGGCCGAAGCACCCGCGGCGGTGTCGGCGGCAAAGACCGGCATGGCGAGCGTCAGGGCGGCAACGAGCAGGGCGAGCTTCTTGAACATGAGACGTAACCTCCAAAGGCTTTCAGGGCATCGCGCCCAGTTGGGCGTCGGTGTCCAATGTTGCGGCGCGCGCGGCCCGGCGCGGCAAATGTGAAGCACACTTAATTCGCTGCGCCGCCAGCGGCGCCGCGCCAGCCGCCGCGCAGCCGCACTGTGGATTTCGCCAATATCCCCGGGCGCGGCGGATTGCGTAGCGTCGGGGCTGCGGACGACATCGCATGGCACGCCCCCACATCGATTACCTCCAATCACAGGCACTGCCATGGCAGGCGAGCCCCTGGCCGTACCTGCCCGGCTGCCAGATCAAGATCCTGAGCCAGGACCCGGATAGCGGTGCGGTCACGCTGCTGGTCCGCTTTCCGTCGGGCTGGGCCGCTCCGGCACCGGGCAGCCTCGCGGCGATGGAGGAGCTGTTCGTGCTCGAGGGGCGGCTCGAGCTCGACGGTCGCCGTGCCGCGCAGGACTGCTATGGCCGGTTCCCGCCGGGCTGGCGGCATGCGAGCCGCACGGCCCCGGACGGCGCCGTCGCGCTCGCCTTCTACGATGCCGAACCCGTCTGCGACGCCGGCTCCGTGTCGCTGGCGCCGCCGGCCGCCGCCGGACTGCTCGTCGATGCCTTCGAGCTGCCGTGGGACACGACGGCCCTCGCCGGGCTGCCGGTGCAAGCTGCTGCACGGCGCGCCGGCGACGGGCCCCGTCACGGTACTGGTCGCCTCGGCCCCGCACCTGCACCCGCCCCGCTGGCGCGCGGCGCAGGAGATTCACCCCTGCGCCGAGGAGCTGTTCCTGCTGTCGGGGGATTGCCTGTGCCACACCGGCGCGATGTCGTCCGGCGCCTACTGCTGGCGGCCGGCGGGCGTCGCGCACGGGCCGCACGGCTCGCGCGGCGGCAACCTGGCGCTGCTGCGCAGCCACGGCGCGCCGTTCGCCACCGAGCTCACGCCGCACGAGCTCGCGCTGCAGCGCGCCCCGGAATACCAGCCGATCCTGCCGCCGCGACTGCGGGCGGTCACGATCCACCCCTGGCGGCCGCAGCGCTACTGACGCGGCGCGGCGCGGCTGCGCGCCGCGGCCGGCCGCGGCCCGCCGCGACCCGCGCGCCGGCGGCCGCGGGCAGCTCGGCGCGCGCGCCGTCGACCCAGTGCTGCCACCACTGCGCGGCGCGCGGTGCGAGCCGCCGCGGCCGCTCCTCGTAGAGGCGCTCGCCGATCGCGAAGGCGCGCGCGCGCAGCGCGCCGCGGCGCTTCGCGAGCGCCGCCGCGAGCCGCCGGCGCAGCAGCGGCGGCAACGGCGCGGAGTGGAGCCGCGCGGCCAGCAGCGTGCAGTCGTGGTGCGCGCCGAGCACGTCGGCGAGCCGGTGCGCCTCGGCGGCGAGCGCGGTCATGAGCCGCGGCCAGGCGGGCTCGAGCGTCTCGAGCGCGTGCCAGTAGTGCTTGACGTGCCGGCGCCAGGCGTGCAGCCGCGCCGCGCGCGGCAGCTCGCGCGCCGCCGCGTACGCGCGCCGGCCGCGCCGGTAGACGCGCACGAAGCCGTCCGCGAGCATCGTGCCGTCGCCCTCGATGCGCGCGCCGAGCAGCCGGGCGCGCGCCGTCGCGAGCGCGGCCCGCGCCTGCCGCGCGTCGATGCCGGCACGGCGCGTGCGGCGCTCGCGGTCGAGGCGCGCGACCAGCGGCCGCAGCGCCGCGGGCGCGATCCCCGCCGCGGCCGCCATCTCGCGCGCGAGCTCGCGCAGCACGGCGGCATCGCGCGCGGCGCCGAGCGTCCGGCCGACGTCGCGCAACGCCGCGTTGACCGCCGCGAAGGCGTCGCGCGGCAGGCCCAGGCGCACCAGCCGCAGCAGGGCGCGCGCGCGCTTGAGCTCGCGCCGCGCCAGGTGCACCGCCGCGTCGTCCGGCCGGCCGCCGAGCGCGCTCGCGGCGGCGTCGATGCGCGCCGCGCACAACCGCCGCGCCTTCCGCCCCGCTCCCGCACCGACCTCGTGCATCGTCGCTCCCGCGCCCGCAGCCCGCGAAGCATGCACGTCGCCCGCCGCGTGCGCCATTGCGGCAAGCCCGGGGGCCGCGGCCGCGGGCGGCGGCGGGGCAGGCGCTAAGATGGCCGCATGCGCCTCGCCGCACTGCTCGCCGTCGCCGGTCTCGGGCTGAGCGTCGCCGCAGCGGCGGACGCGGCCAGGCCGGCGGCGCAACCGCTCGGCGCGCGGCTCGAGGCGCTCGCCGCGGGCGAGCGCCTCGAGATCGCCGGCGAGGTGCTCGCCGCGAGCCGCATCGTGCCGCGCGTCTACGCGGCGACGGGGCGGCGGCTGCTGTGGCAGGACCCGGAGCGGTTCGCGGCGCTGCTCGAGACGATTGATGGCGCCGCCGACGACGGGCTGCGGCCCGAGCACTACCACGTGCGCGCGTTGAGGCGGCTCGCAGCGGCCGGCGGACGCGGCGTCGACGCCGACCTGCTCGCGACCGACGGCTACGTGATGCTGCTCTACGACCTCTACGTCGGAAGGGTCGACCCGGTCGCGATCGAGCCGAACTGGAACGTGCCGGGCCAGCGGCTGCGCGAGCAGCAGGCGCTCGAGTTCGTGATCGGCGCGGTCGCGAGCGGCCAGATCCGCGAGGCTGCGGCGCGCGCCCGCCCCGACTACTACCTGTACGGGCTCGGTCGCGCGGTCCTCGTGCACTACCGCGACATCCAGCACGCCGGCGGCTGGGGCGCGGTCGCGCGCGGCCCGAAGCTCGAGCCGGGCGCGCGCGACGCGCGCGTGCCGGCGCTGCGCCGCCGGCTCGCGGTCACCGGCGACTACGACGGGCCGCCGGGCGACTCGCCCGAGTACGACCCGGCGCTGGTCGCGGCGGTCCGCGTCTTCCAGCGCCGGCACCTGCTGACCGCCGACGGCGAGGTCGGCGCGACCACGCTGCGCGAGCTCAACGTCCCGGTCGAGGCGCGCATCGACCAGCTGCGGATCAACCTCGAGCGCGGCCGCTGGGTGCTGCACGAGATCGGCGACGCGGACCTGCTGGTGGTCGACATCGCCGGCTACGGCGTGCGCTTCCTGCGCCACCACAACGTCGTCTGGCGGGCGCGCGCCATCGTCGGCCAGCCGTACCGCGAGACGCCGGTGTTCCGCGCCGAGATCGAGAACGTCGTCTTCAACCCGACCTGGACGGTGCCGCCCGGCATCCTCGCCAGGGACGTGCTGCCGCAGATGCAGCGCGGCGAGAACGTGCTCGAGCGCAAGCAGCTCAAGGTGTTCGACCGCGACGGCGCGCCGGTGGACCCGTCGACCATACGCTGGTCGGACTACACGGCGGGCAGCTTCCCGTACGTGCTGCGCCAGGACGCGGGCGAGGACAACGCGCTCGGGCGCGTCAAGATCAATTTCCCGAATCCCTACCTGGTCTACCTGCACGACACGCCGGCGCGCTCGCTGTTCGACCGCAGCCAGCGCACCTTCAGCTCCGGCTGCATCCGCCTCGAGCGGCCGCTCGAGCTCGTCGAGCTGCTGCTCGCCGATCCCGCCAACTGGAGCGCCGCCGCGATCCGCGCGGCGGTCGACGCCGGCACGACGCGCACGGTGACGCTGTCCCACCGGGTCCCGGTGCTGCTCATCTACTGGACCGCGGACGTCGATGCCGACGGCCGCATCGTCTTCAAGCGCGACGTCTACCGGCGCGACGCGCGGCTGCTGCGCGCGCTCAACGGGCGCTTCAGCTTCGCGACGCACGCCAGGGCCTGAACCGCTCGGGCGACCGCGGCGCGGCGCCGGCACTCAGCCGCGCACCAGGCCCGCGAGCGGCTGAACGCGGTCGCTGTCCGGGAACACCGCGCCGAGCGCGCGCGTCGGCACCCGCAGCTGCTCGGCGAGCAGGCCCTTGGCGACGGCGCGCAGGTCGGTCGTGGGCCTGAGGTCGCGGCCCTCGTGGCGGTGACGCGGCGCGAGTCCGGGCCAGTCCGCGAGCACGCGGCCGCCGGCGACGGCGCCGCCGAGCAGCAGCGCCGCGGCGCCCGTGCCATGGTCGGTGCCGCGCGTGCCGTTGGCCTCGACGGTGCGGCCGAACTCCGTGCAGACCAGCACTGCGCTCTGCGCCCAGGCATCGGCGAGCCCGGCGCGCAGCGCGCTGAGCGCCTCGTCGAGCATGCGCAGCCGGCCGGCGAGCTGGCCGTCGGCGCCACCCTCGCCGGCGTGCGTATCCCAGCCGCCGGCGTCCATCACGGCGACGCGCGGGCCGGCAGCGGCCGCGAGCATGCGGCCGGCGGCCTCGGCGATCGCCCGGAGCCGCGCGCCGTTGCCGGCCCGCGCCATCTGCCGCTGCGCCGCCGGGTCGCCGGCGCCGTCGGCATCGGCCAGCGCGCCGATGCGTGCGGCCTCGTCGAGCCGCGCGGCGAGCGTCGTGTCGTTCGAGTACAGGTCACGCAGCCGCGCGACCAGATCGGGCTCGACCTCCGGCAGCAGCGACGGGGCCCACGAGCCGACCGGGGCCGGACCACGCAGGATCAGCGGCACGTTCTGCCCGAGCGCGAGCCCTGGCGCCGGCGGCGGCGGCAGCGCGCCGAGCGCACGGTTGAGCCAGCCGCTCGCCGCTCCCGACGGCCGGTCGCCGCCGTTCTCGAGCACGTTCTGGCCGTCGAAGTGCGACCGCTCCCGGTACGGCGAGGCGGCGGCGTGCACGACCAGCAGCTCGCGCGCCCGCCAGCGCTCGTGCAGCCCCGGCAGCGCCGGATGCAGCCCGAAGAAGCCGTCGAGGTCGAGCGCGCCGTGCGCCGCGCCCGGGCGCGCGATCGCGAGCGGCCCGCGCGCGGCCGCGTAATCGCCGTCGCCGTAGGGCGGCACGGCCGACAGCCCGTCGAGCGCGCCGCGCAGGATCACGACCACGAGGCGCGGCTCGCCGCCGGCCGGCGCCGCGAAGCTGACGCCGGGCAGCGCCCCGGCGCCGAGCGCGGCGCCGCAGCCGAGACCGATCCGCAGGAAGTCGCGCCGGCTGGTCATGCTCACCGCCTCTGGAATTCCGGGCTCATGAAGTAGAGCGCGAGCGCCTGCGAGCCCGACGCGGCGCGCGACAGCGCGCTGCGCGTGTGCTCGCCGGCCAGCGGGCCGAGCGTCGCCTCGAGCGTGGCGAGCGCCGAGTGCGACTCGCCGACGCGGTCGGCGAGCGCGACGCTCCACTCGATGCGCTTCATCAGCGCATCGGCGCCGTCCCAGTCCTGGGCGCGGTCCGGCCAGCCGGCCGGCGAGCCGGGACTGTAGTGGCGCTGGCCGAGCACCTCGAAGCCGGCCAGCAGCGCCTTCGGCTCCTTCGGCAGCGCGGCCACGGCGCGCAGCGCCGAGTAGACGAATTCCGCCGGCGTCTTGAACTTCTGCGGCGCCGGCGCCCAGGCGCCGTCCCAGCCGACCAGCGCCGCGTAGACCGCCGCCAGGTCGCCGTCGCTCGCGCCGAAGGCGTGCGCGAGCCGCTCGACGAGCGCCGGCGGCGGCTCGTCGGCGACGAAGTGCCGCGCCAGCTTGACGGCGACGTGGCGCGCCGTCGACGGATGCACGGCGAGGTCGCCGAGCACCGCCGTGCCCTGCGCGAAGCCCGCCTCGGCATAGCGCCGGCCGAGCACGGTCCGCGCGCCAGGCTCGTGCAGCGCGGCGCGGAACTGGAAGGTGCCCGGCGCGCCCTGCGCATACCGGCCCTTGCCGCCGCCGATCGACCAGCCCGTCAGCACCGCGGCGAAGCTCGTGACGTCGGCCTGGGTGTAGCCGCCGTCCACGCCGAGCGTGTGCAGCTCGAGGATCTCGCGCGCCAGGTTCTCGTTGAGCCCGGTCCGGCCCCCGGGCGCGGCGGCGGCGAAGGCGCGGCGGCGGTTGGCGCGCGCGCCGAGTTCCGAGTTCGGGCCCACCGATTGCGGGTTGTCGAGGTAGGTGACCATCGCCGGATGGGTCTCGACCGCGCGCAGCAGGTCGGCGAACCGGCCGCAGACGTGCGGCCGGATCGCCTCGTTCTCGAGCGTGCCGGCGGTGCCGAGGCAGATCGGCTTGTCGATCGACACCGCGAAGTGGTTGGTCCAGAACTGCACCAGCCGCTCGCGCAGTGGCGCTGCGGTCGTGAGCGCGATCCGCGTGCGCGCCGCGGCCTGGGCCAGGTAGTGCGGCAGCAGCACCTCGCGCACGTGATTCGCGAGCGGCTGGACCGCTGCGCCGCCGTCGCGGGCGGCCTCGCGGCGCGCCTCGCGCCGCTCGTCGCGCGCCGCGAGGAACTCGCCGAGGATCGTGGCGCCGGCGGCGAGGCCGGCGAGCTCGCCCGGCGCCGGCTCGCGGCGCCCGAGCTGCGCGAGCAGCCAGCCGCGCGGATCGGCCGCCACCGGCCCGAGCTCCCCCGGGCGGGCGCCGAGCCCGAAGCGGCTGGTCGCGATGGCGGCCAGGCTGTCGTTCGAGGCGATCATCGGCTGCGCGCCCTCCTCCGACGCCGAACGCCGGCCGGCGCCGCGGGTTGACAGCGCGGCGCGCCGCGTCACGGTCCGGCGACGCGACCGCCGCCGGCGTAGCCGAGGATGAAGTAGGGCGAGTCGAGCCGGGCGCGCTCGACGGCGCGGCCGGTGCCGGGTGCGTGCACGAACTCGCCGCCGCCGAGGTAGATCCCGACGTGATCCGCCGGGGTCGAGAAGAACACGAGATCACCGGGCGCGAGCGCCGCCGCCGGCACGCGCCCGAGCGCGGCCCGCTGCTCCGCCGCCGTGCGCGGCAGCGCGACGCCGAGCTCGCGGTAGACGTAGGCGACGAGGCCGCTGCAATCGAAGCCGTCCGGCGTGCTGCCGCCGCTGCGGTACGGCGCGCCGATGAGGCGGGTCGCGAGCGTCGCGGCGCGCTCACCGAGCGCGCCGGCCGCCGTCGCCCGCTGCGGGCGCGGCGGCGTGGCCGCGCAGCCGGCGAGCAGGATCGCGAGCGCGAGGACGGCGGCAGCGCGCATGGCAGAGGAGTCTAGCGCAGCGCCCGCGGGCCGGGCGCTGCGCCCCGTCTCAGCAGGCGCCGACGGCCTCGGCGACCGGCGCCGGCGCCGCATCGGCCGGCGCGAGCGCGATCCGGATCAGCTCGTCGACGCGGTCGACGAAGTGGAACTCGATCGCCTGGCGCACGCTCGCCGGCACGTCCTCGAGATCCTTGCGGTTGCGCGCCGGCAACAGTACGGCGCGGATGCCGGCGCGCGCCGCCGCGACGGTCTTCTCCTTGACGCCGCCGATCGGCAGCACGAGGCCCCGCAGCGAGATCTCGCCGGTCATCGCCACGTCGCTGCGCACCGTGCGGTGCGTCAGCAGCGAGACGAGCGCGGTGTACATCGCGACCCCGGCACTCGGCCCGTCCTTGGGGATCGCGCCGGCCGGCACGTGGATGTGGATGTCGCTCTTCTCGAACGAGCCCGGGTCGACGCCGAGCGCCACGGCATTCGCCTTGACGAGCGACAGCGCCGCCTGCGCGCTCTCCTTCATGACGTCGCCGAGCTGCCCGGTCAGGATCAGCCGGCCCGAGCCCGGCGTCTGCGTCGCCTCGATGAACAGGATGTCGCCGCCGACCGGCGTCCAGGCGAGCCCGGTGGCGACCCCCGGCACGCTGACGCGCATCGCGACCTCGTTGTCGTAGCGCGGGCTGCCGAGGATCTTCTCGACGTCGGCACCGTCGATGCGCACGCTCGCGATCGCGCCCGAGGCGATCTTGACCGCGGCGTTGCGCATCAGCGCGCCGATCTCGCGCTCGAGGTTGCGACAGCCCGCCTCGCGCGTGTAGTCGCGCACCGTGCGCCGCAGCGCCTCGTCGGTCAGCGTCAGCTGCTCGGGCTTGAGTCCGTTGGCCTCGAGCTGGCGCTTGATCAGGTAGCGCTTGCCGATCTCGACCTTCTCCTCCTCGGTGTAGCCGGTGAGCTCGATGATCTCCATGCGGTCGCGCAGCGGCCCGGGGATCGTGTCGAGCTGGTTGGCGGTGGCGATGAACAGCACCTTCGACAGGTCGAACGGCACGCCGAGGTAGTTGTCGCGGAAGGTCGAGTTCTGCTCCGGGTCGAGCACCTCGAGCAGCGCCGCCGACGGATCGCCCTGGAAGCTGCGCCCGAGCTTGTCGATCTCGTCGAGCATCAGCACCGGGTTGCGGGTGCCGGCCTTGCGCAGCGCCTGGATCACGGTGCCGGGCAGCGCGCCGACGTAGGTGCGCCGGTGGCCGCGGATCTCCGCCTCGTCGTGCGTGCCGCCGAGCGAGACGCGCTGGAACTTCAGGCCGATCGCGCGCGCGATCGACTGGCCGAGCGAGGTCTTGCCGACGCCCGGCGGACCGACGAAGCACAGGATCGGGCTGCGGCCGTGCGGGTTGAGCTTGCGCACCGCGAGGTACTCGAGAATGCGCTTCTTGATCTTGTCGAGGCCGTAGTGGTCCGCCTCGAGCACCTCGCGCGCCTTCTCGATGTCGATGCGCTCGGCGTCGAGCTTCGACCACGGCAGCACCGCGACCAGGTCGAGGTAGGTGCGCAGCATCGAGTACTCGGCGCCCTGCTCCGGCATCCGCTCGAGGCGGCGCAGCTCCTTCTTGACCTGCTCGAGCGTCTCGGCGGGCAGGCCCGCCTTCTCGATCGCCTCCTTCAGCTCGCCGAGCTCCGCGGCGCCGTCCTCGCCCTCGCCGAGCTCGTGCTGGATCTGCTTGAGCTGCTCGCGCAGCACCGCCTCCTTCTGCCGCTCGTCGATCGCCTCGCGCGTCTGGGTCTCGATCTGCTTGGACAGCTTCAGGACCTCGATGCGCTGCGCGAGGAAGGTCGCGACGCGCTCGAGCCGCGTTCTGAGGTCGGTCGTCTCGAGCAGCGCCTGCTTGTCGGCGGGCTTGACGTCGAGGAAGCTGGCGATCAGGTCGCCGAGACCCTCGGCCGACTCCATCGACTGCAGCGCGCTGGCGAGCTCGGCCGGCACCGACGGCAGCAGCTCGAGCGCCTCGAGCGCGAGGCGCTTGAGGTTGAGCACCCGCGCCTCGACGTCGGCCCCGCCGGCCGGGGCGTCGGGCAGGTACTCGACGCGCGCGAGATGGAAGGCGAGCCCCGGCTGGAAGTCGAGCACGCGGAACCGGCGCTCGCCCTGCACGAGCAGCTGGCCGCTGCCGCCGGGCTGGGTCGCGTAGCGCAGGATGCTGGCCACGGTGCCGATCGCGTGCAGGTCCGCGGGGGTCGGGTCGTCGATGTCCGGCTGGCGCTGCAGCAGCAGGCCGACCTTGCGCTCGGTGCGCACGGCCTCCTTGACGCCGGCCACGGTCTTCGGGCGGTTGACGCCGACCGGGGCGACGACGCCCGGGAACAGCACGAGGTTGCGGACCGGCAGGATGATCAGCACGTCCTCGGGCACGTCGGGACGCGTCGCCAACGGCGCGGCGGTCTGCGGGTCCGAGTGCGTCGGGTCTTTCATGAGGGTGTCCTGGGCGGTGGTGAAACGGGCTCCCGGCCTGCATGGGGCCGGGGGGCGCACTTTCAACGGCGGCTGCCCGCCGCGGCGGCGCGGCCGTCGCTCAGCGGGGATGTGGGGCCGGCCCGGCGGGGCTTAAAGGGGCGCAGGCGGGCGCCTCGACCAGAACGCGGCGAGCGCCGAGCCGCTCAGGTTGTGCCAGACGCTGAACAGGGCGCCCGGCAGGGCGGCCGCCGGCGTGAAGAGCTTGAGCGCGATCGCCACGGCAAGGCCCGAGTTCTGCATGCCGACCTCGATCGCGATCGTGCGCGCGCTCGCCTCGTCGGCGCGGGCGAGGCGGGCGAGCCCGTAGCCCGCGGCGAGCCCGATGCTGTTGTGCAGCACGACGGCGGCCATGACGGCGGGCGCGGCGCTCGCGAGCCGCGCCGCGTTCAGGCCGACGATCACCGCGATCACGACGGCGATCGCGACCGCGGACAGCAGCGGGAAGGCGGGCTCGAGGCGCCGGACGCGCGCGCCGAGCAGCCGGCGCAGCAGCATGCCGGCGAGCACCGGCCCGACGGCGACCTCGGCGACCGCGAGCATCATCTCCCCGGCCGGCACCGGCACGCGCCGGCCGATCAGCAGCCAGACGATCGCCGGCAGCAGGACCACCGCGAGCAGCGTCGAGCAGGCGGTCATCGTCACCGACAGCGCCACGTTGCCGCGCGCGAGGTAGCTGATGACGTTCGAGGCGGTGCCCGCGCTCGTCGCGCCGACGAGCACCACGCCGACCGCCGACTCGGCGTCGAGGCCGAGCCCGCGGATCACCAGCCAGGCCGCCGCCGGCATCACCGTGTAGTGCAGCAGCACGCCGAGGCCGACGAGGCGCGGCGCGCGGGCGATGGCGGCGAAGTCGCCCGCCGTCAGCGTCAGCCCCATGCCGAGCATCACGACGACGAGCAGCGGCACGATCGCCCCGCCGGCCGCGGCGAACGGGGCCGGGTGCGCGTAGGCGAGCGCGGCGAGCGCGAGCACCAGCAGCGGAAACCAGCGGGCGATCGGAGCGTGCATCGGCGCATTGTCGCGAAACGGCACCGCGCCCGCCGGGTCGCCGGGCCGGCCGCCCCTTGGCAGCGCGCGGTCCGTTGGCGCACGATCCGCCGGCGGCGACCGGCCGCGGCGGAGCCGATCGCCATGCGCACCCCCTCGCCTGCTACCGCGGTCGCCGCACGGCGGCCGTTGCCGGGCCGGGGCGCGAGCGGCGACCGCCGGCCGCGCCGGCGGGCGGGCTGAGCGCGTGCAGCGCCTGCGGGCCATCGATTCGCACACGGCCGGCGAGCCGACCCGGGTCGTCGTCGAGGGCGGCCCGGCGCTCACCGGCAGCCTCACCGAGCGGGTCGAGCAGCTGCGCCGCCATCACGATGCGTTCCGCGCCGCGGTCTGCAACGAGCCGCGCGGCTCGGACGTCCTGGTCGGGGCGCTGCTGACCGCGCCGCTCGACCCGAGCGCCGCGGCGGGCGTGATCTTCTTCAATAACGTCGGCTACCTCGGCATGTGCGGCCACGGCACGATCGGCCTCGTGACCACGCTCGCCTGGCTCGGGCGCCTCGCGCCCGGCCGGCACCGCATCGAGACGCCGGTCGGCGTCGTGACGACCGAGCTGCACGCCTCCGGGCGGGTCTCGGTGCGCAACGTCCCCGCCTATCGCCACGCGCACGGCGTCGCGGTCGAGGTGCCGGGGCACGGCCGCATCAGCGGCGATGTCGCCTGGGGCGGCAACTGGTTCTTCCTCTCGGCCGACCATGGCCAGGCGCTCGAGGCGGCCAACGTCGAGCGGCTGGTGGACTTCGGCTGGCGCGTGCGCCAGGCGCTCTGCGCTGCCGGCATCCGCGGCGCGGACGGCGCCGAGATCGACCATATCGAGCTCACCGGCCCCGGCAGCCACAGCGGCGTCGACGGCCGCAATTTCGTGCTGTGCCCGGGCAAGGCCTACGACCGTTCGCCGTGCGGCACGGGCACGAGCGCCAAGCTCGCGTGCCTGGTCGCCGACGGCAAGCTCGCGCCCGGCGGGCGCTGGCGCCAGGAGGGCATCGTCGGCAGCGTGTTCGAGGGCAGCGTCGAGCTCGAGGCCGGCGCCATCGTGCCGACGATCACCGGCCAGGCCTGGATCACCGCCGACGCGACGCTGATCCTGGACCCGGCCGATCCGTACTGCCACGGCATCGGCCGCGTGCCATGAACGGCCGGCCACGGGGTCGCGCCGAGCGCTCCCGGGCCGCGCGGCCCGCGCCTGCGGCCTGAGCCGGCGGACGCGGTGGCCCAACTCGCGCTGCCGGCGCTGCCGATCCTCGAGGCGCTCCCGGCACTCGGCGCCGCGCTCGCCGCGGCGCCGGCGGCGGTGCTCGAGGCGCCGCCCGGCGCCGGCAAGAGC
>Ga0335084_10004488_pt1 | contig 13750 bp, 12 predicted proteins | sample Lox_Sample_44_FD_206721 | JGI IMG/M metagenome (GOLD analysis project Ga0335084, IMG submission 206721) | Soil microbial communities from Loxahatchee National Wildlife Refuge, Florida, United States - Lox_Sample_4.4 | ecosystem: Environmental > Terrestrial > Soil > Wetlands | place: USA... | reverse complement strand
CCTCGACAATCCAGCCGTCACGGCGGCGACCCACAAACGGATGCAACACAGAGCGGGAATGCGCAACTGATCCGGTTCGACGCCATGAGCTTCAACCAGGCTGCGCGTGTCTCGCTGAAGCCATAGCCGCTTAGCCAGCGCGGTGATGCCCCACCATCCGCTGCGACCCGATCCGATCGCTGACGCGTTTGCGCGCGCGGTGCCGGCGTGGCTTTCGAGGAAGCATTTAAGTGCTTTCCCGGGCATCGGTGCTGCTGATCGACGTCCCGACGGCGTCGATGGAGCGTACGCGACGGTGTACCTCCTCATGACGCCGCTCGTGCGGTCTCTTACGATTGGACCTGCGTCGATCGCGATGTCCTGCGCGACGCCAAACCAGTGCGAAATCCCCAGTACAACGGCCTGCGGGTATTGCTCGCGGAAGACAATCCGATCAACCAGGAGGTTGCGGTCGAGCTTCTGCGCGCGAGCGGCCTAGCCGTCGATGTCGCGGGCAACGGGGCACAGGCCGTCGAGATGGCGCAGCATGAGCGCTACGACCTCATCTTCATGGATGTGCAGATGCCGGTCATGGACGGATTCGAAGCGACGCGTTCGATCCGTCAGATCCCTGGCCGGGAGCGCACGCCGATCGTTGCGATGACGGCGAACGCATTCGAGGAGGATCGGCGCCTCTGCCTCGCGGCAGGAATGAACGATCACCTCGGCAAGCCTGTCGAGTTACGCGTGCTGCGCGCAGCGCTGCAGCGGTGGTTGCCCGACCGTGCCTCTGCCGGACCGCGTACATCGGGGCATTCGACAGCATCCGCGCAGCAGCGACGCGCGCTCCTGGAAGGGATCGCGGGTCTGCAGATCAAGACCGGGCTTGGGTACGTGCAGAATCGCCTCGACCGCTACGAGTTGTTGCTGCAGAAGTTCATCGGCACGGCGGTGAACGACCTGGCGCGTCTGCGCGCGGCATTTGCGACGGATGATCGCCCTGGTGTGGCCGGCGCAGCGCATTCGTTGCGCGGCGCCGCCGCTGTCGTTGGCGCCACCGCAGTGGAGAGTGCAGCGCTCGCCATCGAAAACGCGATCCGTGAGCGCAAGAGCCAGGATGACCTGCGGATCGCAATCGAACTGCTCGAATCGGCTCAGAACGCGCTCTCGACGGCGGTGGGCGCACTGCAAGCGACTACGCCTGCCGCGCACTAGCTCCCTGATCGCGCGTTCTTGGGTTCCGCTGATCGACACCTTGTTTCGTCCCTGAATCCAAGAGTGATTCGCAAGGCGGTCGGAGCTGCTGCGCGACTGCATTTCGCAACAACTTCAAGCGGATCATCGAGCGTCTCCCGTGGAAACTTGATCTGCCGCAGACGCCTGTGGTTAGATTGCGCCGAAAATCGCGCGCTACCGGGCGCGAATCGTGATTCGCCCGGGATGGCGTGGTCAGCACCGAACGTCGGAGGAGAGTCCCGTGGTGCGTACTTGCAGTCCTGCAGGCAGGGCGTTACGGCGTCTTGCTGCGACGGCGGCGCTTTGCTCGGCACCGCTCGCAGCACATGCTTCGCTGTTGTCGCCCGAGATGGAGGACAAGGTCGCCGACATCCTGACCATCGTCGTGCTCTTCGTCGCACCGGCGATCGGGATCGCGATCTTCTGGATGGTGCACGTGCTGCCCGAGAAGATCGCGGAGAAAAAGCAGCACCCGCAGAAGCACGCGATCCACACGCTCTGCCTGCTTTCCCTGGTGTTCGGGGGGCTGTTGTGGCCGATCGCCTGGTTGTGGGCGTACACCAAGCCGATCGGGTACAAGATGGCCTACGGCACCGACAAGGACAACGACTACTACGAAGAGCGGGGCGCGGAACTGCTCGCGAACGACCACGCTCCGGTGCAGGAGCTGGTCCAACTGCGCGACGAACTGGACCACATGGCCAGCAAGGGTGCGTTGCCAGTGAAACTGCAGGCGCTGCGTGCGTCGCTCGGCCTGCGCATCGCCGCCGATGCCGCGGTACCGACCGTCAGCTGAGCCGGAAAGCGCCGGGTGGACATTCTCATTCTTGCCATCTACGGCTTCTTCGTCTGGCTGATCTTCATCAAGTTCAAGTGGCTGCCGTGGAACATCACGTCGCAGGTGATCGTCACGATCATCCCCGTCGTCGGGTTGACTGCGCTGATCCTCACGCTCAACGTGGTGGCGCCGTCGTCGACGCAGCTGCGCGTCTATCGCTACCAGGTGCCGATCGTTTCGCAGGTCGGCGGGCGCGTCATCGAGGTCGGCGTCGAGGAGGGCAACCGCCCCGTCAAGCGGGGCGACATGCTCTTCCGGATCGACCCGACGCCGTTCGAGAACTCGCTGCGCGTGCTCAAGGCGCAGCTTGCCTCCGCCGAAGGTGACACCAAGCGCTTGCGAGAGCAGTTGAAGGAAAGCGTCACCAATACGAACGCAGTGCGCAGCAAGCTCGACCTCGCACGCAAGCGCGTCACGCAGTACCGCGACCTCGCGGGCACCGGCGCCGGCAATCGCTTCGATCTCGAAGCAGCGGAAGCGGATGTCGCCAACTACGAAGCGCAGTTGTCAGGGTCGGTTGCCGCGCAGGCCCAGATCCAGGCGCAATTGGGCGCGATCGTCGACGGCGACGTCGCCTCGGTGGCCAAGATCAAGGCCGACATCATCCAGGCGCAGTGGCAACTCGACCAGACGGTGACACGCTCGCCATGCGACTGCACTGTCGTCAACCTTCAGCTTCGCCCCGGCGCCTTCGTCACCGCGATGCCGTTCAACAACGTGATGACGCTGATCGAGCAGGAAGGGCAGATCGTCGCGCTGTACGCGCAAAACGAGTTGCATCAGGTTCAACCCGGCGACGACGCCGAGTTCGTGCTGCCGACCCATCCGGGCCAGATCTACAAGGGGAAGGTCGATTCGGTGGTTTGGGCGCAAGGTCTTGCGCAGGCACGCAGCGGCCCGCAGGGATGGCTCTCGCCGGCTGCGGCGCTCGCAGCGCCGCCGGCAGGCTTCGCGGTCAAGTTCGACTTTCAGGACCCCGCCATCGCCGAAGAGATCGGTGCCGGCGCCTCGGGCGACGTCGCGATCTATACACAGACAGCGAAGGCGATCCACATCGTCCGCAAGGTGATTCTGCGGGTCGGGTCGTATGCCAACTACATCGTGCCCAAGCTGCACTGAGCGCGCCGTGGCCGACACGAGTCGACTCAAGTGGCAGGGCGTATGCGCAGCGCTGTTGCTGAGCGGCTGCGCGGTGCCATCGCCTCCGCCGCGCGAAGATCTCGTGAAGGAAGCGATGCCCAACGTCGCGGTCCCGGCTACGTGGCAGGCGGCACAGTCCGGCGGCAGCGTCGTGCAGGCGGACTGGTGGCATGGATTCGGCGATTCGCAACTCGATGCGTTGATCGACGAAGCGCTTGCGAACAGTCCCGACGTGCGCATCGCGGCAGCGCGTGTCGAACGCGCTGCGGCCTACGCTACTGCAGCAGGCGCGGCGCTGATGCCGGTCGTGAGCGGCCTGGCGCGCGGCGGCGGCAAGATGAGCGGCGACAACTCGGGGCTTACCGGCTGGGCGGTCAACGTGTCGTGGGAGGCCGACCTCTGGGGCCGCGTGCGCGCACAGCGCGAAGCGGCGAAGGAGCAGGTCGCAGCCGCCGAGGCGGATCGCATCTGGGCGCGTCAGTCCATCGCTGCGGCGGTCGCGCGCGCGTGGTTCGTTGCGATCCAGGCGCGTCTCGTCGATACGCTGCTGCGCCGTTCGCTCGAGGCGAACGAGCGCCTCGTCGTCCTGGCGAATGATCGCCAGCGCGTCGGGAAGGGCGATGGCCTCGACGTGGTGCAAGCCGAGGCGAATGTGCTGGCGACGCGCGATGGGCTGCGCCAGGCGGCGCTAGCGATCGATCAGTCGCAGCGGGCGCTGGAGTCATTGCTCGGCCGCTATCCCGCAGCAGCGCTGCAGGCGGCCGAGCGTTTTCCCGACGTCGCGCTCGAGGTGCCGTCCGGTGTCCCCTCCGAATTGCTGGAGCGGCGTCCCGACATCATTGCGGCGGAACGTCGCGTTGCGGCCGCATTCGACAACGTCACCGTCGCGAAGGCGGCGCGCCTGCCGCGGCTGTCTCTCACGGCAGGCATCAGCTCGGTTCACAGCGACCTGTTCGTATTGCAGAACCACGAAAATCCCACGTTCAGCGCGGGAGCCGCGTTGTTCGGAACGATCTTCGACTTCGGCGCGTTGGCTGCACAGGTCGATGTGCGGAGCGCCGAGCGGCGCGAGGCGGTCGCACGCTATGCGCAGACGGCACTGAACGCATTTTCCGAGGTGGAAGGTGCGCTCGCGAACAACGTCGCGCTGGCCGAGCGTCATGACTTGCTTGCGCAGCAGGCGCAGCGCCAGCAGGAGGCACTGCGGCTCGCGCAGGAGCGGTTGCGCGTCGGATCCGGCGACCAGCGCGCAGTGTTGCAGCAGCAACTTGCGCTCTATCTCGTGCTTCAACAGCAGTTGACGGTAGATGCGCAACAGCGCATCGAGCGCGTGAATCTCCTGCTCGCGTTGGGCGGCGGGCTGGAAACCTGACGTCGTCCGCTCAGCGCGCGCGTGCGCTGATCATTCGAGGATCGCGTAAGCTCGCGGCGTTCGAGCGGGTGTAGTTCAATGGCAGAACGGCAGCTTCCCAAGCTGCATACGAGGGTTCGATTCCCTTCACCCGCTCCACTGAACCTCACTCGAGCACCGACGCTTTGCCGGTAGCCCGCGGCATCACCCTCGTCGATCCGCTCGCGTAGACTCGCGCGCGCCCGCCAACCTCCAAGCGAACACACATGAACTCACGCGTCGTCGTGTCGTCGATCCTCCTTGCATTCAGCGCGCTGCTCTCTGCTTGCACCAACATGCCGGGTAGTGCGGGTAGCGCGCCCCCCAAAGACACGCTGTCGCGGATCACTCAGTCGCAAACCGTGATCCTGGGCTATCGCGAGGACTCGAAACCGTTCTCTTTCAAGGGCGCCGACGGCAATCCCGACGGCTACTCGGTCCAGCTGTGCAAGCGTGTGGCGGCTGCGCTGCAGTCGCAGCTCAAGCTCACCAAGCTCGATCTGAAGTGGGTACCGGTGACGGTCGCGACGCGCATGGATGCGGTGAAGGATGGGACCGTCGACCTCGAATGCGGCAGCACCTCGCGCACGCTCGGGCGCGAGCAGCAGGTCGACTTCAGCAACGCGACATGGGTCGATGGAGGTTCCTGGGTATCGCTGGCCAGCGCACCGGTGCGCCGCGTGACCGATCTCAACGGCAAACGTGTCGGCGTGATTCCCGGCACTACGACCGAGACGGCACTAAAGGCACTCGCCGCGCGCAACATCGTTCCGGTCTTCGTTCCGATAAAGACTCATACCGATGGCATCGCCGCGGTGCGCGACGGGCGTGCCGATGTCTACGCCACCGATCGCCTGATCCTGGTCGGCGAAGCTCTGAGCGGCGCGGGCGCGACGTTGCTTCTGAGCGACGAGTACATCTCGGTCGAGACCTACGGGCTGATGCTGCGTCGGGACGCCGACTTCCGGCTCGCGGTCAACCGGGCCTTGGCCGGCATCTATCGCAGCGGCGAGATCGTCACGCTGTTCCGCCTGACCTTCGGTCCGAACGCGACGCCATCACCCATGCTCGAATCGGCCTACGTGCTCAACGCGCTGCCCGAGTGAGGTGACAGCGCCCGATGCCTGATCCGAACCGCGATTTCAAGGAATTGCGCAAGGTCGTCGCGCGCTATCGGATCACCGCGGGCAAGGGATTTCGCCTCAAGCGCATCTCGCCCGGCGACACGCACGGGCTGGACGCCGAAGACAAGCCGCGCAGCAGGGATCTGCTCGCGCAAGGCGTGAGCATGCTGGCGGAGTTGCAGGACAAGCTCTACGCGCAGGATCGCAAGTCGTTGCTGCTCGTGTTCCAGGCGATGGATGCGGCGGGCAAGGACGGTACCATCAAGCACGTGATGTCGGGGGTCAATCCTGCCGGCGTGCAGGTGCATTCGTTCAAGGCGCCGTCGCCGGAAGAACTCGACCACGACTACATGTGGCGCTGCTGGCGGGCCCTGCCCGAGCGCGGCCGCATCGGCATCTTCAACCGCAGCTACTACGAAGAGGTGCTCGTCGTCCGGGTCCATCGGGAAATCCTCGCCGCGCAGAAGCTGCCGCCGGCCTTGGTCACCAAGGAGCTGTTCAAGGACCGCCTGCGCGACATCGCCCGCTTCGAGCACTACCTCGCACGCAACGGCACGCAAGTGCTGAAGTTCTTCCTGCACGTCTCCAAGGCGGAGCAGAAGAAGCGATTCCTCGAGCGCATCGAGGAGCCTGTGAAGAACTGGAAGTTCGCACCGGGCGACGTGGCCGAACGTGCACACTGGGACGAGTACATGGCCGCCTACGAGGACGCGATCCGCGCGACCGCGACGGAAGAGAGTCCCTGGTACGTGGTTCCTGCCGACAACAAGTGGTTCACACGGCTCGTCGTCGTCGGCGCGATCGTGCGCGCGCTGCAGGGGATGCACCTTGCCTATCCGGAGATCGATCCGCGCAAAGAGAAGGGGTTGCAGGAGGCGCGGATCATGTTGACGCGCGGCGACGAGGCGGGGTGACGCCCGTTGATATTGCTGATCCACGCCCATCCGTATCCCGATCGATCGATCGGAGGTCGTGTCCTCCTCGAAGCCGTTCGCGATCTCCCCGAGTTGTCGGTGCGCTCGTTGTACGACCTGTATCCGGATTTCACGATCGACGTGCAAGCCGAGCGTGCGGCGCTGCTTGCGACGCATCTCGTGATCTGGCAGCACCCGCTCCACTGGTACGGACCGCCGGCACTGATGAAGCTGTGGTTTGAAAAAGTCCTCACCGAAGGCTGGGCGTTCGGCAGCCAGCGCGCACTCGCGGGCAAGGACTGCCTCTGGGTTACGACGACGGGAGGAGCTGTCGACACATTCACGCCTGAAGGAAAGCATCGCCATCCGTTCGAAGCATTCGTAGCGCCGGTCGCGCAGACCGCGCAGTTCTGCGGGATGAACTTCCTGGCGCCGCTGGTCGTGTACGGCTCGCATCGGCTGGCACCGGAGGCGCTCCAGCGGCGGGCCGGCGAGTATCGCGCCCTGCTCAGTGCGTACGGTGCCCGCAGTGGCTGACGCGTCGCTGCTCACCGACACCCTCATCTACCTGGGCGCGGCCGTCGTATGCGTCCCTCTCGCAAAACGTCTCGGGCTCGGTTCCGTGCTCGGATATCTGATCGCCGGCATCGCGATCGGACCCTGGGGCCTGCGCCTCGTGGACGATCCGCATTCGACATTGCAGTTCGCCGAGTTCGGAGTCGTGCTGATGTTGTTCCTGATCGGACTCGAGATCGACTTGAACCGCCTGACCGCGCTGCGGCGCGCGGTGTTCCGCGGCGGAAGCACCCAGATGCTGATCTGCAGCGCGCTGCTGGCGGTCGCGTTCATCCTGCTTCGGCTCCCGTGGATCTCCGCGATCGTGGCGGCGCTCGCGATCGCCATGTCGTCGACCGCGATCGCGACGCAGATCCTGAACGAGAACAATCAACTCGGCATGCCGCTGGGCCGCACCGCATTCGGCATCCTCCTGTTCCAGGACATCGTGGCGATTCCGTTGATCGCGCTGGTCCCGTTGCTTGGCGCCGGTGAGCACGAGTCGGGAACGAGCGCGTGGATTGCGACCGCGACAGCGCTGGCAGCGATCGCGGGCGTGATCGTGCTCGGCCGCTACGTGATGCGGCCGTTGATCCGCGTCATCGCGGCAGTCGACGTGCGCGAGATCTTCACGGCGTTCGCCCTGCTTCTCGTGATCGGCGTCGCGATGGTGATGACCTTCGCCGGCCTTTCGAGCGGGCTCGGCGCCTTCCTGGTCGGCGCATTGTTCGCAAGTTCGGAATATCGCCACGCACTCGAGGGCGACATCGAGCCGTTCAAGGGGCTCCTGCTCGGCCTTTTCTTCATCGCGATCGGCATGTCGATCGACGTCGGCCTGATCGGCGCGCAGGCGGGCACGCTCGCGCTGCTCGTCGGAGCGATTCTGCTTGTAAAGGGGCTGGCGCTCGCGGCGATGGCGCGTCGCCTCGGCGTACCCGCGCGCGAGCGCTGGCTCTTCGCCGCCCTGCTCGCGCAGGGTGGAGAGTTCGCGTTCGTCGTGCTCGGCGCGGGACACGATGCGAACGTGCTGCCCGGCACCTCGGGCGCGATGCTGAACGCGGCGGTCGCACTGTCGATGGCGGCAACGCCGCTGCTCGTGATGGCGGCACAACGGTGGGTGATGCGCCACGGCGCAGAGCGTGCCGACGACGTCGTCGAGGATACGCAAGCACCCGTGATCATCGCGGGCTTCGGGCGCTACGGTCAGATCGTCGGGCGAATGCTGCTGGCGCATGGTGTGCGCACGACCGTTCTCGATCACGATCCCGACAACATCGAGGTGATCGGGCGCTTCGGCTACAAGGTGTTCTATGGCGATGCGACGCGGCTCGACCTGCTGCAAGCCGCCGGAGCAGGGCATGCGCGCCTGCTGGTCGTCGCGATCGACCAGGTGGAGGACAGCCTGAAGCTCGTCGACCTCGCGCGCACGCACTTTCCGAATCTGCAGATGGTGGTGCGTGCGCGCAATGTGCGGCATTGGCTGGAGCTGGCCTCGCGCGGCGTCGACACGGCCGAGCGCGAGACCTTCGAAAGCGCGCTGCGCAGCGGCCGTCAGGCGCTCGAGAAGCTCGGCATGTCGCCGTTCGAAGCGCGCGAGCTGGCCGATACGTTCCGGCGCACGAACCTTGCGACGCTGCGTGCAATGCGGCCGCACTTCCAGGACCAGGAAAAGCTCGTCGACCTCGCGCGCAGTGGATTGAACGAACTGGAAGAGAACCTGCGGCGCGATCGGGAGGCGCGCGGCGAGCCGGCGCAGCAGGACTGGGAGTAGCGCGCGGTGCGGGATGACGGCTAGCCGCTGAAACCGATCTTTCTGTGCGTGCCGTCGCAGAACGGCTTGTTGGCCGACTGGCCGCAGCGGCACATCTTGGTCCTTTCGCCCGCCACGAACGTCGAGCCGTCGGCCGCCTTGAACTCGACCCAACCCTGCAGGACGAGCGGGCCGTTCGGGATCGGCGTGATGTTGATGCTGCCGACGGGTTCACCCGGCGTCGCATCGTGGGGCGGGCCGCTGCAGTGGCCGGGATCCGTGAATCCCGCAGCTTCATGACTCCCGTCGCACAGCGGCTTGTTCTTCGATTGTCCGCAGCGGCACAAGGCGATGCGCATGTATTCGACCTGGCTCGCGTGCTCGCCACCTGCGAACACGACGCGACCGCGCAGGTAGAGTGGGCCGTTCGGCGCAACGCGAAGGTTGTTGGTCGCATCGGGTGTTTCGATGGGAGCGCCATCGGCGCGCCGTACCGTCAGCGCGCCCGTCGGGCATCTGCGCACGACCGCAGCGATCTCCGCGGGGTCACCGTTCGCAGGCTGGATCCATGGCCGCGCTGCCGGATCGAACACCGCGGGCGCACCGCGCACGCACTCCTTTGCGTGAATGCAGCGCGTCGCGTCGTAGGAAACGATCAGGTCTTTGGTCGCGTAGTCCTTGACCGCCACTAACAGCCACCTACGCAGACGTATTTGGTGACCAGGAACTCGTCGATGCCCTGGTGACCACCTTCGCGGCCGAACCCGGACTGCTTGACGCCGCCGAACGGCACCTCGGCGGTCGAAATCAACCCGGTGTTCACGCCGACCATGCCGTACTCGAGCATTTCGACGACGCGCATCACGCGACCGATGTCGCGCGAATAGAAGTACGCCGCGAGCCCGTACTCGCTGGCGTTGGCGGCCGCGATCGCCTCGGCGTTGGTGTGGAACTTGAACACCGGCGCCACCGGCCCGAACGTTTCTTCGCGCGCGACCAGCATGTCACGCGTCACGTTCGACAGCACGGTGGGCGTGTAGTAGGTGCCGCCGAGCTCGTGGCGTTCACCGCCGGTCACGACGCGCGCGCCACGGCTCACCGCATCGGCGACGTGCTGCTCCACCTTCTCAAGCGCGTTCGCGTCGATCAACGGGCCCTGTTGCACGCCCTCGTCGAAGCCAGACCCCACCACCAGTTGCGCCGCCTTCGCCGCGAGCTTCTCGACGAACGCGTCGTAGATCCTTGCGTGCGCGTAAAAACGGTTCGTGCACACGCACGTCTGGCCGGCGTTGCGGTACTTCGAAACGAGCGCTCCATCGACCGCCAGGTCGAGATCGGCGTCTTCGAACACGATGAACGGCGCGTTGCCGCCCAGTTCGAGAGAGAGCTTCTTCAGCGTCGGCGCGCTCTGCTGCATCAGGATGCGACCCACCTGGGTCGAGCCGGTGAATGTGAGCTTGCGCACGATCGGGGAATCACACAGCGCCTTGCCGATCTCGATCGACTGGGTTTCGTCGGCCGGCAGGACATTCAGCGCGCCCGGAGGCAGGCCGGCTCGATGCGAAAGTTCCGCCAGAGCCAGCGCAGACAACGGCGTCTGCTCGGCGGGCTTGATCACGACGGTGCAGCCCGCCGCCAGCGCGGGCGCGACCTTGCGGGTGATCATCGCGTTCGGGAAATTCCACGGCGTGATCGCCGCGCAAACGCCGATGGGCTCCTTGAAGACGAACAGGCGCTTGTCGGCCGCGTTGCTCGGCAGCGTGTCGCCGTAGACGCGGCGTCCTTCCTCGGCGTACCAGTCGACGAAGCTCGCGCCGTATGCGATCTCACCCCTCGACTCGGCCAGCGGTTTTCCCTGTTCCGCTGTCATCAGCCGCGCCAGATCGTCCTGGGCATGCAGTATCAGATCGTGCCACCGCCGCAGGATGATGCCCCGCTCGCGCGCGGTCTTGGCGCGCCATGCCGGGTATGCCCGACTGGCCGCTTCGATGGCGAGTCGCGCATCGGAGGGACCGCAGTTCGCGACGTCTGCGAGCTTGCCGCCGTCCGCCGGATTAGTGACCGCAAACTTGCCCTGGCTGCCGTCGGCCCATGCGCCGTCGATCCATGCCTGAGTTTTCGCGAGCGCGGCATCGGTGAGACGCGGCAGCATCGAGGCCCGTTGCAACATCGGTTTCTCCCGTGACAGAGTGGGACGGTTGGATCCCGCGGGCAGAGCGGACGGATGAACATAGAGCATAACCCGGCGCGGTATCCTTTCGCAGTACCTCTGACAGCACGTTCGGGAGTGGATTCATGAAGTTGGAGTCGATGGGCGCCGATTTGCGGGCCTGGCTGCAGGAGTCGATCGAACGCGGGTGCTCGCGAGAATCGGTGCTGCAATCCATGCGCGCGGCCGGGTACCAGCCAAAGTTCGCGCGTGAGGCCGTCGAGCTCGCCTTCGCGCGGTTTGCCCCCGAGGTGAACGACGAGCCCGGTTCGACGGCGGTGGTGACGGCAACAGTGGCCGAGACCGCGGTCAAGCCCGTGGCGGCCGAAGCCGCTCAGGTCGAACCCGCTGTGACCGAGCCTGCTGAGCAAGAAGTACCGTCGAGTTCGAGCGAAATCCTCGCCGCGAGCCCCAACACCATCGATACGTCCGACCGGGGAGTGCGGATCCTGTTCGCGCTCAACGCACCGCGCGTCATCCTGTTCGGAGGGTTGCTCTCGTCCGAGGAATGCGACGAAATGGTCCGCCTCGCCATCCCGAAGCTGACCCGCTCGACCGTGGTCAATGCCGCCACAGGAGCCTACGACGTCCATGTAGCGCGCACCAGCAGCGGCGCGCACTTCGAGCGGGGAGAAAACGAGCTGATACGCAGGATCGAGGCCCGCATTTGCGAGCTGACCAGCATGCCGGTCGAAAACGGCGAGCCGATCCAGATCCTGCACTACATGCCGGGCGCTGAGTACAAGCCGCACTTCGACTACTTCGACCCCAAGCTGCCCGGCAACGAGAAGGTGCTGTCGATGGGAGGGCAGCGCATCGCCACGCTCATCATGTATCTGAACGATGTCGACAGCGGCGGCTCGACCATATTCCCCGACATCGGCCTCGACGTCCTGCCGCACAAGGGCAACGCCGTGTTCTTTGCGTATTCGAGCGAGCGCGGCGAACTCGACAGCCGGACGTTGCACGGCGGCAGCCCGGTGGCAGGCGGCGAGAAGTGGATCGCCACCAAGTGGATCCGCGTGGGCCCCTACATGCAGAAGTGACCCGAAGGGTCGCCCCGGCGAAGGCCGGGGTCCAATTCCTCGGTCGCGAACCTGGGTCCGGGCCTCCGCCGGGACACGCATCACCGCCCGCGCGACAGGTCCGGCAGTCCGATCGAGCGCGCGATCAGCTCCTTCATGATCTCGCTGGTGCCGCCATAGATCCGCTGCACGCGCGCATCGGCCCATGCGCGCGTGACCGGAAACTCCCACATGTATCCGTAGCCGCCGTGCAGTTGCACGCACGCGTCGATGGTGCGGAACTGCATCTCGGAGCACCACAGTTTCGCCATCGACGCGGTGGCCGAGTCGAGCTTGCCGGCTTCGAGCAGTTCGATGCAGCGATCGACGAAGACCTGCCCGACCTCCACTTCGGTTGCGACATCGGCGAGCGTGTAACGCGTGTTCTGAAACCCCGCGAGCGCGGTGCCGAAGGCGCGCCGTTCGCCGACATAAGCAATCGTGCGCTCCAGCGATGCTCGCGCCGCGGCGACCGCACTGATCGCAATCTGGAGGCGCTCCCACGGCAACTGCTGCATCAGGAACACGAAACCTTCGCCAGGCCGGCCCAGCAAATTGTCAGCGGGAACACGGACCTGGTTGAAGAACAGCTCTGCGGTGTCCTGGGCTTTCAGCCCCGCCTTCTTCAGGCGCGGGCCCTTTTCGAACCCCGGCATTGCGCGCTCGACCAGCAACAGACTGATGCCCTTGGCGCCCGCTGCCGGATCGGTCTTGGCGACGACGATCACGAGATCCGACAACCACCCGTTGGTGATGAATGTCTTGGAGCCGTTCAGGACATAGCTATCGCCGTCGCGCACGGCGGTCGTGCGGATTCCTTGCAGATCGCTGCCGGCCGCCGGTTCCGTCATCGCGATAGCGCCGATCAGTTCGCCGCGCGTCAGCTGCGGCAGGAATCGCATCTTCTGGTCCTCGGTGCCGTAGTGGAGCAGGTAGGGCGCAACGATCTCTGAGTGCAGGCCGAACCCCGGTCCGTTTGCGACCGCCGCGGAGAACTCCTCCATCACGACGATGCTCGCGAGTCGATCGGCGCCGATGCCGCCGTACCGCTCGGGAATGCTGGTGCACAGCAACCCCGCCTTGCCTGCTTCAGTCCACACCGCGCGATCGACGTATCCCTGTTCTTCCCAATGCGCGTGCTGCTGCGCCACGTGATCGGCGATGAAGCGCCGTACGGTGTCGCGGAACACCTCGTGTTCCGGCGAGAAGAGGGTGCGTTCAAGCATGGTTTGTCCTCGGCGCTACGCGATCGGGGTCGCACGATCGTAGACCAGCGCCCGCGGCGGTACGAGCAACGCTCAAGGGCCGAACTTCGCGGGCCGTGCAACCGTCGTTGATGCACTGCCGAAGGAATGCGCAGCTCGTCGAATGCGACTTCAAGTCCCGAAATCCGCTACCCATCGAGATGCTTGCCACCCTGAAGAGCCGCAGGTGAAACCCATTGGCGGGAGGTCAGTTCAATGCCGCCAATCCGCCAGATCATTCTGGGAACGCTGCTGCTGCTGATCGCAGCCGGGGCGGTTGCCGCTGCACCGCCGGATTCGACTGCGC
>Ga0335084_10004487_pt1 | contig 13751 bp, 14 predicted proteins | sample Lox_Sample_44_FD_206721 | JGI IMG/M metagenome (GOLD analysis project Ga0335084, IMG submission 206721) | Soil microbial communities from Loxahatchee National Wildlife Refuge, Florida, United States - Lox_Sample_4.4 | ecosystem: Environmental > Terrestrial > Soil > Wetlands | place: USA... | reverse complement strand
GGTCGCAACCAACGCCATCGTCATCCCCGCGAAAGCGGGGACCCGTCTTGATCCAGCGCGCTAAGCTTAGAATTGGGTCCCCGCTTTCGCGGGGATGACCGTGGGAGCGCTTCTACGCCATGCTCAAATGCCGGCCGCCCGGCCGGTAGCGCGCGAGGTAGGTCGGCAGAATCAATTCGAGCGTGGTGGCATCGACACCCAATTCCTTCACGCCCGGCATGCCGGGCGTGACGATGTTGTCGCGCTTGAGCAGCCGCACCTGGTCGCGCGTGAGCGGGGGCACCGGCAGCCATTCCAGGAACGCCGCCTGCAGGCTCGCGATCGCGAAGGGAACAGGGAGCAAGATTCGCTTGCGTTCGATCTCGGCCAGCATCAGCTCCATCAGTTCGCGGAAGCTGCGGATCTCGGGGCCGCCCAGCTCGTAGGTCTTGCCCGGCGCGTCATGCTGCTCGATCGCGGCCATGACGGCCTGGGCGACATCGCCGACATAGATCGGCTGGAACCGCGTATGGCCGCCGCCGATCAGCGGCAAGACCGGCGTCATCCGCGCCATCTGCGCGAAGCGATTGAAGAACTGATCCTCGGGCCCGAACACGATCGAGGGACGCAGCACCGTGGCATCCGGGAAGGCGGCCTTCACCGCCGCCTCGCCCGCGGCCTTGGTGCGCGCATAGGCCGCAGCGGAGGCGGGATCGGCACCGATGGCCGAGATCTGGATGAAGCGGCTGGCGCCCGCCTTGCGAGCCGCGGCCGCGGCGCGGCCCGCGCCCTCGACATGGACCGCATCGAAGCGCTGCTGCCCGCGCTGATAGAGCAGCCCCACCAGGTTGACGACCGCATCGGCGCCGGCGACCGCCGCCTCGACCGAGCCCTGATGGCGCAGATTGGCTGCGACCGGCGTAATCTGGCCGATTTCGCCCAGCGGCTTCAGGAACAGCGCCTCGTCGGGCCGGCGCACCGCCGCGCGCACCATCCAGCCGCGCTTGGCAAGCGCCTGCACCACATAGCGCCCGATGAAGCCCGAGCCTCCAAAAACCGTCGCCAACCTGCGCGCCATCGCTCGTTCAACCCTGTCCAAGACATCCCACCGGCCCCAGCCCTTGCTTCACCTGTCCCGCGGGACCAGATTGCTTACGCGAGGCTGAGATCCTGACCTTCGAGCCGGCACTATAATGAAGCGGAATCGGCCCCAGCAGCAGGAAATCGCGGTTGACTTTGCGGGGTTCGTGGGGAAAATCCCGGCCTTCAAAGCTGCCCACAGATGCCCAGGTGGCGGAATTGGTAGACGCGCAGGTTTCAGGTACCTGTGGCCGCGAGGCCGTGAAAGTTCGAGTCTTTTCCTGGGCACCATCCGCCGGCTCGTAACCAGAGGCCGGCGCCCGGTCCTGTCCTGTCAGGGCCCTTTGCGCGCTAGGTTGACCGCTCCATGCCCCAGCCCACCATCGAGCTCCATCACGGCGACCTGCCGGCGGGGCTGACGCTTGGGCCGGTGGTTGCGATCGATTCCGAGACCATGGGACTGGTGCCCTCCCGCGACCGGCTCTGCCTGGTGCAGCTCTCGGCGGGCGACGGGGTCTGCCATCTGGTCCAGTTCCCGGCCAAGCCCGCGGGCGAGCGCCTGGAGGCGCCAAATCTGGCGCGGATGCTGACCGATCCCGCCACCTTGAAACTGTTCCATTTCGCGCGTTTCGACATCGCGATCCTGCGCCGCTCGCTCGGCGTCGTCACGGCGCCGCTCTATTGCACCAAGGTGGCCTCGAAGTTGGTCCGCACCTTCACCGACCGGCACGGGCTCAAGGATCTGTGCAAGGACCTGCTCAACATCGAGCTGTCGAAGCAGCAGCAATCCTCGGACTGGGGCGCGCCCACGCTGACCCAGGAGCAACTGCGTTACGCCGCCAGCGACGTGCTCTATCTGCACCAGCTCAAGGCCAAGCTCGACGAGATGCTGGCCCGCGAGGGCCGCACGGCGATCGCCAAGGCCTGTTTCGACTTCCTCCCCACCCGCGCCGATCTCGACCTCGCCGGCTGGGGCGAGGTGGACATCTTCGAGCATTGAGCGGGTCGCAAGACTTTCGGGAAGGGCATCACCCCGAAAGGTCGATTTCCCGAGCGGCGGCGAGACGCATAGGGTAGGCAGGCCAAAGGCTGCTAGGATTTGACCTGGGAATTCAGGCGATTCGCCGGATTTGCCGGGTTGGAGCGTGAATTGCCGAAAGCCAAGGGCCCCAGGGGGTCAGACCCGGTTCCGGCATGAGGCGTGCCGGCGGGGCGCCGGTAACAGGAAGGACGAGGCAGGATCGATATGACGCGGCATGTCCAGCAGCAAGCGGCCCCCCGGTCGGAGGCGCCCGGCAAGCGCGCCCATGACGACCTGGCCGTGGCGCGTCGCGTCCTGGCCCAGGAGGTCACGGGCATCGAGGCGCTGGCCCGGGGCCTGGGGCCGAGCTTCGTGGCGGCGCTCGACCGGATCGCGGCGGTGCCTGGCCGCGTGGTCGTGACCGGCATCGGCAAGAGCGGCCATATCGGCCGCAAGATCGCGGCCACCATGGCCTCGACCGGCACGCCCGCCCTCTTCGTTCATGCCGGCGAGGCCAGCCATGGCGATCTCGGCATGATCACGCGCGAGGACGCGGTCATGGCGCTGTCCAACTCGGGCGACACGCCCGAGCTCGCCGATATCATCGCCTTTACCCGCCGCTTCGCGATCCCGCTGATCGCGCTGACCAGCCGTGCCGACAGCGCGCTGGCACGTCAGGCCGACGTCACGCTGCTGCTGCCGCGCGCCGAGGAGGCCTGCCCGATGGGTCTGGCGCCGACCACTTCCACCACCTTGATGATCGCCATGGGCGACGCGGTGGCGGTCGCGCTCCTCGAGCGCAAGGGTTTCACCGCCACCGGCTTTCGCGATTTGCATCCGGGCGGCCAGCTCGGCAAGCGTCTGCTCTCGGTGGCCGATCTGATGCATGCCAGCAGCGAGCTGCCGCTGGTCATGCCGCAGACGCGCATGGCCGAGGTGCTGCTCGAGATGACGGCCAAGCATTTCGGCTGCGTCGGCGTGACCGACCAGGCCGGCCGCCTGATCGGCATCATCACCGACGGCGATCTGCGCCGGCATATGAGCCGCGACCTGCTGGAGGCCACGGCCGAGGCGGTGATGACCGCGCATCCGCGCACCATCCGCCCGAACGTGCTCGCGGCCGAGGCGGTGCGGATCATGAATGGCGACCATGAGGAACGACCCATCACGGTCTTGTTCGTGGTGGAGGAGGAGCGTCCGATCGGAATTCTGCATATCCATGACTGTCTGCGTGCCGGCGTGGTCTGACGGCATGCGGTCGACGACGATGCTCGATCAGGCGGAGGGCTGAATGGCAGAGGAAGCGGTGGGGAGGCTGAACGCGCCCTCGCGTCCGCAGCCGCGCGACCGGCGCCGCCGGGTGCGCGACTACAGCCGCTTCGTGACCGTGATGAAGTTCCTGCTGCCGATGCTGGCGGCGGGCCTGGTGGTGCTGCTCGCCGTGTGGTCGCAAATCCGGATCGAGGATGGGCGCTTCCGGATCGGCTCGGCCAGCATCGCGCCGACGGAGATCGACCGCCTCAGCATGGTCAATCCGCGCTTCCAGGGCATCGACGATCAGAACCGTCCCTTCACCGTGACCGCCAAGGAGGCGAGCCAAGTGAAGGGCAATGACGACTTGATCGATCTGGTGCAGCCGCAGGCGGACATCACCCTGGAGAGCGGCAGCTGGATGGCGGTATCGGCGGACAGCGGACGCTATCAGCGCTCGACCCGCCAGCTTCAGCTCGACGGCAAGGTGAGCCTGTTTCAGGACCGGGGCTATGAGCTCCATGTGGAATCGATCGCGGTCGATTTCGCCGCTGGCGGCGCCGTCAGCAACACGGCGGTGACGGGCCAGGGGCCGGCCGGCGAGCTGTCGGGCGAGGGCCTGCGGGTCGCCGACAGGGGTGCGGTGATCGAGCTCACCGGAAAATCGCGCATTCTGCTCTATCAGGGCGTCGGGCAGGAGCGGCTGCCGTGATCGGCGGCCCGCGGGCTTCGGCGCCGGGCGCGATCGAGTCGATCGCGTCGCGCCGGCGCTTTCTGGCGCAGGGCCTGAGCGCGGTGGCGGCCGCGGCCCTGCTCGGCTCCGCGACGGGAGTCCTGGGCGAGGAGACGGCGGGCGGCAATGCCCCCGCCAACCCCGCGCCCGACACCGGGCTCGATCTCTCGAACTCCTCGGCGCCGATCGAGATCGAGGCCGATGAGGGCATCGAGTGGCGGCGCAACGAGAAGGTCTATATCGCCCGCGGCAAGGCCCGCGCGGCGCGCGGCGATCTCGAGGTCAATGCCGACGTGCTGAGCGCCTACTATCGCGAGACGACGAAGGGCGGTAGCGACATCTATCGCGTCACGGCCGAGGGCAACGTCACGCTCGTTTCGAGCAATGACAAGATCTGGGGCGATCGCGCGGTCTACGATCTCGATCAGGGATCGCTGATCGTCACCGGTCAGAGCCTTCGCGCGCAGACGAAGAAACAGACCCTGACGGCGCGCGACAGCCTCGAATACTGGCAGAAGCAGCTCGCCCTGGTGGCGCGAGGCGACGCGGAGGTGATCGAGGGCGACCGGCGCGTGAAGGCCGACCTCCTCACCGGCTATATGCGCAAAGGGGCGGACGGCAAGACCGAGCTCTACCAGGTCGAAGCCAAAGGCCATGTCCGCATCTGGCGCGGCCAGGACTATGCCCAGGCCGCCACCGCCGTCTACAACCTCGATTCCGATGTAGCCACGCTCGACGGTTCGGTTAAGATCACGCGCGGGCAGAACCAGCTCAACGGTGATCGCGCGGAATTCGACATGAGGACCGGGATCAGCCGGCTTCTCAGTCAGCCGGGAACCGGGTCGCGCGTTCATACCCTGATCTTCCCGAGTCAGGGAACCAAGCCGGCGGCGCCCTGATGCCCGAGTTCCTCCGCCGGCGCTTCACGCGGGTCGGTCCGCGGAGGTCCTAGAGCCTGATCGTATCGAGCCGGGACGGCTTGTCGTGCGATTCGGCGTCTGGTTATTTGAATGAGAGCGTGATTGGCGGACCGGCTCGAGCCGAGCGGGTCGGCTCCCGCTCTAGGCCCGATCTGCGAACGAGACGATGAACGAGACGAGATTCACCGACCACGGACGCGTTGGACGCTTGAACGGGGGCGAGTCCCCCGCCGACGGGCTGATCGCGATGCATCTCGGCAAGCAGTTCAGGAAGCGCCCCGTCCTGCGCGACGTTTCGATCTCGGTGCAACGTGGCGAGGCGGTGGGGCTGCTGGGGCCCAACGGCGCCGGCAAGACCACCTGCTTCTACATCATCACCGGATTGATCGCGGCCGATACCGGGCGCGTGGTGCTCGACGGCCATGACGTGACTCAGCTGCCGATGTACCGGCGCGCGCGGCTCGGCATCGGCTACCTGCCGCAGGAGGCATCGATCTTCCGCGGCCTCACCGTCGAGCAGAATATCCGGGTGGTGCTCGAGGTGGCCGAGCCCACGCGCGCGGCGCGCGAGGCGAAGCTGGAGGAACTGCTCTCCGAATTCTCGATCGAGCATCTGCGTGCAGCACCTGCGCTGGCGCTGTCGGGCGGCGAGCGCCGGCGCTGCGAGATCGCCAGGGCGCTCGCCTCCGATCCGAACTATATCCTCCTGGACGAGCCGCTCGCCGGCATCGACCCGATCGCCGTCGCCGATATCCGCAACCTCGTGTCGCACCTGAAGGACCGCGGAATCGGGGTCCTGATCACCGATCACAACGTTCGTGAAACGCTGGACATCGTGGACCGGGCCTATATCCTCCATGAGGGCTCGGTCCTGCGCGAAGGCTCGCCTTCGGAGATCGTCAGCGACCCCGACGTCCGGCGCGTTTACCTGGGCGAAAGGTTTAGTCTTTAACCATTAGGGCCATGGCAGTTACACAGCGCCTCGATCTGCGGCAATCCACCTCTCTGGTGATGACGCCGCAGCTGCAGCAGGCGATCAAGCTGCTCGAGCTCAGCAATCTCGAAGTCGCGGCATACGTCGAGCGTGAGCTTGAGCAAAATCCGCTGCTGGAACGCGACGAGGACGAGCCGACGCTCGCGCCCGCCGCCCGCGGAGCGCTGCCTTCGGACCATGGCTTGAGCAATCCGCTGGGCCGCAGCCGCGCCGGCGCCGCGACCGGCACGCGCGACGGCAATGACGGTCCGCCGATCGAGGAAACGCTCGCCAACGCGATCGATCTGCGCGAGCACCTCACCACGCAGCTCACGCTCGACATTCATGATCCGGCCGACCGCGCGATCGGCCTGGCGCTGATCGATTCGCTCGACGAGGCGGGATATGTGATGGGCGGGCTCGAGCCCGTCGCCGAGCGGCTGGGCTGCGAGGTGGCGCGGGTCGAAGGCGTGCTGAAGCGCCTGCAGCAGTTCGATCCGCCCGGCATCTTCGCGCGCAACCTCAAGGAATGCCTGGCCTTGCAGCTGCTCGACCGCAATCGCCTCGATCCGGCGATGCAGGCGCTCCTGGATCACCTCCATCTCCTGGCCCAGGGCGACCGCGCCAAGCTGATGCGCATCTGTGCCGTCGATGCCGAGGACCTGGCCGAGATGGTGGCTGAGATCAAGGCGCTCGATCCCAAGCCGGCACTCGCGTTCGACGCCGCGCCGGTCACGCCCGTCTCGCCCGACATCCTGATGCATCGCACGCCCGAGGGCGGCTGGGTGGTCGAGCTCAACAACCAGACCCTGCCCCGCGTGCTGGTGAACCAGAGCTACTATTCGCGCCTGATCAAGGGCACGCGCGCCAAGGACGACCGCGACTACATCGTTACGCAGATGACCTCGGCCAACTGGCTGGTGAAGTCGCTGCATCAGCGCGCGGTCACCATCCTCAAGGTCGCGACCGAGATCGTGCGCCAGCAGGACGCCTTCTTCGGCCATGGCGTGCAACATCTGAAGCCGCTGATGCGCCGCGACATCGCCGCCACGATCGGCATGCATGAGAGCACGGTGAGCCGGGTGGCCGCGAACAAGTACATCGCGACCCCGCGCGGCCTCTACGAGCTGCGCTTCTTCTTCTCCAACGCCATCGCCGACACGGCCGGAGGCGAAGGCCATTCGGCCGCCGCGGTCCGGGCTCGGATCAAGGGGCTGATCGAGGCCGAGAGCGAGGTGCTGTCCGACGACCGGCTGGTGCAGATGCTCAAGGCCGAAGGTGTGAATATCGCCCGCCGGACCATCGCTAAGTACCGGGAATCCTTGAGGATCCCGTCATCCACTGAGCGCCGCCGCCTGCGCGTCTTGCGCGCCGGCTAGAACGCGTTATATCGAAGGCCTGAGCCTTGGGGCCTGCGGGCAGCGGGCTATTGACAGGCCGGGGGGGCCTCCCTAATTTCCCGGCCTTCCGCGCAAAGGCCCCTCTCGATCGATGAAGGACAGGGCCGAGACGGCCAGCAGGGCCACGCGACATTTTCCGGACAATTTCATCCGAGAGCTCATGCAGCTGACCGTCACCGGCAAGCAGATCGACGTTGGCGATGCGTTGCGCCAGCACGTGGCGGAAAGCCTCGGGTCGATTCTGGGGAAGTATTTCGGCCAGGCGATCGACGCCAGCGTCGTGTTCTCGCGCGAGGCGCATCTCCTCTCGGCGCAGCTCGCGATCCATATCGGCCGCGGCATCATGTTGGTGAGCGAGGCCAAGGCCGATCAGCCTTATCCGGCCTTCGACGAAGCGGCCGCAAGGCTGTCCTCGCGGCTGCGGCGCTACAAGACAAGGCTGCGTGACCATCATCGGGCCGAGTTGGAAGCCGAGCGCGCCAGCCAATATGTGGTGGCGCCGGGATCCGACGAGGCCGAGGCCGGCGACGCCGAAGCCGTGCCCGGCGGTGGCGGGCCGTTGATCGTGGCGGAGATGGAAACTGAGGTGCCCACCTTGACGGTGAGCGAGGCGGTGATGCGCCTCGATCTGGCGAATCAGGGCGCGATGTTGTTCCGCAACCGCGCCCATGGCGGACTCAACATGGTCTATCGGCGCGCGGACGGAAATTTCGGCTGGGTCGATCCCGGCCAGCCCACCCGGCACTGAGCGACCGGGAACCGACCGGCTTATCGATCGTTCTTGTTTCCCAGATCGGGGGATACGATGGAGATTGTGGAATTGCTCTCGCCCGAGAATGTGATTGCGAACCTGCGCGCGAGCAGCAAGAAGCAGGCGCTGCATGAGTTGGCGCGCCGCGCCGCCGAGCAGACCGGCCTGCATGAGCGCGCGATCTTCGATGTGCTGCTCGAGCGCGAGCGGCTGGGCACCACCGGCGTCGGCAACGGCATCGCCATCCCGCACGGCAAGCTGCCGGACCTGAAGCGTCTTTATGGATTGTTTGCGCGGCTCGATCAGCCGATCGATTTCGATTCGATCGACGAGCAGCCGGTCGATCTCATCTTCCTGCTGCTGGCGCCGGAATCGGCGGGCGCTGATCATCTGAAGGCGCTGGCGCGGGTCTCGCGCCTGCTGCGCGACCGCGCCACCTGCGAGAAGCTGCGCGGCGCCAACCAGCCGGCCGCCCTCTATGCGCTCCTGACCGAGCCCACCGCGCACGCGGCGTAAAGAAAATTCGCGCCTCCTTCCCTCAAAATGATTCCCCTCCCCCCTTGAGGGGGAGGGGATCAAGTGAGCGGCGAGGGGATCGCACCCCTCAATGCAAACTGACCGGCTCGAGCTCCTGCTCGCGGATGAAGGCGCGTGCGATCTCGCGCGTGGGCGCGATGCCGAGCGTCTTGCCGTTGGCCGCATGGACCGCGAAGCCCGGCTGGCCGTCGATCACCACAGCCCGGAAATAGGCCACGTCGGCCAGGCCCAGCACCGCCAGATCCGCATCGCTCATCTGCGGCGTGCGGTCGTTGTTGTTGTTCGTCTTCATGTTACTCGCGCTCCTTGCGCAGACTGCGATTGCCGGACGTCTCCATCATGGTGGTGGCAACCTTGTGTTGCCCGCCCGTGGCGCCGCCGCGAATGGCGATCTGCCGCACGGCGCTCTCTACGGGTGGGCGACGCAGTTCGATATTGAGCAGGCCGTTATCCAGGCTGGCGCCGGTCACCTCGACGCCTTCCGCCAGCACGAAGCTGCGCTGGAACTGGCGCGCGGCGATGCCGCGATGGAGGAACACCCGGCCGGCCTCGTCCTGCTGGCGGCCGCGCACGGTGAGCTGATTGGCCTCGAGCTGGATCTCCAGTTCCTCGAGCGCGAAGCCGGCGACCGCGAGCGTGATGCGCAGGCGATCTTCGCCGATCTGCTCGATGTTGTACGGGGGATAGCCCTCGGCCGACTGCTTCGAGATGCGGTCGAGCGTGCGCTCGAAATGATCGAAGCCCAGAAGCAGCGGACTGTTGAAGAGAGAAAGTCGTGTCATCGAACCGTGAAGCCCCTCCTTACGAGCGAGCCGGACGTTGTGGTCGCGCGGGTCCCGAGGGCCCTCGCGTGGAAGCACCCTCAACCGCCGCCGGCCTGCCGCATGCAGCGCCGACATTGACCTATTTAAGAACCCCCAGGCGCCGCTTCAAGGGCCCCGAAAACCCACTGAATCAAGATGTTGAGAGAAATATTCCAGGGGAACCAATGTGGCGCAGGCGCGTTGCGGCGCGCCAAACGAGAAGGCCCGGCGGAGGACCGCCGGGCCTTCGAGACTGGTGGAGCCAAGCGGGATCGAACCGCTGACCTCTACAATGCCATTGTAGCGCTCTCCCAGCTGAGCTATGGCCCCGAAACTCTGGGATCGGGCGGAACGGAGGGGCGTTCCCGGGCGCCTCTGGACCGGCACCAACCCGAAAAACCGATGCCGACAGCGCCGGATCATCGACGGCGGCAAACCGCCAACCGCCGAATGGCGGCAAACCTATGTAGGCGACCCCGTCGATTCAAGCGAAAAATCCGACCGGGATCTCGCGGCCACGGCCGCCCTCGAGAGCGGGCGCCCGTTGCTTCCGGTTCTAGCGCCGAATCCTTTACGGCTCCTTGTCCTCGTCCGTCTTCTCGATGACGTCGGACACATCGTCGTCCGCGCCGAGTTCGGAGGTGTCTTCAATGACATCCTCTTCCTCCTCATCGCCCTCGGCGGCGATTTCCTCGAGTTCGGGATCGGCCACCTCCTCGACAGCGACCGGTGCCGGACGCGGCGCCATGCGCTGCGCCGCCGCCTTGTCGGCGGCGCCGCGGCCGCGCCGCGACTTGGCGACGGCTTCGGGATCGTAGATCGCGCCGCACTTCGGGCAGGCGATCGGACTCTTGTGCAGATCGTAGAAATGGGCGCTACAGCTTTGACAGGTGCGCTTGGTGCCCCAGGCCGCCTTGACCACGCGAGATGCTCCTTCGCAAAGGCAGGGCGCGGGACCCTCGGATCCCCTTCGGGAGCAAGATCCCCCGCGCCGCAAATCGGGGCTGCCATTGCCATGCCGCAAAGGCCCTGTCAAACGTCAATTCCAGCCGCGGCGATTTCTTCGCCGGCGGTCCTTCCCTTCCAATCACTTGGGCGGCCGCCGACCCGGTGCCCGGCGCCGATCCCGAGGGGCGGCCCGGGTCGCCAGGGCGCCATGCGATGTGCTAGAGAACCGGCCCGGCCAAGGGGCCGGCAAAACCCTCCGCCCGCGGGCGAACCCCCGCGGGGCCCAAGGGCAGGATCCTGAAGAAGGGAGCATCGGGCAACGTGACGCGGCTCATTTCCGCCCCCTGCATGGGCCTCAACGGCGCGGCGCGCGTGCCCGGCGACAAGTCGATCTCGCATCGCGCGCTGATGATCGGCGCGCTGGCACTCGGCGAGACCCGCATCGAGGGGCTGCTCGAGGGCGAGGACGTGCTGCGCACCGCGGCCGCGATGCGGGCGCTGGGCGCGACCGTGTCTCAGGAAGGGGCGGGGCGGTGGCGCGTGGCGGGGCGCGGCATCGGTGGCCTCGCCGAGCCGGCCGATATTCTCGACATGGGCAATGCCGGCACGGGCGCGCGCCTCCTCATGGGTCTCCTCGCCACCCATCCGCTCACCGCCTTCTTCACTGGCGACGCCTCCTTGCGCAAGCGCCCGATGGAGCGCGTGGCAGTGCCCTTGCGCCAGATGGGCGCCGTCATCCATGCGCGCGAGGGCGGCCGTCTGCCGCTGGCCTTGATCGGCGCCCGCGAGCCGATGCCGATCACCTACAAGCTTCCCGTCGCCTCGGCGCAGATCAAGTCGGCGGTGCTGCTGGCGGGCCTGAACGCGCCCGGCGCCACCACCGTGATCGAGCCCGAGCCGACGCGCGATCATACCGAGCTGATGCTGCGCTATTTCGGCGTCGACGTCCGCGTGGCCCAGACGTCGCAGGGCCGCGGCGCCACCGTGATCGGCCAGCCCGAGATCGAAGGCCGCGACATCCGTGTGCCGGCCGACCCCTCCTCGGCGGCCTTCCCGATGGTGGCGGCGCTGATCCGCCCCGGCTCCGACATCCGACTGGAGAATGTCGGCATCAATCCGCATCGCATCGGGCTGATCGAGACCTTGATCGAGATGGGCGCCGACATCACGTTCGAGAACCGGCGCGAGCAGGCGGGCGAGCCGATCGCCGACATCCGCGTCAAGGCCGGGCGCCTCAAGGGCGTGACCGTGCCGGCCTCGCGGGCACCCAGCATGATCGACGAATATCCCATCCTCGCCATGGCCGCCGGCTTCGCCGACGGACCCACGCGCATGGAGGGCCTGGCCGAGCTGCGCGTGAAGGAGAGCGACCGCCTGGCTGCCATCGCGCGCGGGCTCCAGGCCTGCGGCGTCGAGGTCGAGGCGGGCGAGGATTATCTGGTGGTGAATGGCGCCAGCACGGCGCCGCGCGGCGGCGCCGAGATCGAAGCCGAGCTCGATCACCGCATCGCCATGAGTTTCCTCGTGCTGGGCATGGCAGCCCGTGAGCCCATCGCCATCGACGACGGCTCGCCGATCGATACCAGTTTCCCCGGATTCGCCGCGCTCATGAACGCGCTCGGCGCGCAGATTCGTGAAGCATGAGCGCAATTCTATTCATATCCCCTCCCCCCTCGAGGGGGAGGGTCAGGGAGGGGGAAAACTCGGTGTCGATATCGAGCAGCCCCCTCCCTCACCCTCCCCCGCGATGCGGGGGAGGGGACACCAATGCCAGCACGTCATGACCGCGCGCGCCAAGATCATCGCGGTCGACGGCCCGGCCGCTTCGGGCAAGGGGACGCTGGCGCGCCGCCTCGCCCGGCATTTCGGTTTCGGCTTTCTCGATACCGGCCTGCTCTATCGCGCCGTGGGCCTGCGGCTGCTGCGGGCGGGCCAGGACCCTGCGAACGAGGCCGCCGCCATCGCCGCCGCCGGCGCCGTGACCCCGGCCGAGCTGGCCGATCCCGAGCTGCGCAGCGGGCCCGTCGGCAACGCCGCTTCGGCCGCGGCCAAGATCCCCGGCGTCCGGCAGGCCCTGCTCGATCTGCAACGCCGGTTCGCCGCCGCGCCGACCGACCCCCGGGGGCGGCCGCTGCCGGGCGCCGTGATCGATGGGCGGGATATCGGCACCGTGATCTGCCCCGATGCGCCCGTGAAACTTTTCGTGAACGCCAGCCTCGAGGTCCGTGCGAAACGGCGCCATAAAGAGTTGCTGGAGCGGGGCGAAGCCATTATATATGCGCGCGTTCTGGAGGACATGGAACGGCGCGACCAGCAGGATCGCAACCGTTCGGTGGCGCCGATGGCCAAGGCGCCGGACGCTTTCGAGATCGACACGACCAAGCTTGACGCAGACGGCGCCTTTGCCGCTGCGCTGACCTTCATCGGGTCTCGTCTCGACTGATCCGTTCCTCGACGGAACTCAATCGTTGTAACCCGCCGTCCGATGCCCTCCTCGAGGCCGAGCCGAGGGCGTTTCGCGGCATAACCCAGTTCGTTGCCAAGACCGCCGGACACAACCGGCTGGCCGGGATAGCGAAGACGAAAGGATACCGAACACCATGGCTCGTACAGCCACCGCTGGCGAAACCGTTCAAAAGGAAAATTTTGCCGCTCTGCTCGACGAATCGCTCGGGCGCGGCGCCGGCCTCGAGGGCAGCGTCCTCAAGGGCCGCGTCGTGGGCATCGAGAACGACGTCGCGCTGATCGATGTCGGTCTGAAGTCCGAAGGCCGCGTGCCGCTGAAGGAATTCACCACCGCAGGCGCGCGCCTCGATATCAAGATCGGCGACGAGGTGGAAGTCTATCTCGAGCGCATGGAAGACAAGAACGGCGAGGCGATGCTGAGCCGTGAGAAGGCGCGCCGCGAAGAAGCGTGGCAGCTCCTCGAGAAGTCCTTCAAGGAAAACCAGCGCGTCACCGGCGTGATCTTCGGCCGCGTCAAGGGCGGCTTCACCGTCGATCTCTCGGGCGCCGTGGCCTTCCTGCCGGGCAGCCAGGTCGATATCCGTCCGGTGCGCGATGCCGGCCCGCTGATGGGCTCGCCGCAGCCCTTCCTGATCCTCAAGATGGATCGTTCGCGCGGCAACATCGTCGTCTCGCGCCGCGCCGTGCTCGAGGAGAGCCGTGCGGAGGCCCGCTCCGAGCTGGTCGCCAGCCTCAAGGAAGGCCAGGTGCTGCAGGGCGTGGTCAAGAACATCACCGACTACGGCGCCTTCGTCGATCTCGGCGGCGTCGACGGTCTGCTGCATGTGACCGACATCGCCTGGAAGCGCATCAATCATCCCTCCGAGGCGCTGCATATCGGCCAGACCGT
>Ga0335084_10004485_pt1 | contig 13753 bp, 8 predicted proteins | sample Lox_Sample_44_FD_206721 | JGI IMG/M metagenome (GOLD analysis project Ga0335084, IMG submission 206721) | Soil microbial communities from Loxahatchee National Wildlife Refuge, Florida, United States - Lox_Sample_4.4 | ecosystem: Environmental > Terrestrial > Soil > Wetlands | place: USA: Florida... | reverse complement strand
CCCTTTCGGCTACCACCTCACGAGCCTCGGCCTGCATCTGGCCGGCGCCCTGCTCTTCTGGCGCGTGCTCCGCAAGCTCGGCGTGCGCTGGGCCTGGCTGGGCGGGCTGCTCTTCGCCGTCCATCCGCTCACCGTCGAATCGGTTGCCTGGGTCTCCGAGCTAAAGAACACGCTGGCGCTGCCGCCGCTCCTGGCGGCATTCAGCTGCTACCTCGAATACGACGCGCGGCAGCGGACCCGCGACCTGGTGGGCGCCGCGCTGCTCTTCCTCATCGCCATGCTCTGCAAGACCTCGGCGGTGATGTTCCCCGTCACCCTCCTGCTGTACGCGTGGTGGAAACGCGGCCGGATTGGCCTCGCCGACTGGAAGGCCAGCGCCCCGTTTTTCGCGATTTCGCTCGTCCTCGGGTTGGTCACCGTGTGGTTCCAGCACCACCGGGCGTTCGGCACGGCCGCGGCTGAACTCGACGCGCTGGGCGGAGTTTGGTCGCGCCTGGCGGTGGCGGGCCCGGCGCTGTTCTTCTATTTTGCGCGGAGCGTCCTACCGGTGAACCTGGCGCCGATCTATCCCCAGTGGCCGGTCGCGCCACCCACGGCGGTGCAATTCCTGCCGTGGGCCGGTCTGGCGGTCGCCCTGCTCTGGTGTTGGCGCTGCCGCGGCACGTGGGGACGCCATGCCCTTTTCGGGTGCGGCTGGTTCGTCCTGCACCTCGCGCCATTTCTGGGCTTCACGACCATGGCGCTCCACCGCTTCACCTGGGTCAGCGACCATCTGGTCTATGTGCCGCTGCTCGGCCTGGTCGGCTTGGCCGCGGCGGCAGCCGGGACGGCATGGGGTCATAACGGTCCCGCCCCGCGCTGCTGGGCCGTTGGCGCGGCGCTGGCGCTGGGCGCCGGCCTTGCGTGGTCGAGCCACCTTTACGCCGCTACCTTTCGCAACGAAGAGACGCTCTGGACCTGCACCGTCCGGCGCAATCCGCTGGCTTGGTATGCCCACTACAACCTCGGGCAGGTGCTCTTCAAGCAGCGCCGGTTGCACGAAGCGATTCTCCACTTCCGACGGGCTGCCGAAATCCGGCCGAATTTCGCCGACGCCCAGTGCAGCCTCGGCATTGCGCTGCTCTACGCCGATCGATCCGCGGAAGCCATCCAGCACCTGGAGGCGGCGCTGCGCGCGCGGCCCGACCTGGCCGAAGCGCACGGCGCCTTGGCGAATGTCCTCGCCGCGGGCGGGCGCCTCGACGAGGCACAGGCGCATTACGCCGCGGCCGCCCGCTCGAAACCCACCGACGCGGACCTTCAGTTCAACTGGGGCAATGCCTTGCTGCAGGCCGGACGGTCCGCCGAGGCGGCGGACCACCTGCGCGAGGCCGTGCGCCTCAATCCCGCCGACGCCCAGGCCCGGGCCGCGTTGGACGAGGCCCTGCGCCGGCGATAGCCAGGAACTGGCGGCGACCCTGCCCTCGCCCAATCGGCTACGGCGGGCAGGCAAGGTCGCGCCCGACGCGGCATTCCATTGCGTGGGTCCCGAACTCGCTCGTGGCCCGCACGACCGACCGCACATCAACCATCAGCCCACCCGGTCGCACCGCGCACCGGGCAAGCCGCACACGAACGACGCGCCTCACCGCCCTACCCCGCCAGCGCCGCCTCGGCCGCCTGGGCCGCGGCGGCGAACAACTCACGTCGCGTCGCGGCGTCGCGCTTTCGATCCGCCCGCACTTCCAGCACGCGTAGTCCCTTGGAGGGCAGCACGGACACCAGCTCCGAAAGATGCCTCCAATCGCGCACGAGCACGTGCTCCGCGCCGAAGGCGGCGCAAAGCCGCGTGAAATCGACCTCCTGCGGCGTGGCAAAGAACTCCTCGAAGGGAGGATCGAACTCCGCGACCGGCAGCATCTCGAAGATCCCGCCGCCGCGGTTGTTGATCAGCACCACGGTCAGGCTGCCGCGCAGCTTCGGCCGCAGCAAAAAGCCGTTCGTGTCGTGGAGCAGCGCGAGATCGCCGCTCAGGAGCACCGCCGGCCGGTTGCCATGCGCCACGCCGCAGGCCGAAGAGAGCGTGCCGTCAATGCCGTTGGCGCCGCGATTGAAATATAATCGGTGATGGCGGTCGCCGGCTTCCCAGAAGAATTCGACGTCGCGGACGGGCATGCTGCTGGCGACAAATACAGGAGTATCCACCGGAAGCTGCCGCGGGAGCAAGCGGCTCACCTTCCCTTCAAACATTGGCTCCAGGGTCGAAAGTCGGGCGTCGAGGGCGTGGCCGGCTGCTTGGTCAGCGCGCAGCCACGCCTGCGCGTAGTCGCCCGCCCCGCCGGCCTCGGCCGCCGGCGCTAGCGCGCCTGCCAAGGTTTCGACGCTGCCGCGCAGGGGCCGCGTGTGCCCGTGCAACGCATCGCGGTTCTGCGCATCGTCGGAGAGCAGCCACATCTCGGCCCCCGCGGCCTGCAGAAACTGGCGGAGCTGCCTGCTCGTCGGCCACGCGCCGAGGCCGAGGACCGCCTCAGGTTTGAGCCGTTCCGCCAGCGCCGGCGAGCGGAGCACGCCGTTGTAGTTGACGACGAGCAATGGATTGGCCGCGGCGAAATGGCGGACCGGCGAAATTCCGTCGGCCAGCACGGGCCAGCCGAGGGCCGCGGACAAACGGCCCACCGCCGCGCAATACGCCGCCGGGTCGGCCGGCTGGGCCGGGCCGGCAACGATCACGCCGCGCCGGCCGCGGAGACCGTCCGGCAGCGCCGGACTCAAGTCGGCGCCGCTCTGGGCTGCCGCCGATTCCAGGTGGGCGAAGAACCTTTCGCCCTCGACCACCGGCTGGAGCGCCTCGGCCAGACCATCCTCCACCGGCGGCAACGGATCGCGGAAGGGCGCGTTGAGGTGCACCGGACCCGTCCACGGGAACCGGGTGCGCCCGGCGGCGTGCATCACGGTTTGGCGGACGTAGCGCAACAGTTCGAGCTTTGCCTCCGGCACGGCCAGCTCGTGATAGAAATTCACGTGGCTGCCATAGAGCTTTTGCTGGTCGATAGTCTGCCCCGAGGCGCAGGCGCGCATCTCCGGCGGACGGTCGGCGGTGAAGATGAGCAGCGGCACGCCGCTTTCCTGCGCCTCAATCACCGCCGGCAGAAAGTTCGCCGCCGCCGTGCCCGACGTGCAGACCAACACCGTCGGGCGCCGGTGCTGCCGCGCCAGCCCCAGGGCGAAGAACGCCGCCGAGCGCTCATCCAGCACCGGGATGGCCTCGAACTGCGGATGCCGCGCGAACGCGAACGTGAGCGGCGCGCAACGCGAGCCGGGCGAGACGACGGCGTGGCGCAGCCCGAGCCGCGCAAGCGTCTCGGCGATCACGCTGCACCAGAGCGCGTTCGTGTTGCGGAAGTCGAGCGTCGGGGCGGCCATGGTTCCAACCACTGATTCACACTGAGGGATCCCGCGGAAGCAATCAGGGAGTTCGTGGCGGCGCAGGCCGCGCCCTCCACAATTGCGTGCCCTGGAGGGCGGGTGTATAACGATGCCCATGGCGAACCCGCCGCCGCCGTCATCGTTTCCCAGTTATCTTGCACTGGCCCGCTCGGGGGAACTCCGGCGCCGGGCTGCCGCGGCGGTGGCGACCCTGGCGAACTGCCGCTGCTGTCCCCGCGCTTGCGGGGCCGACCGCCTGCGCGGGAAAGCGGGCACGTGCCGCATCGGGCGCCAGGCGCGCGTCGCCAGCTTCGGGCCGCATCATGGCGAGGAGGATTGTCTGCGCGGCTGGCATGGATCGGGCACGATCTTCTTTGCCGGGTGCAATCTGCACTGCGTCTTTTGCCAGAACTGGGACATCAGTCACGAGGACGCCGGTGCGATCGTCACGGCGGAGGGCCTCGCCGGCATCATGCTCACGCTGCAGGCCCGGGGCTGCCACAATCTCAACTGGGTGAGCCCGAGCCACGTCGTGCCCCAGGTGCTGGAGGCGCTCGCCCTGGCTGCCGAGCGGGGTCTGCGCCTTCCGATCGTGTACAACACCGGCGGCTACGATTCGGTCGACACCCTCCGGCTGCTCGAAGCCGTCGTCGACATCTACATGCCGGACTTCAAATTCTGGGACACGGAGATCGCCGCGCGACTGGCGCTGGCCGGCGACTACCCGGAACGAGCCCGGCAGGCGATCCGCGAGATGCACCGCCAGGTGGGGGCGCTGCAGCTCGACGGCGACGGTCTCGCCCGCCGCGGCGTGCTGGTGCGTCATCTCGTGATGCCCAATGAGCTTGCCGGTACCCGGGCCATCGCCCGCTGGCTCGCCGCGGAGCTTTCGCCCGACACCTATGTGAACCTGATGGATCAATATCATCCGGCGGGCGCGGTCGCGCCAGGCTCATCCGTCGCCGGCCTGGCCGACCTCCGCCGCCTCGTCACCCCGACGGAGTTCGCCCGAGCCAGGCGCGACGCGCAGGCGGGCGGCCTCTGGCGGTTCGACCGCCGGGGGCTCCGCACCGCGAACGATTCCTGAGAGCGGCGCAAAGCCAACGATCTTCGGCGGTCAGCCGCGATGAATCCTGGCTCCCGCCCGGCCCCTCCCCGCTGTCATCCGAGCAAGGCATCGCGCAGCGCCTGGAACTTCAGCTCGGTCTCGGCGAACTCCTTCTCCGGTTCCGAGCCGGCCACAATGCCGGCGCCGGCGTAGACCTGCGCCCGACAACCATCCACCAGCGCCGAGCGGATGCCGACCAGGAACTCGCCGCCGCCCTGGTGATCGATCCAGCCCACGGGACCGGCGTAGAGCCCGCGCGGGAAACCTTCCAACTCCCGGATGCGCGCGCCGGCGGCTTCGCGCGGCGAGCCGCCCACGGCCGGCGTCGGATGGAGCCGCGCGAGCACCTCCAGCAGCCGCACGCCGGGCGCCAGCACCGCGCGCACGGGCGTCTGCAGGTGCTGGACATTGGCCAGGCGCAACAGCGCGGGCTTGGCGGGAAAATCGGGCGTCACGCCCAGCGGCGCGAGCCGGCGGACGATCGACTCCAGCACCAACCGCTGCTCGCGCAGGTCCTTCTCGCCGTGCAGGAGCGCCCCGCCGAGGGCGGCGTCCTCGCTGGCAGTGCGGCCGCGCGGCGCCGAACCCGCCAGCGCCTCCGTCAGCAAGGTGCCGCCCTGCACCCGCAGCAGGCGTTCGGGGCTCGCGCCGATGAAACTCTGGCCCCGGCCGTTCGCGAACGAGAAGGCATAACAGTCAGGGAAACGCTGCCGCAGACCGTTCAGCACCTTCAGCGGATGGAGAGCGGCGGCGGCGGTGAGCTCGACGCACCGGGCCAGCACGATCTTGCTGAGCTCGCCCGCCGCGATCATCCCCACCGCGCGCGCCACGGCGCGTTGAAACGCGCCCGCGCCGCCGACCTCCGCCACGCGCACCGGGCCCGCGGCCGCGTTCGTCGCGCGCTCCGAAAAATCGGGCGCCGAATAATCGAACGCCCGGAACTTGCCGTGCGCCCGCCAGACCCGCTCCGCGAGCGCGTCCAGATCGGCGGCCGGCTCCACCACGAGATTGGCCACGGCCACCGTGCGCTCGGGCGTGCGCGACACCTGCCAGCGCGGCACGAACAGCCGCACGGCCGGGAACGGCTCGCCGGGCCCCACCTCGTCGAAAAACGCGAACGCGCCGAAGAAATGCGGCCCCGCGAACGGGCGCCCCACTTCGCCCACCGCCACGGTCCGCTCGAGCGTGTCATCGACAAATTCCTGGCAGGCACCGAACCGCCCCGGGCCCTGCGCGGTAAAGGTCAGCGCGGCCTCCGCCCCGGCGAGGGCCCAGCCCTGGGTCGGGCGCTCGGCATAGAAATGGAGTTCCGCGGGCTCGAAGATCGACTCGAGCACGGCGAGCGGATCGAGCGGCTCCACCTCGAGCGAGATGCTCACCAGCCGCGGGCGGCGGTCGCGCGCCGCCGCGGCCCGGCATTGCCCCAGAAATGCGCGCAGCGCCTCGGGCGTGGCCTGGGTCGACGGATCGAGCGGGAGGATGGTCATGGCGCAGCGGAGGGCCGGCGGTCCGTTCCTGCCCGGCAGGACCCGACCGCTGGGCGCCGGCTATCCGTTGCCCGGCTTCTCCGGCCGGGGAAACAGCATCAGGGCCGCCTGCACCGGCCGGCCTGTCAGGCGATCGCCCCACACCAGTTCATCGCTCCATTTCGGTGCGGGCGTGTGTCCGAGCGCGGCGTAGACCTTCTCGCGGGTGGCCGGCATCACGGGCGCGAGGAGCGTCACCCCCAGCCGCAGCGCCTCGGCCATCGTGGCCAGCGCGGTCCGCAGCGCCGCCTGATCCGCGGCGGCGGCTGATTTCGCCAGCTTCCAGGGCGCGCGGTGCTCCGCGTAGCGGTTGATCGCCTTGCAAAAGGTCAGCGTCCGGTCGAGCGCGGAGTGGAACTGGAATCCCTCGCAGAGCCGGATCGCCTCGTCGTGCGTGCGCTGCCAGAGCGCCTGCAATTCGCGTTCCGGCTCCTCCGCGGCGCCCGCGGCGGGCACCACGCCCCCGGCGTAGCGGCCCGTCATGTTCAGCGTCCGGTTGACGAGATTGCCGAGATCGTTGGCCAAATCGCTGTTGTAGCGGCTGAGGAACAGCTCGAGCGAAAACTCGCTGTCCTGGCCGACATTCATCTCGCGGACCAGGAAGTAACGAAAGGCGTCCACGCCGAAGCGGTCGATGAGGTCAAGCGGGTTCACGACCTCGCCCGTGCTCTTCGACATCTTCTGGCCGCCCCGGAGCAGCCACCAGCCGTGCACCAGCAGAGCCTGGGGCAGCTCAATGCCGGCGGCGTGCAGCATGATCGGCCAATAGACCGCATGCGGCGGCACCAGGATGTCCTTGCCGATCACGTGCCAGGTCGCCGGCCAGACGCCCGGCTGGTCCGCCACGGCCGAGTAGTAGTTCACCAGCGCGTCGAACCACACGTAGGTGACGTAGTTCTCGTCGAACGGCAGCGGGATGCCCCAGGCGAGCCGCTCGCGCGGGCGCGAGATGCACAGGTCGTTGAGCGGTTCCTTGAGGAATTCGAGCACCTGCTTCTGCCGGAAGCGGGGAAAGACGAAGCTCTCGTTCTCCGTGAGGAAGCGGACGAGCCAGTCCTGGTGCGAGCGCAGCTTGAAGAAATAGTTCGGCTCCACGATCTCCGTTACCTCGCCGTAGATCTCCGGCCAGGAGCCGTCGGGCAGGCGTTCCTTGTCCAGCAGAAACTGCTCCTGCCGGGTGCTGTAGAAGCCCCGGTATTCCGCCTGGTAGATCTCGCCCTGGTCGTGGAGCTTCTGCAGCATCTGCCGCACCACGCGCTTATGCCGCTCCTCGGTCGTGCGAATATAGTCGTCGTAGGACACGTTGAGGCGGTCATAGAGCGCGCGGAACTCCGCGCACATTTCCTCGACGAACTGCGGTGGCGCGATGCCCCGTTTCTGGGCGCTCTGCTGCACCTTTTGCCCGTGTTCATCGGCGCCGGTGAGAAAGTGCACGCGATCGCCCATCAGCCGCCGGAAACGGGCGATGACGTCCGTCAGCACCTTTTCATAGGCATGGCCGATGTGCGGCGAGCCGTTGACGTAGTCAATGGCGGTGGTGATGTAGAACGGCTTCATGGGAATGCGGGGGCACCCTAGCGGCGGAGAGGCAAATGTCGAAGGTTTTGACGCCGGGCCATTTCCGTCCAGTATCGGATCGTCCAGCCACCCGGCATGCATCCCCTCACCCGCCAGTTCAGTATCACGCTCATTCTGCTGTTGGTGTTTCTCACCGCGGCGGTGACCGCGCAGGCCTGGCTGCAGCGCGAGACCCGGCGCCTCCAGGCCGACACCGTCGCCGCCAAGCGCACGCAGTTCCTGCAGGCGCTCGAAGTCGCGCACCGGCCCCCCGCTACGTGGGACGACGCTCTCCGGCGCCAGCTCGGGGCGATGCTCGACGCTACGGTGGTCTCGGAGCACGCCGAGCCGGCTTCGCCGCCGGCGGCACTCGGATCGGGGCTCCTCGGTTTCGTCTATCAGTTTCCCGATGACCCGGCATTCCAGGCGCGGGTCACGTTTGCGGCGCCGGCGGCTAATCGCCTCGTGGTCCTGCACGAGCGGATGTTCGTCGCCGTCATCCTGCTGGGCCTGCTGCTGCTGGTGGTCTCGGTCGCGCTCGCCCTGCCCCGGCGCGCCGCCGGTGAAGGCGGCTCGCGCGCACCCTGGACCGCCGCGCGCGCGGAGATGGCCGGGTTGGAGCGCTACGCCCGGATTTCCGTCGAACGCGGCGAGGCCCTCGCGCGCGAGGCGGGCGCGCGGCAGCGCGCAGAGGAGGACCTGCAGCTCAGCCAGACGCTGCTGGGGCAGTCCCTGGAGGAACGGGTCCAACTCGGCCGGAACCTGCATGACAACATCTGCCAGACGCTCTACGCGGTCAGCCTGACCCTCGAGGGACTGCGCCCGAAGCTAGCGGGCGGCGGTGCCGCGGACCCGGGCGCGCGCGTCGACCAGTGTATTGCGGAGCTGCGGCGCCTGAATCGCGAAGTGCGCACCTATATTCAGGCACTCGAGCCCGACACGGTGCACCGCCAGCCGTTCCACGAGGCGCTCGAATTCATGCTCGCCGCCCAGCCCTTCCCCGAAGGCACCCGCCTCGTGCGGAACGTCGACGCCGAGGCCGCGGCGTCGATTGCCCCGGAGTGCGCCCCCGACGTGGTCAATATTCTCCGCGAAGCCATCAGCAACAGCCTCCGCCATGGCCGCGCGCGGACGATCACCGTCCACGCCCGCTGCGACGAGCGCACCGTGGTGCTGGCGGTGCAGGACGACGGCGCGGGTTTCGCTCCGGGGGGCGTGGGGCCCGGCGGCCACGGCCTCGGAAACATGGAGGCGCGGGCCGCGGCGCTCGGCGGCGCGGTCCAAGTGGTGTCGGCGCCAGGAAAAGGAACTCGCGTTTTGCTGACCCTGCCGGTTATTTCCGCCTCATGAGCGCCCCCGCCGCGCCGCCGATCCGGTTGCTGATTGTCGACGACAGCCCGCTGATTCGCGCCGGGCTCCGCGCCGTGCTCGAACCGCGCCCGGAAGTGGTCATTGTCGGCGAGGCGGGAACCGCGGCCGACGGCGTGGCGGCGGTCACCCAGCTCAAACCCGATGTGGTCCTGCTCGACCTGCGGCTGCCGGACCGGCCGGGCTTGGCCGCCTGTCGTGACATCCTCCACCGCCGGCCGGAGACACGGGTGCTCATCCTGACATCGGCGGCGGACGAGCGCCATGTCCGCGAAGCGATTGCCGTCGGCGCGCATGGTTATCTTCTCAAGGAGAACGACGGCGCCTCCCTCCTCACCGCCATCACGCGGGTGGCGGCGGGGCACTCGGTGCTCGATCCCTCACTGGCCGACCAGGTGCTCAACCTTATGAAGCGCGGCCCGGCGCCGGCGCCCGGCGATCGGCTCGCCCTCCTGTCGCCGCAGGAGCGGCGGGTGTTGGCGCTGCTGGCCGAGGGTCTGACGAACAAGGGTATCGGCGAACGCATCGGCCTGACCGAGAAGACCGTCAAGAATTACCTCAGCAATATCTTCGACAAGCTGCACCTGACCAACCGCGCGCAGGCGGCGGCACTCTACGCTCAGGAGACCAAGCCGCCGATCGGCTGAAGGTGATCGGGGGGGCGTACCGGGGAGGACCGGGAGGTGGTCCCTCCGGCCTGTCCGGCCTGAGGCACCCTCCGCCGATGGGGACCGGCCGCCATAGTTGGCGCGACGAGGCATCCTTGACCACGTCGCCGGTGACCGGGCATCGGCAATGTCGACCCAGCCGGCAGCGCGCCGCCCGCCACGTCGCGCCGGTCAGGGCCCAATGGCCCTAGGTCGGTAGGGCCCATTGTTCAGTCCTCCGCCTCTTCCGGCCGATCTCCGGGAATGTTAAAGTGCTGGTGTAAACAGCCTCCTCCCGTGAGCACCCGTGGCCAGTCACTCCCCTGTCAATCCTCCGCCCTGCGGCTGGATCACGGCCCGGATGACGGGAATCCTTCCGAGGTTGAAACAGCAAAGGTGAACCCCATGGGCTTTCCGTCTTCTCCCAGTACCGCCAGGCCCGCCGCGCGCGGCCTGACATTGATCGAGATCGTGATAGCGCTCTCGATCCTGGCGCTCTCGCTCGGCGGCATCCTCGCGGCCCTGATCCAATCGCGCCGGCTCACCGAGGGCAGCGTCATTCAGAATTCCGCGATGACCGTCGTGCAGGGCTACGTCGAGCAGATCAAGAACATGGAGCTGAAAGACGTGGTCAACGCGATTAAGGATCCCGCCGCGGGTGGCGTGCCGGTTCTCGGGGCCTCCTTCAAGATTCCCACGCGTTTCAAGGAACCGCCCGCATCCGGCACCGACGACGGCGCGGATCCGCTGTGGACGACGCCAGGCGCCCCGCCCGACCTCGCCACGCTGACTCCCGGTGTCACGCCCAGCGGCGTTGTCGACAATCTGAAGGATTTTCCCGACGTGAGCGGTTCGACCGCCACGGCGCTGGCTTGGGCCACGCTTTGGCCGGACGCGCACACGTACCCGACGATTGATCCAAACGTCAGAACCTCGACGCCCTATCCGACCGACCTGCATCTCAACATCTGGGTCTGGGTGCAGGATCTCACCGCCACGACGCCGAATGCCACCTTGGTGTACGGCATCACCCTGATCTACACGTGGCAATACCAGGACGGGAACAAAACCAAGTACATCATGGGGACGGTCCGCACCATCCGTTCAGCCGTTCCCACCTTCTGAACATGCACACACGAAATCCCTGCACCGTGCGCCGCTCCCGCGGCTTCACCATGACGGAGCTGATGATCGCGGTGACCGTCCTGGGGCTGGCGATGGCCGGCGTGGTGACCTTCACCTATCAGGCGCTCAACACCTATGCCTACGATGGGGGCCGGCTGCTGGTGAATCATGACATGCGGAAGTTCACCGGCGACATGGCGACTGATGCGGTTTACTCCAACTACTTCCGGATCTATCCGAATTTCGCCACGCGCAGCAACACTGTGAGCGGAGTGACCACGGACGCCGCAGTCCGCGACGGCCAGTCAGGCGATTTTCTGGTGCTGGTCTTCACCGATCCCGCCACCGAGTTGAACAACGGGGCGGTCACGGTCAACGAGCTGATCGGCTATTACCGAGACCCGGCCGATCCGGCCCATCCGGACACGAGCATGGGGCCGGTGCGCCGGTTCGACGTCATGATCAGCCCGAGCGTGGCGATCGGCACCACCACCAACGCCGGCGCCACGCCGTACCCGATCTACACCATGTACGATTTGCTCAATCTCTATCAACCCACCTCTAACGCCCACACCAATCCCCGCGTCATCCAGCTCGCCCAGGGGCTGTCGAACGGGACTCTCTTCTACAATTTCCTCGACCGCAGCATCATGATCAAGGGCCAGATCCAGGAGCAGGGCAACTTGGTCAAGAAGGCGGTCAACACCTACAATTTCACCGTCTCCCCTCGCGGGTAACTCCGACCCACCCTCACCATGAATCGACATCCCTGGCAGCTCACCCGACCCCGCACGCGCGGCTCCGCCTTCGTCACGGTGCTGCTGTTCACTTTCCTGCTCCTGACGCTGGTCGCCTCCATTCTGAAATGGTCGCTCAGCGAGCGGCAGTTGAATATCCGGGCCTCGTATTGGCTGGAGGCGCGCAACGCCGCCGAGGCGGTGGCGGAGTATGGCTTCTCGCAGATTGCCACGCAGTTTAGCAGCCACGCCAACCCGCCCTCGTTCGATCCGGCCGGCGTGTCGCCGCTGGTTCTGCCGCCCACGCATTCGCCGCTGCAGTCAGGGGATTTCTTCTACGGGAGCCACGTCGATCCCAGCAGCCTCGAGATCATCGGCGGAGTCTTTCAAAGCATTCCGTCCAGCGGCGCGCTCTACTTTGTCGATCCCAACGACGCGAACAACGCGAACGACACGCTGGCCGGCCAGTATGTCTATCGCCGCGACATCCGCGTGCTCGCCAAAGCCACGGTGAATCCGCCCAACGGCGGCACGCCTGTCACTGCCTATGTGACGGAGGTGGTTTCCGTGCGCGGCGCCCCGCTGTTTGCGAACGCGATTTTCTACAGCAACAACGACCTCGAGATCTTCCCGGGCCCGCAGATGGACGTGTACGGGCCGGTCCACTGCAACGGCAACATGTTCGTGAGCAACCAGAGCAATTCCACCGGTCTGCGCTTCCACGGACCGGTGAGCCTCTCCGGCAACATCTATCACGCTTGGGCCAATACCGCGGCCGCCAGCCAAGGCAATGGCCAGGGCAGCGGCGAGAGCCTGGGTACGAATCCGGTGACCTTCATCACCAGTTCGAGCTCCAACGTGAACATGAAAAACGGCGCCAACGTCTGGTGCGATAGCACCATGGGAAGCGACAGCACCTTGTTCAACGCCAGCGGGCACTACTACGACACGTCTACCGCGGCCCTCACCCAGCTCGAGGCCAAGGTCACCGCCAACTTCCGCCAGTATGCCTCGCAGACCTGGGGTGGCAACCTGCAGACCTCCGCGATGGGCGTGGCTGCCTACAACCCGGTCGGCAGCGGCGGGCAGGTCGGCGTGGATGGCTCGGGCAACGCCATCCTGGCGAATGAAGGCTCAGTCGATTCTCACGGAACCGTCATCGATCCCTATGCGGGTGATCCGCTCGGATACGGGCCCCACTCCATCATCGATCCGCCCAACGCGTCGCTGACAACCAGCGATCCCTATTACGATGCGAAGCACGAGGTCGAGAGTCAGAAATATTCCAACCAGGCCGGTCTTTACGTGAAGGTCGAGGTGACGCCCGGGAACGATGGCGCGCCGGACGCTGCCGTGGTCAAGCTCTTCAGCTGGCCGGGATCGGCCGCAGCCGCGGGTGTGACGGATCCGGCCCAAATCGGGCCGAACGGCGGACTGTTGCTCAAGACGTACAATCTGGGAACGGGCGGGTCCATGACCTCCGGCCTGGTCAAGTGGGTTCCATTCCAGGCAACGGTCGTGGCGGGCACCACGACGGGGACCGGGAACGCCACGTCCTACACCGCGGTCGGTCCGGTCGGCGGCAAATATGCCATCCGGACGACCACGACGACGGGATGCACCTTGACCCAGTCAGGCACGGGAACCCTGAATGGTTCAGGCAGCCTCTCCGACGTCTCGGGTGGCTCCGTTTCATTCACAGGCGGCTCATCGACGTCATCGACCGGTGCCTACACTTATACATCCTCCAGTTCCGCCTTGAACGCTGCTCCCGGCCACGGCGCAGCTACTGGCACATTCACCAGCGATACCACCAACACGGTCACGGGCACTTCGAGCGCCAACGTCACGCAGGGGATGTATGACCAGCGCCAACTAAGCGGCATCAACATGGTGCAACTCGACATGTCAGTCCTGCGCGCGGCCCTCGCTGACACCAATTCCGGCTCCAACTCCGACTCCAAGGCCATCGTCGACGCCTCGGACCACGTTTGGGGCCATGGCACCAGCGGCGGGTACAACCAGTTGGTCTCGAGCTCGACCGGCTGGAATGGCGCGGTGTACGTGCAGATCTCAAAGTCCGACGGAACCGCCGCCAATCAGACCAGTGTCGCCATCGCCAACGGCAAGGTCGCATCCGGCAGCGGCTTGGTTCCGGCCGTCAACGATGTCGGTGGGCTGACGGTGGCCACGAACGCCCCGATGTATGTCGTCGGGCTGCTCAATGCCGACGGCAGCGTGGCCACCAGTTCCTCGACGACCCCGGACGACGGCCGGACC
>Ga0335084_10004482_pt1 | contig 13756 bp, 9 predicted proteins | sample Lox_Sample_44_FD_206721 | JGI IMG/M metagenome (GOLD analysis project Ga0335084, IMG submission 206721) | Soil microbial communities from Loxahatchee National Wildlife Refuge, Florida, United States - Lox_Sample_4.4 | ecosystem: Environmental > Terrestrial > Soil > Wetlands | place: USA: Florida... | reverse complement strand
GCTTCGTCTGGGCCGCGACGTCACCTGGGCCAACCAGCTTGCCGGCCCGATCCATGCCCACCTGCCCGGCGACCACCACGATCTCTCCGGCGGCCGCCGTCATTCCGTGAGAGTACATACCGAGCGCGGGGCCCAGGTCCTTCGACGTCACCGCTCGGGGCGCCAAGGGCCGGCCTACCCGAGCCTGACGTATTCAAAGTCCACGGGCTGCCCATTGATGCCGCGCGCTGGCGGCGCGATCCAGTTCGCGAACTTGCCCGGCTCGATCACCGGGTACATCAGGCTCTGGATATACGCCTTGTCCTCATCGTTCGGCAGCCACTCCCCATGCCGGGCATCCCACTCGGCCTGGCTGATGACACGCCCGTCGGGCGAGACCCGTACGTCGGCGAAGATGCCGATCGCGCGGTGGAAGCCCCGGTGGGGCAGCTTGAGCTCGAAATCGATGCCGTGCTTCCTGATGACCTCGTTCCAGCGCGCCACGCCACGCGCGCAGTCGGCAACGTAGTCGTCCCGGAGCCGCTCGTTCAGTGAGACGAGCGCCCCTTCCTCGCGGGTGACGATGCGCTCGCCGTCCAGCTCGGCCACCGTGTACGTCGCGCTCTTGAGCTGGTGGTCGTCCTGCCTCTTGGTCTCCTCGAAGCGGCCCTTGAGCCCCGCCGTGTAGAAGTTGGCGGCATTGGTGGAGATCTCCGAGCCGAAGAGGTCGAGCGACACCGAACAGTGGAAGTTGAGGTACTTCTGAATCGTGCGCAGATCGATGCCACCGTGCTTGCGGAGCTCGTCGGTCTTGTGCTCCCGCTGGAGCTCGCAGGCGCGCTGAACGATGCGCATGATGCCCGTCTCGCCCACGAACATGTGATGCGCTTCCTCGGTGAGCATGAAGCGGCAGGTCTGGGACAGCGGGTCGAAGCCGCTCTCCGCCAGGCTCGCCAGCTGGTACTTGCCGTCGCGATCGGTGAAGAAGCAGAACATGAAGAAGGACAGCCAGTCGGGCGTCTTCTCGTTGAAGGCCCCGAGGATGCGCGGCTTGTCCGCATCCCCCGAGCGTCGCTGGAGCAGCGCCTCCGACTCCTCGCGCCCGTCGCGGCCGAAGTGGGCGTCGAGGAGATAGACCATGGCCCAGAGGTGGCGGCCCTCCTCGACATTGACCTGGAAGAGGTTGCGGAGGTCGTAGAGCGAGGGGCAGGTGCGGCCGAGGTGGCGCTGCTGCTCCACGGAGGCGGGCTCCGTGTCGCCCTGGGTGACGATGAGACGGCGAAGCGTGCCGCGGTACTCGCCCGGCACTTCCTGCCAGGCGGGCTGGCCCTTGTGGTCGCCGAAGTTGACCTGGCGGCCTGCTTCCGGCTCGGCGAGGAAGATGCCCCAGCGATAGTCGGGCATCCTCACGTAGCCGAACTTGGCCCAGCCCTGCGCGTCCACGCTGACGGCGGTGCGGAGGTAGACCTCCTTGGCCTGGAAGCCGTTCGGCCCCATGTCCTGCCACCACTCGAGGAACTTCGGCTGCCAGTCCTCGAGCGCGCGCTGGAGCCGCCGGTTCTCGTGCAGGGCGACGTTGTTGGGAATCCGCTCGGTGTAGTCGATACCTGCCATCACACTCTCCTTCGGTCGAATTCGCTGCGCTGGCCCGTGCCGTAGACGCGGAGCGCACCCTTGTCTCCCACGGCGTTGGGGCGCTGGAAGATCCAGTTCTGCCAGGCGGACAGACGGCTGAAGATCTTGCTCTCGAGCGTCTCGGGCCCGCCGAAGCGGAGCGAGGCCTCCATGCCGGTGAGCGCATCCGGTGAGAACGCGGCGCGCGCCTCGATGCCGATGCGCACCTCGTCCTCCCAGTCGATATCGTCGGGCGTGAAGGTGACGAGACCGGCCTCGCCCGCCGCGGCAGCATCGAGATCCTCGCCGATGCGGCGCTTGAGATCGACGACGCGCTCCGGCTCGGCGAGGAAGCGGCTGGCGAGCCGGGTGAGGCCGTTGACCATGGGATAGGGGCCGAAGTTCATCCCGGTGAGGCGCACGGCGGCGGGTTTGCCGCCGTCGCCCTCGAGAAGGCCGTCGAGCATGTAGGAGCGGTCGGCCGCCAGCACCAGCTCGAGCAGGGTGCCGGCGAAGCAGGAGCCGGGCTCGATCAGGGCGAACACGGAGCGCGAGGAGACATCGAGGCGCTTGAGGGTGCGCTTGAGGTAGAGCCGGATCTCGCGAACCAACCAGTCGCCCGCGTGGTCCTGGAGCGCCCGGTCATGAGCCTCGACGAGATCGCCGCTGCCCTCGGTCCGGATGAGCCAGATGCCTATCCCCTCTTCGTTCGCCCGGAGATGCAGGATGAGGTCGTCGAGCTCGCGCGCGAGGGCCAGCGGCCAGAACCCGACCCCGGCGGCATGGATGCCGTCAACCGTGACCGGTGGCGCGGTGACGGGCCCCGCGATCGTGATGTCGGCGACACCGCGGGCGCGGTCGATGGAGCAGCTCACCGTGCCATAGGCGACGCGATCGCCCTCGATCGTGCGCGCGAGCGGGGTCAACGCGATGCCCGTGGCGCTCTGCGGCCGGTCGCTTCGGGCCGCCATCTCGGTCGCCCGGCGCTTGACCGTCTCGTCGAGCTTCGAGCGCGGCACCACCTCGTCCACCAGTCGCCACTCGACGGCGCGCTGTCCCTTGATGCCTTCCTCGAGGGTGCAGAAGAAATCGGCACGGTCGCGGCGGACCTTTCGCTTGTCGATCAGTCGGGTGAGACCACCCGTCCCCGGCAACACCGCGAGCAGCGGCACCTCGGGTAGCGCCACGGTGGTGGAGCCGTCGTCGGTCATGACGATCCAGTCGGTGGCCAGGGCCAGCTCGTAGCCGCCGCCCGCGCACGGGCCATTGACCGCGCAGAGCCAAGCCTGCTGCGATTCGGTCGTGGCCTCCTCCATCGCATTGCGCGTCTCGTTGGTGAACTTGCAGAAGTTGACCTTCCAGCCGTGCGAGGACTGGCTGAGCATGCGGATATTGGCGCCGGCGCAGAAGATGCGCTCCTTGGCCGAGGTCAGCACCACCGCCCGAACCTCCGGGTGCTCGAAGCGCAGCCTCTGCATGACGTCGTACAGCTCGATGTCCACGCCGAGATCGTACGAGTTGAGCTTGAGCTCGTAGCCGGGCTTGAGTCCGCCGTCCTCTCTGACGTCCATGGCGAGGGTGGCGACGGGGCCGTCGAAGGAAAGCTTCCAGTGCTTGTACTTCCCGGGCTCGGTGCGGAAGTCGACCACCGTACTTGCGGAGTCATCAGCCATGAGTGCCCATCTCCCTTAGCCCAGGATCACCCAGAGTGCCTTGGCGCTCTTGGCCCCGAGATTCTCCCAGCCATGCGGCGTCCCACCGTCGAGATACGCGCTGTCGCCCGCTTCGAGATGCTGGGTGCCGCCATTGTAGTGAAGGGCCACCTTCCCCTCCAGCACATAGAAGAGCTTCATCTGCCCGGGATCGATGATGACCTTGTCGGTATTCACGCCCTTGGCCCGTGGGCCGAGCGTCGAGACCACGGCCCGGATCTTCCCCTGGAAGAGCCCGGCGCCGAGCACATGCCATTTCTCGGTCGTGCCGTCGAAGGACACCACCGGGTATTCACTCTTCCGGCTCACGTGGAGCCGCCCGTGGGGTGTGGGCTCGAAGAGAGAGCCGATCGGCACGCCGAGGGCACCCGCCAGCTTGCCCAGAGTCGGTAGCGAAGGTGTCAGCCGGCCGGACTCGATCTGGGACACCATGGACGGCGTGAGTCCCGCCTTCTCGGCGAGCTGCCGCTGCTGGAGACCGCGCTCGGTCCTGAGCGCCTTGATCCGCGCGCCGAGTGCCGTCATTTATCCTCAACCTGCCTGTCGGCAGGTTGACCGTAGGCGAGAGACGGTTGACCGTGGGCGAGAGTCGGTTGACCGTGGGCGAGAGTCGGTTGACCGTGGGCGAGAGATGGTTGACCGTGGGCGAGAGAGTGCAGCGCGCGTGCCACGAAAACCCGTATCATCTTCTTGCGGTACGGGTGCGTCAGGTCGGTATTGTCGAGAGGCTTACCGGGCTTGAAAGCCGCGTCGGCCACGAGGTCGATGAGCTCCGGGGTGAGCCGCTGGCCGACGAGCAGCGCAGCGGCCTCGGGCGCCGGGCGCGGCTGAGAGGCAACGGCGCCAAGCGTGATGGCGGCCCCCCGCACTGTCCCTCCGTCGATGCGAAGGGCGACCGCCACGCCGAGAATGGGGAAGTCGAACGAGCCGCGGCGGCGGAGCTTGAGATAGATCGAGCGCCAGCCCTCCGACGACGGCAGCACGATGTCGGTCAGAATCTCGCCGGGCTGCCTGCTCAGGTACTGGATGCCGTCGTCCCGATAGAGCGCGCTGATGGGAATGATCCGTTCGCCGCTCGGTCCGACCAGCCTCACCTGAGCGCCGAGGCTCCAGAGCATGGGCGCGGTGTCGGAAGACGACACGGCCCAGCAGCGCGAGCTGCCCGGGGCGACGAGACAGATGTCGCCGTCCTTCTTCATGCAGAAGTTGACGGCCTTTCGCCATTCATACGACTGGTTGTAGTAGTTGCAGCGCGTGTCGACGCAGACATTGCCGCCCAGCGTGCCCATATTGCGGAGCTGCGGGCTCGACACGAGCCCTGCCGCCGTGGCGAGCCCGGCATAGTTGCTTGCGATCTCGGCATGAGAAGCCACGGCAGTGAGCGTCGTCCCGGCGCCGATGGTCAGGCCCGTCCCTGAGGAGCCCCGCACGCCGATCATGTCGCGGATGCCGCGAAGCCCCACCAGTACCGTCGGCTCGAACTGCCGGCGCTTCATGTTCGGGTAGAGGTCCGTTCCGCCCGCGACGAACATGGCCTTGGGCCCATGGTCGGCCATGAGCTTCACGGCGTCGCCGACGGAAACCGGCGCCAGATACGAAAACTCCGGCAGCCGCATCATCGCCCGAAGGGCCTTTCCGCGATGTGCTCGGCCGGCTGACCGAATGCCGACTCGACCGCCCTCGGCTCCGGAAACTTGAAAAGCGGCAGCTTGTCCGGCCCCACGCGCGGCAGCTTGCCCTGGCGCTTGAGGTCGAGCGCCTTGATCACCTTGTCGGGCGAGATCGGCGTCTCGTCGATGCGCACGCCGACCGCGTCGTGCACGGCATTGGCGACGGCCGGGATCACCGGCAGGAGTGGCCCCTGCCCCGCCTCCTTGGCGCCGAAGGGCCCTTCGGGATCATCGGTCTCGACGAGGATGGTGTGGATCTCCGGCGTCTCGAGCGTGGTCGGGCTCTTGTACTCGAGCATCGAGGGAATCTTGTGCACGCCCTTGCGGAACACCTGCTCCTCCATGAGGACCTCGCCCAGGCCCATGTAGACCGAGCCTTCGACCTGCCCCTCGACCAGCAACGGATTGAGCGAGCGGCCGATGTCGTGCGCGATCCAGACCTCCGTCGGCTTGACCTCCCCCGTCTCCTCGTCCACGCTCACCTCGACCACGCAGGCCGAGTACGAATAGCACGGTGAGGGCCCCACGCCGCCCCCCTTGTACTTTCCGGCACGCTTGGGCGGGGCATAGGAGCCCGGGAAGGCAAGCACGCCGTGCATGCTCTCTCCGAGCGCCACCGCCTCGGCGAACGTCATGCCCTTTTCCGGGTCGTCGGCGACGAACACGCGACGCTCTCGCGCGGCGAGCCGATCCGGCGTGACCTCGAGCTTCTTCGCCGCGGCCTCGAAGATCTTGTCGCGGAGCCGCGTCGTCGCCTGAATGGCCGCATTGCCCGCCATGAGCGTGACGCGAGAGGAGTAGGAGCCGAGATCGACGGGCGTGAGGTCCGTGTCCGCGGGATGGACACGAATGTCCATGGGCTGGATGCCGAGTACCTCGGCCACGAGGTAGGCCAGCACGGAATCCGAGCCCTGCCCGATATCCGTGGCGCCGCAGAGTATGGCGACGAGCCCGCTCCGGTCGGCGCGCACAACCACGCCCGAATGCGGCATGTCGTTCCAGTAGATCGCCGTGCCGGCGCCGGTCAGATACGAGGAGCACGCGATGCCGATACCCCGGCCGGGCGGCAGCTTGCCGCGCTTCTCGCGCCAGCCCGAAGCCTCGACCACGCGATCGATGCACTCGCCGAGCCCTATCGTGCTCACCGTGAGGTGATTGGCCGTCTTGGTGAAGGGCTCGGCGAGGTTACGCCGCCGCATGTCGGCCGGGTCGAGACCGAGCTGCTCGGCGGCCTTGTCGATCTGGCACTCCATGGCAAAGCGCGGCTGCGGCGTGCCGTGGCCGCGTTTGGGCCCGCAGGGCGGCTTGTTCGTGAAGATGCGCGCGCCCTCGAACTTGTACACGGGGATCTTGTAGGTGACGGTCTGGAGCGCCCCCGTGTAGAACGTCGAGGCGACGCCATAGGAGCCGTAGGCGCCTCCGTCGAGCCAGGAGCGGAAGTGCATGCCGGTGATGGCGCCGTCCTTCGTGAAGCCCGTCTTGATCCACATCAGGACGGGGTGGCGCCCACGGTGCACGTAGAAGACTTCCTCGCGCGTGAGGGCGATCTTCACGGGGCGCCCGATGATCTGCGAGAGCTTGCAGGCGGCGATCTCGTGGGCGAACGGGTCGAGCTTGCCGCCGAAGCCGCCGCCCACCGGCGCCGCGACCACGCGGATATGCGCCTGCGGCACGTCGAGGATCTTCCCGAGGAGACGGTGCACGTAGTGCGGCGTCTGGGTCGAGGACCAGAGGGTGAGCTTGCCGTCGGGGCCCCAGTGCGCCACCGCCGCGTGCTGCTCCATGGGGAGGTGCGTGTTGCCCTCGAAGTAGAAGACGTCCTCCCGGATCAGGTGCGAGGCGCCGAAGGCCGCCTCGACGTCCCCGAACTGGAGCGCGACGGCCTTGTGGATGTTGGGGCCGTCGCCGTACTCGTGAATGCGGGCCTCCGGGTTCGCCAGCGACTCCTGGATGGACATGAGCGGCTTGAGCGCCTCGTACTCGACGTCGATCAGCCGCGCGGCGCGCTCGGCCGTCTCTTCGTCCACGGCGGCCACCGCCGCCACGGCGTCACCGACCATCCTGACCTTGTCGACGCAGAGGGCTTCCTCGTCCTGGGACACGGGCAGGATGCCGAACTTCACGCGTGGCAGGTCGTGCCCCGTGATGACGGCGTAGACGCCGGGCAGGGCGCGGGCGCGTGCGGTGTCGATGCGCTTGATGAGCGCGTGAGGATGCGGGCTTCGCAGGAGCTTGGCATAGGCCATCCGGGGCAGGAGGAGATCGTCGGCGAACCTGGTCTCGCCGGTGACCTTGGCCCACGCGTCGATCTTGGGGAGCGACTGGCCGATGACCGAGAACTTGTTCATGACGCTCTCGCCCCCTTCATCCGGAGCGCTGCCAGCTCCACCGCGTCGAGGATCTTCGTGTAGCCGGTGCAGCGACAGAGATTGCCGGCCAGCGCGACACGGACCTCGTCGCGGCTCGGTGTCGGGTTGTCCTCGAGGAGGGCCTCGGCGGTGAGCAGGATGCCAGGAGTGCAGTAGCCGCACTGGGCGGCGCCGAGCTCTGCGAAAGCCTGCTGGAGCGGATGGAGACGGCTGCCGTCGGCCATGCCCTCCACGGTCTTGATGTCCCGCCCCTGCAGCTCCACGGGCAGCGCCAGACACGACAGCACGGGCTCGCCGTCCACCAGCACGGTGCAGGTACCGCATTCGCCCAGCTCGCAGCCGTGCTTGGTGCCCGTGAGCCCGAGATCCTCGCGCAGCACCTCGAGCAAGGTCTTGTGGACGGCAACAACCACGTCGCGCGCTTCGCCGTTGACCGTGAGCGTGAGCTGCGCTTTCACATGCCCTCCAGGCAGGGCTGCGCGTCCGGATTATGGTTCCAGGAAAGTCGACTTAATAGATACTAAAGTCGTACAAGGGCTGTCAAGCGCGAAGACGCCGGGCACGCCCGCTCGTGACTGGCGGTCGAGGAGCCGACGAACACCTGGCTCCGACTACGGCCTGGTCGATTCGGACTTCCTGCCGTGCCGCCGCGCAGCGGCGCGCGGCGCACGCGGTCGAGTCGGCCGCTGGGCTGCGCGGGGAGGCGCCGTCGGCGAACTCAGAAGAGCTTCCTGGATGATGATCCGTGTTCCGCCGATGGTGCCGGCTAGCGTCTTACGCACGGTTCGACCGGCGGCGGAGCCGATCCGATCTGCAGCTTCGATCGCCCCTTCGGCCGCGTTCGTCGCGAGACCGGCCACGTCGGCCCCGATCTCCTTCGCGGCCTCGACTGTTCCCTCTACCGCCTTGCGCGCGACCACCGCGACATCACCCCCAAGTTCGTTGGCGACCTTCACCGCTCCCTTCGTGGCGGAGCGCACGACCCCGCCGAGGTCTCCACCGATCTCCTCCGCGGCGTGCACCGTGCCCTTGATGGCCTGCTTGGCGACACTTCCGAGGTCGCCGCCGATCTCCTCGGCGGCCCTGATGGAGCCGCGAACCACCTTCACGGCGGCATCGCCGATCTCAGCCCCGACATCCTTGGCTCCAGACAGTGCCGTCACCAGCGTGTTCTTCACGAGATTCACCACACCCGTGGCGATGATCTCGGCGCTGTTGATTGTCCGGCCGATTACCACTTCTATCTGGGCGGACGAGACCGTCCGCGGCCTTTCCGCCCTGGCCCTCACTTTGCGCGCCATTGTCACTCCCCCTTCGTCGGTTCAGGTATTGGGTCGGTTGATCCCATCAGCCCCGGCGGCTGGCCGCCGCGGCGAGCGCCTCTGCCGAATCTTCTTGCTCCCACGGCAGGTCAAGATCCTGCCGGCCGAAGTGCCCGTAGGCGGCAAGTCGGCGGTAGAAAATGCCGCCATGGCGGGCGGGGAGGCGCCTGAGCCCGAACCGTTTGAGAACGGCCGATGGTTGCAGGTCGATGACCTCCGCCACGGCCTGCTCCAGCACCTCGTCGGGCGCCGCACCGGTGCCGAAGGTCTCCAGCGAAACTGCCAGCGGGAGCGACTCGCCGATCGCATAGCTCAGATGGACTTCACATCGGCGGGCGAGCCTCGCCGCGATCACGTTGCGGGCGACATAACGGGCCACGTAGGAGCCCAAACGATCGACGTGCGTGGGGCCCTTGCCTGACAGGGCCCCGCCGCCGTGCCGGACGTAGCCCCCATACGTATCCACCATGTTCTTGCGGCCGGTAAGGCCCGCGTCGCGCTGGGGCCCGCCCACGACGAACTCACCGCCTGGGTTGATGAGGATTCGGGTGCGCGCATCGAACTCGACCGGCGAATCCTCGAGAATGGGCATGATGACCGCGTCGTGGATGTCGCCCCCCAGCCGAGCCTGGGTATCCTTCCTGGCGCTGCCTTTGCCGACGACAGCCGCGTGCTGCACGTTGACGATAACCGTGTGGACACGGATCGGCCGATTGTCCTCGAACTCCACCGCCACCAGGATTTTCCCGTCCGGTCCGAGATAAGGGAGCAGCTTTGCCTGGCGCACCTCATCGAGCCGGCGGGCCAGGCGATGCGCCAGCGCGATCGGCGGAGGCAGACGCTCGGCCGTGTCGAGGCACGCGAAGCCGAACACGGACGCCTGGTGGGAAGCGAGCAGCCGCTCCTGGTCGCGGTCGTTCGACTCTTCCGTCCCCGGGCCCTCCATGAGGGGTCGATGTGAGACGCTGGTGATCACGCTGCAGGTATCCGGGTCGAAGCCGTGCGCCTTGGAATAGCCGATATCCGCAATGACCTGCCGAGCCACGCCGGTGACATCGACGCTCAGGGACGAGACCGAGTTGACGGCGAGGAACACCAGTCCCGTCGCCACCGCGCATTCGGCCGCAACCTCGGCCTGCTGGTCCACGTAGAGAAAGGCATCCACGATCGCGTCCGAGATCTGATCACAGATCTTGTCGGGATGACCGCGCGTCACCGATTCCGAGGAAAAGACGGTTCGTCTAGCCACGGCCGCTGGCTCCCCCACCAAGTGGCGGCGCCATGATGGCTTTCGAACCCTCCTTGACGAGGAGAGGCGCCAGAGCGCCTGCCGCCACGATGCCCCAGTCAGCGGGGCGGAGGGGCGTGGTGCCGAGCAGTCGCTGGAGCGGCGGCGCCCAGATCGCGGTCACCTGGAGGGCGAGAGTCCCTCCCAGCGCCGCCAGCAACAGAGGGTTGCGTCCCAGGCCCGAGAATCCCGAGCGGTGCTCGGAGCGACAGGTCAGCGCGTAGCACAGCTGAGCCGATGTAAGTGTGGAGAATGCGACGGTCGACGGCGCCGCACCCACACCGTAACGGGCCATCGCCACGCCGTAAGCGCCGAGCGTGATCGCGGAGATCAGCCCCGCGTCACCGGCCATCCCGATGAGGTCCTGACTCGAGAGAATGGGGTCGGCTGGATTCCGGGGCGGCTGTTGCATCACCTGTGGTTCGGCTGGCTCGAACGACAGGGCCAGAGCCGGAAAGACATCGGTCAAGAGGTTGATCCACAGGAACTGCGTGGCGGACATCGGCCGGGCCACGCCGAGCGCCATGGCACCGATGGTCACCAGTATCTCGCTGAAATTCGTGGCCAGCAGGAACTTGAGCGATTTGCGGATGTTCGCGTAGATCGTTCGGCCTTGCTCCACTGCACCCACGATGGAATCGAAGTTGTCGTCGAGGAGCACGACATCGGCCAAGTCACGCGCCAGTTCGGTCCCCCGCGCGCCCATCGCGACCCCGATGTCGGCCCCCTTGAGCGCCGGAGCATCGTTGACCCCATCCCCGGTCATCGCGACGACCTCGCCGCTCGCCTGCAGCGCCTGCACGATCTGGTACTTGTGCGTCGGGGACACCCGCGCGAACACGTCCACCTCGCGGGCCAAGCCCCTCAGGGTATCCGGGCTGATCTGGAAGAGCTGGGAGGCTTCGAGCACGCGAACCTGGCCGTCCCGTACCAGATCAAGCTCGCGTCCGACGGCCACGGCTGTCCGGCTCTGGTCCCCGGTGATGATGACGATCCGGATTCCCGCCCGCCGACACGCTTCGATCGCTTCGCGGACGCCCGCCCGGACCGGATCGACCAGGGCGACGAGGCCCACCCAGACCAGGCCCTCATACGCCGCCTCGGCGCCCGCTTCGACCTCTCCGAACGCCAGCCCGAGCACCCGCATCCCGCGGTCGGCCATCCTGGCGTTCGCGCTCAGGATCTCGCGTCCCCCGTCGGCCGTCAGGGGTTCGTCGGTGAGGCCGGTCAGGTATCGCGTCGAGCGTCGGAGCACTTCCTCCGGCGCCCCCTTGACCATGACGACCTGCCGGTCGCCGCCGGTCCGGTGGATGGTCGCCATCCAGGTCTCGCCGTCGTTTCGCGAGCGGATCCCTACGAGCGGGAACTCGCGCCGGAGGACGCGATAGTCCACCCCGGCCTCGAGGGCCGCAAGCAGAAGGGCGCTCTCCGTCGGGCTTCCGATGGATTCAACCACCTGGCCTTCACGCCACTCCAGCTCGGCCTCGTTACACAGGACTGCGACGGCCAGAGCGCGCTCGAACGTGGGATCGAGCTCCGCATCCGACATGGTCATCCGGCCACTCTCGGGGCGATGGACTTGCGTGGGCGGACTCCAATCCTGTCCGCCGGCATGCCACACGCCTACGGTCATCCGGTTCTCGGTGATCGTCCCCGTCTTGTCGACGGCAATGACGGTGATGGCCCCCAGGCTCTCGACCGCGGCCAAGCGACGGACGATCATCTGCCGCTCGAACATCCGGCGCATCCCGAGGGCGAGGGTGGTGGTTGCGACGGCGGGAAGTCCCTCCGGGACGGCGGCAACGGCCAGCGAAATGGCCGTCCGGAACATCTCAAGCGACGGCACGCCGCGGAGGAGCCCGAGTCCGAACGCCACTCCGCAGAGCCCCAGTGACACGGTGACGAGCTTGCGGCCCAGCGTATCGAGTTGCCGCTCCAGGGGCGTGGACGGGGCGACGACTTCGGAGACGAGCGCCCGCACCCGGCCAAGCTCGGTCTTCCGGCCAGTCTCGGTGATGACCACGAGGCCGAACCCCTCGCTGACGACGGTTCCCGCATAGACCATGTTCGAGCGGTCGGCGATCGGACTGTCGCCCGCGTGAACCGGCTCCGCCAGTTTGGTCACCGGGCTGCTCTCGCCCGTCAACGCGGACTCGTTCACCGCCAAGCCCTTGGCCTCGAGGATTCGGCCGTCCGCAGGTACGTCGTAGCCGGGCTTGAGGAGGACGACGTCGCCCGGCACGAGGCTCGCGGCCGCGACCAGGGTATCCTTAGCGTCGCGTCGCACGAACGCCATTGGGATGGTCAGATCGTGCAGGGAGCTGATGATGCGCTCCACCTTGCTCTCGGTGAAGTAGCCGACGGCGGCATTGATGGCGACGACGCCCAGGATCACGGCGGCGTCCAATAATCCGCCGCTCAGTATCGACACGACGGCGGCCGCGCCCAGGAGCGCGACCGGCAGGGTGGCGACCTGGTCGCGGAGGATCGCGAGCGCGGCTTTCGGTTCCGGGATGGGGAGGCGGTTGGCGCCGACCACCTCGAGCCGGACGGCCGCTTCGTCGCTTGACAGCCCGGTCTGGGGAGATGTCTCGAGCTGTGCAGTAGCAATGTCGCTCGACAGGGTATGCCAGGTGGGGTGCCCCAGCGCTGGGGCCAAGTGTATCCGCGTTCCGTCGCCCTGCCCATTCCCGGCCCGCGGCGCGCCCTGACGGTACTCGGCGATCGACGCGATGAGGTCCCGCAGGGCGACGGTCCGGACGTCGAACACGACCAGGAGGTTGCCGGTGAGGAGGTTCGCCGTGACCCGGCGCACGGCTGGGTGTCCCGAAAGCCGGTCTTCCAGGTGGAACTTCAGAGCCGGCTGCCCTCGCAATCCTTCGACACGAAGGCGGGCTCGTCCGGGGACGGCAACGGAGAGAGGAACGACGGGGCGACGAGAAAGCGGCCGGGCTGGAGCCGGGGACCTCACAATGCGCCCCCGGTCCTCGAGGACCGACCAGAGAGAATGTCTAGCGAGCGGTCGCCCGCTGCGCCGTGCGGTCCTTCACCAGACCGCGTCTCTCCAAGTATCGGTTCATCTCCGCTGAGTAGGAGCGCCGCAAGGTGGCGACTGATTCGAACACGACATCCGCGAGGAGCCCGAGCAGGAGTTGAGAGATCACCGAGGTCTCGTTCCTTTCCTGGTGGACAGCCCCACTGCTGTGCCTCAGCGTATGCGAATAGTGTGACACCAGGATGACGCTCAGCGAACATCTTTATTACGCCCTTTCGTGGTCTTCCCCGTCCCGGCTCGCCGTCGGCCCGGACCCCTCGCCGCTATGGCGATCGCCGCCGCCACCGTGCTCCCGTGACTCAGCAGGATACTTGTCACAGGGCTCGCCAATCCGAACGAGGCCAGGCCGACCACCGCCAGGTTCGCCTGCGAGGCGATGTGGAGGGTCTGGCGGACTCCATCGATCGCCGCGCGCGCCAGGTCAAGTGCGAGCACCACGCGATCGAGACCGCCCTGCAGGAGCACCACGTCGGCCACCTCGGTCGCGACCGGAGCCCCCCCGGGCACGGCGATGCCCACATCGGCCGTGTCAAGCGCCAGCGCATCGTTCACGCCATCGCCCACCATGGCCACCACCCGTCCCTCGTTCTTGAGCCCCTCGATGAGCCGGGCTTTGTCCTCGGGCAGGAGATCGGCGTAATGATGCCGCAGGCCGAGCGACTCGGCGATGACCCGACTCGGCTCGGCGTGGTCGCCGGACAGCATGATGACGTTTTGCATCCGCCGCGCGCGGAGAGCGCCCACCGC
>Ga0335084_10004481_pt1 | contig 13757 bp, 12 predicted proteins | sample Lox_Sample_44_FD_206721 | JGI IMG/M metagenome (GOLD analysis project Ga0335084, IMG submission 206721) | Soil microbial communities from Loxahatchee National Wildlife Refuge, Florida, United States - Lox_Sample_4.4 | ecosystem: Environmental > Terrestrial > Soil > Wetlands | place: USA... | reverse complement strand
AGGGTCTGGCCGAAGTCAGCCTCCTGCTTTTTGATGCCGAGGGCAGGTGTGGCAACATCGCCAAGGCCTCCGATCCCGGCAATGGTATTGAAGATGAATCTGATAAACTCATTGCCTGCTTCCTTGAACCTGAGCTGGAGCAGGTTATTCACAATTCTGCTCGGAGCCCAAAGGTTGTCAAATGCGTTGCTGAATACAACCCTGAAGGGTTCGGGCACGGTGTGAGAATACACCTGGGTTACGGGCTTCAGAAGCCAGAAGTATAGCTTATCATTCACATGGTACATCGCTTTATTGATCGGAGCCAGGGGGTCAGCAATCAGAGGAACCTCTTCTTCGCCCTCTTCCGGCGCTTCTTTACCCGCGGATGGTGCTAACTCCCGTGCAGGTATCTCCTCACCCGTTATGGCCTGTGCCACGATGATTGTCGGGGCTTCACCTTTGACAGGGGCATCGGAAAGAGAGGAAGGACGGGGAAGGTCCAACAGTTCAGCTTCAGAATGAGCAGGTACCGGAAATGCATGAACGGTCGTGTCTGGTTCATCGAAGGCCTGTGCCCGGAGAATGGCGGGATAGCCCACAAGCATTAAAATCAGTATAAATCTACATACGCGTTTCATTGGGTCTTCTCCTTTTTTGAGATTTTATGCACCATGTATCAGGCCTTTCCGACCTTTTTCCTGAGGGTTTCGAGCAATGATTCGGGGGGGTTGTTCACGAGGATCTCCCTGAACTGGCTGCGATAGTTATTGATGAGGCTGACCCCTTCTATCACGACATCATAGACCATCCAGACACCGTCCTTCAGGATTACCCTGTAGTTAATGGGGATCTCATCAGTCTTTCTGACGACTGTGGTTTGCACCTCAACTGTCTTTTCAGTAAGGGGGATCTCCTTGGTGAAAAGTATCTTCTCATCCGTGTACAGCATAATCTTGTCCGAGTAGCTATCTTCGAGGAGGGACTTATAGAGACTGATGAACTCCTTCTGTTGTTCGGGAGTGAACTTGGCCCAGTTCTGAGCTACGGTCCTCTTTGAGAGCTCGGTGAAATCAAACATTTTTTCGGCTATTGCGCGAATTTTATCTTTCTTAAGCTTTTTGGCCGATTCAGGCTTAAGGGATGGATCGCGCAGCACATCCAGCACTTTGTCTACATTCCCTTTCACGGTTTCGAGCGGCACGCCTGCGAAGGCAGGGAGCGAAATGATCACGCTGAGAAAGAGTACAATTCCCACGAGGCATTTCTTCATTGTTTCCTTCTGAAGACTCATTTGGCCTCCTTTTTATTGTCTTTTTTCACATCTCCGAATGCGTATTTGCTGATGAGGTCCTCGATATCCGTGGGCGAGGTGGTCTCGGTAATCGCCCCTCCCGGTTTCAGGAGATCACCGCCTCCGCCCGGCTCGATCTTGATGAACTTATCACCGATAAGACCGGCAGTCTTGATAGCTGCAGTGGCGTCCTCGTATATCTTGACGCCTTTCGTGATCTTCAATTGTACCAACGCCACCTGTTTCTCCGGGTCTATGGTCAACCCTTCCACCCGTCCAGCCTCGATGCCATAGATCTCGATGGGGCTGCCGACCCGTAACCCCGATACTGAACCAAAACGGGCATAGAAGGTATTGTAATCATCTCCCCATAAAGGGACCTTGCCAAGCTTCACGGTCATGTACGCCACGCAGAGGAGGCCGATAACCACAAAAATGCCGACCAACGTTTCTGTAGAGTATTTTTTCATTATACGCCAACCTCCTTGCTGCACTGGTATCTTGCGATTACCTTCTGCTTTGCTTCAGCTTTTTCTATAAGCTGATCGATGTCATCAGAGGAGTTTCCCTCGGTGATCCCTGCGGTCACGAAGATTTCGAAGCATTCCTCAGTCCCTGTCTTGACCCTGGCGAGGGCCTCAATTTCGGGGAGGGCCTTTTGCTGCAGCCCCTGTGCAAAATTATCCACTAATTGCTCGGCTTCTTCAAGGCCGATGTGGGGCAGCATCGTGAGCACCTCGCCCCTCCTGTGGCGTGCCGAGAATCCCCCCACAGGGTCAAAATATTCGTTGACATACTCCCCGAGCTTCTTGATAACCCCAATGGCGGCCTGGGAGCCGAGTACATTTGAGAGAAGGTCAAACTGAACGCTGAAGAGAACGGCCGTGAGCATGGTGTCGACACGACCACGGCCCAGTGTGAGGGCATACCTGGACCTGAACATCTCCTTTGAGAGCAGGCCGGTGAGTTCGTCCTGGACTCCCTCGAGGCTTTTGAGAAACTCATCGAGCATAGGATGCTTGAGCCTTGTCAACTCCTCATAGGTTCCCTGAAACGCGATTTTTCCCTCCCAGAGGAGAAGGATCCGGTCAGAGATAAAGAAGACATCGGGGATGTCGTGGCTGATAAGCACTGCGGTAAAGCCGAACATCTTTCTGTAATGAGAGATCATGCTCAGGATAATGTTCTTTCTGATGGGGTCCTGACCGGTCGTCGGCTCATCAAAGAGCACGATGGTGGGGTCGGTGACGAGGGCCCTGGCCAGGGCAACCCGTTTCTGCATTCCGCCGGAGAGCTCTGAAGGGAATTTGATAACCGCTTCAGACAATTCCATCTGTTCAATCCTGGCCATCACTTTTTCCCTGATCTCTTTTTTCCCAAATTTCGTCGTCTGTCTGAGAGGAAAGGCAATATTATCAAAGACGGTCATGGAATCAAAGAGGGCATTGTTCTGAAACATATAACTAATTTTGCTCCTGTAGGTGTCCCATTCGCTTTTCTTCATGGCATGAACGGGTTTTCCCCTGAACAGAATGGTGCCTTCATCGGGGGTGAGCAATCCGATGATATGCTTAAGGAGAACGCTCTTGCCCGTACCGCTTTTGCCGATGATGGTCGAGATCTGGTTTTCGTAAATCGTGAGGTCCATTCTGTCAAGAATGGTCTTTTCGTCAAAGCGCTTTGTGACGTCCCTGAACTCTATCAACGCGGTTTCCATCTATATCCTACATAAGAAAGGATGTAACGACATAGTCTGAGATAAGGATCATGACACAGGAGAGCACCACTGCAGACGTGGTGGAGAGACTCACACTCTTGGCGCCGTAGCTGTCGGTGCGAAGATGAGTGAAGTAACCCTGATAGCAGCAGATTGTGGATACGAGCACTGCAAAGACCAGTGATTTGATGAAGCCTCCCCTGATATCCACCATCTCCACATAGGAATGGATCCGATAAAAATAGGCGCCTTTATCCACATCGAGGAGGACCACGCCGGTGAGATATCCGCCCAGGATCCCGATGAGGTCAAAAAAGGCGGTGAGCAGAGGAAAGCTGATGATGGAGGCGGCGATACGAGGACTGATGAGATAACGAAGGGGGTCGATCCGCATGGTATACAGGGCGTCTATCTGTTCAGAGATGCGGAGGATACCCAGTTCAGCGGTCATTGCAGAGCCGGCCCGTGCGGTGATCATAATGGCCGTCAGGACAGGGCCAAGCTCCCTGATGAGAGACATGGCCACGACCGAGCCGAGGACTCCTTTGGAGCCGAATTTTATCAGGGTATAGTAGAGCTGAAGACCGAGGACCATGCCGGTGAAGAGACCGATGAGCATCACGATAGTGGACGACCTGGCGCCAATGTAAAAGACCTGCTGAATAATCTCACGGATCTGTTTGGGCCTAAAGATCTTCAGGAATGAAAGGGCAAAGAAAATTAGCACGGCGCCGAGATTGTTGATGATGCTCAAGGTTCTTTTGCCGAGGTAATGAAAAAAAGGCCTGAAGGAACTATCCCTTATGGTCGATTCCATTACCCTCTCCAGTGACCCTTCGCGTTATCTTCCAAAGGAACCTTGATGTTCATAACTATCAGTAAGCCGGTTAATCGACAATCGCACGGTAAAGAGGAAAAACGATTGCGTTGGTGTTAACCCCTCATCCCCCTTTATGAACACATTATATTGCATTGGGCGAAAAAGGTAAACAGCGCCAACAGGGGGATTTGCCGTATTCCACAAACTTCTTTGCTTTGACCAGAAGGTGGAGCAAGGGGAAAATGAGATTATGTGAACGAGAAATGGAGAGGATGAGTAACTACCTGCACGAAAGGTATCCAGGGCAGGACGCCATATCAGAGTTTTCCTTGCGCGAGACCCTCGGTCTTAGTTTTCAGTAATGCAATCAGACCGTCAAAGCCCTTTTCCTTAATCACGCTCGTAAACTGTGATCGGGTCAACGCCAGCTGGCTCACGCCCGAGATCTGGATATCCACAATACGCCAATTGCCATCAATTTTCCGAAGCTTGTAATGAAACACCGCCCCCTCTTTCTCAGGCCGGATAATCTTGCTGATTACCGTAATCGTACCCTGGTCGGATGCCGACTCAGAAACCACTTCGAAGCGCTCCCCTGAATACCCGTCAAAACGCCTTGCATAGGTAGCGATGGACCACTCGGAATAGATTTTTACCAGCGTACGTTGCTCAGTTTCCTTGATTGTCTTCCAGTATCTGCCCAGCGACTGGCTCGCCATGTAGGAAAGGGCAAAAGAATTCCTGATTGCAGGGTCCAATAGCTTATAACGACCTGAGTAGCCAAGCTCATCTGCCCTCTTCATGGAGTCAAGGAGGGCAGCATTGAATGTCTTAATCACTTCAGCCGGACCCTGCGTGTCCGCGTTCCCTGGGAGGGGAAGAAAGGCCACACACATGAGGACAATTGAACCGATTATCCAGTGCACCCTACGCATATTTCTTTCCTGCCTTACCATGTTCATCTTCTCTTCTCCATTTTATATTTCTGGTATGAAGAATCCGGGAATTTCCCGCCTGCCAGAAACTTCTTCTTTTTTGGCATAATATAATAACCTAACACGGATAATTATGAGAATAGTTTTCTTGATTCGAGGCGAAAAAGATGACAGGGCGAGCTAAGGACTATCCTGCAAGGTTGCTCGCCTGGTGGGTTGGCTCTGTGCAGCGTCATGCGGCCCTTGTCCTGGTGAGTACGCTTGTGATCACCGGTGGGATAGTTTCTTATGCCCTCACTCATTTTAGTATCAATGTCGACACCAGCAGCATGCTTTCCGAGAAGCTCCATTGTCGTCAGCTCGAAAAGGATTTATGCGCGTCCTTTCCGATGCTGAGCGGTACCATTGTGGTTGTGCTTGACGCTGATACCGAGGAACGCGCCCAGGCAGCGCGTACACATTTGGCTGAACGCCTGAGAAAGGAAACGGGTCTTTTCAGATCAGTCTATGAACCGGGAGGGGGAAGTTTTTTCGAAACAAATGGGCTTCTCTACCTGAATGTAAAGGAACTGGAAGATTTTGCAGATACCCTTGCCAGTGCCCAGCCCTTCCTTGCACTTCTTTCCCAGGACCTGAGCGTGAAGGGTCTCTTTTCCATGCTCACTATGGCGTTGAGCCGCGGAGAGGAGATTAGCCTTAAGGACCTCAGGATCAGGCTTCTTTTCGACGGGATGAGTGAGGCTTTCGAGAGCGTAATTAATAACCGTAAGTTCCACCTCTCCTGGCAAGGGATGATGTTTGGCAAGGAGCTGGCAAGGCAGCGCCACCAATTTATTATCCTTCAGCCCTATCTCGATTTCACCAAGCTGTCTTCAGGTGAAGTGCCGCTTGAAACAGTGCGGCGTGTGCTCAAGGAACTCGGATTTAATGGAGAACACGGGGTGACTGCACGCATTACCGGCGATGTGGCCTTGTCCCATGAAAACCTGACCGAGGTGAGAAATAGCGTGGGAGTCGCCACAATGGTCTCTCTTTTCCTTGTAGGCTGTTCGCTCTTTATAGGTCTCGGGAGGTCAGGGCGTTTGGTGTTCGCGAGCCTCACAACGTTGATAATCGGGCTCATCTGGACTACAGGATTTGCGGTGGCCTTTATCGGAAGCCTCAACCTGATTTCCATCACCTTTGCAGTGCTTTTTATAGGCCTTGGTATCGATTACAGCATTCAGTTCTGTCTGCGTTACAGGGAATTGGTGGTATCCGGCTTTGACCATGGGGAGTGTATCGGTATGACGGCAAAAGGAGTGGGCAGAAGTCTGCTGGTGAGTTGCATTACCATCGCCATAGGCTTTTTTTCCTTTGTACCCACTGCCTATGCCGGAGTTGCTGAGCTGGGTCTCATATCAGGCATGGGTATGTTCATCAGTTTCTTCGCAAACCTCACGATACTTCCCGCGCTCCTGACCTTACTCCCCCTTCAACGCAGGGATATACCAAAATCCTCGTCAGGGGGCATGATCCTCACACTCCCTTATACGCACCCGAAGGCTATTCGGAGCGTGGCCATCATACTGGGATTGGGGGCTCTGTTTCTCCTTCCCAAGGTATATTTTGATTACAATCCATTGAATCTGTATGACAAGAAGTCGGAAGCGATCGCTACGGTGAAAGATCTTTTCAAGGACCCGGATTCTTCACCATGGACGATTTCGGTACTCGTCAAGGATGCGGGAGAGGCAAAGGCTCTTGCAGAGAAACTGGGAAAACTGAAAGAGGTGAAGATGGCAATAACCCTCTCTGATTTCGTGCCTGAAGGGCAGCAAGAAAAGCTGAAAATTCTTTCTGATATACGTCTCATGATGCCCTCTACACTCAAGGGCATTCAGGTGAAAGACCTCAGCTTTGACCAGAAGATTGCCTCACTGAACACATTTGAGGAAGCGCTCAGGAAATCACTCCGCGCATTCTCGGGTGAGGATGCCCGCTCTGCCCAGCGATTGTACGAGGATATCGGGCGTTTTCAGACCATGCTGAAGAACCCAGAAAATGGGCAAAAGGCTTTTGCAGCGCTGGAAGAAGGTCTGTTGTCTGGCCTCCCTTCGCTCTTTGAGCGGCTGGGCACCTTGATCCAGGCAGGCGCTGTTGATATGCGCTCCTTGCCCAAGGATCTGGTATCTCAGTATGTCTCTGTGGATGGTCGGTATCGTGTCCAGGTCTTTCCCAGTGAAAACCTCTTGGACAGGAATGCGCTTGAGCGGTTTATTCACTCGGTGCGTACACTCGCGCCTGATGCAACTGATACCCCTGTAACCGTTTATGAATCAGGGAGTGCAATAGCTTCGTCCTTCCGTCAGGCAGCTCTTTCAGCGCTCGTCGTGATTATCCTCTACCTGCTTATTGAATTAAGAAGTATATCCTTTACGATCCTGATCCTCGTTCCTCTGCTGCTCGCAATGCTTCTGACCGCTGCGTCTTCGGTACTGCTTGGTCTCCCTCTCAATTTCGCCAATGTCATCATTGTGCCGCTCTTATTGGGGGTGGGGGTTCACAGCGGACTCATTTTTATACTCCGGTATCGCACAGAGCCTCCTCCAGATGGCAACATGCTGAAGACCAGCACGGCCCGGGCAATACTGTTCAGCACGCTCACGACCATTGTCAGCACAAGCAGCCTTTCCTTCTCCGCTCACAGGGGAATCGCGAGCATGGGAATGCTCCTCGCACTCTGCCTGAGTTTTATGTTGGTCTGCACCCTTATTCTTTTGCCAGCCCTGCTGGAGCTCTTGGGAAAACGTAATCAGGCGAAAAGCAATCACGGGTAAGGAGATTCTTTCCCCATGCGTTTGAGGAGGACAGTCATGGGCCAGGGGTGCACAGGATTGTCGGATCAAATTCGCAAGGTTTTTAAAAAAAGCGGAGATGTGGTAAAATTTCAATGAAAGAAAAGAAAGAAAGTCCCGGCTGATCTTCCGCGTGCTTCGTAATCCCCGTATGTTCAGACCGCTCAATAGGGACAGACACTTTGACAAGCAAAGGCAACGTTTTTTTAGTGTCTTTGGCTTTATGGTTAGGTATTTTTCAATTATGGAGACAGAGGAAGGGCAACGCATCCTATGTTCAGAAACATGAGGGACGGGTATTCCAGGAAGTCATCCACGCCCAACCCGGCGGTCTTGTCGACACATCCAGGAGAAAAAGTTCTGCCTGTTGCAGAGCGAGTTACGTTGCTGGACAGGGTAACCGCAGCGATTGGGAAGGCACATTCGTATTACATAACTCAGCAGCACGAAGACGGCTACTGGTGGTATGAACTCGAGTCAAACGTAACAATGACTTCGGAATACCTGATGCTCCTCCATTTCCTGGGTCTTCACGATGAACAACGGGATCGAAAGATTGCACACCATATACTGAAACACCAGAGGGCTGACGGAACGTGGTCGCTCTTTTGGGGAGGGGAAGGGGACCTTAGCACAACCATTGAAGCATATTTTGCCCTTAAAATAGCAGGGTTTTCTCCGGATAACGAGCCTTTGAAAAAGGCGAGGGCATTCATTCTCAATGCAGGGGGCGTAGAGGCCGCAAGGGTTTTTACGAAGATATTCCTTGCCCTTTTCGGCGAATTTGACTGGAAGGCAATTCCCTCGATTCCGGTGCAGATGAACCTTTTTCCCTCCTGGTTTCCCATTAATATCTACAATTTTTCGAGTTGGGCGAGGACAACGGTTGTACCACTCTCGGTGATCGCTGAGTATAAACCTGTCAAGCCATTGAATCATTCTGTGGGAATCAGGGAACTCTATAGGGATCCCTGTAAGAAGCCACCCCTTACGCCAAAGAAATTGCCACCTTTTTCATGGAAAAGATTCTTTCTCGTACAGGATAAGATCTTAAAGATCGCAGAGGCTCTTTCGATAAGACCGATGAGGGAGAAAGCACTCAAGAGGGCTGAACAGTGGATCCTGGAACATCAGGAGCCATGCGGCGATTGGGGAGGAATACAGCCTCCCATGATCAATTCAATCATCGCCCTCGTGGCTATGGGGTATGAAGTGTCGTCGGAGCCTGTACAAAAAGGACTTGAAGCCCTGGAGAGGTTTTGTATCGAAGATGAACATGAACTGAGTCTCCAGGCATGCATCTCTCCGGTCTGGGACACCGCTCTCACTGGTTTGGCATTGCTTTATTCAGGAAAGGAAAGAAGCCATCCTTCTCTTGTAAGGGCATGCAGGTGGCTCGCCTCCAAGCAAATTTTCACAAAGGGGGATTGGAGTGTGAAGAGGCCCTCCCTCAACCCTGGTGGATGGGCGTTCGAATTCGAAAATAACTGGTACCCTGACGTGGACGACACCGCTGTTGTCTTGCTTCTTCTCAACAGGTATGTGGATCGGGACTTTATTAAAAGGGAGCATATGGAGAAGGGCCTCCAGTGGGTACTGGGGATGCAGGGCAATGACGGGGGATGGGGGGCCTTTGATGTGGACAACAACATGAGGCTGCTGAACCAACTCCCCTTTGGAGACTTGGAAGCGATGATAGATCCCAGCACCCCGGACCTTACAGGGAGGGTTCTGGAACTCCTCGGCCTGTTGGGGTATGAGTATATGAATGAGACAGTGCAGAGGGCCATCGCGTTCTTAAAAAGGACACAGGAAAAGGATGGCTCATGGTGGGGCAGATGGGGAGTGAATTACCTCTACGGCACCTGGTCAGTGCTCATGGGGCTTTGTGCAATAAAGGAGGACATGTCCAGTCCCTACGTACAAAGGGCTGTCATGTGCTTGAAAAGGACTCAGAATCCTGACGGAGGATGGGGGGAAGGGTGTGAATCCTATAAGGACCAGACGTGCAGGTGTCGCGGGAAGAGTGCTCCCTCTCAAACTGCATGGGCAATTCTGGCACTAATTGCTGCGGGTGAGGTTGCCTGTGAAGAGGTGAAAAAGGGGATAGTGTATCTCCTGGAACGCCAAAAGCCTGAGGGAACATGGGATGAAAACGAATTTACGGGTACGGGGTTTCCCAAGCACTTCTATCTGAGATACCACAATTACAGGAATTGTTTTCCCCTCATGGCCCTTGGGCAGTTCTGTGCAAGGATGCAGAGCAGAAGCCTGCCAGAGATGCCAGGTAGCGTGGAAAAGGATGGGTGAGAAAAAATAGCATCTATGGATTGCAGGACGATATTCTATGCGCTTTCCCATTAGTCTCTATTCCTCACTGGCCATCGCTGCCTTTAGGCACTTGGTGAAAGGGAAAAAGAGGTTTCCCCTTGTGCTGATGCTTGAGCCTACGCACCGGTGCAATCTTGCATGTGCCGGATGCGACAGGATACGACTCCACAGCAAGGAACAGTCCCAGGACCTTTCCCTTGATACCTGCATACGTGCGGTGGTTGAATCAGGGGCTCCTGTGGTGACGGTTACCGGAGGAGAACCTCTTTTATATCCTGATCTCAAACCCCTTGTGGCAGAACTTCTCAGAATGAAACGGTATGTCTATCTCTGCACAAATGGTCTGCTCACTGATTCCTTTGTCGACGAAGCTGCCCCGCACCAGCGGCTTACCCTGAATTTTCACCTCGACGGACTGGAAGAGACCCATGACCTTATCACCTGCAGGCCCGGGACATTCAGGAAGACCATCGAGACAATCAAGAAGGCGAAAGAAAAGGGTTTCCGGGTGAGCACGAACACCTCTGTATACAAGAACACGGATATAGGTGAGCTGGAGCGGCTTTTTGAGCTCCTCAAGAGTATCCATGTGGACGGGATTTTGATTTCTCCTGCCTTCAGTTACGAAAGCGTGGAAGACAGTATATTCCTCAGCAGGGATGAGATACGGGAGAAGTTTGGCAAGATTGCATCGTTCTTTGGCCGTTTTCCCTTTATCAGCTCGCCTCTCTATGTGGATTTCCTTAAAGGGAGGAGGGAGATGCGCTGCGTACCTTGGGGAAACCCCACGCGCAATCCCCTTGGGTGGAAGTCCCCCTGTTATCTTATTACTGATCGCTACTATGATACCTTTGATGAGATGATGGAAAAAACGCCCTGGGAGAAGTACGGCACGGGGAATGACCCTCGGTGCAGGAACTGCATGGTGCATAGCGGGTATGAGGCGTCAGTGATGAAGACCGCGTTCTCGCATCCCGGGGACATGATCAGGCTTCTTCTCTGGAACCTCAAGAAATCCTGATGGAGTTTTTCTCTCTCCTTTTCCACACTGTGCTATTGAGGCCCTATGTCTTTGTCTTTCTCCTGGCATATCTCTTGGGGTGTTCAATGCATCTTGGGCTAAAGAGGGCCGTCTTGTTTTCCGTGGCAGGGTATCTTATCGCATGGGGTTCCGAATATTCCTCTGTCCACAACGGTATCCCCTATGGATACTATTATTACCTTGAGTACACGAAGGGGCGGGAGCTGTGGGTTGGTGGCGTGCCCTTCATGGATTCCCTGAGTTACGTATTTCTCGCCTATGCGGGATATTCGATGGCTCTCATGGTTATCTCCCCTGTAGCTTTTTTGGGGAGAATGGTGTATCTGCTCGAGACAAGAAAGATCAGGAACTCTCTTTCTGCACGATTTCTGGGAGCGCTCTTCTTCGTCTATCTCGATATCATAATCGACCCTGTTGCTCTGCAGGGCCACAAATGGTTCCTCGGGCAGATATACGGATACCCGGGGAAAGGGGTCTATTTCGGGGTCCCCATTTCCAATTTTATCGGATGGTTCCTGGTGGGATTCCTGCTGATCTATGTGTTGCAAAAGATTGATCATTCCCTTGATACGTCCACTGATTATGTGGGGTATAAGTATCCCTGGCGCTATCTCATAGGCCCGGGGCTTTACGTAGGGATACTCATCTTTAATCTTTCAGTCGCCTTTTCCATTGGCGAGTATCACATGGGATGGGTGGGAATTTTCATCGTCCTCCTTCCCACAGTGCTTGGGTACCATATTATTACCGCCAAACGCTCTTCCGAAGAAATTCGTAAAGCCATGGAACTTCACCTGCAGGATTTTCCGCAGTCAGCAGTGCCAAACATGCCGTAATCACTATTACAGCACCTCGATAAGAGCTTTTACTGCTCGACAGATATTCTTTGATGCGACGGCTGAACTCCTCCCCAGAGTGATGGCGCGAGGGATCAGAGACGGATTGCCAAGAAGCACTTTCAGTGAGCGGGTGAGTCTGTAATTCCCCGATTCATCAGATACAGAAAGCAGCTCAGGCGGGATCTCTTCGTCAGACCTGTCTGTGATGGAACGGATTGCGACAAACGGCAGGCCCCTTTTGATTGTGGCCTTTGCGAGGGGGAATGTTTCCATATCACATACGGGAAAGGGGAGAGGCCCTGATAAGGCGCGTTTGATTTCTGGTTTTTTTAGCCATTGCCCAAGGGTGACGATGCTTCCTTGGCGTATGGCGAGCTTTTGGGAGAGACTACCGAAGAGATCATCTTTGTCAGGGAGATCCAGGCTGTCCCTGAGGCCGTTATTCATAAGAAGAACCCTGGATGCCCAGATGAGCTCCCCGATTGCGGCGTTATCGTAAAGTGCGCCACCAAACCCTGTGGAAATAACAATGGTGGGAGAATGCTCTTTTATTACGTAGTTCAGTGAGGCCTCTGCATTACGGGTGCCAATGCCGGTCTGCACCACAATCACCTCGCCGGAGGCATAGTGAGCACGAAAAAGGGTAAAGGGGAGTGTTTTTGAAATTCGTGCAGCGTTGAGATTCTTAACGAGTGGTCCTATCTCGTGGGGGAAGGCTGAAAAGATTGCCAATCTCATCAATACCTCACTGAGCGAAATGACGCATGCAATTCAGGACCCTTGTATGCTATGGACGGAAGACGACAAAAAACGCTCTTTGGGAAAAGGAGACCTCCACACGCTTTTTTCTAATTGTGCGGTGCGCAGTCATTCTTCCCCTTAATCCCATGGTCAAGTATATCATCAATATCCAGGAAAGTAATCTCTTATTGATTCAGTTGCAGAGAGAACGAAAAGGAGAGGGAGGTGAGCCCATTGACCCAACCTCCCTCTCAACTGATTATGAAAAACAACTGGATAACGCGTGTTCCCGTGAAACCTAATAGTTCATCAATCTATTTTTTTGAATGACTGCTTCTTTGCCTTACACACAGGACATTCATCAGGGGCTTCCCCTTCCACAGTATAACCGCAGACCTGACATACGTACATGTCGGCATCAGGGGATTTTCCAAGGTTTTCGAGGGCCTTCTTGTAAAGGGCTGCATGTATTTTCTCTACATCGTTGGCGTAATTAAAACTCCTGAGTGCGCCTTTATTTCCCTCTGCCTCAGCATCCTTTATCATCTGAGGATACATTTTCTGAAATTCGTACGACTCCCCATTAATTGCCTCTTGCAGGTTCTCTTTTGTGCTCTTGATGCCCCCTAGCTCTTTAAGATGGTTATGCGCGTGAACAGTCTCTGCCTCTGCCGCTGCCCTGAAGAGTCTTGCCACCTGCTTAAAGCCCTCTGCCTCTGCCTTTTTTGCAAAAGCGAGGTATTTCCTGTTTGCCTGGGATTCTCCTGCGAATGCATCCTTAAGATTTTGTTCTGTCTTTGACATCTTCTTCTGCCTCCTTTCTTTTATAGATGAGTGTTGGGTCTCTTAACCTTCCAATATTCCATGCTCTTCCCACATAAACCAGTCTCCCGTGTCCTTGAGAAAGGAATAGGTATTCTGCAATATAGAGGAGTGCTCCCTTTCCTCCTCTGCAAGCCTTGCAAAAAGTTCCTTTTCCTTTGCATTTGTTGCTTCTTGTGCCGCCTTTTTATAGAATTCGTATCCCGCGCTCTCGAAGTCGAGGGCAATGTTCACTGCGGAAAGCTCGTCTTGGGAGGCCTTCACACGGGCCATCATCTGGTCTCTCAGTTCTGAGAATACGGTCTTAATCCTGTCAGAGGGTTTGACCTTCGCAGTGGTGAGGTTGAGTCCCTTCAGAATATCCTCCAGCATCTGGAGATGCCGAACTTCATCCTTGATG
>Ga0335084_10004480_pt1 | contig 13759 bp, 10 predicted proteins | sample Lox_Sample_44_FD_206721 | JGI IMG/M metagenome (GOLD analysis project Ga0335084, IMG submission 206721) | Soil microbial communities from Loxahatchee National Wildlife Refuge, Florida, United States - Lox_Sample_4.4 | ecosystem: Environmental > Terrestrial > Soil > Wetlands | place: USA... | reverse complement strand
CAGCATCGTCAACTCCAGCTCGCCCGGTTTAAGATGAGTGACGAATATTTCCACGTTGCTACGTTCAAATTTGACCAATTCCGTGGCAAGCATACTTGGGCATAGATGCTTGGAGATCACCGCCAAATCCTTTTCGCTGTTTGAAAATGCGGTCTCGATGATAAGGTAACGCAAATTTTCGATCTTGTTGACCACTTTCCATAGCGCATCATTGGTTGTGGTATCCCCGCTAAACACCAGGCTGGACTTGCCGCTGTCCAGATGATAGCCGACCGCGGGCACAACATGATTGGCGGGAACAGGAGTTACGCTGCGCCCATTCAGAACAACGGATTTGCCCAATTCTATCGGTTGATATCGCAAATACGGTTGGCGGGCATCAGGAATCTCGGTGAAATCCGGCCATATTTTCCAATTGAAAATATGCTGCCTTATGATGTCAAGCGTCTCCTCGATTGCATAAACAGTCAAAGGCCGGTCGCGCATGAAGCCGACGCTGTCGACCATGAAAGGAATGCTGGTGATATGGTCAAGATGGGAGTGGGTGACGAATACATGATCAACCATGACCAGCTCTGACAGGCTAAGTTCCCCTACCCCAGTCCCGGCATCAATCAACACGTCATGATCGAGCAGGAAAGAAGTGGTGCGCAGATTGCCACCGATTCCGCCACTGCATCCCAATACTCGGAGTTTCATCTTGACCTGTGTACCCTGAAAATTATCTGACTATTTGGTCTGGAAATCGAATACTCCGTCCCAATCCGCGTTTGGTGGATTTTTACGGAAATTGATCACCCGCTTCGTATAGATCCCGTACAGAGCGGTGTCAGGTGACATGCGTTGCAGATTCATCAGTTGCAATTCTGCCTGATCCCATTCCTGCTTGCGATACAATCGACGCACTTCATGGAATAGTCTGATTTCATCATGAAGCGCTTTGGTCGCATGATCTGCCAATGCAACCGGCTCGTAAATCGCCACGGGCTTATCTTTACCTACTACCCGCACATGGTCAAGTTCGCGATACAGGAATTCCTTAACGAGGTTCCGGGTGTTCTCGCCTACGATGATACCAACCCCGTAATGCTTGGTGAGGCTCTCCAGGCGTGATGCCAGGTTTACTTCATCGCCCATCACCGTGTAGGCAACACGAACCTCGGAGCCCATGTTGCCGACACTGACGCGTCCGCTATTGATACCCACGCCAACATGAATCTCCGGCCACCCGCGTTCCCTGAAGTGCGGTTGCAATGCTCGCAACGACGCCTGCATCTCGATACCCGCCAGAATGGCATTGCGGGCATGGTCCCTGTCCGGCAATGGCGCCCCCCAAAACGCCATGATGCAATCGCCCATATACTTGTCTATCGTGCCCCGATATTTGTAGATATCGCGCGATAACGGAGTCAAGAATTCGTTCATCAACAACGACAATTGTTTTGGATCCAAGCCTTCTGATATGGTGGTAAAACCGCGCACGTCTGAAAACAAAATGGACATTTCCCGGCTTTCGCCTTCCATCGAAACACTTTCAGGATGTTTTGCCATTTCCTCGACCACTTTGCTCGGCACATATTGACCGAATAATCTGGTTATTTGGTGTTTGGTGCGTGACTCGACGAAATATCCGTAAGACATATTCAATGCAAATAACAGGGCGATCAACAACAGGCTGTTCGCCACGGGCATCAATACATTCCCGTTCTGCCAGACAACCAAACTCATCCCCGCAGTAGTGATAAGTGTTAGCGCGGAAGCGAGGATTGCTTTTGCCGGAGTAAACAGCGGCAATAAAAAGCTCAAGGCTATGCCGATCAGCAATATCCAAACCACCTCCGCTCCCAGCATATAGGCGGGCCGCTCCTTCAGATTTTGATCGAGAATACCGGATATCATGTTCGCGTGGACTTCCACTCCCGGGAATGCCTCAGCCACAGGAGTGGATCGCAAATCCAGCAAACCGGGAGCAGTCGTTCCGATCAGAACGATCTTGTCTTTCAGTTGTGCAGGATCAACACGATCATGCAGCACATCCGTTATCGATACATATCGAAAGCTCCCTTGCCCGCCACGGTATGGGACAAACGTTGCCACATCACTATCCACCGGAATCTTCAACTTGCCGCCGGCCGCATCCAGTTCCAGCCACTCCATACCAGAATACCCGCCGGCCTTGACCTCGGCATAGCCGGGTATTAGTCTGGTTTGGCCCAGCAAGGTGCGGACCACGGCCAAAGACAGCGACTCGTAATATGCGCCGCCGTATTCAGCCAACATGGGCACACGGCGCACGCGGCCGTCAAAATCTACCAAAGGATTGAAATGTCCCGCGCCTGCAGCAGCTTCCTGCAACTCTGGAAGATTGGCCCCATAGCCATTCCAGGATGTGAATTCCACCGAATGCCCCTTGAATGTCCCTGGTGGAAAGGTCGGTTCGGGAAGCATCCCGGAAGCACGCCGGTCCGCCTGGCTGGTCAGATAGTATCCCAATACGACTTTACGATTCTTGATCTTGCTGGCAAACAATTTGTCGTACTCCAGCAGTGGCTGGATTTGGCTGAGTGTGGCTTGAAACGACGCATCGCCCTTGAGCTGATTTTGCCCGAGCTTCTGCAATACCTTCAGTCCGGAGCTCTCGTCTTTTTCGGCAAATACGACGTCAAATCCGACAACTGCCACGCCATATTCATCGAATAGCTTGTCCATCAACAAAGCCATTCGGTCACGGCCCCATGGCCATCGCCCCTCTTCCTTCAGGCTCTTTTCGTCGATGTCGACAATAACGATACGATCATCCTGCGTACGCGGCATGGTCAGCCGCAATCGATAATCGTAAATAATGGAAGAAAGCTGCTCGACGAAATCCAATCTGTAGAAACGGGCCGCACTACCGACAAAGAACAGGGATATCAGCAGTCCGATTCCAATCAGGATTGCATTTTTTTTCACGACGCTCCACGAGGAACAGAGGATGCAACCGGTATTAGGCCCGCCATTGACCAGCGGATTGTGCCAACAATTATTGCCGACTTGGCTGAATAGTTTTGCGTTGCCGTGTTCACGCTTTGCTGAGTTTCAACACCCAGATACTCTCCGACTGCCAAATAATCAGGCTGCTGTCTTATGCACACATCTAACCCTTGAAATAGAATTCCATCTTGACCCCCGCCAGCTCGATCACATCGTGTTCATTCAGTTGGTGTGCCTGACTGGAAAGTGCCTTGCCATTCACCAACGGGAAGCTCTCGCCTTCGACATGGGTAATAAAGTAACCATTCGGACGCTTGGTCAGGACCGCAACCTGTGTGCCGGGCTTGCCCAGAGTGGTGAGGTTCTTAACCAGTTCGAGTTCCTTTCCGGCATTTGGCCCGGTCAGAACTTGCACCACGGCGACCTGTTTGGAAGTTCCGGCTGGAGCAACTGCTGCGGGAGCCGCCGCAGGTTGCGCGGGTTTCACCGACCCAGTCGGGGCAGAAACAGCCGGCTTTTGCGCGTCGAACCTGCCGGTCTTGTCTGCCGCGTCTTCAAGTGTCGATTTACCGCCGGCTTTTGGTTGCATCAATCCCTGCGTAGCAGCCGATTTGCCTGCACCCATGCCGGTCGCCTGCTTGGGAGGCGTACGCAGTATCATGGTCTTTTCAAAGTCGGCAGGAGTGGTCTGGGTAATCTGGTCGTTGATGTATTTAAGCTTGTACTTGCCGATTTCGATCACATCATTGTTTTGCAGAAAATGCTTCTTGGTCGGCTTGCCGTTCACTTCCAGACCGTTGGTACTGTCCAGGTCCTCAAGGAAAGAATCGTGCAGGATCGTGACGATCGCGGCGTGCTCGCCGCTCACCGCCAGGTTGTCGATGGCGATGTCATTGTGCGGCTTGCGCCCGATGGTCATGCGCTCCTTGTTAAGGGGGTATTCCTTGATCACCGCCCCATCCATGCTGAGTATCAATTTTGCCGCCATAGTCGTTACCCTCGTACTAATTATTTCCCAAACCAACGGAGCATTTTAGCCAGCCAACCGCGCGGCGCGGCAAATTTGCCTTTAATTTTAACCAGTATTACCGAAACGTTATCACGGCCGCCATTGTCGTTCGCCATTTGTATCAACTGGTTTGCAGCAAGCGGCAAATTATTCTGCAACGCATAGATCGTCGCCTGAATATCATCGTCTTCCACCATGTCATTCAAACCGTCCGAACACAGCAGATAGATATCGCCCACCATCACCTCATGCACATGGATTTCCGGATCCAAATCCGCATCAATCCCCACCGCTCGCGTCACCAAATTCTTGTTCTTGGACAAGCGGGCATCTTCAAGACTGATCATCCCGCTGTCGATCTGTTCCTGCAAAAGGGAATGATCCCTTGTAATCGATTCCAGCGCTTCGCCGCGCAATCGGTACATACGGGAATCACCGACATGCCCCACTACCACACGGTTGTCATAAAACAGTCCGGTAACGATAGTCGTTCCCATGCCCGCATATTGTGGCTGGCTTTGTGCTGCATGGAAAATGGAAGCGTTGGCTTTCTGGATATTGCCGCGCAAAAGAGACACCCCTAGATCCTCCCCGTCTCTCTCTCCGCGTTCCACCGGGCTGGCACTCTGCAAACCGTGACTGACTTCCGTCACGACCACCGAAACGGCAATGCCGCTTGCGACTTCGCCCGCATTGTACCCTCCCATGCCATCGGCCAATACCACCAGTCCGCAGGCCGGATCACACCCTACGCTATCTTCATTGTGGGAGCGCACCATGCCTGGGTGGGTCTGGCTGAATACTTCCAATGCGTCCGCAATATTCATGTATACCCCTTTGATATGCTGGCAGCACACTGACGAAGTGCTTCGGCCATTTCAGCGCCATTGGCGTAGCGATCTCCTATCTGCTTGGCAAGAGATCGATTGATGATCGCCACCAAACATTCAGGGAGGTCCGCCCTGATGCTCAAAATATCCGTATGCGGTTCATTTGCTATCCGGAACATCAATTGCGCCATCGAATCACCTTCGAACGGAAGCTTACCACAAGCCATTTGGTACAAACTGACCCCCAGAGAAAACAGGTCTGATGCACCTTCGATCTTCTTCCCGGCAAGTTGCTCGGGTGACATGAATGAGGGCGTACCCAATACCATGCCGGTTTTTGTCTTGCTTGAGTCGGTGATGCGCGCAATCCCGAAATCGGTTACTTTGGCCGTATCCGTCTCAAAATCGTACATGATGTTTGCAGGCTTGATGTCGCGATGCACCACGTTCTGTTTGTGGGCATAATCCAGCGCATCGGCAACACGCGCAACGATACTGATCACCTTGGACAAAGGCAGTAAATTATCCGGCTTGGTATAGGGAACCAGATCTCTGCCCTTGAGAAATTCCATCGCGATGTACGCAAGGTCATGCTCTTCCCCCGCGTCATACATGGTCACGATGTTCGGGTGGTTCAGACGACCCGCCGTTTCAGCCTCGCGGAAGAAACGGGCCTTCACTTCTTCCAGTTCATCAGCCTCGAACTCCTGTGCAAGCGCCAGGGTTTTGATGGCCACGACACGACCGATCTTGGGGTCTTTGCCGAGATACACCACCCCCATCGCGCCTTTTCCGAGCTCCTTCTCGATTTCATAACGCCCCAGCATCGGTTTGGACACTCCCGCTTTGTCCAGCACCAATGTACTGGCGTTACCCTTGCCGGAAGTACCCCCGAGCATCACCGTTTCTGACATCGCCCTGGACTGCGCCAGTCGCACATCCAGATCGCGGAATTTGGGATTGTATTCCGCCATGTATTTGAATACCGACTCCGCCTTGTTGAACTGGCGCTTGCGCTCGAAATCCAGCCCCAGGTTGTAAAGCACATCCATCAAACCATCATCCATTGGCACCTTGCGGAACTTGTCGAATGCAATATCCAACTGCCCCTGACCCTGAAAAGCGAGTCCGAGCATGCGATTGCTTTCCGCAGATTCGGCGTCGGACCGTTGCTTGCCTTTCTCGGTCATCAGGAAGCGCTTGGTTGTCAGCAGCAAATGACCGACCAGCAGCAGGGTGGCGGGCAGCATCAGCTGCAACCACATCGCTTGCATCGTCATCAACATGAAGTGCGTGCCCAGCAACGTTGCAAACAATGCAGCTGTGATTACCGCACCGACGGCGGCATTCAGGCGCGGCAACACCAGAATCAGATAAGTCGCAATGATCAAAAACACGCCCAATTGCGCCAATTCAGCCCAAGCTGGGGTGACGAAGAAATCCCCTTTCAGTATGCTCGACACCGAATGCGCCAGCGTCACTACTGGAGCCATACCGGAAGAAATGGGCGTCACCTGCAAAGAACCGATACCGGCCGCCGACGCACCGATCAACACGATCTTGTCTCGGTATTTTTCTGCCGGTATCTTGCCGGTCAATACATCATAGAATGAATCCACCGGAAAAGCCGGATGGCCGTCTTTGTCCTTGTAAAAATAAGTATGCATCCGCAGGGCAGGATCGGTCGTGATCTTCTGGTTACCCAGTTGCACGCTTTCTCCCAGATTGATGCGTATATCCTTGGGCTCCAGATTGAGGCTCTTGGCTGCCAGCATCAATGAAAGCGAGGGATAATATTGATTGTAATAACCAACCACCAGTGGCTCGGTTCGTATCGCACCGTCTACGTCCGGAGAACTGTTCAGGTGCCCGATGGCCAATGCCTTGCCGCCCAATGCAGGGATCGGCAGCAATACGTTGAACGCAGGCAATGGCAGTTCCCCTGAGCTGCCGGTATCTTTTACGTTCGTGAGATTATTGCGCAGTACGTAGTCAGGCAATTCCTGATCGGGCTTACCTTGCGGCTCGCCCAACTCGAAGAACATCGCAAGCAGGACGTCATTCGCCTTTTCTATGCTATCGCTGAGTTTTTGATCGTTATCGAGATTTTGCGCGGCTTCCTGCAACAAAGCACTGAGTTGCGCCAATTCCGCCTGTACCGCAGGATCCCTCGTATCCTTGAGTTTTGAGTTGCCGATCAATTCGGCGATCTTGTATATGTAGTCCAGCCCGGCATCAACCTGAGGCTCAAAGAAAAATGCGGTATAGCCGATTACCTTGGGGTGCCCTGATCTCAGCACATCCAGCATTTGAGCATGTATCGCCCTTGGCCAAGGCCAACGACCCAGATTGGCAATGCTTTGTTCATCGATCGCAATCACCGCAATCTTGTCACTCGGGGTTCTCGAGGAAGCGACAACTCCCAAGTCATAGGCCTTGCGCTCCAGACTCTGCATCAGGTCGCTATTGGCTCCGAAAAGGAATACCAGCGCTACCAGCAAACCTACAAACCAGTCCTTCTGCCAAAACAACCACTTATTCATGCCGCCCCCAGATGCCTGTTATCGACCCCGATGCTTAATGTCGAACAAGTAATGGCGCGGATATTAATATATTTCACAACAACACACCACAATCCTTTAGATTTATTAAGAATTATCCAAAATTTCAGGTTGGGTTCCTGCCAAGATCCGAAGTATAGTTTGGCTACTTGACTAGTAGCACCGGGCAGTTTGCCAGGTGCAGAACCTTGTTCACCACCGATCCCAGCAATAATGTCTGCAACACTCCCTGACCGTGCCTGCCCATCACGATCTGATCAGCTGACTCTTCCTGGGCGTATTGCGAGATCGCTTCCGCAGGGGTACCGATGCTGATGTGGTATTGATAGGGCAATCCGGCGGCATCCAGTGCCATGCGCGCCGGCTGCAGCGCAGCCATTCCCTGTTCTCTATAATAATCGTTGATTGCTTCCTGATCGATGAACAGCTTGACATTGCCGGTAGCGACTTTCCACTGCACGTTCAGTAACAGCAGTTGCGGTGTTTCCTTTAACGCGGAGATATATCTGATTACGTGTTCGACCGCGCGTTGCGCATTGGCAGAACCATCCACTGGTAGCAGTATTTTCATATTCATTTCCTATATGATTTATTGTCGATAGCATCGTCCGCGTTTAAGGGTTTATCGGCTGCTCCTGGCGACACTACCTCGTCCACTAAATCTACCACCTCGGCCTCGATCGCATTGCGCATCGTCAACCACCTGCCGGCTACCAGCACCAAGACGGTGCAGAAGACCGGTATCAACCAGTGCAGATAATCGCGCGTCTCGACCAGCGATTCGAGCAACGTGTCGCTTACCAGCATTTCACCCGCAACATAGCCCAGCAGTGCTCCGCCGCCATAAATAACAATGGGAAAGCGGTCGATCAGCTTGAGCACCAACTGACTGCTCCATGTGATGATGGGGATGCTGATCACCAAGCCGAACACCAACAATGGGACATTGCCCTTGGCGGCCGCAGCCACACCCAGCACGTTATCCAGACTCATCACGAGGTCGGCGATGAGGATCGTCTTGACTGCCCCCAGCAGCCTTGTATCAGACTGGATCCTGACTGTGCCGTGTTCTTCTTCGGGCACGATCAGCTTGATTCCAATCCACAGCAATAGAAGCGCGCCTACCAGCTTGAGATATGGCAGCGCAAGCAGGCTGACGGCAAAGAAAGTCAGCGCGATACGCAGCACGATCGCTCCGCCCACCCCGAACAGAATACCCTTTTTGCGCAGCTCTGTAGGAAGATTGCGGCATGCCAGCGCGATCACCACCGCGTTGTCGCCGGAGAGCAGCAGATTAATCACGATGATCTTGAACACATCTACCCAGAATTGGGCCGAAGCCAGCATTTCCAGCATCAATAGCTCTTCAAGATTCTCTGCATCAGGCGCCCCATTTCGGCCGGATTGCGCGTGATATGGATGCCGCATTCCTCCATTACCGCCAATTTGCCTTCGGCCCCGCCTTGTCCCCCTGAAATAATCGCGCCCGCGTGTCCCATCCGTTTGCCGGGCGGGGCAGTCACTCCGGCAATGAATCCGACCACGGGTTTGGTCATGTTACCCTTGATCCAGCGCGCGCAATCTTCCTCATCACTTCCGCCGATTTCCCCGACCATGACTACCGCATCGGTTGCGGGGTCGTCGTTGAACAGCTTCATCACATCAACATGTTTCATTCCATTGATAGGATCGCCACCGATGCCCACGCAGGATGATTGGCCCATTCCCAACGCGGTCAGTTGACCGACCGCCTCATAGGTCAGAGTGCCGGAGCGCGAAACCACGCCGATACGTCCCTTCTTGTGTATATGGCCTGGCATGATGCCGATCTTGATCTCGTCCGGCGTGATCAACCCGGGGCAGTTCGGACCGACGAGCCGGGTTTTTTTTCCCTGCATCCTGAAGCGCGTGCGAAGCATGTCATGCACCGGGATACCTTCGGTGATGCAGATCACCAGATCAAGATCCGCATCGACCGCTTCGTCTATTGCTGCTGCCGCACCCGAGGGCGGAACGTAGATCACCGAAACGGTCGCTCCCGTCGCTTCCCTGGCTTCCCGTACCGATGCGTAAACCGGTATGCCTTCGAACAATTCGCCTGCCTTTTTCGGATTCACTCCGGCAACGAAGCAATTTGCCCCGTTCGCATAAGCCTTGCAATTGATGGTATGGAATTGGCCGACCTTGCCGGTCATCCCCTGCGTCATCACCTTGGTGTTCTTGTCAATCAGGATGGACATCATTTACTCTTCGAAGTCTTGACGGCTGCCGCTTCAACGACCTTCTGCGCGGCATCCGCCATGTCGCTGCCGGATATGATGGGCAACCCGGACTCAGCCAGGATTCTTTTCCCCAACTCCACATTGGTACCCTCCAGCCGCACCACCAGCGGGACTTTCAGATTCACCTCGCGCGCAGCCGCCACCACGCCTTCGGCAATCACATCGCACCTCATGATGCCGCCGAAAATATTGACCAGGATCGCTTTAAGCTTTGGATTCCGCAACATCAGCTTGAACGCTTCGGTGACTTTCTCCTTGCTGGCCCCTCCGCCTACGTCGAGGAAGTTGGCCGGATTGCCTCCATACAGCTTGATGATGTCCATGGTCGCCATGGCAAGGCCCGCGCCATTCACCAGGCATCCGATATCTCCGTCCAGCGAGATATAGCTGAGATCGTATTTCGATGCCTCGATCTCTGCAGGGTCCTCTTCATCCAGGTCCCGGTACGCGACAATTTCCGGATGGCGATACAGCGCGTTACTGTCAAAGTTGATCTTCGCATCCAGCGCCAGCACTCGACCGTCCGCCGTCAGCGCGAGCGGATTGATTTCTGCGAGCATCGCATCCTTTTCGACGAAAGCTCGATACAAACCCTGCAGTACGGATACTGCGCCTGCTGTCGCCGTATCGGGGATACCGATATCATTCGCTACCCGGGCCGCTTCCGCCGCGCTTAATCCTTGGATGGGATCGATATGCACGGTGTGTATCTTCTCCGGGTTTTGCGCGGCGACCTGCTCGATCTCCATACCGCCCTCGCTGCTCGCGAGCAAAGCCACGCGCTGCAAGCCGCGATCGATCACCATTCCGAGATAATACTCTTTCGAGATCTGCAAGCCCTCTTCGATCAGCAAACGGCGCACCACCTGCCCTTCTTTGCCGGTCTGGTGCGTGACCAGATGCATGCCGAGTATCTGTTGAGCCGCGCTGCGTAACTCATCCAGCGAGCGCGCCAACTTCACTCCTCCGCCCTTGCCGCGCCCACCGGCATGAATTTGAGCCTTCACCACCCACACCGTTCCACCCAGCCGACGCGCCACAGCCACCGCTTCATCGACACTGAAACATGCCGCACCGCGCGGTGTGGGAACATCAAATTGACGCAGGATTTCCTTAGCCTGGTATTCGTGAATTTTCATTTTTATTAACCCGAATGATGCACAAGCCTTAATCGGCCCGTCTACAATCTTACCGAATTACAGGCGGAACAACGGCATAGTCTGCCAAGCGGCCAGATCCGGTCGGCACGATAACCCCTGCCCAGCGCGGTACTAATATCGGGCGCTCCGATACACTAGAAGTGGTTGACTGCTTTGATGGGAACGAACTGCCATATCACAGCAAAGGAACGATGAAGGAAATGAATTCCTTGATTACTGTTTCCTCATGGCCAGCGTCTTTCATCTCCCATTTGATCGTGTTGAGAAGTTTCGCCTTTTTATAAATATTCAGTTTGTGTTTTGACGAAAATGCTCTAATCCGGGTAACCAGACTCTCGAATTTTCTCTTATATTCCTTTTCCGGTATAGGTTTGCCTTTTTGATCGGCAGGAGGAAATAGCCGGTTGACGTCGCGGACTATCTCATTTGCAAATGAAACCGCATCCCCAGCGTTGAACCAATCTAGTATCATATTGACGCCTCGAAATTCCCACCGGTTATTGAATTATGCTTTCGATGACTTGATCCGGACTGCTTTCTTTCGTGGCAGCCAGAAATCAATCAACAACAAACGTGATCAGTTTAGCAAAAATATTCCCTGGAAGGTTGAGATGGGCCCATTCGATCCATTCCGTTCTATCGGACAAACCGTAGCAGACAACGGCGGAAACAAGACGGGCACATCTGAACAGGATGCCATGCGCATGATCGACGCAGGGCATGCCCTTGAAGCCGAGGGCCAGCTGGACGAGGCGATGCAGCGTTATCTGGACGCCATCCGGCTCGCGCCGAACCTGGCGCGCGCTCACCTTAATCACGGCAACGTCTTGTTGTTGAAGGGTGACTTGAAAGGCGCACTGGAGGCTTTCAGGACCGCGATCAAACACAAACCGGACTATGCCGGGGCCTATTACAACATCGGCAATGCACTGCTGGGCAATCGACAGTTTGACGAGGCAGTGGCGAATTACCGCCGGGCCCTGGAGATTCAACCCGATTACGCCGAAGTGCATTGCAGCCTGGGTCTCGCCCTGAAAGATTTGGGGCAGATTGATGGCTCTATTGCCAGTTTACGGACAGCGCTTAAGTTCAACCCCGATTTGGTCGAGGCAAATATCAATTTAGGCAACCTTTTGGAATATCGCTACAACCTTGCAAATGTTCTGCTGAACAACAATGGAAAACTGGACGCTGCGATAGCGAGTTTTCGCCGCGCGTTGGAGATCGAACCAAATCTTGCGGAGGCGCATAACAATCTCGGTGCTGCGCTGCATCAACTCGGACAATTTGAGGGAGCGGTGGCTAGCTGCGCCCGGGCACTGGAGATCAAACCGGATTACGCCGAGGCGCATAACAATCTCGGTAACGCGCTGCACGATCTCGGACAACTTGAGGGTGCGGTGGCAAGCTACCGCCGGGCGCTGGAAATCAAACCTGAAATGGTCGAAGCGCACAATAATTTAGGCCTGGCATTGCAAGATCTTGGGCAACTTGAAGATGCCATGGTGAGTTACCGCCAAGCGCTGGAAATCAAACCTGGGTTCGTCACTGCGCTAAGCAATATGCTGCTTGCTCTCAACTACACTCCCGGCCACGAGCCCGCATATTACCTTGAGCAGGCCCGCAGGTTTGGCCGGATCGTTGCCGAAAAGGTGGGTGAACGCTTTTCTTCCTGGCAGTGCGCGGAGTCTCCGCAACGATTGCGGGTGGGCATGATGTCGGGCGACTTGCGCAAGCATTCCGTGGGGTATTTTTTGGAGGGGCTGTTAACCCATATCGATCAGGCCCGCATCGAACTGGTCGCTTACCCGACATATGGCGTGGAAGACGAACTCACCACGCGTATCCATAAGTATTTTTCCGCGTGGAAGCCGCTGGTCGGGTTGACTGATGAAGCCGCCGCACGCCGGATCCACGATGACGGCGTGCACGTGCTGGTCGACCTGTCCGGCCACACCTGCAAGAACCGCCTACCGGTGTTTGCATGGAAGCCAGCCCCGGTACAAATTACTTGGTTGGGATTACCAGCCACGACCGGTATGGCGGAAATAGATTATGTGCTGGGTGATCCCCGCGCCATTCCCACCGCATTCGAAGATCAATTCTCGGAAGCGGTGTGGCGGATGCCCGAAAGCTATTTGTGTCTTGGCGTCCCCACCTCTCAAGTGAAGGTTGGTCCTCTTCCTGTTCTGTCGACTGGGTATATGACCTTCGGCAGTTTCAATAACCTGGCCAAAATGAACGATGCTGTGGTGTCGACATGGGCGCGCATACTCAACTCCGTGCCGGATTCGCGGCTGTTGCTCAAAACGAAACAGTTGCGCGAACCGGCCGTCTGCGATAGAACCTTCCAGCGTTTTGCCGACTTGGGCATCGCCCCGGACAGGCTGCTGCTGAGCAAGACCACAGCCTCCCGTGATGATCATCTGGCGGCCTACAACAGGGTGGACATCGCTTTGGACACCTTTCCTTATCCCGGAGTAACCACCAGTGCCGAGGCCTTGTGGATGGGGCTGCCAGTGTTGAGCATGCGTGGCGACAGGTTCATGTCGAGCACCGCGGGCAGCATTGCACACAATGCCGGCTTGCCCGACTGGATCGCCGCCGATGAAAACGATTACGTGGCTAAAGCTTTGGCATTCTCTTCGAATCTTGAACGCCTGGCTACCCTGCGTGCCGGCTTGCGCCAGCAGGTGCTGGCCTCCCCGCTGTTCGATGCACCGCGCTTTGCCAAACATTTTGAGGATGCGCTGTGGGGCATGTGGCAGCGCTATCAATCTCAACAAGGAAAATCAACATGACCACTTGGGGAGGTTGCTAGATGGGCCCATTCGATCTATTCCGTTCTATCGGACAAACCGTAGCAGACAACGGCGGAAACAAGACGGGCACATCTGAACAGGATGCCATGCGCATGATCGACGCAGGGCATGCCCTTGAAGCC
>Ga0335084_10004479_pt1 | contig 13759 bp, 6 predicted proteins | sample Lox_Sample_44_FD_206721 | JGI IMG/M metagenome (GOLD analysis project Ga0335084, IMG submission 206721) | Soil microbial communities from Loxahatchee National Wildlife Refuge, Florida, United States - Lox_Sample_4.4 | ecosystem: Environmental > Terrestrial > Soil > Wetlands | place: USA: Florida... | reverse complement strand
GGAATATTTGGGGCGGCGAACGCTGCGGATCGCGTTCTGGTGGAAGTAGCAGAAAGGCTCTCCTTTGAGAGCGGGGGAGCCGCAGCGGACTCCGGTGACCTTGATATGAGTGCAGGTTCCGTTTTGTTGGGACATGATGAGGTTTACCTTTTCGCGAATTTTTTGATAGTGAGGGCGCAAAATCTTGGCTCCGTTGGAGTTAGGGGCCTCTCGCAAAACCATATCTGGGTAAAATCTTGGGAACAAAGGGCTTGCCAGTAAAATATTGCGAATACGGGACCTTACGCGGATGGAACGGGCTTTGATCTCGGCGAGTTCGGCTGCGGTGAAGACTCCGGGGTAGGATTTCGGCTTTCGGCGTTTGGGTTTCGGGGCCGTCTGCGTCGGCGGTGTGGTTGGGGAGATCCCTCCGCGAGCTGGAGAAAACGCGCGCGTTCGGGATGACGCCGTGGGTGTACCAGCAAGCGCGTGCATTCGAGATGACGCCGGTTCTGAGGTGGGCGGGTTGGAGGTGGGACGACCTTGTCGCATAGTGCCAATTTGAGGAAAGGAAAAGCTTGAGTAAAGGTTACATGTCACAAGGAGTGAAATAAATCTGTGGAAAACGTTTGGAGTTAGTTCCGATTTGGGAATTGTCAGAAGGTCAGTGAGAAGCCCAGGAGGTTAAGTGTTGTGGAATCCGAGCCTTTCGCAAAATGCGCGATAGGATGGGGGACCCGGGCATGAGGTTGGCCCGCCCCCTGTGTCTGATTTTGCGACAACGCCGCACCCTCGTCAAATCCGTTCGCGAAGAGACTCCATGTAAGAGACACACACAGTAGCTTCGTGGTACTCGATATAGTCGTGACGATAGGGGGAAGGCTCCGAATGTGCTCCTCAAGAGCCGATTTCCACGCCTGTCGTGCCATACTCCACGTGATGTCGCCCGCGGTGAATGTGAACTTAGTCCTGTCAGGGCGCTCGTCGACTGGCAGGGTCGCAAATGTCAGGCCGATTATCCCGGGCATACACTTAAACACGTCGGGATGATCGATGGTTCTCAAAAGCTCCATTGCGCCATAAGCCAAGTTCGACAACAACATGCAAAGACGCTGAAAGTCGGCCGCAGATTCCAGATGTATCCAAACCATCGGCTCATTTCGCTCTTCAAAAAATCCTACTCTGATCACGAAACACTTAACCTTTCACTAGAAATCTGACGGAGTTCCATCTGGGTTGACATTCCTCCACCTGCTATTGGGTACGTCATGCGGATTGTAGTCCCAAGGTGGTGGATGATACGGATTCATGGACTCTCTCCACTCTCCACCATTCGGGTCCCAGAAACTACCCTCGCCTCTGTCAGCAGGCTTCTTGTTAGATGGAGATCCCTTGGCTCGTTAGTGAAAGCGCGAGCCTTCGGGATGACGGCGTGAGTTGGGGCTGACCCCTGCGAAAATCCCCACTCAACGAACATCGCGTTGAGTGGGGCACCGGGCACTTGGGGATCCCGGGTTGGAAGCGCGCAAACCTTCGACGAGAGCGAAATGGCGAGGAGTTGGCGTTGTCAACCTCCTTTCCTTCATTGACTTGCCTCGGGCTCAAGACCTAACATTCCAGCCCAATGATCGGCCAGACCATCTCGCACTACCGCATCGTGGAGAAGCTGGGTGGAGGCGGGATGGGCGTGGTCTACAAGGCTGAGGACCTCAAACTGGGCCGCTTCGTAGCCCTGAAATTTCTCCCTGACGAACTCGCCCACGACACACAGGCTCTCAGTCGGTTCGAGCGCGAAGCTAAGGCCGCATCTTCTTTGAATCACGCTAACATCTGCACGATTTACGAGATCGACGAGGCAGATGGCAGAACCTTCATTGCGATGGAACTGCTGGAAGGACAGACCCTTCGGCACCTGATCGCGGGCAAACCGATGGATACAGAGATGGTGCTTGATCTGGGCATCCAGATTGCGGATGCCTTGGATGCTGCACACTCCAAGGGAATCGTTCATCGGGACATTAAGCCCGCGAACATTTTCATCACGGGAAGAGGGCAAGCAAAAATACTGGACTTCGGACTGGCGAAGCTCACTCTGAGGCCAGGGACCATTGGTATGAGCGCTTCCACCATGACAGTGGAAGAACACTTGACTAGCCCCGGTCAAGCTGTTGGGACGATCGCCTACATGTCACCGGAACAAGTCCGGGCCAAGGAACTGGATTCGCGGACTGATCTGTTTTCCTTTGGTGCGGTACTGTACGAAATGTGCACGGGAACTCTTCCGTTCCGTGGCGAAAGTTCAGGATTGATCTTCAACGCCATTCTGGAGCGCGAGCCTGTGCCGGCAGCCCGCTTAAATCCCGATCTGGCAGAGAAACTGGAAGACGTCATCAACAAAGCCTTGGAAAAAGATCGCAATCTGCGCTTCCAGAGTGCAGCCGAGATGCGAACGGACTTGCAACGGTTGAAGCGGGATAGGCATTCGGGCTCTAAGGTAGGCGACTGGCCTGGTGTGGCTGGGACAGCCCGTCCCAACGGGGCGCTGCAGCAATATGGGCAGGAGGCGCGTGCCACAGCGGGCCAGCTATCCCGTGAGCCAATGTCGGATTCCGTAATCATCGCAGGGCTGATCGATCGGCACAAGAAGGCTGCCATTGGGACCGTTGCCGTGGTTCTGGCGCTGGTTGGGCTCGCATGGTTCCTGCTGCATCCTCGCACCAAGCCTTCAGCTGAGTTAAAGCAGAAACGCCTGACGTTCAATTCCGGCGGAGACCCAGTCCTCAGCGCGGCAATTTCTCCTGATGGCAAGTATCTCGCATACTCCGACGCCGCCACGATTCACGTCAAGCTCCTCTTGACCGGTGAAGAGCGGCTAATCCCAAGGCCTGTCGGGGTTCCCGCCGGTGCGTTCTGGGTTGTCGCATCCTGGTTTCCTGACGGTACGCAATTGCTGGCCGACGCATCGGACGGACACCAGAGCACGTGGACGGTCTCCCTACTGGGGCAATCTCCACGCGAACTTCGCGAGGGCGCAATGGGGATTGAGGTTTCGCCCGACGGGACGCACATTGCCTTCACGCCCGCGATGTTCTCGGATGAAGGTTTTCGTGAAATCTGGGTGATGAGCAGTCAGGGTGACAACCCACAAAAGGTCCTCACGGCGGGAGAAAACGGTTGGCTGGAACAGGTGCACTGGTCGCCGGACGGACAGCGGCTAGCCTACCTCAAGGTGCAGCGCACTGCGGAGAGATACGAGAGGTCGATCGAAACGTGCGACCTGAAGGGCGCAAGCCCGACAGTGGTTGTGTCAGAGATGGATGTGAAGGTATCCGATTTTGGGTGGCTTCCGAACGAACGGATCGTCTACTCGCGGCGGGAGTCTTCGTCATCGAATGACGACAACCTTTGGCAAGTCGGTATTGATGGTCATTCCGGCACGCCCACTGATAGACCCAAACGAATCACCCAGTGGGCGGGAGGTAGCGTTGGAGGATTAAGCGCGACTGCGGATGGGAAGTGGCTTGCACTGCTAAAAAGAACCGATCAGTACCAGGTTTACTTAGGCGAACTCGCGGCAGGAGGGACGCGCATGAGTTCCCCTCGGCGCCTGACCAATGACGAAGCCTCTGACTTTCCCAGTGCATGGACAGCGGACAGCAAAGCGGTGTTGTTCTTCTCCGACCGCAACGGGACGGGAGGCATTTTCAAGCAGCGAATTGACCAGGACACAGCCGAGCCTGTAAGCACGCCGGCGCAAGAGGTCGGCGGAGTCATCTCTAGTCCCGATGGCGCGTGGTTACTCTACCTAGAGAATCAGAAACAATCCCACAGCCGCCTCGTGCGTGTCCCGGTGAACGGTGGAGTGCCTCAGCTTGTATTGGAGACGCGGAACGATGCGCGGTATGAATGCGCGCCATCGCCGGCGAGCTTGTGCGTCCTATCCGAGGAGAGCCAGGATAAGAAGCAGTTGACGCTTACAGCATTCGACCCCGTGAAGGGTAGAGGCAAGCTGCTTCGGAGCATAGAGAAGGATCCCAGTGCTTCTTTCGCCTGGGGGAACGGGCTCTCTCCCGATGGCACCACCTTCGCGCTTTCGAGAAGTGGCGAGCCTGAGATTCACATTCGCTTGCTTTCACTCTCGGGAGGCTCGGATCGCGAAATCACGTTGGCGGGTTGGCCGAACCTCATTGGTCGGAGCTGGTCCCCGAATGGAAAGGGGCTTTATTGTGGCTCTGCTTCGGCACAGAGCCGCACGCTTCTCTATGTGGATCTCAATGGGAATGCCCGGGTACTGTGGCAGGTTAAGGGGTTTGGCGGTATCTTGGCCCTACCTTCGCCGGACGGCCGTTACCTCGCCATATCGGGCGGCGATGTCATCAACAGCAATGTGTGGATGGTTGAAGGTTTTTGACAGCCTTATATACGTGATCCCATGCAACCGGCCGGTACGAGTGTGGGACTTCCAGATTACTCCCAAATGACTGTGCAATCCTCGCTCTGGATGACGATCTACGTGAGGGAACTCAGGGGCTAAAGCCCCGTCTCTTTGGAATGCCTAACGGCACGGCTGAAGCCGTGCCCTTCCACGGATCCTGACGCCGCGCGCTTTCACGCACGGTAAGGCCCTGGCCTTCCACGAATCCTTATTAGTCCGGAATGGCTGCCGCTCTGCTTTGAGTAGAGTTCAGCGGGGGGTGTCGAGCTTTGCTCGACCGGACAGCCGAAGGCGGCTGTCCCCACATGGGCCGTGGAGCTTTCCGGCTTTACTGTTTCATTCCTAGCTGCCAGAACAGGAACGAGTACACATCCGTGAACTCTTCTATCTGCTTTGCTACCGGCTTGCCTGCGCCGTGGCCTGCTTTGCTTTCTATGCGGAGGAGGATTGGGCGCGTTTTGCTTTGGCCGTTTCCTGCTTCAGTCTGCATCTCGGCAGCCATTTTTTTTGCGTGCATGGGGTCGACCCGGGTGTCGAAATCTCCGGTCATGAATAAGGTTGCGGGATACTCCTCGCCTCGCTTCACATGGTGATACGGGCTGTAAGCGTAGAGCCACTTGAACTGGTCGGGATTTTCGGCGCTGCCGTATTCGGGGATCCAGAGCTTGGCGATCTGGAAATTCTGGTAGCGGATCATGTCGAGCAGCGGGACCTGGCAGACTACGGCGCGGAACAGGTCGGGACGCTGGGTGATCATGGCGCCCATCAGCAGGCCGCCGTTCGATCCGCCCTGGATGGCGAGGTGATTTTTGTCTGTGTATTTTTCGGAGATCAGGTGCTCGGCGGCAGCGATCATGTCATCGAAGACGTTCTGCTTCTTGTCTAGCATGCCGGCGCGATGCCAGTCTTCGCCGAACTCGGCTCCGCCGCGCAGGTTGGCTACGGCGAAGACGCCGCCGTGCTCCATCCAGAGATACGCGGTGCGGCTGAAGCTGGGAGTGAGGCTGATGTTGAAGCCTCCGTAAGCGGTAAGGAGGGTGGGATTGCGGCCGGTCTTCTGCAAACCTTTCTTATGCACTACGAACATGGGGACGCGGGTGCCGTCTTTGGAGTTGAACCATTCCTGGGCGACTTCGTAGGCGGAGGGATCGATGGAGGGGGCGTCGACTTTGGACCAGAGAGCGCTGACGCCCGCGCTGTTCGCTTCACCGTTAGGGACGCCATGAACAGCGACGGGTTTCAAGTCGAGCAGGTAAACGCTTGGCGGCACAGTGAAGGAGTGGAATCCAAAGAACACTTCGTCGTGATTCCATTTCCCGCCCGTCCCAAACACTGTTCCAATCGCAGGAAGGGAAATGTCGCTAAGCTTCTTGCCATCGAGGTCAAAGATCTTCAATTGTGATGTCGCGTTCTGTTCGTACTGCACGAAGAGCTTGGCTCCGTACACAGAGACGTTCTGCAGAACGGCATCCGTCTGCGGAATGATTTCCTTCCATGCGGCGCGATCGAAGTTGCCTGCATCGGTGACGAAGACGCGATAGCGCGGGGCATCTTCATTGGTGGTGATGTAGACCTTGCCATCGTAAACTTCGGCACCGTAGTTGAAATCCTTGCCCGTCGTCAGTCGCGAGGGCGGATTCTGACCCTGCGTGTCCATGAGGAAGAGTTCGGACTTAGTCCATCCTTGCGAGACGTGGATCAGGAGCCAGCGGGCGTCGTTGGAGAGGAAGACGCTGGTCCAGTCTTCGGGGTCGCGGCCTTCGCCGAAGATAAGGTCGTCGGTATCGGGATCGGTGTCGAGCAGGTGGAAGAAGACGTGGCGGTTGTACATCTCCTGGCCCGCGGGGACGTCGCCCTTCTTGGGATAGCGCGTGTAGTAGAAGCCGGAGTTATCGTGCAGCCAGGCGATGGAGGCGGCGCGCGTTCGCTCGATTACATCGGGGAGAATCGTGCCGGTCTTGGTCTCGATGATGTAGAGCGTGGACATTTCGGAGCCGCTTTGTGAGGTTCCGTAGGCGACGTACTTGCCGTTGTCGGAGGGCTGAAACCAGTCGAGGGCAATGGTGCCGTCGGCGGCGAGTTGGTTGGCGTCGACCAGAACGCGGTCGGGACCGTCGAGGTTGTCGCGTACATAAAGGACCGGCTGGTTTTGCATGCCCTCGCGCTTTGTGTAGAAGTAGTGGCGGCCGGCGATCGTGGGCGGAGTGATGCTGCCGATGGAGAGCAGTTCGGTCAGGCGCTTGTGGATGGCGTCGCGTCCGGGGAGGGGATCGAGGAGCGAGCGAGTGTAGGCCATCTCTTGTTCGACCCATTTTTGAGTCTCGGGAGAATTGCCGTCTTCGAGCCAGCGGTAGTTGTCGATGACTTTGGTGCCGTGATAGATGTCGGCGACTGGCTTGATCTCGGCCCTGGGAGGAGCCGTTGGCAAGGTAGAAGACGAAGGGGAAGACTTCGAATCGCCGGCATACGCAATCGCGAAGAAAGAAGAGAGAGAAAGCAAAGAGAAAAGCGCCACAGGAAACCGTCCTCCCGGCATACGCACCTCAAAAGGAAAGCGTATCAAAAGCGAGCAGTGCGAAGCAGGTTTTGAGAACGCATCGCGAAATGCTATGATGAACGAGTCAGGCGAGCCCGTCAGTGGCGGCGCCTCTACTCCTCAGTAGCTCAATGGCAGAGCATCCGGCTGTTAACCGGAGGGTTGTAGGTTCGAGTCCTACCTGAGGAGCCATTTATTGCCCAAAATCAGCAAAATCTGTCCTGACGCTCACGTTTAGCGGCGGAGTGGCTCGCGTCCCCGTGAGAGGAGGGGATTTTGCGTGCAATCGCCTATTTGCGACACTTATCAATTGCCGCCTGGAGCTTATACGCATAGAATCGACCAACCTTATGCACCTGTCCGAATAGCCCAGCCTCTTTTCGGCCTGAGCCAAGGAGGCGGAGCGGCGTGCGCATCCATCTGGTTAATCCAAGCGAAGTGTCCTTCGGAACAGCCGTGATCACCCCCCGCTGGCTCTATGTCCTGGCTGCGGCAACACCCGCGAGTTATGGTGTTCCCTCGCTGGTCGACGAAACTCTGGAGGCCGTCGACCCAGCCCAGATTCAGGCTGGAGATATTGTCGGCATCGGCATCCACACGGCGAATGCCCTTCGCGGTTACGAGATCGGGAGAATGGCTCGCGCCAGCGGCGCGCATGTCGTATTCGGAGGCATCCATGCGAGCCTCTACCCAGCCGAAGCGCATGGGCTGGGTGGGGCACATGCTGTAGTCAAAGGCGACGGAGATGTGGTGTGGGCAAAAGTATTGTCGGATTGCTGTCGGGGTATTCCCCTGCCGATCTACGAAGGAGGACGGATAGAAGCATCGGAATTTCTGCCGGCGCGCTGGGAGTTGGTACCACGTAAGCGCTACATGTGGGCGTCGGTCCAGACCGTTCGCGGTTGCCCCAAGCATTGCTCCTTCTGCTCGGTTTGGCGGACGGATGGTCAGCGTCCCCGGCAGCGAACGTCGGATGTGGTCGTTGAAGAGATCGTCCAACTGCGACGGCTTGGCTTCCGCTTCATCGCGCTCGCTGACGACAACTTCTATCCCGTGACTCTTACGGATCTGCGCCTGGCCGAAGAGCAGCACAACGTCGAACGGCTCAAAGAACTCAAAGCGATGCGGGCAGAGCGCTTCGAGTTAATGGCACGCCTGGCTCTGCTTCCCTCAGACATGATTTTCTTCACGCAGATCACCATGGAAGCAGCGGAGGACGCAGAATTTCTCGATGCTATGCGGGCAGCACGGATCAAAGGCGTACTGGTTGGAGTAGAGTCTGTGACTCCCCAAGGATTGAAGGACGTTTACAAGGAGTTCAATGCGGCCGGGGAAGACCTGGTCGATCGGCTGAGAACATTTCGTCGCCACGGCGTATACGTGCTCGGCTCTTTCATTTTTGGCTTGCCCAGCGACCGCCCGGAGACGTTCGGCGCCACTGCCAAGGCTGCGGCTCAGGCCGAAGTTGCGTTTGCCCAGTTTGTAATGCTGACTCCGTATCCCGGAACCGTGGACTTTATCCGCTGGGAGAAGAACATGCAGGCGTCCCCGATGCACATCGCGGGGATTCCAATTACGCGACGCTGGCTCATCCCACCGTCCCTTCGACCCAAGCTCTACTGGCCGCATCCAACAATGTCCGCCGAAGAAATTCGGCGGCGTACGCAGTCTGTTTGGGATACTTTTTACAGTCTGAAGTACATTTGGAAGCGGTCCGGGTTTATAAAATCCATGCGGGCTCGCCTGGCGTTCGTCTTGATCTCGAAGATCTATCGACAGATGTATGCTGATACGGGAATTGCTACCGACAGTGCCCGAGTCACTCGATCAGCGCGTTGGGCGCGATGGCTGGCCAAGCCATGTCAACGGCTGTTCGCAGCTCCACCGATGCCCCACCTCAAACTGCCGGTGGCATGGATTTTACCCACGGTTCTGGAGCAGACAAGTTCGGCGGACTAGCAGGCAATCCAGTGTGCGGGTCCTGAATCTGCGGGCCTCGAGTTTAAATTAGTGTTACAAAATCCCGAGTACACTCAAAACCCCGGGACAGAGAAAAAGCCGCAGTCGGCTGCGAGTCCAACAAAGAAAAGTGTGGCCCTTTTTTTGGCCCCCCGGCATCCCTTTCGGTATCTTTCAAGGCCCGAGCAGAGCAGGAGAGATCACCCGGAAGGCAACTGATTCCGGAGGGTCCTCAGAGGTATAGAGCGGTACACGATCGAGAGGGGAAAACTAGCCGTTAACCGGAGGTTGTAGGTTCGAGTCCTACCTGAGGAGCCATTCTTTCAATGGCCAACGAACTCCGTGTGCTGTTCTGTGTGCTGTTTGTGAAAACCAGCCTGGAAAGCTGCTGCAGCACCTCATTTACTTCGCCGTCCGCAACCCCGCCATGACCTGTCGTCGTGCGGATGTCGGTATGCCTCAAAGCTCTCTTCTGAACTTCGAGGTCGGTGCCGAAAGAAGTCTTCCACGCGCGGTAGGAATGCCGGAAGGTGTGGGTGCTGATCCAGCCGAGATCCGCTGTTTAGGCCGCTGTTTTCAATGCCCTCCATACTCCCGAGTAGGAACGTGTGCACAGAACTGGAGAGGCGGGCGGCGAGCATAGCTGACTGAAGCCCAAGCCCTGCTATAATTCCGCGCACATTCGTGGATTCCGCGTCCCGGCTCCTGGGGCGTGACGATTGAAGGAGACCAGCGTGGATTTCGCATTCGCGCCGGGGCCTACGGCGCAAGACGGGCGGTTACGCCTGATGTTTCTGTCGCGTAATAACACCACCCTTCGTACTCCCTCGGGCGCGACTTCGATCGAAGATTTCCTCAAGGATCTGGATAGCTCCAGTCTCCAAGGCGGCGACCTGATCGTGGGCTCCCACGCGTCTGATGAAGGCTTCCTGTTTATTGCCCTTGACGGTGCGCACACCAGCCTGCCCGTCAGCTTTGAGGACGTTCAGGCAGTGGACACCAGCGGCTCCATTCATATTCCCGCCGGCGTGCGCAGCCCGGACACCAAGTTCCATTTCAAGGGTTGCACCATCGGCTCGGACGACAGCCTGCCGTTCCTCACGCTGCTGAAGAGTGCGCTGGACAACCCGGCGCAGGTGACAGCGCCTAAGTTCTTCCACGGGCTGTATGAACTCACCGCGGTAGGGGTGTTCGAGTTCATGGGTCACAACTACCGCCTGCTGAGCAAGGATGGATTCACCAAGACGAAGGATCTGGTGACTGCGTACCAGAACCTGACGCCTCCGCTGGCGCAGTTGGATGGAACACCGGTGTCGAACGACGACATCAAGAAGTGGGTAAGGCCAACTCTCGTCTTGAAGCCTGCCACAAGGGACAAGAAACCGATTCCGTTTCCGGTCAAGATCGTACCAGCCGCAGGAGGCCGGAGCGCGATCAGCGATCCTCCTGCGGAGTGCAGGTCCAGACGCGAGCAGTACACGTACGACCTGAATACCGGCTCGCCGCCACCGAAGGGCAAAGCCGCCCAGATTGCCGCAATGCGCACATCTCTGAGTGCCGAACCGGATATGCAGGCGCCGCCCACTCACCCTTGGCCAATTTATCAGCGCCTGCATTACGACACGTTCGATGATTTCTTCGACGGGCAGAACTGGACGGTTACGATCAACGGCAATGACCAGCACTGGGTCGGCACCCATTTCGTGTATACGCTGCTGATTCCGGTGGTGAAACCCGGCACAACCGACGAACTGATCTACAACTTCTATCCGAGTTCCGGTGCTCCGACCATGAACTTCCTAGAAGATAATGCCGCGTTCCCGTTATTCGGAGTGGCTTAGTTTTTCTTTTGAGCCGTCCGATACAGCGGAGTACACTCTGTTGCCATCGTCCTGGGGAACTCTTCGCAAGTCGGTCTGAGAAGTTTCAAGAAGTATGGATTACGCTTTTGCTCCCGGTCTCGAGTTCGATCACCTGCGGCTTGTCTTATCGCGGAGACCGAATACGACGGTCATTGACGACGCGAGCGCGACGACGATTGCCGGTTTTCTGAAGTATCTCAAGGACCACAACCTGCAAGCGGAGGACCTGATCATCGGCTCGCACGGAACCGACGAAGGACAGTTGCTGATCGCGTTGGATCCGGCGCAGCTGGCGACATCCGATCCCACGTTGGGACCACAAACCACCTTCGACACTTTGCAGCAGCACAACACTATTACGATCCCTGCCAGCGTCAAGGGACCGAACACCAGCGTGCGGCTCTTTGGCTGCCTGATTGGGTCGGCGAGTTGCCGCCCCTTCCTCAGTTTGCTGAAGCAGCGCTTCGGAAATCCGAAAAACGTGAGCGCTCCGGTTTACGTACACACCACGCACAGCCCTGACGGTGGCGTCAACTTTTTTGAATTCATGAAGAACGATTTCAAGATCTTCAACAAAGACGGGTTCACGACGCGGGCACAGTTGATTGCCGCCTACGTGAGTTCGCAACAGCACTTCCTGATTGACGGCAAGCCGGTGCCGGATGCCAATTGGAGCACGTGGATACCAGCTGCCGCCGAGCCGTTGCTGAAACCAGCCAATAAGAGCGAACTTTCGATCAACATTTCTTTTACCGTTTCACCTGCCGCCGATGGAGTCTCGACCTTGAGTGACAAGATGGGGAACTGGACCGCGACTCTGGAGCAGTTCTCAGAAAGCGGCATTCCCATGAGCGGGTCGATCCCCACGGACCAGACCGCACTGCTGGCCTTCGTCGAGCAGGCGTTGGGTAAAGACCCGGCTTTCGGGTCGGTGAGCGCGACCAATCCTTACCCGATCTATAAGCGTTACTTGTCGAACTCGCTGCACGAGTTTGTTCTCGCGTGGAAATGGGCCGTCACGGCCGCCAGCGGAGGGAAGTTCAACTTCGCGGCTACCCGATATCGCTACGACGTCATAATTCCGGTGACAAGCTCCAGCACTTCGACTGATTTGATCTACAACTACTATCCGGCGTCGGGCAGCCCGACGATCAATTTCAGTGAAAGTGACGCGCGGCTTTTTGGTGTGGCCTAACGGCAAAGATTGTTAAAGTTTCGTGCGGTTGAAGTTTTTCTGTTGCAGAAGCGAATGGTTTGCATAGAATGGTTGCCCAATATTCGAACTCGGGGAATTGGGAACGCGACCGCGTCGCGCGCGCTTGATCTCACAGCACAGATTTCCACCACAGGGTAGAAACTGGTTGATCCATCACCTTTTTTTGATCAACCGAAGGCAGCATGGCAGGGAAAGACACACTCGCCGTCATCGCGCAGGAGTTGGGGCTGGCGCTCCAGCCAGTCGAAACTGCGCTGAGTTCCGACGCCGCCTTCTCGGCCTTCATGCGGCTGTTGGGGTGGGACACAGCGACGGCCATTGCCGCTGTCAAGAATCTGGGCAGCATAGCCAGCAATATTCTGAACGCAGTCGAGAGCGGGTTGGATGAATCGCAGGCCGCGGATGTCATCAGCCAGGTCGTAAACTTCTTTTCCGCGGTCGGGCAGTTAGCCTCGGCATCGGGGCTTCCTGCCACGATCGATGTTGCGGAATTTCAAGCCGACTTTCCCGGGCAACTGATTGACTATCTCGTCGGGAGATACCTGCTCGACAACCATGCAGTATTGGGCGCGACCCTGCTGGCCGCAGGGGTGATCCGGCAGACACCCAAGCCAGCAGCCGGCAAGCGCCCGGCTTATCTGCGCACCGATATTGCCTGGAGCAACATCGGCGATCTGCTGAAAGATGGCCTGAGCACCTTCCGCGGCGCCTACAACTGGGGCGGCGCGGCCTTTGACCAGCAGTTGTTCCTCAACAACGTGAATACGCTGTCTGAAGCGTTCGGATTGGCGACCTTCTCAGTACCTATCGGTGGCCCGCTGAAGACCGCGCTCACGCAGGACGCAACCACTCTCACGAATCTGCAGAACTTCACGCTGCGCTGCCAGCTCATCGGCAATCTCATTGCTCCCGCCAATCTGACCGCCGGTATTGATGTTTATACGCTGCCACCCACAAGCTCGGCTGCACCAGGTATCGCTTTTCTTCCCTACGTTACCGGTTCGGGCGGGCAGAGCTTCGATATCTCCGACCGGCTTTCGCTGATCTTGAAGGCGTCGTTTGACCTCGCAGGCGGCATCCTCATTCGCATACGCCCCAACCAGCCGGTCTCGCTCAATACCGGCGTTTTCGGCGGCGGCGGTGGATCGGCAGCAGCATTCTCCATTACGCTCCAGGACCATGGCGAAGGGGGCGCCAAGCAGGTATTGCTCGGCACCGAAGGCGCCAGCCGGCTGGAGTTCGGCACGCTCGCCCTCACCGTCGGATTCCGCACTGACACGCAGACCAGCAGCTTCTACACCGAGGCCGCACTCAATGATGCCGCCCTGGTCATCACTCCGGGCGGCGACGCCGACGGTTTTCTGGCCAAATTGTTACCCGAAAACTTGAGCGTGGATGCAAGCATTACCGTGGGCCTCGATTCGAAGCTGGGAGTGTATTTCAGCGGCTCAGCGGGGCTGGAGATCGAAATTCCGGCGCACATCTCGCTGGGTCCGATCGAAATCATGTCGGCGACGATCTCGATTAAAGCGTCGGGCAACTCCATACCTGTCGAACTGGGCGCGACGATTCAGGGAAATCTTGGGCCGCTACAGGCGGTGGTTCAGAACGTCGGTCTCAGCGTTCCGCTCACCTTCCCGAAGAGCGGCGGCAATCTCGGACCGGTGAACGCAGGCCTGAAGTTCAAGCCGCCAAATGGCGTCGGATTGACCGTGAATGCGGGCGTGGTGGTGGGTGGGGGCTTTCTCTACATCGATCCGGACCGCGGCGAG
>Ga0335084_10004478_pt1 | contig 13760 bp, 13 predicted proteins | sample Lox_Sample_44_FD_206721 | JGI IMG/M metagenome (GOLD analysis project Ga0335084, IMG submission 206721) | Soil microbial communities from Loxahatchee National Wildlife Refuge, Florida, United States - Lox_Sample_4.4 | ecosystem: Environmental > Terrestrial > Soil > Wetlands | place: USA... | reverse complement strand
GGGCCTTCAGGACCCTCATCGGCATCTCTGTGGGGCCGGGTGTCATTACGAATCCGTTCGAGTTCATGTGCTCCTCCTCCGTCGAATCCTACTTTCTCTCTCCCAGAGACCCTCTGGAAATCCACGCGTCGTCAACGTCTCTCGCGTTCTCCGATTCCACGGATCATGTCGTGGAGGACCAGTGGAAAGGGATGGATGAGGTGAAGGCAGGAACCCGTCATGGATCTCCGGGAGGGCGAATCACAGGATTTTCCCCAGAAACTCCTTCGTCCGCTGGCTCTGCGGCCGCTCGAAGAGCGCCTCGGCTCGCCCCTCCTCCACGATCCGGCCCTCGTCCATGAAGATCACCCGGTCCGCCACCTCCCGGGCGAAGCCCATCTCGTGGGTGACGACGATCATGGTCATGCCGTCGCGGGCCAGCTGCTTCATGACGTCGAGCACCTCGCGGACCAGCTCCGGGTCCAGGGCCGAGGTCACCTCGTCGAAGAGCATGAGCTTGGGCTGCATGGCGAGCGCCCGGGCGATGGCCACCCGCTGCTGCTGCCCCCCCGAGAGCTGGGCGGGGTAGGCCTCCACCTTGTCCTGCAGGCCCACCTTGGCCAGCATGGCCAGGGCCTCCTGGCGGACTTGGGCGGCGGGCCACCGGCGCACCACCAGGGGGGCCAGCATCACATTGCGGATCGCCGTGAGGTGCGGGAAGAGATTGAAGGACTGGAAGACGATCCCCACCTCCGCCCGGACGGCGCGAATGTTGGTCCGGTGGTGGTCCAGGCGGATGCCGTCGATCCAGATCTCGCCCGCCTGCACCGGCTCCAGGTAGTTCAGGCAGCGGAGCAGCGTGCTCTTGCCCGAGCCGCTCGGGCCGATGATCACCACCACCTCGCCCTTGGCGATCTCCAGGCTCAGGTCCTGCAGGACGTGTAGGTGCCCGAAGTACTTGTGGATGTGCTTGACCTTAACCACCGACCTTCACCCTCCGCTCCGCGTACAGGGCCAGCCGGGACAGCGGGTAGCACAAAAGGAAATACAGGGCGGCCACGATGCCGAAGACCTGGAAGGAGAGAAACGTCTTCTCGGTGAGAATCTGGCCGACCCGCGTCAGCTCCAGATAGGTGATCACCGAGATGAGCGAGGAGTCCTTGATCAATCCGATCAGCAGGCCGACTCCGGGTGGGATCATCACGCGGAAGGCCTGGGGGATGACCACCCAGCGCATCACCTGGAGGTACCCCATGCCCAGGCCTCTGGCGGCATCCCACTGGTCCTTGCCCACGGACTGGACCCCCGCCCGGACGATCTCCGCCATGAAGGCGCTGGAGTTCACCATCAGCGCGGCCACACCCGCCACGAAGATGGGAACGTTCAGCCCGAGCAGCGGCAGTGCGAAGAAGACGAGGTAGAGCTGCATCAGCAGGGGCGAGTCGCGGATGACCTCAATGTACAAGCCGGCCGGCCAGGCCAGCCAGCGGGAATGCGAAGCCCGGGCCAGTCCCACAAGCAGGGCGATCAGCGTGCCCAGGCACAGGCCCACCAGACACAGGGTGACGGTGTTCCCAAGTCCCTGGAGAAAGAGGACAGCGTCGTAAAGGTTCAACCGGTCTTGAACGTATTGGGGGGTCATCGTATCGCGCACTCAGGGCCCGGCGCGGACGCCGAGGCCGTCTGGTGATCTCAGACGGGCCGACGGAAGAGTCGCCGGCCGAGGAGCTTCAGGAAGCCAGAAATCGTCAAGGTCATCACCACATAGATCAGGGTCACGACGGCATAGGTCTCGAAGGAGCGAAATGTCTCGGATGCCAGCTCTTTCCCGCGCAGGGCGAGCTCCTCGACCGCGATGGTGGACACGAGTGACGACCACAGGATGATGCCGATGAACTGGTTGCAGAGTGGCGGGTAGATAATCCGGAAGGCCTGAGGAAAAACCACATACCGCATCAATTGGGGAAAGCTGAGCCCCAGGGACAGACCAGCCTCGATCTGGCCCCTGTGGATGGCCTCGATCCCCGCGCGAACGATCTCGGTGAGGTAGGCGCCGTTGTTCACCACGAGACCGATGAGCCCCGCGAGGTAATTCGGCACCTCGATGTTAATCTGGCTGAAGCCGAAATAGATGAAGAAGAGCTGCACGAGGAGCGGAGTATTCCGGATGAACTCGACATACCATTTGGCCGGGACACTCAGCCACCGGAACCGGGAGAGACGGCAGAGCGCCCCGATCGTGCCGACGATGAGGCTGAACAACAGCGTCAGGATCGAGATGTGAATGGTCACCAGGGCTCCGCTGAGCAGCAGCGGGAGCTCCTGGAAGATCGGACGGAACTGGAAGACATACCCGTGCATGAGTCGTCAGCTCGGACGGGACCGGGCGCCCCCCGGATGGGGCCGGGGGGCGCCGCCCGGGTGGGTTACCAGGTTGGGGAGACTTTTGTCGGGGCCACTCCGAAGTACTTCTTGTAGATCTCCTGCAACTTTCCGCTCTGGAACGACTTGTAGATGAAGAAGTTGATGTAGTAGGTCCACTCCATATCGCCCTTTCGAACCCCCATGGAGGACTGGGCGATGCCGAGGGGCTTGTCCAGGGCGGCCAAGGCCTTGTTCGGGTCGCGACTGGCGTGGTAGAGCGTGTACGTATAGTCCTCGATCTGCGCGTCGGCCTTGCCCTGCTGGACTGCCAGGAGCGCGGTCGAGGCTTGGTCGAAGCGCTGGATATTCGCCTTGGGAGCCTGCTCCTTCAGCAACATCTCCCCCGTCGAGCCCGTCGTCACTGCCACCCGTTTCCCGTTCAAGTCGGACCAACTCTTGATCTTGGCCTCCTTCCGGTAGATGACCCCGATTCCGTCGAGGACGTAGGGTTCGCTGAAGTTGATGACCCTGGCGCGCTCGAGCGTCGCTCCGAAGTTGGCGATGGCCACATCGATCTTGCCGGACAGCAGGAAGTTGATTCGATCCTGGGTCGTGGGTACCGGAACGAGCGTCAGTTTCACGCCCAGCGCCTTGGCCAGCTCGGCCGCGATGTCGGGATCCATTCCCACGATGTTATTCTGAGCATCCCGGAACCCCCAGGGAGCGAAGAAGTCGAACGTCCCGACGATCAGCTCCCCCCGCTTGATAACCGTATTGAGCGTGTCCTGTGGCGGAGCCTCGCCGGCGAGCGCCAGCATGGGGCAGAGAATCCCTGTCAGCAGCAGACCGACTGCAACCATCAAAATCCAGAGCCGACACTTCCGCATGGCCGCTCCTCCTTCGTATCGGGCGTTGCGACCCCGCACCGCCGTGGTTAAGGGGTGGGTTCCAGCATCCCACCCTCCCTCGCGCACGCACTCTGCGGATTAGCCATCCTGCGGACGACAGATCATCGGCCAGCGAGTTCGATCGTGCTTGCCAGATCGACGGCGCCGGCATGAGCTCACCGGGAAGCCCTTCCCCCGTCACGGAGGAAATCGCGGGCGATACTGGCAAGCAGTGCGGCCCCGAGCGGGAGCACTGCCTCGTCGATGTCGAACTTTGGACTGTGCAACGGGTGGGTGACTCCCTTGGCCACATTCCTGGTTCCCAGCTGGAAATACGCGCCCGGGACCCGCTCGGAGAAATAGCTGAAGTCCTCGGTTTCCAACAACGGCTGGGGCATGGACTGAACACTCTCGGGGCCAAGGACGTCCACGGCCACGCCCTCGACGAGGGCTGTGAGCGTCGGATCGTTGATCGTCCGGGGGCAGTTGGGAATGTACTCGAACTCGAATTCTCCTCCCGCGCTTCCGACGACGCCCTGGACAATCGCCTCGATACGCTGTCTGATATACCTGCTGACATCGGGCGTCATGCACCGGACTGTCCCGTTCAAGTAGGCCGTAGACGGGATGACATTGAAGACTGTCCCGGCGTGAAACTGGCCGAACGAGACGGCCACCGGCTCGGCGGGATCGATATTGCGGCTCACGATGGCCTGCAGGGCGGTGACGATCTGCGACCCGATGTAGACCGGGTCTACGGTCTGGTGGGGTCGGGCCCCGTGGCCACCCGTTCCCCGGATCCTGAGGACAAATTCCTCGGAGAGTCCCATCATGACGCCCGACCGAATCCGGAGTGTCCCCGTCGGCAGTTCAGGAGCCAAATGAAACCCCAAGATCGCATCGACGGAGGGGTCCTCCAGGACTCGATCGGCGAGCATGGCCTGCGCACCGCCAGGGGCGATCTCCTCTGCCGGCTGGAAGATGAACTTCACCAGCCCAGGCAGGCTCTCCGACTCTTGCGCCAGCAGCATCGCCGCGCCCAGGTTTATCGTGGTGTGGCCATCGTGTCCGCAGGCGTGCATCTTGCCGGGTACTCTGGAGGCATAGGGTGTGTCGTTCTCCTCGGCGATTGGCAAGGCATCCATGTCACTTCGGATGGCGATCGTCTTCCCGGGCCGACCTCCCCTGAGGACGCCAACGACCCCCGTCTTGCCGACGTTGCGGATAACCGCCAACCCGGAGTCCTGGAGGTGCTCGGCGACGAGACCAGCAGTCCGAGTCTCTTCGAAGCTCAGCTCCGGATGGAGGTGGATATCCCGTCGGATGCCGACCAGCTTCTCCAGGAATCCCGAGGGCGATTGCATTCAGACCGCTCCCGCGGCGGGAATCGAGGCGTGAGGCGTCGGAGGCGCTGACCGGCGTCTGAATGAACCAGGAGGACGCCTTGCCGGGTCACCCGTCCGCACTGGTGGACCGGCGTGCCAGCTCATTGCTCTTTGCCCAGGTAAGCGATCAACGCCCGCCGCGTCACCGCGATGTGCTCCTGCATGCTCCGGCGCATCTCGTCCGGGTTCTGGCGCTTGAGGCACCCGAGGAGGTCGCGGTGCAGGCGGATCTCCTGCTGGGCCCGGCCGGGATTCCCCTCGAACACTTGCCCCCAGTAGGACATGACCGAGACCAGCGAGCGGACCATCTGGACCAGCGCCGCGTTGTGCCCCGCCTTGGCGAACTCGACATGGAATTCCGCGGCGGCTCGATACACCGCACGGCGACGCCGGGCGGCGGCGACGATTCGTGCCAGCGCCCGCTCGACCGCGACCAGATCTTCCGGCGTAGCGCTCTTCGCCGCCAGCGCCGCGATCTCCGGTTCGACGAGCATGCGAGCGTCGATCAGATCCAGGAGAGCCCGTGGCTCCATCAGGTGGGGGTGAACGCGATCCATGGGCAGCGCATCCCACGTCGAGAGCTTGACGAAGTACCCGCGCCCGGGCCGCGCCTCGATCATGTTCATGCCGATGAGGGCTTGCAGCGCCTCGCGGACAGAGGACCGGCCGACGTGCAAACGCGCCATCAGTTCGCGCTCGGAGGGAAGCTTCGTGCCGGGACGGAAGTCTCCCGATCGGAGGTGAGCGATCATCTGATCGATCACCGATTCGGTCAGCCGGAGCCTTTTGGCGGGAGCGATTCTCATAGGAGAGTCTGGTCTGACAAGCAGACGAGTGATCGGATACCACGGATGGTCTTGACGTGTCAATTGAAAACCGCGGCCAACTCGGGCCCCGGCTCGGCTACAGGGCCTGGCGGACGATCTCGGCGAGCTCCGCCCCGTTCAGGGGAATGGGGTTGCCCTTGGTGCTGCTGGCGCGCTGGGCCTCGGCGACGAGGGCGGGGAGGTCGCGGAGGGCGAGGCCGTAGCTGCCGAGCCCGGGAATCTCCAGGTCGGTGCCGAGCGCTTGCACCCAAGCAATGCCGTCGGCGATGGCGGCGTCCGATCGTCCGGTGAGGAGGCGGGCAATCTCGCCGTAGCGCTCGATCGCCGGGGAGCCGGCGGCGCGAGCCTGGAGGGCGCGGACGTTGGCCTCCATGACCAGGGGAAGCAGCCGGGCGCAGATCGCTCCGTGCGGGGCCCGGAACAGTCCGCCCAGGGGCGCCGCGAACCCGTGGACCAGGCCCAGCCGGGCGTTGGCCAACGCCAGCCCGCCGAGCAGGCTGGCCAGCGCCATGTCCTCGCGCGCGGCCGCATCACGGCCGTTCCGGCAGGCCCGCCGCAGGGATCGCGCCGCGTAGCGAATGCCCTCCCGGCAGATGGCATCCGTCAGCGGACTGGCGCCGGTGGAGACGAAGGGCTCGATGAGCTGGGTCAGGGCGTCCAGGCCGGTGCTGGCGGTCAGCGGGGGTGGAAGGGAGTGGGTCAGCTCGGGATCTACCAGGGCCAGTCGCGGGTACAGGTACGGGCTCCGCAAACTCGCCTTGACCCGGTGCTCGGGCGAGGCCAGCACGGCGTTACGCGTAACCTCGGCGCCCGTCCCCGCGGTGGTGGGGATCGCGATATAGGGGTGAGACGGATGCGTGAGGGCCTTGCCGCGGCCGATGACCTCGAGGTAGTCCAGCGGGTCGCCGCCGTTCGCCAGCAGGGCGGCGATGGCCTTGCCCGCGTCCAGCGCGCTGCCCCCACCCAGGCCGACCACCAGGTCGCAACCCGCCTCCAGGGCGCGCTGCACCCCGACCCGCACCATGTCCACCGTGGGCTCCCCCGTCACCGGGAGGAGGGTGGGGGTGACCCCGTGCGCGCGGAGCTCATCCTGCAACGCCAGACTCCGCTGGACATCGGCACTGGCCACCACGGCGGCCCGGTGGCCGAGCGCGGCGGCGGTGGGGGCGGCCTCGCCGCTCACACCCGGGCCGAAGAGAATCCGGGTTGCGGTCGCAAACTCGAATCGCATCGCGACCCCTTCGTGAATAATCCGGGCTAAACCGCCAGTTCCAGGTCCTCGACCAGGGCGGCCTCCAGGGCCGTGATGAATGCGTCCACCTCGGCCTCGGTCATGACCGAAGAGGTGCAGCCCATGCCGCGCGGGGCGATCTGAATGCCCCGGTTCATCAGGGCCAGGGCCAGCAGGGAGAGGCTCTTCCGGTCCCCGCCGGCCACGGCCCGGTAGTTCACGATGGGCTGCTCGGTCAAGTGGATGTTGAAGAGAGAGCCCACCCCGACCATCTGGGCGCGGATGGCGTGCCGCTTGAACAGGGCATTGGTTCGCCACACCAGATCCGCGGCCAGGGTATCGAGACTCCGCTGGAGTGTCGGGGTGATGGCGCCATAGCCCGCTACCCCGGCCGCGCAGCAGACGGCGGCGGCGTTGAAGGTGCCGCTCTGGGGGATGGCGGGTGCGCCGGGGCGCGGGTCGAGGAGGGCCATGAGATCCTCGCGCCCCCCGAAGGCGGCCATGGGCATGCCCCCGCTGATGATCTTTCCGAGGGTGGTCAGGTCGGGGCGCACGCCGTACAGGCCCTGGGCGCCACCCAGGGAGACCCGCAGCGAGATGATCTCGTCGAAGATCAGCAGGATGCCCCGCTGCGAGGTCATCTCCCGCAGCGCCTGGAGGAACCCCGGACGCGGAGCGATGACGCCGCCGGCCCCGATGATGGGCTCGACGATCAGGGCGGCCACTGTCCCGGCGTGGCGGTCGAGGATCCGCTCGACCGCTCCGGCGTCGTTGAAGGGCATCACCACGACATCACCCAGCCACTCCTCCGGAATGCCGGCGGAGTCCGGGAGGCTCCGCGGGCTCTCGGCGGCGCCCGCCTGTTCGAGTGGGGGCCCCACACTGATCTGGACCAGCTCGTGGCTGCCGTGGAAACCGCCCTCGAACTTGGCGATCTTGCGGCGCCGGGTGAAGGCGCGCGCCACCCGCAGGGCAAACATCACGGCCTCGGAGCCGGAGCTGGTGAAGCGCAGCCGCTCCATGCTGGGCACCCGCTCGCAGATGAGGCGCGCCAGCTCGACCTCGTGCTCGCTGGGAGCGGCGAACGCCGATCCTTTCGGAATCTGACGCGCCACGGCCTCGACGATCGGCGGATAGGCGTGGCCGTGGATCAGAGAGGTGTAATTGTTGAGGAAGTCGATCCGGACGTTCCCGTCGAGATCGGTGGTCCGACAGCCCCGGCCCTCGGCCATGTAACAGGGGTAGGGTGAGAAGAAGACACTGGTTCGGGTGGTTCCGCCTTCCAGCAGGTGCCCGGCGCGCTCGAACAGCTCGCGGGATCGCTTGGTGCGGTCGCGATAGGTGGCCAGGATCCGCTCCTCGGCCGCTTGCCGGATTGCCATGACTGCTCTCCTCCTCGTCAAAAGGCGCCGCTGTCTTGCGACTGGCCGTCCGCTAACCGCTCTGGCAGGATGCTAAACGACTGGTTTTCGCCCAGGTTGCTCAAGAAGGCCCAGATGCAAGGCGGCGCACCGGGTACCCGTCCGCCAGGATGGGCACCCATCAGAATGGGTACCCGACGCGAGGCGTACTTGCCACGTACGTCGCGGCGTCGCGCGAGTGCGCGGGTACCCACCGCCGGTGGGTCTCCGCCGGTGGGCCTTTTTCAGCAGCCTGCTGCGAAGGCTATCCAGGGCCGTGGGTCAGTGTCAACAAAAAAGGCCGCTCCAGGCATGCGTCCGGGCTTACATGACCAATGATCAGTCCCGCCGGCGGCGGGAAGACGCATGCGGGGCCACGTCGGGTACCCGTTCCCCGTCCCGCGGGACGGGTGCGCCGTCGAGATGAAACGGCGCTGCCTCATCTGTCCTTGGCCGCTAGCGACTTGGGTTCTCAGTAAGCCCGCATTGTTCGCGAGCCGCGCTCGCGAATAATGCGGGCTAGGGGATTGCCCCGGCCGAAGGTGACCCCGGCGAATGGTACGGCCCGAAGGAAGCCGCCGCTTTTGGCCTTGACAGGGAGAGGCGCCTGATGGGGTAATTGCGGCCGCGACGGCTGTCCGCCGCGGCTTCTGATGCGGGGTCTCCACCCTTGGGAGGCTTGCGCCCATGCCCCCTTCACCGACGCCTGGCCCGAAGCGGGTGATGGGGTGCGGTGCTCGCGCCCGAGCATGTCCTGAGCAGGGCTCGCATTTAACTCGAAAGGTGCGCGTCGGTGCGCACTGCTCTCAGCGGGCCGGGTTGGCCCAACACAGGAGGAGGAGGCCATGAAGATGACGGCACGATCTGTCCTAACATGTCTGGCGTGCGCCATCGCCGTGGCGGGGCTGCTGGTGGCTCCCGCCCAGGCCGGCACCAAGCAATTCAAGATCGGGGTCATGGCGCCCATGACCGGGGATCTGGCCCGCTGGGGGCTGGACCACCTGCATGCGACCGAATTGGCCGCCGAGGAAATCAACGCGAAAGGTGGCGTCCTCGGCGCAATGGTGGTGGTGGTCGGGGAGGACGATCAGCACAATCCGAAGCTCGGCGAAGCCGTCGCCCAGAAGTTCGTGGACGACAAGGAGGTCATGGGAGTGATCGGCCCGTACAACAGCGCCGTCACCTTGGCCGTCACGCCCATTTTCGAGAAGGTGGGCTTGATCCACATGGGGGCCTCGACCAGCAATCCCAAGCTCACCGAGCAAGGCTACAAGACCGTTTTCCGCGTGTGCAGCCGCGACGATCGCCAGGGCCCGGCGGGGGCCGAGTACGTGCTGAAGACCTTGAAGGCGAAGAAGATCGCCGTCCTTGACGACCAGACCACGTTCGGCAAGGGCGTGGCCGACGAATTCGTCAAGAAGGTGGAAGCCGAGGGCATCAAGCCCCAGCGCTCCGTCATCAAACCCGGGGACAAGGACTTCCGCGCCGTCCTGGGCACCATCCCCAAGGACACCGGGGCCATCTACTATGGAGGCTATGCGCCCGAAGCCGCACTGCTTGTGCAGCAGATGAAGGAGTTGGGACACAAGGCCGTCTTTTTGGGCCCCGACGGTCTCTTCGAGCCCGAGGATTACATCAAGGCATCCGCCGGAGCTTCGGAAGGTTCGATCGTGACGGCCCTCGCCGCGCCGCCGGAAAGCGTGCCGGCCGCAAAGGACTTCATCAAGAAGTACGAGGCGAAGTACGGAACGATCGGCCCCTATTCGCTGAACGTCTACGACGGCGTGAACATCATCTTCGCCGCCATCAAGCGGGCCGGGAAGTTTGACCGGAAAGCGATCGCCGCCGAGGTGGGCAACACCAAGAACTACAAGGGGATCTCGTCTGGCCACCCGATCACGTTCAACGCCAAGGGCGACAATGTGAACGCCTCCGTCTACGTCTACAAGGTCCAGGACGGCAAGTTCAAGCTGATCAACGAGATCACGTTCGGCGAGAAGTAAGCGCACCGCAACCACGGAGGATCAGGAGGGAGGCGGCGGCTTCTGCCGCTTCCCTCCGTTCGTACCATGGACATTGCCCAACTGCTCGACATTCTTCCCCAGCAGGTCGCCTTCGGTATCACGCTGGGAAGCATCTACGCCTTGCTCGCCCTGGGCTTCACGATGGTGTACGGCATCCTCGAGATGATCAACTTCGCCCACGGCGAGGTGTTCATGGTTGGCAGCTTTCTGGCCTGGGGACTCTTCATCCAGGTCCTCCAGCACAACCTGCTTCCGGTCAAGGCGGTCGTGCTTCTGCCGATCATGCTCGTGGTGGCGATGGGGGGATGCGCGCTGCTGGCCATGGCCATGGAGCGACTTGCGTATCGCCCGCTCCGCAAAGCGCAGCGACTCGCCCCCTTGATCACGGCCGTCGGCGTCTCCATCTTTCTGCAGAACGCCGTGCTGCTCTTCCAGCTCTGGTTCATGCAAGGGCCCCGGACGCGGGTGTTTGCCACGGCGCGCATCTTCCCGTACACCGCGCGGATCGAAATCGGCAGCGTCAGTCTGACGTACCTGGCGCTTACGATCATCGCCATTTCGATCCTCCTGATGGTGCTTCTGGAATGGTTCGTCGCGCGGACCAAGCTGGGCAAGGCCATGCGCGCCACGGCTCAGGACAGCGAGATGGCCAGCATCCTGGGCGTGAACGTCAATACGACGATCTCGCTGACCTTCCTCATCGGCGGCGCCCTGGCCGGGGCCGGCGGAGTCCTCGTTGGCCTCTACTACACGCAAATCGACCTGTACATGGGATACTATGCCGGCCTCAAGGCCTTCGCGGCAGCCGTGCTCGGCGGGATCGGGAACATTCGCGGGGCCATGCTGGGCGGGTATTTTCTTGGGGTCGCCGAGGCGCTCTCGATCACCTTCCTGAATCCGGCGTACAAGGACATGGTGGCGTTTATCATCTTGATCCTTGTGCTGCTCTTCCGGCCGGGGGGACTGCTGGGCGAGAGTGTCCCGGAAAAGGTGTGAGCAGGGCATGCCATCGTTGACAGTCGGACACAAGCTCCGGGCGGCGCTCGACAGATGGTTCAGCCCCCGTCGGCGCGCCGGGCTCGCCATCGCCACCTGCCTGCTCGTCCCGGTCGTCGCGCCGAGTGAGTACTGGGTGCGGGTGGTCGGCATGATCGGGCTCTACAGCATGCTCGCCCTGGGCCTGAACATCGTCGTCGGGTTCGCCGGCCTGCTCGACCTGGGCTACGTGGCCTTCTACGGCATCGGCAGTTATCTGTATGCCATCCTGGCCTCGCCGCAATTCGATATCCATTTGCCTTTCTGGCTCCTGCTGGTGCTCTGCGTCCTGGCGACGGCCCTGTCCGGCGTCCTGATCGGTGCGCCCACCCTGCGGGTGAAAGGCGATTACCTGGCCATCGTCACGCTCGGGTTCGGTGAGATTGCGTACATCCTCTTCATCAATCTGGATCGCCCGATTAACATCACCAACGGCGTGAACGGCTTACTCGCCGTCGATCCGCCGCGGTTCCTGGGATTCACGGTCGGGACGCCGTTCCAGCTTGCCGGCCTGACGCTCAATCGCACGGTCCAGTTCTACTACCTGATTCTCCTCTTCGCCGCGGCCATCGTCTTCTTCGTCTATCACCTCCAGAACTCCCACATCGGCCGGGCCTGGGCGGCGATCCGGGAAGACGAGATCGCCGCGCTGGCGATGGGCATCAATACCGTCCGTCTGAAGCTGCTGGCCTTCGCGATCGGCGCGTCAACCGCCGGAGTCGCCGGGGCGATTTCTGCCTCCTGGTCATCCTCGGTGTTCCCCGACAGCTTCCTCTTCATGGAATCGATCAACGTGCTGTGCATGGTGATCCTGGGAGGGATCGGGAGCATTCCCGGCGCGGTGATCGGCGCGGCGCTCCTGGTCGGCATCCCCGAGGTGCTGCGCGACCTTCGCGTCTACCGCCTGGCCGTTTTTTCGCTGATCCTGATCCTGATGATGATTTTCCGGCCCGAGGGGATCATGGGCAGCAAGCGCCGCCGCCACGAGCTGCTGGCCGAGCGCGAGAGCGCCGCGGAGACGGAAGAGGCCGTCACGGCCAGCGCGCCCCTGGAGTGACGCCATGGCCCTCCTCGACATCCAGAATCTCAGCATGGCCTTCGGCGGTCTGAAGGCCTTGGACCGGCTGCACCTTGCGGTCGAGGCGGGAGAGATCATCAGCGTGATCGGCCCGAACGGGGCCGGCAAGACGACCCTATTTAATGTGATCAGCGGCCTCTACCGCCCGACCGAAGGCCGGCTGGTCTTCAAGGGAGAAGACCTCGGCCGATTGCCCGCCTACGCTATCACCGCCCGGGGGATCGCCAGGACCTTTCAAAATATCCGCGTGTTCCCGAACCTGACCGTGCTGGAAAACGTCATGGTGGGCATGCACTGCCGGCTGCGCACCGGGGTGCCCGGCGCCTTCTTCCATCCGCCCAGCCAGCGGCGCGAGGAGGCCGCCCTGCGGGTCAAGGCGCGGGAACTCCTCTCGCTCTTCGGGGATCGGCTCTTGCCGATGGCCGAGGACAATGCGGTCAATCTCTCCTACGCCAACCGGCGCCGGCTCGAGATCGCCCGCGCCCTCGCCTCGGAACCGCAGCTCTTGCTCTTGGACGAGCCGACCGCCGGGATGAACCCGCGCGAAACCGCAGAGAGCATCGCCCAGATCCGCCAGATCCGCGACCGCGGCCTGACGGTGCTCATCATCGAGCACAAGCTGAGTGTGGTGATGACGATCTCGGACCGTGTCACCGTGCTGGATTACGGGGTGAAGATTGCCGAAGGGCTCCCAAGAGATGTGGCCAACGATCCCAAGGTGATCGAGGCCTATCTCGGCCGGAAGGCCCAGCTCAGCTAAGGGAACGAATCCGATGCTGCAGCTTCGCGACGTCCATACCTATTACGGTCCGGTCAGAGTGCTGCGGGGCATCTCGCTCGAGGTCCGCGAGGGCGAGATCGTGTCGCTGCTCGGCAGCAACGCGGCCGGCAAGTCGACCACGCTCAAAACGATTTTCGGCGTCGTGCGACCCGCTCGGGGCACCATCGAGTTCCGCGGCGAGCGGATCGACGGCTTGTCGCCCGAGGCCATCTCGCGGCGGCGGATCGCGCTGGTCCCCGAGGGCCGCCGCATCTTCCCGCGCATGACGATTCGGGAGAACCTGGAGATGGGGGCCTACGTGCGCGCGGACCACGCGGCGGTGGCCGAGGATCTGGAGCGCGTGCTCACCATGTTTTCCCGCCTGAAGGAGCGAATCAACCAGAAGGGCGGCACGCTCTCCGGCGGAGAGCAACAGATGCTCGCGATCGGGCGCGCCCTGATGGCGCGACCGACGCTCATCTGCCTTGATGAACCTTCGATGGGGCTGTCCCCCCTCCTGGTCGAGCGGGTCTTCGAGACGATCCAGCGGATCAACGCGGAAGGGGTGACGGTCTTCATGGTCGAGCAGAACGCGCAGATGGCGCTCAGCATCTCCAGCCGGGGCTATGTCCTCGAGACCGGATCCCTGGTCCTGCAGGGGAGCCGGGAGGAGTTGCTCGGCAATCAGATGATGAAGCGGGCGTACCTGGGGACGTAGTAGGCTGCTGAAAAAGGCCCATCTGCGGCGTTGGCGCGCTCGGGCACTCGCTGCGGCGTACCCGGAGTACGC
>Ga0335084_10004476_pt1 | contig 13763 bp, 13 predicted proteins | sample Lox_Sample_44_FD_206721 | JGI IMG/M metagenome (GOLD analysis project Ga0335084, IMG submission 206721) | Soil microbial communities from Loxahatchee National Wildlife Refuge, Florida, United States - Lox_Sample_4.4 | ecosystem: Environmental > Terrestrial > Soil > Wetlands | place: USA... | reverse complement strand
CCCTTGGCTTGGTACAGGGCCTGGTCGGCGGCGCGGATCAGCGCGTCCGGCTCCGTGGCGCCTTCGGGAAATATCGCTACGCCCAGCGACGCGGTGACACCCATCAAGAAGCCGCTTTCTTCGCGCACCGCGAGACAGATCGCATCGGCCCTGCTGCGCGCGCTCTGCAGCGTGGCGTTGGGCAGCACGAGTGTGAATTCCTCGCCGCCGAAGCGGCAGGCGATGTCGCTGCCGCGGATATGACGCTTGAGCAAGGCTGCCACCTGCACGAGAACCTCATCCCCTGCGCTGTGGCCCGCGGTGTCGTTCACTCGCTTGAAGTGATCGAGATCGATCATGATCACCGCGACACGGATACCCTCGCGTTTGGCTCGCACTAGCTCGCGGGAAAGATAGTCGTGCAGGAAGCGTCGGTTGTAGAGATTGGTGAGCGGATCGCGGATCGCCTCTTCTCTGAGGGTCTTCAACGCCTGCGCGAGCGCCTCGATAGCGCGGCTGCGCTCGCCAACGACGGCATTGAGCACCAGACCGGTGATGACGACGGTGCTCGTGAACGCGAGCAACAGGAGCGGCATCGCACCGGGGAGCGCGGACGCAAAGGGTCCGCGGCCCTCTAGCGTATGCCATACGGCGATGGCGCAGACAAGCGCGTTCAGCGTTGCAACTTCCCGCTGGGGAAAGCGCAGCGCCGCCCAGATCACAAACGGCAGGATCACGAACGTCAGCGGCAAGGACGGCAGGGAAGGCGGCAGGCCGTCGCTGAAGATCGCCTGGGTCATGGCGAGAGTGGGGACCGCAAGACACAGCATTTCCAGAGTCTTCGGGCGCGATCCCTCCGCGCTGCGGCCGGACCAGCTGAGGATCAGCGGTGCGACGACGACCATGCCCATGGCGTCGGCTTGCCACCGGGTCCACCAGATCCAGGCGAGTGCCTGCGGAGCCGGCGAATGAGGCCAGACCAGCTGGGCCGTCGCCACGCTGGCAGCGATCGCGGAACTCAGTGCCGCGATGGCGACGAATTCCACCACGTCCTCGCCGCGTTCGAAACTGCGAGGCAGACCGATGCAGCGCCGCACCAGAGCCGCGGCGACCAGAGCTTCGAGTGTGCTCCCGGCCCCCAACAGGGCCGCGTCGGCCGGCGAAGGCTGCACCGTCATTCCGGCGAGCGCCGCCCCAAGCCATACGCCGGGCCAAGCGCGGAATCCGAGAAGCAGCACGCAGGCCAAGGCGATGCCCGAGGCCGGCCACACGGCTGCCGTCTGGCCGGCCTCGGCTCCTGTCCACAGAGCCAGCTTGGCTGCGGCAAAATAGGCGGCGGCGACAATCAACAGCCGCGAAGCGTAAGAGACGGAACCCTCGCAGCTGAGCACCCGTCCTGGCACGACTGCGTCCACTTTCTACTCCATGCTCTCGTGAATAATCAGGAGATTACAAATGATTCTTGCGGTGGAATATTAGGCCTGGTGGTGTCGTCGGACAAGGCTCAGACGGCGCGGTTCGTGACATATGACGCAGTCATATATGACTAACCAGGAAACATGACAAAGGCATAAACATGCGCGTCGCCGTAATTGGAGCCGGCGCCGCCGGATTGCTCTTCTCCCTCCTGATCAAGCGCCGTTTCCCGACGTGGGAAGTCGAAGCCTTTGAGCAGAATCCCGAGGGGGCGACCTATGGCTTCGGGGTGGTGTTTTCCGACGGCGCCCTCGCGTTTCTCGAGCGGGACGAGCCCGAGCTTTCTTCCACTATCGAGACGGCCATGGAGCGCTGGTCGATGCAGCGACTCGTGCATCGCGGCGAGCCCGTCGATGTGGACGGGAACGGGTTCTCGGCGATCGGTCGTCTCGCGCTCCAGGAAATCCTGCAGAGTCTGTGCCGCCGGACCGGCGCAATGATCCATTACGGCCGGGCGATCTCCTCGCTCGACCAGCTTCCCCGAGCGGATCTCGTGGTGGGAGCCGACGGTTCGAACTCGCTGGTGCGCAACGCGCTTGCCGCGCAGTTCGAACCAAGCCTCAAGCTGCTCACCAATCGCTTCGCATGGTACGGCACGGCGCAGCCATTCGACTGCCTGACGCTCACGTTCCGCGAAAGCCGGCACGGCGCGTTCGTCGCGCATCACTACCGTCACGCGCCCTCGATGAGCACCTTCGTGGTCGAGTGCGACGAGGCGACGTGGAGGAGATCCGGGCTGGATCGCATGAGCGACGGCGAATCGCGGGCCTACTGCGAAGCCGTGTTCGCGCCCGACCTCGCAGGACACGCTCTCGAGTCCAACAAGTCGATATGGCGGCAGTTCCCGCTGGTCCGCAACGAACACTGGCTCGCGCGCCGCTCGCCCTCGGGCTACGCGGTCCTCCTCGGCGACGCGCTGCGTACCGTGCATTTCTCGATCGGGTCCGGCACGCGGCTCGCATTCGAGGATGCGATCGCGCTGGAGCGCGCCTTCGCGGAGTGCGGAGAGGACGTCCCGCGCGCGCTTGAATCCTTCGAACGCGAGCGCAGACCGGTGGTGGAGAAGCTCCTCGCCGCGGCCAACGCGAGCTCGTATTGGTATGAGAAATTTCCCGAGAAGATGAAACTCGAGCCGTGGCAGCTCGCGTACGACTATATGACGAGGAGCGGGCGCATGACCGAAGAACGCCTGCGGGCACTGGCCCCGAAATTCATGGCCCGCGTCGACGCGGAACGGGGCAGAAACTGAGATCCGGCGTGCTACACTCGCCGCCGAGACGGGACATCGAGAAGAATGGATGTGACCACGAAGGAGCAGTCGTCGGGCAGCGCCGTCAGCGATCTGCACAAGCACCTGCGAGACGGAAGTTTCGTGGTCACCGCAGAGCTCTCGCCTCCAGTATCCACCGATCCGGCAGAATTCATCGAGCGTGCCCTCGCCTTGCGGGGGCTGGTTGCAGCGATCAACGTGACCGACGGGGCCGGGTCGAGAGCCCACATGTCGAGCCTCGCCGCGGCGCATTTCCTGGTGTGCAGCGGCGTCGAGCCCGTTCTCCAGATGACCTGCCGCGACCGCAATCGAATCGCTTTGCAGGCGGAGTTGCTCGGCGCTGCCGCGCTCGGCATTCACAACATTCTCGCTCTGCGCGGCGACGACCCCAGGCTCGGCGACCAGCCGGAGACCAAGGCGGTTTTCGACCTAGACACCACGGCCCTGCTCGCGACGGCGCATCGAATGCGCATGGAGGGCCGCCTTCCCTCGGGCGCCGAGATCAAGGGACCGGTGAGGCTGGTGCTGGGCGCAGCGGAATTGCCCGTAGATCCTCCCCCTGATTGGCGCCCCAGCGGTCTGCTCGCGAAGATGCAGGCCGGAGCGGATTTCATCCAGACGCAGTTCTGCATGGATGCGGATGTGGTTCGGCGCTATGCCGCGCGCCTGCTCGACCTGGGGGTCGCGCAAAAACTGCCGATCCTGATCGGTATCGCACCCATTCCCTCGGCGCGCTCGGCTCGCTGGATGAAGGAGAAGCTCTACGGAGCGATCATTCCGGAAGAGATCGTCGAGCGGCTGGAGCGCGCCGCCGATCCCAAGGCCGAGGGCAGCAGGATCTGCGTCGAGCTTCTGCAGCAGCTCGCGGACACCCCGGGCGTGGGCGGCGCACACGTGATGGCGCCCACTTTCCACTCGGCGATCGGCCCATCGATCGAGGCCTCGGGCGTGGTGGGCAAGAAGCGCGCCTCGCTCAGGGGCTAGCGTAGAATCATTTCACCAGACAGCGTCGGTTCCGAGGGGCCAATGACGGTTCGATCACTGCTACATATTGCGCTTGCCGTACCGGATCCGACGGTCGGCAGGAAGTTCTACACCGATTTCGGGATGGAGGCGGAGGAGCACGACAGGCGCATCGTGATGCGCTGCTTCGGTCGCGACCAGGACCAGGTGGTGCTGGTCGAAGGCCAGAAGAGGCACATGCACCACGTCGGCTTCGGTACGAGAGCGGAGGACCTTCAGAGTCTCAAGAAGAAGCTGGAGCAGAACGGCACCAAGCTGGTCGACGCGCCGAAGGAAACGCCCTACGAGGGCATCTGGTTCCGTGATCCCGACGGTCTGCTGGTCAATGTGCGCGCCGCCGAGCCGGCGAGATGGCGCACCGCGCCGGAGTGGAAGATCAACAACCCCGGGCACCTCAACCGCGCCGGCATCCCGGGACACCCGAAGCGAGATGTCCAGGTGCGCCCGACGCGGCTCGGCCACACGCTGCGCTTCACCCCGCAGATGGAGAAGATGGTGGACTTCTACACCCGCGTGGTGGGGCTGCAGCTGTCCGACCGCGCTCAGGACATCGTCGCCTTCATGCGCGGGCAGGGCGGCAGCGACCACCACATCTTCGGCTTCATCCACTCGGATCGCCCAGGGTTTCATCACGCCAGCTTCGAAGTCGGCAACGTCGACGAGATCGGGATCGGCGCGTGCCGGCTGCTCGACAAGGGCTACAAGGACGGCTGGGGGTTCGGCCGGCACGTCATCGGCTCGAATTTCTTCCACTACATCCGCGATCCCTGGAACAGCATGGCGGAGTACTTCTGCGACATCGACTACATTCCAGGCGACGCAAAATGGACGCCGACGAACTATCCGGCGGAGGACTCCCTTTACGTCTGGGGACCGAAGACCCCCGAGGCCTTCGGAATGAACTTCGAGTAATACCGGGGACAGACCCCTATTTCCTATGCTTTGCCGACGTGCTCTCGCAGGAGCCGCAAGGAAATAGGGGTCTGTCCCCGGTTTGCTACGCGGCGAGCGAGATCACCGAGTCCTCGTACTTCCCCGCACCCATATCGCCCTCGGCGAAGATGCCGCGCTCGGCGATCCACTTGAAGGACTCGTCGAAGACTTCCTTGGTGTAGGGCTCGAAGACGATGCGCTCGCCGGGGCCCCAGCGGCGGGTGTCCATCTGATCGAGGAAGCGCTTGGGGAACTCGTTCTTGTAGTAGTGCGTGTAGAGCTCGGGGCGCAGGTCGATGTCGCGCTGCGCTCGCCGAAGAGCGCGGAAATACTTGCGCAGGTCCTCGGGATCGGGATTGCCGCTGATCGAGGTCGCCATCATGAACGTGGTGTCGATGATCTTGCGGAAGCCGAGCTGCTCCAGGAAGTAATACGGTCCGCTGAAAAGGGAGGCAGCCGGCACTTTGCGGTCGATCAGCTTCTCGAGTCGCGAAAACAGCAGGCCGTCGGCGAACGAAAGCTTGATCTCGTCGAGCGGCAGATACTGCTCGAGGCCCTGGATCGTCGAGTAGTGGCTCCCGGACTGGTAGCCGACCGAGATCGGCACGCCTTTCAATTCGCGCGGATGCGTGATATCGGACTCCGGCGGGACGAACACGCCGCAGGGCGCGACCGAGTAGGCGTCGGCGTAGAGCTTGCCGTGTCCGGTGGAGGCGGCAACGTTGACCGTCCAGTGGCACGCACCGCTCACGTCGCAGGCCCGGCCTTGCTCGATGCTCTGGAAAGCGCCGATCTTGTTTGCAGTCGCATGTTTCTTCACGGCGTCGCCCGGTCCGTAGTTATCGCGGAATTCGTAGTCGAGGCCCTCGGCCTTGAAATAGCCCTTTTCCTCGGCTACCCATTCCTGCAACCTGAAATGCGGAGAGATCACGAATTTCGACATCGACGGCTCCTCGGCGACAAGTCGGTGGCGTAAAAATCTACTCCGGCGAAGGCCGGAAAGCAAAAAAACGTCGTCGTGGGACGCGGCCCACCACCACGTGGGATGTTGCCCTGTAAGATACGGGACGTATCGGGAGGAGAGCTGCAGCACACCATGGATTTCCTAGTCAACGGGTCGCCGCGCCGCATCGAGATCGCTCAGCTCGTCATCGCCGGCTGGACGGGGCGCGACAAGGGCTCGGTGGAGAAGCATATCGCCGAGCTGGCGGCGATCGGCGTCAGGCGCCCGCGCGCCGTGCCCATTTTCTACCGGGTAGCGGCGGGCCTCCTCACCACGGCGCGCGAAGTCGAGGTGGTCGGCGAGGACTCGAGCGGCGAAGTCGAATTCGTCCTGGCCGCCGCGCCCGATTCCCTCTACGTCGGTGTCGGCTCCGATCACACCGACAGGAAGGTCGAGGCCTACGGCGTCACCGTATCCAAGCAGATGTGCCCCAAGCCGATCGGACGGGAGTTGTGGCCGTTCGACGAGGTCGACGCGCACTGGGATCGACTGGTTCTGCGCTCGCACGTGACGCGTGCGGGCAAGCGCCTGCTGTACCAGGAAGGAGAGGTGGGCCACATGCTCGCGCCGCGCGAGCTGCTCGGACGCTTCTCGGGTTCCACGTATCTCGCGCCCGGGACGGCAATGTTCTGCGGTACGCTCGCGGTGCGCGGGAAAATCGGCGGGGGCGAGCGCTTCGAAATCGAGCTCCACGATCCGGTTAGGAACCGGAGCCTGCGGCACGAGTACGCGGTGCGCGCGCTCGCGATCGCGGACTGAGGCGAAAGGAGTAGCCATGGCGATCCGGAAAGAGCACACGGAGTTCCACAAGGTCGATCTCGAGCGCGGCTGGGAAAACCTGCCGGGCTATCCTGCCGGGATCCGCCAGCAGGTGCTCGCCGGTTACCTGGACGAGAAGAAAGGACGCGGCTTTCGCACGCGCCACCTGAAGTTCGAGCCGGGCGTGTACACGACCGAGCCCTTCATCCACGAGTACTGGGAAGAAGTGTATGTCGTCTCCGGGGATCTGATCGTGGGCAGCGACAGTCATGGTAGAGGCGGCACCCGTTTCGGTCCCCATACCTACGCCTGCCGCCCACCGGGCACCGCTCACGGACCGTTCAAGTCGGAAACCGGCTGCCTGCTGCTCGAGATGCACTACTACGACACCGAGTTGAAGGCATAGTCGCAGGTCCGAAGAAATGGCCGACACGCTGACCACGCCGATCGCCGCGCTCGGGCGATCTCTCGCCGAAGGCAAGACCACCAGCCGCAGGCTGGTCGAGGAAGCGCTGGCGCGCATCGCCGACGCGAACGGCGAAGGCGGGCGCGCCTTCACCAAGGTGCACGCCCAGGGCGCGCTGCTGGCCGCCGAGGCTTCCGACCGGTTGCGGAAGCAAGGCGTGGTGCCTTCCCCGCTCGCCGGCCTGCCGGTGTCGATCAAGGATCTTTTCGACATCGCCGGCGACGTGACCACCGCCGGATCGAAGATCTTGCGTGACCGCCCTGCGGCGGCTGCCGATGCAGTCGCGGTGGCGCGGCTGCGCGCGGCGGGTGCGGTGGTGATCGGTCGCAGCAACATGACCGAGTTCGCTTTTTCGGGCATCGGCATCAACCCGCATTACGGCACGCCCGCCAACCCCTACGATCGCGCCGCGCGCAGGATCCCGGGAGGGTCCTCCTCGGGCGCAGCGGTGTCGGTCTCGGACGGGATGGCGGCGTTCGCGCTTGGAACCGACACCGGCGGCTCGGTGCGCATTCCCGCGGCGCTGTGTGGCATCGCGGGGTTCAAGCCGACCACGGCGCGCGTTCCGCGCGAGGGGGCGTTCCCCCTGTCGACGACCCTGGACTCGGTCGGGCCGCTCGCTCCCACGGTCGCTTGCTGCGCGACGATCTTTCAGGTGCTCGCGGGCGAGGTGCCGCGCCCGCCTGCTCCCGCCGCGCTCTCGGGAATGCGCCTGGGCGTGCCCAAGAACCAGATGCTCGAGGATCTGGATATCGAAGTGAGCGAGGCGTTCCAGGCGGCCCTGCAGCGGCTGTCGCGCCGCGGGGCGAGGATCGTGGACGTCGCCGTGCCGGAATTCGACGCGGCGGTGAAAGCGAATCTCGGCGGGGGGATTTCTCCCCCGGAGGCTTACGCCGTGCACCGCCGGTGGGTCGAGCGGGAACGGGATTTCGACCCGCGCGTCCTGGAACGCATCCTGCGCGGCGCCTCGGTGAGCGCGGCGGACTACATCGACCTGCTCGCGAATCGCGCCCAGCTGATGAAGCGCTTCGCACGGTCCCACTACGAGGTCGACGCGCTGATCATGCCGACCGTGCCGCGCATCGCGCCCAGGATCGAGGAACTGGAGCGCAACCCTGAGAGCTTCCGCCTCGCGAACGGCGGCATGCTGCGCAACACCAACCTGATCAATTTTCTGGACGGCTGCGCGCTTTCGCTCCCGATCCAGCCGCCCAGAACCGCGCCGGTAGGCCTCATGGTCGTGGGGTTCGCCGGCGAAGACGAACGCGTTTTCTCGGCGGGGCTGACGCTCGAGGCGACGCTGGCGTATCAGGGGCCGGTGCTCGTGGATATCCGATGAAATATATTGCATCGCTGCTGCCGCCTGGACACCCTCCGGACACCCTTGCTAGACTGGATCGGATCAAAAGCGGGAGGAAAGCAAACATGAAGCAACAATTCTTACGCTCTCTCACCGTAGGCATCGCCGCCGCCTTTGTCGCTGCCGGGCCCGCCGCCGCGCAGCAGAAGGTGAAGATCGGATTCATCACCACGCTGTCGGGCCCGCAGGGAGTCATCGGCGAATACATGAAGAACTCGGTCGAGCTCGCGCTCGATCATCTCGGACGCAAGATGGCCGGGCTCGACGTCGAAGTGACCTACGGCGACGACCAGGTCAAGCCCGACGTGGGCAAGCAGGTCGCCGAGGAGATGCTGAAGAAGCAGCAGGTCGATTTCGTGGCGGGCATCATCTGGTCGAACGTCATGCTGGCGGTTGCGCCCACGGTCACCGACGCCGGCAAGATCATGGTCGGCACCAATGCCGGCCCGCACGAGCTCGCAGGGAAGCAATGCAGCGAGCTGTTCTTCACGACGTCCTGGCAGAACGACGACACACCCGAGGCGATGGGCAAGGTGATGCAGGACCAGGGCATCAGCGACGTGTACCTGATGGCGCCGAACTACGCTGCCGGGAAGGACATGATCAACGGCTTCAAGCGCTCCTACAAGGGGCGCATCGTCGACGAAGTCTATACGCGCCTCGGCCAAACCGACTACCAGGCCGAGCTGTCGCAACTGCGCGCCAAGAGCCCCAAGGCGGTGTTCGTGTTCTACCCCGGCGGAATGGGCATTTCGTTCCTGAGGCAGTATTCGGAGGCGGGGCTGCGCGGGCAATTTCCGCTGTACTCGGTCTACACGGTGGATGAGATCTCGATCCCGGCGGTGAAGCACGCGGCCCTCGGCCAGTACGAGACGCGCTACTGGAGCCCCGACCTGAAGAACCCGGCCAACCAGAAGTACGTCTCGGATTACCGCAAGAAGTACGGCAAGATGCCGGTGTTCTACGGCGCCCAGAGCTACGACGGCATCCTGCTGATCGACTCGGCGGTGCGCGCGGTCAAGGGCAATCTCGCGAACAAGAAGGGGATGGTCGCCGCGATGCGCAAGGCCGATTTTTCCTCGACACGCGGCAAGTTCAGCTACAACAGCAACCACTTCCCGATCCAGAATTTCTATCTTCTCAAGACGGTCGCCGGTCCGGCGGGGCAGGACCCGGTGATGGAGATCCAGAAAACGGTGTTCACCAACCACAAGGATTCCTACTACAAGGAATGCGCCTTGAAATAGCAGGCGGCCTGGAACGCTTCGAAGGCCCGGGGCGCGGAACGATCCGCGCCCCTTTTTTTCTTCCTCCCTTGAACCTGATTCTCGTCCTCGAGCAGACCCTGAACGGGCTCCAGCTCGGCGTGATGCTGTTCCTTATGGCCGCCGGGCTCACGCTCGTCTTCGGCATCATGAACCTGGTGAACCTCGCGCACGGCTCCTTCTACATGGTCGGAGCCTATCTCGCGACCTATTTCTACGCGACGACGGGGTCGTATCTGCTCGGTGTGCTTCTTGGCCTCGCCGGAACCCTGGCCGTGGGTGTCGCGGTCGAGCTGGTGGCGCTGCGAACCCTGTACGAGCGCGATCATCTCGACCAGGTGCTCGCCACCTTCGGCCTGATCCTCTTCTTCAACGAGCTCGCGGCGATGCTCTGGGGCCGCGCCGCGCTGTACACGAATATCCCCGAGTACCTGTCCGGGCACGTCGATCTGTTGCCCGGGCTGCGCTACCCTCTCTATCGCCTCGTCATCATCGCGGTGGGTCTGGCCGTGGCGGGGCTCCTGTGGTTCGTGGTCGCGCGCACGCGCCTGGGCATGCTCATCCGTGCCGGGGCCTCCAACCGCGCCATGGTGGCGGCGCTCGGAATCAACATCCGGTTTCTTTATACGCTCGTGTTCGGGTTCGGCGCCGCGCTCGCCGGGCTCGCGGGACTGATGGCCGGCCCGATCTACGCGGTGCAGCCGGGGATGGGCGAGCTGATTCTGATCGAGGTGTTCGTGGTGATCGTCATCGGCGGAATCGGCTCGATCCGGGGCGCGCTCGCGGGCGCGCTGATCGTCGGCATGGTCGACACGCTCGGCCGCGCGTTCCTGAAGCCCACGCTCGCGACGGTGATCTCGCCTACCGCCGCCGACGCGGCGGGTCCCGCGCTGGCCTCCATGCTCATTTACCTGCTGATGGCGGCGGTGCTCGCGCTCAGGCCGCAAGGGCTGTTCCCCGCGCGTCTGTGAGCCCCCGAAACCGCGCGATCGTACTCGGTCTCGGCCTGCTGCTTCTGGCGGCGGTACCGCCGTTCGCGTCGCTCTTCAACCAGCCTTTCTATCTGGACCTCGTCCGCCGCATCATGATCTTCGCGATTGCGGCGGCGAGCTTGAATCTCATCCTCGGCTACGGCGGCATGGTCTCCTTCGGGCACGCGGCCTATCTCGGCATCGGCGGATACGCGGTCGGGGTGCTCGCGCACTATGGCGTCTACGACGGACTCCTGCAATGGGCGCTCGCCATCGGTACCTCGGCGCTGGTCGCGCTGGTGATCGGGGCGGTGTCGATCCGCACCAGCGGTGTCTATTTCATCATGATCACGCTCGCGTTCACGCAGATGCTCTACTACCTCGGCATCTCGATCGAGGAGTTCGGCGGCGACGACGGCATGCGGCTCGCGGCGAAGAGCCGGCTTCCGGGAATCGATCTGAACGACGCCAGCGCGTTCTACTATCTGGTGCTCGCGGCTCTCGTGCTGGTGCTTTTCTTCGGGCACCGCCTCGTGAATTCGCGCTTCGGCATGGTGATCCGCGCCGCAAAGTCGAACGAGACGCGCACCCGCGCCATTGGCGTTTCCCCCTATCTCTACCGCCTCGCGGCTTTCGTGATCGCGGGCGCGGTATGCGGTCTCGCCGGGGCGCTGCTGGTCAACCACACCGCCTACCTCACGCCGGAGTTCATGAACTGGACCCGCTCGGGCGAGCTGATGTTCATGGTGATCCTCGGCGGCATGGGAAGCGTCGCCGGGCCGGTGCTCGGAGCGTTCGCGCTCCTCGTTCTCGAGGACCTGCTCTCGGGCTGGACGCAGCACTGGCAGATCATCCTCGGGCCACTGCTGGTTCTATCGGTGGTGTTCTTCAGGCGCGGGCTGGCGGGCCTGATCCGCGAAAAAAATGACTAGCAGCATTCTGGAGGTCCGCGGCCTCACCAAGAGCTTCGGGGCGCTGCGCGCGAGCGACGGCATCGATCTCGAGGTGCGCGAAGGCGAGACGCACGCGGTGATCGGTCCGAACGGCGCCGGCAAGACGACACTCATCGGCCAGCTCGCTGGTGAGATTCGCTCGGACCGGGGCGAGGTGCGCTTCGCGGGCGAGGACATTACGGCGCTCCCGGCGCCAGCGCGCTCCCGGAAAGGGCTGGCGCGCTCGTTCCAGATCACCAGCATCTACCCTGATTTCTCGACGCTCGAGAACGTGATGCTCGCAGTGCAGGCGCACGCGGGCCACAGCTTCCGGTTCTGGCGCGCCGCGCGTGAACAGACCGCGCTGCGCGCGCCCGCGCGGGCGATACTGGAAGAGCTGGGCCTGGGAGGCCGGGCAGGGGTCCAGGCGTCGAATCTTGCGCACGGCGAGCAGCGCCGGCTCGAGATCGCCATGGCGCTCGCCGTGCGCCCGCGGCTGATGCTGCTCGATGAACCCGTGGCGGGCATGGGTGCCGAGGAAACGCGGCGCATGATCGCCTTTCTCTCCACGCTCAAGGGAGGCAAGACCATCATCCTGGTCGAGCATGACATGGACGCCGTGTTTTCCCTCGCCGACCGCGTTTCGGTCCTGGTGTATGGCCGCATCATCGCCACGGGCACGCCGCAGGAGATCCGCGCGAATCCCGAGGTGCGTCGCGCCTACCTGGGCGAGGAAGGGCCGGCGTGAACCTCGAAATCGAAGGCCTGGAGACGGCCTACGGGCGCGGCCAGGTGCTGTTCGGGGTATCGCTCGTCGTGCGCGAAGGCGAGGTCGCGACCTTGCTCGGGCGCAACGGCATGGGCAAGACCACCACCGTGCGCTCGATCATGGGCATGGTGCGCAGCCGCGCGGGGACGATACGATTCGGAGACAAGCCTCTGCACGGCCTGCCCTCGTACCGCGTGGCGCAGGCGGGGCTCGGCCTCGTGCCGGAGGGACGCCAGGTGTTTCCCAACCTGACGGTGCGCGAGAATTTGGTGGCGACCGCAAGGCGGTCGGCGGGCGCGGAGCCTTGGACGCTGGCGCGGGTGTTCGGACTCTTTCCGCAGCTCGCCGAGCGCAGCGGGAATCTCGGCAGCCAGCTCTCGGGAGGCGAGCAGCAGATGCTCGCCATCGGCCGGGCGCTCATGACCAACCCGCGCCTGCTGATCCTCGACGAGGCCACCGAGGGGCTCGCGCCGCTGATCTGCATCGAAATCTACCGGGCGATCGAGAGCCTCAAGGCGGCGGGCCTCTCGATCCTCATCGTCGACAAGGACCTGAGGGCGCTGATGCGCATCGCCGACCGGCACTACGTCATCGAGAAGGGCCGCGTGGTCTGGAGCGGCGCGTCGTCCGAGCTCGCGGGAAACCGCGAGGTGCAGCACCGCTACCTCGGCGTATGAAGTCGACGATCATCTTGCCTTGAGGCCGCCTCACCAGTAATCTCGCCCGCGTGCTGTCGGTCAGAAACCTCTCGAAGTCGTTCTCCGGCCCGCGCGCGAAGACCGTGCTGCAGGACATCAGCTTCGAGCTCGCCGCCGGGGACTACATCGCGGTGATGGGGGAGTCCGGAATCGGCAAATCGACGCTCCTCAACCTCATTGCCGGCCTCGACCGGCCCGACTCGGGTCAGGTGCTCCTAGACGGCGTCGAGCTTTCCGCGCTCGGCGACGACGAGGCGACCCGCATTCGCCGCAGGCACATGGGGTTCGTGTTCCAGGCTTTCCACATCCTGCCGTATCTGACGGTGGCCCAGAACGTCGCGCTGCCGCTCGCCTTGAACGGCGTCGGGAACAGGGCGATGCTCGAACGTGTCGCTTCGCTCCTCGACGCGGTGAAGCTCGGCGATCGCGGCGAGAGCCTGCCGCGCGAGCTTTCCGGGGGAGAGATGCAGCGCGTCGCCATCGCTCGCGCCCTGGTGCACAGGCCGCGCCTGGTGTTCGCCGACGAGCCGACCGGCAACCTCGATCCGGAGAGCGCGAAGGAGGTGCTCGCCCTCCTGCGCGAATGCGTGAAGGAAGAGGGGGCCGCAGGGATACTCGTGACGCATTCCACCGCGGCGGCCAAGACTGCGGACCGGATGTACTTGCTTACCGAAGCCGGGCTGCGGGTCCCCGAGCAGGCCGGCGCCCGTGGCGAGGCGGACCGACGACGAGGGCCAAGCGATCGCCGAGGCTCCGCGCGTCGGTGACCGAGTTCCCCGGTGAGATTGCAGTGCCCGGGAGTTCTACGTGATCCGAAATCCAATGCCACGCATGCCAACTCTCCCGTTTCCATGACCGA
>Ga0335084_10004475_pt1 | contig 13764 bp, 9 predicted proteins | sample Lox_Sample_44_FD_206721 | JGI IMG/M metagenome (GOLD analysis project Ga0335084, IMG submission 206721) | Soil microbial communities from Loxahatchee National Wildlife Refuge, Florida, United States - Lox_Sample_4.4 | ecosystem: Environmental > Terrestrial > Soil > Wetlands | place: USA: Florida... | reverse complement strand
AATCCCCCCGCCGGGCCACTCTACAACACCTTCGACTGGGGCGGCTTCCTGATCTGGTACATGCCTCAACGTCCAGTCTCGATCGACGGACGCAACGATCTGTACCGTGACGAGATGGATGCCCTTTCCTTCAAAACTGACAGTGGCGACCTGTCCTACAAAACCGACCCTGTCTTGAATGAAGCAGGCGTCGTTCTGCTGCACAAGAGCGATGGGCTTGTCTGGGCGCTGGACCTCGATCCTCGCTTTCGCAAAATCTACGAAGACCAGATCGCATCCGTGTTTGTTCGACAGTAGTGTGACGGGATTGCGTCCTGCTCTTACGAATTGACTCGACGAAAGATGAGGTAAACTTGGCGCACATACACTCCGCGCTTGTAGAGTTGATAGCCGTCCGAGACGTGCGCCAGTTGATATCCCTCCGCTCCAACACGGCTACCTAGTAGGCTCATCGTGTAGTTCGGGTCTTCTGAAAAAATGACAATGTATCCTGGCGCCCAAGCCTGGATCTCGGAAGAGTTCAAGAATCTATCGGCAGTCTCGGCGCTGTGATGATAATAGGTGGTCTGGCGGTTATGCTCGATGTTGTGATCGAAATAGGCCTCCACCCCAGCCATTCCGTAGGCATAACCGAAGATTCCTCTTTTCTCCGCCCCCGCACTCTTCAAGAATCTCGCCGCATCCTCCGCACCGCTGTAGGGATACAGATACTCGTTACGCATGACCACGGCAGCGTCCCATATGTTCACGGCACAAATGCAGACGAGCAGGGCGACCATTACCTTGGTTGTTAACTTCTCGAAAGGGGCGAACGACTTCTGTTCGTCAGTCGCGGGCCAGGCGATCCATAATCCAGTCAGCGCCCCAATGAATACCGTGCCCTGGTGTTGTGCATAGCCGTGCACTGCTATGTAGAAGATCATTAGGGTTGCGACCGGCAGAATAAAGGGCAACCACTTCCGGCGCAGAAAGCACCAGGCACAAAACAACGCCAGGAAGATGCCAGAGACGATTGGTTCATCCAGGAAGGCGCCAGATAGCACCGCCGATAGCTTTGTAATCCTCGTTGGTTGCATCGCCATAAGGGCCTCCGGAAGTTGAGCCAGCTTCGTCTTCAGCGCAAATTCCTCTACGTCCGGAGCTGGCTTCAAAACCAGAAATAGAGTCACCAACGTAAGTACCAGGGCGCAAACGCAAAAAAGATACCGCTGGCGAATGCCTGGATCCAAATCTGGCCACGACTTAACTGCTTCAATCAGATAAGCCAGGCCTACACATCCCGCGATAATCGTCCCGTGCAGAGAAAGGCTTGCCATTACTACCAGTACCAGCGTCATCCGTCCCGGACGCTTCAGGTTCCTAAAGAGAATTGCCGCGGTGAACGAAAGCAATGGCAGCAGCGTGTATGAGCGCGCGATGACAGCGTACTGGTAAACCAGGAAGTAGGTGAAGGGCAGCAGCCAGCGCAAAATCCGTGGGAAAGGAGACCTGAAGATCAGCAGCGCAACTCCCGCAGTCGCGAAAGCCATCCCAATGATACCGATCGAGTCGTACGGCGCGTGGAATACTCGTTGCGCGAACCAGAGCATCGTGTGCCACAGCCCGGGCGATCCTTCGTATCGCAGCTCATGAAACCAGATCGTACGCAGGTCGAGATCGCGGGCAATCAGCCAGGCTTGGGCCTCGTCGGCCCACTTCTCGTGGTGCCGGATGATGAAGCTAACCATCGCTAACCAGAGACCGAGCACCCCGAAATCCGTGACTCGCCACCCCCAAACCGGCGATCGCATGGTCAGCTTGGCAGCGGGCGAAGTCTCGCCCCCGGGCGCAAGTTGGTCTGTACCGCCCGCGCCGGCGGGAGAGAGATGCGACTTGCTGCTGTCTTCCTGCATCGGACTCCGACTGCTACCGGCTTTCTCTGATCAGCACCATCGCTTGCTCATCGCGGTACGCCACTCGAAAGCCGGGTAACGTTGCAAGTGCTTCGGCGATTGGAGAATGCACTTCCAGAAGAACGGTTTGCGCCTGGGCAAAGTCTGTATGGGACTCCAGAGGAATCTTGGCTGTGATCAATTGGAAATACAGAATGTTTACGGCATCGCCGTACAGATCAGTGCGGGTGTCGATGACGACTGGGTACTCGGGGAGGTACCAGGTCAGAAATCCACCCCAGAAATAGCTGTTGAACAAAGGTTGCGGAAGCCGGTTCCGGCGGATATAGTCGCTTGCAACCACCGGGAAGGTTTTACTAACTTTGGCCATCAGCACCTCTTGCCGGGTGGAAGGTCGCAGCCCGAAGGCAGCCAGGATTACCACGACCAGGCCCGTGGTCACCAGCTTCTCCGTCCGGCTGATTCCTTGATGGGTCTTCCGCCCTTCCTCGGATTGCGATGTCGTGTGCGCATTGCCGATCACCCCTACCGAAGCGACCACGACCAGCCAGCTATCGCGCTGGAAGCGGAACGAGATCACAGTGCAAAACACCATTAGGGCCACGGGAAACACAGCTCGCGATCTGCGCCGCCCAAGGGTAAAGAAGGCCATCATCACCAGCAGCATCAACAGGTAGTCCTGTGGCTGGCGGAAACGCATGGAATGTAACTCCCGAAGGTAACGATCTATGGCAGAGCTGGTCGCACTTCGCCATACCAGCTCGTGCAAGCGATAGGTGTATGGAGAGACGAGCGTCGCCAGAAGACTGGCGACAAGCACTGCCCCGAGCCTTGCTGGAGTGATGGTGGGGAATCCTGTTCCGAACCACGCGACACCTGTGCGGCGCGAAAAGTACTCAACACTAGCAGCAGTGCAAAACAGTGTGAGGATAATTAGTCCGTAGCTGAATTGTCGGTCGAGGTGGGCCCATACGATGAAGAATACGGGCAACCAGTAGAGTACGCGCAAGTCGCGGCTACGCCTGCTTTCAAACAGCACTGCCAGTTCTAAGGCCAGCAACAGGGTGGAACAGAGGGCAGGCCGCAGCTCCAACGGAGCAATGCAGTACTGCGCGACTGCCACGAGAAGGACGGCAAGGAAAAGATTGTTGCGTGAGCCGCGCGCCAATAGAAACAGCGCTGCCGCGATCGCCACCTGGAAGATCGCCAACAAGATGGGCAGGCCACGTAGCCCTAAGACCGTGTAAGCCACACCCGTGAGGAGATCGAAGCCCCAACTGGAATCAACCCACAGCAATTTCGCGTGTTGGGAAAACAAGCCGTCACGCGGCACATCGTGGTTCTGCAGTATCCAAAGGCCGGTGCGAAGATGCCACCAGATGTCGGCGTACGTGAGAGCGGAAAGATGGAGGCTCTCGTACGCGGCCGCCGCCGTGAACAGCACAAGCAGCACCATAATTCGCAGTGGAGCGGTGTCATACCGGCGTGAGGCAGGCGCTTGCAGGGGCATTCTCACAGTGCTTTCGGATTGGTTGCTTGATGCCACTGTGCTCGTGTTCTCATGCCTAATCAGTGCTTCTTCAGGGTGCCGGGCATCTGCCGGGACGGAGCGAGCTGCCTGATTCCGCCACCTGGATCGTGCGCGGTGTTATGGCACTGAAGCACACAGGTGTTGGAGCCACGGTCGTAGGAGATGTCGAGCGCTCCATTCTTGCCGACGACGTTCAGGTCAAAATCCACCATCCGGATACCCGTCGGATTTGCACTCGTGGCTCCCATGCCGTGCGCGTTGTGGCAGGTCGAGCATGAGAAGCCGTCGGTGAATACATGCGCATTGTGATACGTCCAAGACTGGGTTTGCATCGTCGTGTTCAGGTCATGACACTTCGCGCACATGCCGTACGGCCCATTCACACTGAAATCGGGCTGCGGATTCAAATTGATGGTGACCGGTGTGCCCGGTCCTCCAGGCGACTGGCTGGACAAGTACTGCCGTTCGAGAATGTGCAGCCACTTCGACCCGTGCGGACCATTCGGCCCGCTGAGCCCGAATTCGCGGTTGTCGTCGGAGTTATGGCAGTCAGTGCAGAAAATCTGGCTCCCCATGTCACGGCCCTTTGTTTTTGTGCCATTAAAGTCCAACATCGTTGGAAGCAGGCTGGGCTGCGGTAACGTGCTACTGCGGATGTGCATAACCGGGTGGCTCGACTTGGCGGTGATGTTCATCTGCGGAATTACGTTCAGTGGGTCGGCCGAGGCTCGTGCCGGCAGATAGCCGTAAAAGGGGTTGCCCACTTTGCCCGCGCTCAGTCCGTGGCAGCGCAGGCAGGTCTCGTACTGGTTAATCGCTGGGGCCAAATCCGTGACGCCGTCCATCGCCACTCCAGTGGCGCCTGCCTGCGAGATACGCATCAACGGCGGAATGTTAAACGACGTCACCTGCTGCGCTCCGTGGGAGTTGTGGCAGTCGACGCAAGTCGCGTGCCGATTGTTATTGAGGACCGCCGGCTCGGCCGCGTCATGCGCGTTCGTAGGATTGGGGATCGGGTGTCCGACCTTAGCCATCTCGGCAAAAATGTTTGGAGCCACCGGCGAGACATTGCTGCCTCCGGCATGGCAGCCCGCACAGGCTTGTTCGTTCACCCCGCGGACGAGGCGGGCCGGGCCCTGTGCATTATGCGGCGCGTGGCAGGAGATGCACGCATTCCCGGCCACAGTCCCGTAGGCTCCGAGGTTAGCCGTGCCGGAGACCTTATTCGCTGCTGTGGCGTGGATGCCCTGCTTCCATCCGGCCATCGGATTGGTGACGGTAGCGCTGTTGAGCGCTTTCCGGTCAGGATCGTGGCAAGCAAGGCACATCGATCCGTTCGAGCTGTCACGCACCAGGAAATTCGCCGAGAATTTATCAATCGCCTGCACATGCGGGTTGTGGCACGACGTGCACTCGACATTTCCCTGAATCAACTGCACGGCTCCGGTTGGATCCGCGGTTTTACCCTGCACGAGCGTCGAGACCAGATCGATGTCGTCCTTGATCGGCAGAAGCAGGCTGAACGGGTGCGACGTCAGCAGAATCGTCCCAAACTTGTCAGGGTCGTACATCTTCCCCTGCATGGTCAGTTGGCCGAACAGGACCGTATCACCCGGTGCAATTGTTCCGTCATGACAGCTGAGGCAAAGGCCGCTGTCACTGCCCAGCGGCATTTGGTCGTTCGCTTGCTGCCTGTAGGTTGTACTGGTATAGGTCGTGTAAGCGGAGGTTGACAGCTTCTGGTTCCACAGCGGTGCCATATTGCCGTTCGCTGAGTGGGGAACATGACAGTAAGTGCATGAACCTGTCCGCGAGCCGTGGATTGGCGCCGGCCCACCCGGCGATAGATCGTGCATGCCGATGACGTCTCCCCCGATGTTTTGCCCCAGAGCGTCGCCGGCCAGTATGGCGCTCATGATGCAAGCGAATATAACTCCGCGTTTCACTACATCCCTCCCTTCGCAGGCTTCTGGCCGAAGTAGCGGAAGACCTGTATGCGGGCGTTGTTCGAGTCCACGACGAAGACGCGGTCGTTACGATCAATATGCAATCCGGCAGGAAGGCGGAATTCTCCGAAGCCTGTTCCCCTCTGCCCGAAGTAGTAGAGCAATTGCCCCTCGCGATTAAATACCTGCACCATTCCGGTCGCCCCCTCGACCACATACAGGTGGCCCTCGGAGTCAATCGCCACTCCCTTGGGCCGGAACATAGCGCCGAGCGCATCTCCGATCTTGCCGACGGCATACAGAAACTGTCCCGACCGGTCGATCGCCTGCACCCGAAAGTTCATGGCGTCCACCACGAGCAAGCTCTGCCCGTCGAGACGCAACTCGGTCGGAAAGTTGAATTCGCCCTCCCGCTCACCCTTTTGTCCGATCGTTTTCAGAACGCTGCCTTGCATGTCGAGCACGAACACCTTGTTCCTCAACGTGTCCGTCACGTAGATTTGCTGCTCTGCCGAATCCACCGCGATTCCGGTTGGACGTTTGAAATATCCCTCTCCGCCCTTCAGGCTTCCGATCGCACGCTGGTACTTCCCGCCCGCGTCGAACACAAAGATCTTCCCCGCTTCGGAGTCCGTCACGTAGATGTTGTCCTTGTCATCCACGGCGACACATTGCGGGGCGAGCATCGCGTCCTTGCTCTTGTCCCGGCGCTCGATGAACTTGTACTTCTGCTCTACAAAATCAAAGATGTGGACGCCCCGCGCGCCCGGGTCGGTCACTATCGCCCGCCCGCGGGAGTCCGTCACAATGCTGTAAGGACGGACTAGGAAGTGGAAGTCCGGCTCTCCGACGACAATATCGAAAAGTTTGGTAAAGAACCCGCGCTTGGGCTTGACGTCGCGATCGGAGCTGAAACTGCGGTCGAAGGTCAGTTTGCGCCCGCCCTCCAGCAACAGCTCCGGAATGTGGGCCTCTGTGGTCTTCGTCTTCCCGCGGCCTGCGGCCCAGCATGGAGTGACCAGGAGAAAAGCTCCTACGACCACAGCGGAGACAAGTCGCAGCCGGGTCCGGCACGCTCCGGTTAAAAGAAATTGAACCATCGGTAGACCCCCACCGAAAACGAGTTTACATTGGAGGGCGGCGTACCGGAAGCGCTGAAGCCCTGCACTACTCGGGTGTACCCACCCGTGAGCCCTACTTGCCGGAAGCGGTATTGGAAGAAAAGATTCTCCTGCTCAAAGTCGTTTTGGGACACTACTCCCTGGTTGGTGAGATTGTTACTCGCCTTCACATAACTGGCCGATACCGATAGCCTGCGTATGGGCGAACCTGACAACGCAAACGAGTAGCTCTCTCCTCCGTACATCACGAGAAGATCAGGAGGTACGACCGGAGGAATGGGCGTCTGGACGAGGCCGCCCCCGCTGGCCAGCGAGTTGCCGTCTGATTTTGAGTAAGTTCCCGTCAGGTTCAGACGTCCCGTTCCGATGCTGCTGCTAAAACTCTCGCCGCGACTGCTGCTTCCCGGCTGAGCCGTCAGGCCACTGCGTCCGGCGCTGGCAACGGCATTCCAGTACAGGCGCCCGAACTTCCGGCTCACGTTACCGGAGAAACTGTAGAACGAGGTGGTATACGAGACCAGCAAGGTCTGGACGTTCTGCGAGTAGTTGAAGTAGCCCCCCGCTTGCCACGCCCCAATCCGACGGCTGTAATTCGTGTTGGTGGAAAAACCTAGGGTGTTCTGGCTGCTGTTGTCGAGCCTGCTGTCAATGATGCTCAGGGACGACCCCATATAGCCGCCCATGATTTCGCGCGTGTAATACACACCTCCGCTGTACATGGTGGATCCATAGTTCTTCCCCTCAAAGAACTGTAACCTTCGCTCCACCTCCCCCTGAGCCTGCAAGTTCCTCGCAAAAGCGTAAGTGCTATTGAACAGGAAATTCCACCCACTGGACTGCTGGGATTGTCCGGTCACTGTGGCCATGGGTGGAGGTGTCCCGGACCCTGCGCCGCCACCCTGCGCGCCGGGAACGATTGTCTGGAAGAGCGAGCCACTGAGATTGTCGATGTAGTCGGTGCCAAGCGAAAAAGAGAGCTTCTGCGTTGGGCGCACCCCGGCGTTCGCCGCCCATCTGTCAATGGTCCCGTCGAATTTATAGCCCAGGTAGTCCGAATTTAAGTCGGAACGGCTGAAGGAACTGGAGAGGCTGCCACTCCAGGGCAGCCGGTGCGAGACCGAGAATGTGTAGTTCTTGGTGTCCGAGTTGGACTGCGCCTCCTTCCCACCTACGATCACCTGTGGGATCAGCGCATTCGAAGCGCCGAAGGAAGCACCGCCGCCCAGCCCGAAGCCGGCGATCGTGTAGTTCGAGTTCAGGAAAAGAGAGTGGAAATTGTTTCTTCCCCGCTCGTTGGTACCATAAAGCGAGTAGTTGTCGTCGCCCATCTGGTAGCCAACGTTCAGGCCTGGCAGTTTGGGCAGATTGGCGCTCCAATTGATTCCGAAACTTTGGCTATTGGAGTTGGTATCGAAGCTGGAGATTCCCGGGAGCCCGTAACTCCCGGTGCTGTTATAAGCCTTCGTGTAATTGACCGACCCGGGAAAGTGGCTTCCGCTGAAAATTGCGCTGGAAAGGGTCACTCCGCTGGCGTCTGTCACCGATCCGAAGTCGGAGTTACTGCGTGACTGGTTGAAGTACGGATTGACGTTGAACGACAGAAAATTGGGATTGTAATAGGAACCGGACAGCCCGGCCGTTCCGCCAAATCCGAAGCCATGATTGGAACTGATCTCGTTCCCGTAGGTACCAGAGTAATTGGCCGAGATGGTGCCGTTCAGATTAAAGTTCAGGTTATCGCCGATCTGGAGCTGTGCCAGCAACGGGCTCGCCAGGAGGAGAACTCCGGCAACGGTCACCCATGCATTGCAAATTCGACTGGGCACAATCCACCTGCCTTCATGGCCAGACCTAAAGTGTTTCCACCTTGGCGGTCTGCCGCAACTTCTTATCGAGGGCAGCCCGAACCTCGTTCGTCTTACGCTTTTCCAGTTCTTTCCGCAGGTTGTCTTTTACGGTATCGAACTTCATCTTGCCGGCCGGAACGTGCCGGTTCATCCGGAAGACGACATAGTTCTGCTCCACCTGGATCAGGTCGCTGACCTGGCCGGGCTGCATTTTCAACGCCGGCTCCAGCATCTGCGGCGGCATCTTCGACCGCTCTACCCACTTGTGATCGCCCATCATCACGCGGTAGTCGTCGTCGGAAATTTTTTCCGCCAGCAGGCCAAATTCCTCCGCCGTCTTTGTGGCCTTGGCTTGCTTCAGTGCCTCGTCGGCGCGCTTGCGCACTTCCTGCAACTGGGCCGGCGTTGCGTTCGCGGGCGGGATCACCGAAATGGTCTGGATAGCGAAAGAATCCGCATACTGGAAGCGCGCTGGATTCTTGTCGTAATAGGCTTTGAGCTCAGCGGCTGTAACCACGGACTTGCTGTCCACCTCTGCCTTGAGAAGCCGCTCGATCAGCAGTGAGCGCTTGATCCGGTCGCGCAGCAGCGCCTCGTTGCCCTGAAACTCGGCAGTTAGAAACTGCTGGTATTCACTCGGGCTGTCGAACTGCTTTCGGAAATCCGCCTGCGCCCGGCGCAGGACGTCCGGTGCCACCGTCAGCCTTCGCTTTTGCGCTTCCTGGTACACCAGCTCCTCGAAGATGATCATCTGGAGTGCGCCGCTACGGATGCCGGGTTCCATCTCCCGGGGGACGTTCCCGTTGTGCTGTCTCGCGTATGGGAAGATGACATATTCCTCGCGCAACAGGTCTCGGTCGGTCAGCACCACACCGTTGACCCGGGCCACCGGCCTGCCGGACACCATCGGGCCTGAGGGCGCTGGTACCTGGTTGACGATCGCTGTGGGGGCATGGGATGCGACCTGGGCAGTGGCCGGGAGGACGATGACCAGGAGCAGTGCCGAGATTGGAAACTTGTAACTCATGGCTGCTTCCTCAAACCTCTAAGAGCAGGGGAGAGGGTTACCCCTCCCCTGGCTAAGCAATAGACTAGAAGACGGTAGGAATACTGCCGCCGTTCATCTCGTTCGCCTCACCACCGTGGCATCCACGGCAGAACTGTGCGGTCTGGTTCGACCCCGCAGTCCCGGAAGCCGGGTTGTAGGGGCCACGTACGAAGAACATCGTGGCGTAGTTGCCCGGCGTCTGACCTGAATTGCTACTGCTTACCTTAACCACGTTCATCAGGTGCTGGTTGTGGCAGCTGGTGCACTGAACCGTCGGCTGCGCGTTGTAAGCGTACGTTTTGAAGAAGATGCCATAGTCCGTTTTGTACTGTGTCATATTCGGGCCGGGCACGATGTTGCCGTTGGAGTCAATCGTGCAATCCCAGTTATACTGTCCGCCGCAACCCACGATGGCGTTCAGTCCTACCGGGTGGTCGTTGAGGTAGTCGGCTCCAGTGTTTCCATCTCTGCCGAGCAGGGTGGGAATGTTGTTGCTTTGATACGTGCCGGGCACCGTCTCATAGACCGTGTTCTTCATCATGGCGCCGGTGGCGTAGTTGCCGTCATGGCAACTGAGGCAGGTGAGGGTGTTGGCCGTTACCGGGTTGTTTTTATCCCAGGTCGAGGGCAGTTGCAGGGTGTAGCTGCCGTGCTCGCTCTGGCCGGTGATGTAGGACTTGCCAAACAGAGGAGCTACATCCTGGCCCCACAGCGCGATGTCGCCCGTGGCAGTGTCGGCGGTCGAGATGCCGTTGCCTCGCGCGCCGCTGTGCGGGGCGTGACAGGCCGCGCAACCGCGGCCATAGTTGAGGTGTGCGCCCAATACGTCGGACGTCGGATTCTGGATCTGCGCCATCGCGAAGACCGCGAAAGCCAGAACCATCAGAGTGACTAGCAGGTGCTTTTTCATTAGAGAAAAACCTCCTATGATGTGTGTTGCAACACTTCGCTTCAGTTCACTTCTACTGCGGTACCACGACTGCCAGAGACGGGTGAAGCCGGCTTCATGTCCCTGGCCGTTTCTTGGCTGCGCGAAAGCAGCCAGAACTTGATCATTGCGGCTTGACATCGCTTTTCTCCACTTTTGCCTGAGCTGCGAGCGGTGTAGCCGGCGTCGTGGCCGGCTGTTCCGTGGCCGCCCTTCCACTGGATCTCTGCGCTTCCTTCTCCTTCTTCAGTTGTTCCGCTTCGGCGTCGGTGACATAACGGAATGCCTGCACGCGTCCGGGATACTGCTCAGAGGTAAAGACACGGTTAGACTTCCGGTCGAAGGTGACGCCCACTAAAGAGGAAAACTGCCCGAGTAGTTCTCCGTGCCCGCCGATGAAAGCCAGCAACCGGCCTTCGCGATCGAAGATCTGGAGGATGTCGAGCATCGGATCGGCAACCCAGATGTGCCCGTCGCCATCGACCGCGATGCCTTTGGGGTGTGCGAAACATCCCGGGCCATCGCAGTGCCGACCGAACTGGCTAAGGAAGTTGCCGTCGGCGTCGAAGATCTCTACCCGGAAGTTAAGCGTGTCGGTCACATAGACGTTGTTGTCTTTATCGAGTGCAACCCCGGTGGGCGCGGCGAAATCACCGGGCGTGGTCATCTCATGCTTCTTCCCAACATTACCGATCCGGCGCAGGGGCTTCAGATTGTCGGCGTCGTACGCGAACACCTGGTCCTGCTGCGTGTCCACGACATAGAGGATGCGGTTCTCCGTATCAATCGCGATCCCCACCGGATCAATCAGACCTTCTTTGATCTGGTCTACGACCTCACGCTTTTTGTTCAGGATCAGCACACGGTGCAACTTCCCATCGGTTATGAACATCCGGTCGTCATCGTCAATAGCCACCCCATTGATCAGCCCGAAGGTAGCTTCGAAGCCGTTGCGGATAAGACTCGCTTCCTTGGTCTCGGTGTTGAAGACGAAAACCGCGCCCACCTTTTGGTCGGCAACGAAGAGATCGCCTGTCGAGTTCACCGCCATGCCGGACGGTCCGAGCAACTGAAAGGGCATCTGTTTCAGCTTGCCGGTGGGAGAAGGCTGACTCCCCGCCAGGCGATCCATCCAAGACTGCTTCGGTTTCTTTTGCTCAGAGGCGGGAGTGAGATCGAGCTTCTGCCCGGCAAAGTAGGCGAGAAACTTGACCCGCCCGATGTTCGGCGGCGCCGGCCAGATCAGTTGGGAAGTGTCCTGCTTGGGCGCTTCTGTCGTGACGGCGGCTACCTCCTTCTTTTTCTTCTTGTCTTTCGCGAACATGGGTGCCTGAAAGCCGAGCGCCAGCAGCAGAACAAGCGCGACCAGCGCTGTGCTCGTTCGAATCGAATTAGAGCGAGACTTGGTCATTGTTGTTTCCGTTCCGGCAATGGTTTCTTCGGTCGAGCTGTTTCCTCGAAGGCCATTCGGTTCTTGTGGCAGTTGTCGCAGAAGGCCATGTTGTCGGCCTGGTCCTTGACGAGCAGTCCCTGTTCTGCCGAAGCGTGCGGCTGATGGCACGTCAGGCAGGTGATCGGAGTTTTGACCTTTGAGCTGTCGGTTGGGTCCAAGACGTCCTGCACCGGATGATTGGCCACCGGGTGACCCAGCCCGTATTTCAGAGGAAGAACCACAACCCTGTTATTCTGGTAGTAGTCCGCGGGCAACTTGACCTGTCCGTTGAAGATGGTCAGTAGGCTTTCTGCCTCCAGCTTGGTAGGCTTGGAGTCCGGGCCATGGCACTCCAGGCAGAGAGCATTTCCCCTTGCCCGGAGTAGGTGATCTTTGTCGCCACCGTGCGGTTCATGGCAGGTAGCACATCCCTGCCCGAAAGCCGGCTGGTGATGTACAGGTTTCTTGGCGAGATCGGCAATGTCGCTATGGCAACCCAGGCAGATGGCGACGGAGGTCGTCTTCGGCAGCGCCGGCTGCCGGCTCGCGTGGGGACTGTGGCAGTCGGTGCAATCACCCGCAGCGCCCGAATGTTGGACCTTGGCCTTCTCGATCTGCTCGGCCTTATCGGAGTGGCAGGTGACACACAGTGACTTAGCGTCGGCCTGAGTTAATACTACCTTGCCATCCTTCACCGGTGCGTGGCAGATCTCGCAATTCTTGTCGGCGAAGGGCGGGTGGAGGAACTTGGCCATCAACTTAGGTGCCGCCGACTGATGCGGATCATGGCACTGCAGACAGTCGGCAGTAGCGAAGGGCTGGTTCTGATGGGCCTTCTGTAGATCCGCACTTGCGGCGTCATGGCAGTCGAGGCAAAGGGCCGGAGTCGCTTTCGCCAAGTGGGAATCAAACTCGACCTTTCCTATCTCCCCCGTCTTATGGGTTACGTGACACGTGTCGCACCCCATGTCGAGGGCAGCGTGCCGGCTGCCCTTTTCAGGTACATCCACACCGATCTTGTGGCAGCTCAGGCAGAGGTTCTCTTTCTCCCCTCCGGATACCGGCTTCAGCAGCTGGTTCTTGTTGTCCGAGGTATGCGGGTCGTGGCACTTGGTGCAATCCCGAACCGCTGGACTGTGCACCTTGCCCTTCAGGTCGGAGGCTTTCTTGTCCGCGTGACAGGAGATGCAGAGTCCGTAAGTCGTGGTGGCCGTCAACTTGACCCGGGTGACGTCCTTGTTGACCCGAATCTCATGACAGCTCGTGCAGCCCATCGCGATGGCAGAATGAACTGCTTTGCCCTTCGACTTATCCTCGTGGCAGGAAACGCAGGTGGCGGAGTCAGCCTTCGGGTCAAGGGGCACCGGATGCTTGGCGGCGGAAGCCGCCCCGGACAGCATGACCACGGCCGCAAAGAAGGCCAAGGTCCGTGGTCCCCGGAGCCCTTGGCGATTCGATTTTGATCTTATTAATGCCACCCTTGCCCAATGCCTCGACATACCCATTTGCACGAATCTGGCCTTCGCTGCCAAACTGGCGATTCTTTGCACAACGTCCGTAAGTCATTCTTTTTGCTTAGCTTCCACGAGGCTCGCTGGATCTTGGCTAGCCCTGACTGCGGAGATTCTTTCCAATCTGGGGCTTCTCCCACAGCGGCATTGGTGAAATAACTCAAGTAACCGACGTTTCACTGTTGTGTTTTTTAGCAGTGTGGAAACAGGGTTTGAACCCACAAAAGTCTCCTTCCGGTATGTCACGCCACGGTAACTGCCTCGCTCCATGACTCCCCTCACGGGTTGTGGTGATTTTAATCACAGAGAGATTGTCGGGAGACACGCCGCAGAAGTGCGCGCAAACACCGCCAGACCCGCGGAAAATGGCCCTTGGCAGCGCGCTGACTAGCCCGAGGGCTGCGCCAAATCGCCGCCAGCGCGTAGGTAGCCTGTGTGATATGGCCCAAGCCGCACCCTCGGAGCCATTAGGTCCTTGCATCCATCTCTATGAATTTCAATGACCTAT
>Ga0335084_10004474_pt1 | contig 13764 bp, 14 predicted proteins | sample Lox_Sample_44_FD_206721 | JGI IMG/M metagenome (GOLD analysis project Ga0335084, IMG submission 206721) | Soil microbial communities from Loxahatchee National Wildlife Refuge, Florida, United States - Lox_Sample_4.4 | ecosystem: Environmental > Terrestrial > Soil > Wetlands | place: USA... | reverse complement strand
ACATCCTCAAGCAGTTCCTAGTCGAGGCGGTGACGCTGTCGATGATCGGCGGCGCCCTCGGCATCGCCTTCGGCGTGGTCGCCTCGTTCGCGGTCGGCGAGCTGGCCAACTGGCGCACCGACATCACGCCGCAGGCGATCGCGCTGGCGGTCGGCTTTTCGGCTGCAGTAGGGGTTTTTTTCGGCTTCTATCCGGCCCGCAAGGCATCGCGCCTGCTGCCGATCCAGGCGCTGCGCTACGAATAGCGGGCGCACGCGGGGCCTTATCGGCGGGCTGAGGAAGACCGGCTGCGGCAGCATCTCCGTAGCCGAACATCTTCCCGGCCTGCGCATGTCACGCCATCCAACCGTCATCCGCCTCGCGCCTGTTGCCCTGCTGCTGCCCGCATTCGTCGCGATGCTGCTCGGCTGGCCCTCCGAAGCCGCGGCGGTGATGCGTGGGCTCGGGTTTGCGCCCGATTCGCGCGAGCGCCTGCTGCTGTCCGCCTTCAGCGGGTTCACGCTCGGCATGGCGCTCGGCCTGCTGATCTACGAACTGCGCGCGCGGGGAATCGCGATCGCGCTGCGGCGTCTGACGGATCTCGCCGCGAGCATGGATGGGCGGTTCCCGGAGGAGTCGAAGCGCGGCCGGATCAACGAGGAACTCGAACGCCTGTCGAGCGAAGTGCTGTTCACCGTCAAGCGCATGAGCAAGGAGCGGCGCGAGTTCGACCAGCAGGCGACGGCGTGGCAGGCGATGTTCGCCGCAACGCTCGATCCGATCTTCGTACTCGATGGCAAGGGCACGCTGAAGGAACTCAATCCGGCGGCCGAGCGTCAGTTCAGGATCACGGCGGTGGAGGCCGTCGGCAGGCACCTGGCCGACCTGCTGTTTCCGCTGCCGCAGCGGGCGCTCGATCATGCCGCATTCATGCAGGACATCGCCGCCGGCAAGACCGTCGGCCGTCGCCAGGAACTCGTCGTTCACTGCGGGCAGCGCCAGTTCCCGGTCGAGATCGGAATGGCGGAGTTCCGCGTCGGCGATCAGCCGGGGCTGATCGTCACCGCCCGCGACATTTCGGCTCACCGGCAGACGCGCTCCGACCTGAAGCGCGTGCGCGAGCAGGCCGACCGGCTGCAGGCGCGGCTGCGCAACGAGCTTGCGAGCCGGCGTCCCGGTCGCCCGTCGGAGGCCATGACGCTGCCCGAGGCGCAGACTGCGCACCCGGCGGGGGGGACGCCCTTCACGCTCGAGGAAGCGTGCGGCGACCTGATCCGGCGCCTGGTCGTCAAGGCCGAGCGCAAGGGTCTTGGCTTTCGCTACGAGGACACCGAAGTGCAGGGCATGGGCCTGATCGGCGACGCTTCAAGGCTGCGCGCCGTCGCGTCCGAACTCATCGAGGGGGTGATCCGCAACACGACCCGGGGCGAGATCATCGTGCACTTTTCGGCACTGTCCAAGGATGAGCGCAGCATCGAACTCGCGGTGAGCGTTACCGCGACCGGCATGACGGCGGAGGAAAGCGCGCACGTTGGCAGGCCGGTGGTCGTCCTGCCGAAGCTCAACGGACGCTCGAAGCCCAAGGCGGTGACTGACCCGCGCCAGCGTGCCGTGGACGTCGCCGGGGTGGAGACCCAGGTGCTGGCCACGGCGGACCGCGGTGCGGTGTTCAAGGCGCGCATGCATTACGCGGTCGACCTGTCGCGCGTCGCGATCGACCTGGGCACGCTGGGCGGCGTCAGTGCGCCGACGCCTGACGACACGGACGCCGATCCGCGACTGCTCGCTGAATTTGCGCGGGCCGCCGCCCGGCTGCGCCACAACGCAGAGAAGGGCAACCTCGGCGCACTGTGGGCCCAGGCGCACCGCCTCAAGGAGATCTGGCTGCCGCGCGCGCCGCTGTCGGAGGCGGGACTGGTCAGCGCGCTCGCGCACACGTCGCGCGGCGGTGACTCGGCCAACGCCTGCATGCTGGCGCGGCGCCTCGCCGATGCGCTCGACGTGACGGTGCGCCAGCACATGAGCGCGACCGACATCGAACTCGAGGAACCGGTCGCCTGAGCACGACGACGCTGGTCGGGCGACGCACGCTAACATTGCGCGCCGCGCAGATCCGCGGCGCATGAGCGCAGAAGGCGCTCGGAGATTCCTTGGTACGCATGCAATTCCCGCCGCCGCGCTGCTTCTGGCCGCATGCGCGGCCTTCGGGCTGCCGTCCATCGAGACCTTCGGCATGCGCGTCGCGCTGATTCCCCGATAACCTGGCTTCCGGAGTTCGCATTTGGACCTGATCCTGCTGGCCAAGGCGGCCATTCTCGGCATCGTCGAGGGACTCACCGAGTTCCTGCCGATCTCTTCCACCGGCCACCTGATCGTCGCGAGCTCGCTGATCGGCTTCCGGGGCGAGCAGGTGGAGACGTTCGAGATCGCGATCCAGACCGGGGCGATGTTCGCCGTCATCTGGGAATACCGTCAGCGACTGTTCGGTGCCGTCGCCGGCATGACGCATGACGCGGCGGCGCGCCGATTCGTTCTCAATGTCGCGGTCGCATTTGCGCCCGCGGTCGTGTTCGGACTGCTGCTCGGCAAGGCGATCAAGGAGCGGCTGTTTCACCCGGTACCGGTCGCGACCGCATTCGTGATCGGCGGCCTGATCATCCTGTGGGCGGAACGGCGCCATCACCGCCTCTACGGGCAGCGCGACCTGCAGGGGCGGCGCCATGCGCGAGTCGAGACGGTCGACGACATGACGCCGCTCGACGCCCTCAAGGTCGGGCTGATGCAGTGCCTCGCGTTGATTCCCGGCACGAGCCGGTCCGGCGCGACCATCATCGGCGGCATGATCCTCGGCCTGTCGCGCCGGGCGGCCACCGAGTTCAGTTTCTACCTTGCAGTTCCGACATTGATCGGCGCTGGCGTGTATTCGGTGTGGAAGCAGCGCGATGCGTTCGTCGTGGCGGATTTTCCGGTATTCGGAATCGGACTGCTGTTCGCGTTTGTCTCGGCCTGGCTCTGCATTCGCTGGCTGATTCGCTACATCTCGACGCACGACTTCAGCGCCTTCGGCTGGTACCGCATCGCCTTCGGGGCCGTGATTCTTGGAACCGCGGCGCTGGGCTGGGTCGACTGGTCGCACTGATGCTCACTGACCCGTCGCTGCCCGCGGCCGCGGCCGAGCCGCAGCGGCAGCGACGCCTCGATGCAGCGCTGGCCATCCTCAGTGCTGCGATCATCGCCTACGGTGTGCTCGCGCTCGGCTGGCCGGTTTTCGTCGTGATGGCGCTGTTCTGGTTCGAGAACGTCGCGATCGGCGGCTTCAACGTGCTGCGCATGCTGGTGAGCGGCGCACGGCTGGGAGGCACCGGCCTGCTCGGCGCGCTGTTCATGGCCGCCTTCTTCACGGTGCACTATGGACTCTTCACCGCGGTGCACGGCGTCTTCGTGGTCATGTTTTTCGGCGGCGCCGAGATGCGCGACGCGATGCAGGGCGGATTGACAGGTCCGCTGCTGCAAATGGGCGAACGTCTGCTCACCGATCGGCAGAACTGGATTGCACTGCTCGCGATCGTGGCGGTCCATGCCGTGGCGTTCCTCCAGTGGTTGGCTGCAACTCGCGACCGGCCGCCATCGCCGCGCGAACTGATGGGCGCGCCCTATGGGCGCATCGTCGTGCTGCACCTGACGCTGATCGCGTTCGGGTTCCTCGTCATGGTGCTGAAGACGCCGGTGCTCGGGGCACTGCTGTTGATTGCGCTGAAGCTGGCGTACGACCTGCTGGCGTTGCCACGCGCGCCAGCCCCGTCCACCGAACAGCCCGGGCCGGTCGCGGGCGGGGGTACCGCGCCGTGAGCCACAGCGAGGAATGCCAGGAACTGTGTGCGCTGCTGCGCGCCCGTTTCCCGGTCATCCTGATCGAGTCGTACGAGGAACCGCGCATGCTCCAGCTGCTGCAGCAGGCGGCCAACCTCGAGAACCAGGTGCTGATGACCTGGAGCATCACGAACGGCATCCACCGCTACGGTCGGGAGGAATCGGTCTACCAGACCAATGAACTGCTGGATGCACTGAAGCACATCGACAAGACGCAGCAGAATGGCGTTTACGTGCTGTGCGACGCGCACCCGGGTTTCAAGGATCCCGTGGTGGTGCGGCTGCTGCGCGAGATCGCGCTGTCACACTACCGCTGCGCGCGCACGCTGGTACTGCTGAGTCCCCGCCTGGACGAGCTGCCGTCCGAAGTCCTGCGCCAGTCGGCGCACTTCCGACCGCGTTTGCCGAACCGCGAGGACATCCGCGCGATCATCGCCGAAGAAGCGCGGCGCTATGAATCGCAGTCGGGCGAGAAGCCGCGCAGCGACCGCCACGCGCTGCAGATGCTGATCATGCATCTGTCGGGCATGGATGAAGACGACGTGCGGCGGCATGTGCGACAGGCCCTGCGCGCCAATGGCTGCATCGACGGGGACGACCTGCGGCGCGTGCTGGCGACCAAGCACGAGGCGCTCGGCGGTGCGGCCACGCTGGCCTACGAGGAGAGCGGGGTTCGTTTCGACCAGGTTGGCGGCCTCGCCGAGCTCAAGCACTGGATTGAGCTCCGCCGCCGGCCGTTCCTCGACGGCGCGAGCGAAGTCGACCGGCCCAAGGGCATCGTGCTGCTCGGCGTGCAGGGCGGCGGCAAGAGCCTCGCGGCGCGCGCCATCGCCGGCGAGTGGGGCGTGCCGCTGATGCGCATGGACTTCGGTGCGCTGTACAACAAGTACTACGGCGAAACCGAGCGCAACCTGCGCAATGCCTTTGCGGCAGCCGAGAGCATGTCGCCGTGCGTGCTGTGGATCGACGAGATCGAGAAAGGTGTTGCGACCGACAGCGGCGACGGCGATGGCGCTGTTTCGCGCCGGGTGCTCGGGACGCTGCTCACCTGGATGGCCGAGCGCAAGGAGCCGGTGTTCATTGTGGCGACTTCGAACGATATCTCGCAACTGCCGCCGGAGCTGGTGCGCAAGGGCCGTTTCGACGAGATCTTTTTCGTTGACTTTCCGTCGGCCGCGGCACGCGAGCAGATCGCGCGCATCCACCTGGGCAAGCGCGGCCATGATCCGGCCGCGTTCGATGTCGCTGGGCTTGCGCGCCTTTCGGAGGGCTTTTCCGGCGCGGAGATCGAGCAGGCGATCGTTTCTGCGTCGTTCGAGGCGGTGGCGCGCGGTGCCGCGCTGGCCTCGGCGGACATCGTTGCCGAGATCGGGCGCACGCGGCCGTTGAGCGTCGTGATGGCCGAGAAGATCGACGCGCTGCGCGACTGGGCCGCCCGGCGAGCGGTCTACGCCGACACGCCCGCCTGAATCGCCACGCCGGCGTCCTGAGCGCGCCAAGCGCGGCAGAGTTTCGGCCGCCTTGACGTGCCCTCCGATTCCCGGCGTCCTGTTCCAGCATCAGCGGTCGCGCACGTAGAATCCGGGCGATGAAGAGTGCACCACTCCGCGTCACCTATAGGCTGCGTGCCGGCGGTGACATACAGAAGCGCGCGCGCGCGCTGGCGCTTGAGCAGAGTATCGAGACGCCGCTCGCCGCCGTCACCGATCCGCGCGTTCTCGACGAAGTGGTCGCGCAGGTCGAACGAATCGAGGTTCTGCCGGACGGCAGCGCGCTGGCGCACCTCGCGCTGAGCGCGGAGACCATTGCGGGTGACGCCGGCCAGTTGATGAACATGCTGTTCGGCAACAGCTCGCTGCTGGACGACGTGCAGATCGAGGACATTGCGGTTCCCTCCGACATGGCCCAGACGTTCGAGGGACCGGCGCTCGGCATCGAGGGCCTGCGGCGCCTGGTGGGTGCCGGCACGCGCGCACTGACCTGCACCGCGCTGAAGCCGATCGGATCGAGCGTGGGCGACCTCGCGCAGATGGCAGCGACTTTTGCTGCAGCAGGCATCGACATCATCAAGGACGATCACGGCTGGGCACCGCGCGCCCGCGCCACGTTCGAGCAGCGGGTCGTCGCGTGCCAGCGCGAGGTCGAACGGATCAACCGCGGCCGGGCTTCCAGAAGCGCGTACGCGCCGGCGCTGGCGGGCGATGCCGAGGCGATGCGTGAACAGCTGCACTTCGCGCAGTCGCATGGCGTCGGCGCGGTGCTGGTCACGCCGATGATCGCGGGCGCATCGAACTTCAACGCGCTGCGACGCGAGTTCCCGGCGATGGCGTTCATTGCGCATCCCGCGCTCGCCGGCAACCAGATCGCCCCGGCGGCGCTGCTCGGCGTGCTGTTTCGCGTGTTCGGCGCCGATGCGGTCATCTTTCCGAACCACGGTGGGCGCTTCAGCTATACACGCGCCACCTGTCTCTCGATCGCGGCGCGCCTGCGCGAGCCGCTCGCGGGCCTGCGCTCGGCGCTGCCGGTGCCGGCAGGCGGCATGTCGGTCGAACGTGTTCCCGAGATCGTTGCCGACTACGGCAGGGATTCGATGCTTCTGATCGGCGGCAATCTGCTGATGGCGCGCGAACAACTCGCCGAGCGCAGCAGGGAGTTCGTGCAGGCGGTAGCAGCCGCGACCAGCACGGTGGCGACGTGAGCGGTGTGCGGCGCTTCATGCCGGATGCCTCCGGGGATTTTCGCTGGGACGCCGTCGAAGTACTGCGCTACAAGGCCGAGGGTAGCGCGCCGTTCAAGGGCGTGACGCGCCAGGTGCTGTTCTCGCAAGCGGACCAGGCCGCGGAACTGCGCTACTTCGAAGTGGCGCCTGGCGGCTACTCGACGCTCGAACGCCACCAGCACACGCACGCGGTTCTGATCCTGCGTGGCCGCGGCACGGTGCGCATCGGTGACCAGGTGCAGCCGGTGGTCGAGCGCGATCTGGTGACGGTGGATCCGCTGGTGTGGCACCAGTTTCACGCCGCGCCCGACAGCGCGTTGGGCTTTCTCTGCCTCGTGGCCAAGGAGCGCGACCGGCCGCAATTGCCGACCGCCGCCGAACCCGCAGGTCCGCCGCGCGGCTAGCTGCGTTCAGCGCCGCGCAAAGACCAGATCCCAGACGCCGTGGCCAAGCCGAGTGCCGCGCGCGTGGAACTTGGTCGCCGGCCGCTCGACGATCGGATTGCGGCTGTCCGGCGCATAACCTTCGTGCACGTTCGCCAGCAAGGGTTCGGCCGACAGCGCGCCCAGCATCTGCGCCGCGTAGTCCTCCCAGTCGGTGGCGCAGTGCAGATAGCCTCCCGCTCCGATCCGGCGTGCCAGGCGACCCAGGAAGGGCTGCACGAGCAACCGGCGCTTGTGGTGCCGCTTCTTCGGCCACGGATCGGGAAAGAAGACGTGCACGCCGGCCAGCGAATCGGGCGGAATCATCTGCTGCACTACTTCGACGGCGTCGTGATGGATGATGCGCACGTTGGCGAGCTGCTGCGCGTCGATCCGCGTCAGCAGAGCGCCGATGCCTGCCGTGAAGACTTCGATGCAAAGGAAATCGACCTCGGGCCGGCTTGCCGCGATGGCCGCGGTCGTCTCGCCCATGCCGAAGCCGATCTCGAGCACCACCGGTGCCTGCCGACCGAAAAGCCGGGCGAAGTCGAGCGGTTGCGTGCCGTAGGGGATGCCGTAGCGCGGCAGGAGCTCTTCGAAGGCGCGCCGCTGCGCCTGCGTTACATGACCGCGGCGCAACGCAAAGCTGCGGATGTGGCGATGGGGCGGCCCGGCGGGCTCTGCACCGGGCGTGTCGGCGGCCGGCGCCGGCGACGGCGGCGCCCCGCTCACGCGCCTGGCTTGGCCGGCGCAATCACGCCAGCAGTGGGCGACGAGGGCGTGCCGCTGTAGAGGCGCTTCGGCATTCTGCCGGCGCGATACGCCTCACGGCCGGCCTCGACCGCCTTGCGCATCGCGCTGGCCATCAGCACCGGATCCTGAGCCTGTGCGACGGCCGTGTTCATCAGCACGCCGGCGCAACCGAGTTCCATCGCAATCGCTGCGTCGCTGGCCGTGCCTACGCCGGCGTCGACGATCACCGGCACTTGCGCGCGCTCGAGGATCAACTGGATGTTCCATGGATTGAGGATGCCCATGCCGGACCCGATCAACGATGCCAGCGGCATGACCGCGACGCAGCCGATCGATTCCAGCACCCGTGCCTGGATCGGGTCGTCGCTGCAGTAGACCATCACCTCGAAGCCTTCGCGGACCAGAGTCTCCGCCGCCTTGATCGTCTCCGGCATGTTCGGATAGAGCGACTGCGGATCGCCGAGTACTTCCAGCTTGGTCAGCGCGTGGCCGTCGAGCAGCTCGCGTCCGAGTCGCAGCGTCCGCACTGCGTCCTCGGCGTTGTAGCAGCCGGCGCTGTTGGGCAGCAGGGTGTAGCGCGAAGGCGAGATGACGTCGAGCAGGCTGGGCTCGCCCTTGTTCTGCCCGATGTTGGTGCGGCGGATGGCGACCGTGATGATCTCGGCGCCGCTCGCTTCGACCGCCGCGGCGGTCTGGGCGAAGTCGCGGTACTTGCCGGTTCCGAGAAGCAGGCGCGAACGGAACTCGCGCTTGCCGACGCGCAGGACGTCGCTCATTCTGGGTTCTCCGCGCGGCGCGCCATGACGCGAGCCTGCCACAGGCAATCCGCCGCTGCCCTCATGCGGTCACCGTCGGTTGCACCTTGATCTCGAAATTGACCGAGTTCGACATGAAGCAGTTCGTATGCGCCTTGGCGTGCAGTTCGCGCGCCTGCTCCAACTGCGCCGAGTCGCTGATGCGCACCTGCGGCCAGAGGACGACCTCGACCATGCGCATCTTGCCGTCCCGCAGCGCGAGCGTGCCGGTGGCGCTATCGGTGTACTCGAGGACGCGGATGTTCGCGCGCTCGCACACGGCAAGGTACGTGAGGTGATGGCAGGCCATCAGCGAGGCCACCATCAGTGTCTCCGGGTTGTGGCGGCTGTCGTCGCCGCGGTACACCGCGGGAGACGAGCCATCGATCGGCGTCTTGTCCTTGAAGCGGAGGACGAAGTCGCGCGCCAGTCTGAGCCGACCGCGCTCGTCCGTGCCGCTGCCCCCGCTCCAGTGCAGCGCGCCTTCGAAAACATGTTGCGTGCTCATGGATCTGCCTGTCCTAGCCGCCGCCTACCGCGGCGACGATCTCCAGCTGGTCGCCGCGCGCCAGCCGTATCTCGTGATGCCGGCTGCGCGGAACGATCTCGCCATTGCGCTCGACCGCGACACGCCGGCCGGCGTGCCCCAGACTCGCCAGCAGATCGGCCACGGTCGTGGCTTCCTGCACGAGTCGCAGTTCGCCGTTGACGCGGATTTCCACCGAGGTCGTCGCTTCCATCAGGATAGAATTCTACGCACTGCGGGTGTAGTTCAATGGCAGAACGGCAGCTTCCCAAGCTGCATACGAGGGTTCGATTCCCTTCACCCGCTCCATCCTGCCTGCGCGGTGATCGTGGCCATCCAGTGGAATGCCGAATGATGGATCGTGCGGAGCCGGGGAGGGCTTGATGGCCGACAACCGCAAGGCGCTCAAGCGCTTCTCTGAACTCGTCGCGCCGTTCCGCGTGACCTCAAAGCGCTTCCGGCTGAAGCAGATCGACCCGGCCGACACGCTCGGACTCAAGAGCGAGAGCAAGCCCGAGGCGCAGGAGCGCCTGGCCGAGGGAGTGCGCTGGCTCGCCGAGGAGCAGGACAAGCTCTACGCGCAGGACCGCCGCTCGTTGCTGCTCGTATTTCAGGCCATGGACGCCGCCGGCAAGGACAGCACCATCAAGCACGTCATGAGCGGCATCAATCCGCAGGGCTGTCAGGTCGTCTCCTTCAAGCAGCCGTCGGACGAGGAGATGGATCACGACTGGATGTGGCGGCACTGGCGCGCACTCCCGGAACGCGGCCGCATCGGCATCTTCAACCGCTCCTATTACGAGGAGGTGCTGGCCGTCAGGGTGCACGAATCGATTCTCGCGGCGCAGAAGCTGCCGAAGTCGCTGGTGACCCGACGCATCTTCGAACAGCGGCTGCGCGACATCGTCAACTTCGAGGACTTCCTGACTCGCAACGGCACGACGGTGCTGAAGTTCTACCTGCACGTGTCGCGCAAGGAGCAGAAGAAGCGGTTCATCGAGCGGCTCGACGAGCCCGAGAAGAACTGGAAGTTCAGCCTCGGCGACGTCAAGGAGCGTGGCTACTGGAACGACTACATGGAGGCCTACGAAGGCGCGATCCGGGCGACCGCGACGCCTGCGGCTCCGTGGTACGTCGTACCTGCAGACAACAAGTGGTTCACCCGCCTCGTCGTGGCTGCAGCAATCGTCGAGGCGATGGAGGCGATGAAACTCGCCTACCCGAAGGTGACAGAGGCGCAACGCACCGACCTCGCGCGCGCGCGAGAACTGCTGCTGACCGAGAGGGCGTAGTTGCTAGCGGGCTGTCGGCCAGAACTCCCGCTGGCACGCGGCGCCGTCTCGAATCCAGCGCTGAAGCTCGCGGGCAAGGTGGAGCGCTGCACCCTGCACGGCGACGCTCATGTCCGTGCGGCGCGGGTCTCCATCGGTTGCGATCCCCAGCACGGTGAACTCGGGCGGCAGGGCCTGCAAGGCGGCACCGAGCGCAAGCGCTTCAGCCACGCCGAGTCCGTGCGACGACACGTGAACGGTTGCCTCCAACTGGGCCGGGTCGAGTCGCACTACGGCTCCGGGCGCGCCGGCGTCGCGCACTGCATCGATCAGCACCGCGCGGTCCGCGCCGCGCAGGTGTTCCAGCAATTCCGCGCCCGGCCGGTCGAGCGCCGCGAGGGTGAGGCCGGCGGATGCGCGCTCGTGCTCGTCGAGACTCGCCTGCAGCGTGTCGATCACGAGCCAGCCGGCGCGATCATCGCCGAAGGGAGAACCGATGCCGAGGATCGCCGTGCGCTTCATGCGCGCGCCACCTTCAAAGTGAGGAAGTGCGTCGCGCACGAGATGCACGGGTCGTAGTTGCGGATCACGGTCTCGGCGCGCTGGCGCAGCGTGTCGTCGTCGCGATCCAGGCCCAGTGAGGTCAGCGAAGCGGCGAGATCCGCTTCGATGCGCGCCTGGTTCTGGCTGGTGGGCGGCACGATGCGTGCCGACGTGATCGTGCCGGTGGCATCGGTTGCATAGCGATGCCAAAGCAGACCGCGCGGCGCTTCGGTCGCCCATGCGCCCGATCCGGCGCGCGGAGTGACTGGCCCCGCGGGATCGGGCGCCATGTAGTCCGCAAGCAGCCGGCGCGCCTCATGCAGCGCGAGCAGGATCTCGGCGGCGCGCGCGACGATCGAGTGGAACATATTGCGGCTCGGCAACCGCAGGCCGACGCGGTCGATTGCGGCGGCAACGGGCGGCGGCAGCCGGTCGGCGTTCAGATTTAGGCGCGCGAGCGGGCCGACGAGATACGGCGCGCCGTCGAGCGCGGCGTGCAGCGCCGTCGAATGCGACACCTGCCTTTCCGCAAAGCGGGTTTCGAACGACTCCGGGTCGAGATCGAGGTCGAGGTCGGAGGTGACGCGGCCTTCGTTCATCGGATATTCGTCGGGGTGGCGCAGGGCGACGCAGGTGAAATGCTGTTCGTCGTGCGGCAGCGGCAGGCGCGCGGTCCAGGCGAGCAGCGCCTCGGCCTCCGGCAACGCCGCCTCGACGCGCGCGTACAGCGCTTCGAGTGCCACCACATCGGGCGCCCGCGCGAAGCCGCCGACGCGCACGCTCACCGGGTGGACCGAGCGGCCGCCGAGCGTGCGCAGGATCTCGTTGCCGAGCGCCTGCAGCGCCAGCCCGCGCGCGACCACCTGCGGGTGCGCCTTGGCCACCGCGATCACATCGCGCAAGCCGAGGTAGTCGGGCGCGGCGAGCAGGTGGATGTGCAGCGCGTGGCTCTCGATCCACTCGCCGCAGTAGAGCAGGCGGCGCAGCGCGCGCGTCGCCGCATCGATCGGCGTGCCGAACAACCGCTCGAGCGCGTGCACTGCGCTCATCTGGTAGGCGACCGGGCAGATGCCGCAGATGCGCGCGACGATGTCGGGCACTTCATCGAACGAGCGCCCCTCAAGCAGTTTTTCGAACAGGCGCGGCGGCTCGAAGATCCGCAGCGCCAGGTTCGCGATGCGCCCGTCACGGACATCGAGTTCGAGCGCGCCTTCGCCTTCCACCCGCGCCAGTACCGGCACGCGCAGGCTCACCGAACGAGGCTCAGCCATGACCGTGCTCCTGCGCCGCGTCGCCCGCCGCCGCGAACACCGGTGCCGCGCCGTGGATGAAGTGGTAGCGGCGCGCGACAGCACGCGGCGGCAGCCCGAGCCCCATCAGCCGCCGACTCAGTGCATCGGTGTTGGCGGTTTCGGCGGGGCCGAAGCAGCCGTAGCAGTCGCGGCCGAAGCGCGGGCAGATCGCGCCGCAACCGGTGCGCGTGACCGGTCCCATGCACGCTATCTGCCGTGTGACCATCACGCAGACCGTCTGCATCCGCTTGCACTCGAGGCAGACCTTGTCGGCTTCATCGGCCGGGACGACGCCCGCTGCCAGCGCGCGCAGCGCGGCCAGCACCTGGGCGCTGGTGACAGGGCAGCCCCACAGCTCGAGATCCACCGTCACCACGTCGCCGATCGCGCGCACCATTTTCAGGGTTTCGATGTGCTGCGGCGATGCGTAGATCGCGCCGACCCAGTCGCCTTCGTGCCGCAGGTTGCGCAGCGCCTGGATGCCGCCGCTGTTCGCGCACGCGCCGATCGCGACGAGATGGCGCGCGCTGGTGCGGATCCGGCGGATGCGCTGCTCTTCGTCGGGCGTCGAGATCGATCCTTCGATCAGCGCGACGTCGACGTGCGCGTCGGGATCGACGGGGCCGGCTTCGGCGAAGTGCACGAGCTCGAACCGCTCGGCCACTGCGAGCAGCGTCGGGCCGAGGTTGAGCAGCGCGAGCTGGCAGCCGTCGCACGACGTGAACTTGTGGACGGCGACGCGCAGTTTTGTCATGGCGCGGCGCTCTCAGAATCCCTTGCGGCCGAGCCAGTCGGCAATCGCCGGATACCCGAACACCGGGCCGTCGCGGCAGGCGAAGTGCGGGCCGATCTGGCAGTGGCCGCAGACGCCGCGGCCGCATTGCATGTTGCGCTCCATCGACAGCGAGATCGCTTCGGGGGCCACGCCGCGCGCGAGCAGCTGGCGGATCGCGGTGATCATCATGATCTCGGGGCCGCAGAGCAGCGCGGCCATGTCTGGCGTGATGTCGATGCGGTCAAAGAGCTCGGTCACGCGGCCGACGTGGCCGGGCCAGAGCGGCGCACCGACGTCGGCCGCGAGCCAGACCTCGGTGCGCGGCAGCGTGCGCCAGTACGCATAGCGCTCGCGCCAGATCAGGTCCTGCGCGTGCTTGACGCCCTGAACGATCACCAGCCGTCCGAACTGCGCGCGGCGCATCAGGATGTAGTTGATCACGCTGACGACCGGCGTGCAGCCGAGGCCGCCGGTGACAACGAGCACGTTGCGGCCAACGATGCCCGCGAGCGGCCAGCCGCGCCCGAACGGGCCGCGCACTCCGATCGCGTCGCCGGGCTGCAGCTGCGCGAGGCCGTTCGTCACCCGCCCGAGCGCACGGATCGTGTGACCGATCAGCTCGGGCTCCTCGGGATCGGAGACGATCGAAATCGCCACCTCGCCGGCGCCGAACAGGCCGAGCATGTTGAACTGCCCCGATGCGAAGCGGTAGGCGTCGCGCTGCGCGGGGTCGTCGAGCTGCAGGCGCAGTGTGAAGATGCCCGGCGCTTCGTGGAGACGCTCGACGAGGGTTGCGGGCATCGGCAGCACGCGGCCGGAG
>Ga0335084_10004472_pt1 | contig 13766 bp, 10 predicted proteins | sample Lox_Sample_44_FD_206721 | JGI IMG/M metagenome (GOLD analysis project Ga0335084, IMG submission 206721) | Soil microbial communities from Loxahatchee National Wildlife Refuge, Florida, United States - Lox_Sample_4.4 | ecosystem: Environmental > Terrestrial > Soil > Wetlands | place: USA... | reverse complement strand
AACGCGCCGGTCCGACGTTCCTCCATCAGCGCGGCGATCCGTTCGTTGCGGCGGATCATCTCGCGGAACGCCGCGTCGCTGACGTCGAGCAGATCGATGATGGTGCCGACCTCGAGCCGCGGCGAGCGCAGCAGCAAGGCGATGGCTTCTTCTTCGAGCGTCATGGGCGTTTGGAGTGGGCCGGTCCCGCAATCGGTTCGGACGGCGATCTTACCGGAGGCACGGCGCGCCGGAGCGGAAGTGTGGCACGTTCCCACGCTCGATGGGCGCGCGAAGGGGCCGCTCGACGTGGGATGATCGCGACTCCGGCCGCAGCGGAGACGCTTGCATGAACGCCGACGACGACCTGAATCGGGACCTCAAGCGCGCGATCCGCCGCCACGGCGTGCCCGGCGCGGCCGTCGCGCTAGCGAGTGGCCGGCGCATCGTCGCGACCGCGGCCGCCGGCGTCACGAACCTCGACACGCGGGTTCCGGTGACCGTCGACGCGGTATTCCAGATCGGTTCGATCACGAAGGTGTTCACGACGACGCTGGTGATGCAACTCGTCGACGACGGGCTGTTGGCGCTCGACGAGCCGATCGCGCGCTATCTGCCGGAGTTCCGCATCGCCGACGCAAAGGCGCAACGCACGATCACGGCGCGGCACCTGCTGTCGCACACCTCCGGCATCGACGGCGACTTCTTCCCGGATTCCGGCCGCGGCGACGACGCGATCGAACGCTTCATGGACCAAATCACGATGGTGCCGAGCCTGTATCCGCCGGGCGAGCGGATGTCGTACTGCAACGTCGGTTTCGCGGTGCTCGGCCGGCTCGTCGAAGTGCTGCGTCGCGAGACGTGGGACCGCGCGATGCGCAAGCGGATCTTCGAGCCGCTCGGCATGGCGCACGCGATGACGTTGCCGGAAGACGCGCTGCGCCATCGCTGCACCGTTGGGCACGTGCCGAATCCGAAGAAACCCAAGGAACTCATCGTCGCGCCGCTCACGCATCTGTCGCACGGCCAGAAGGCGGCCGGCGCGACACCGGCAATGAGCGTCGAAGACCTGCTGAAATTCGCGTGGATGCACCTCGACCACGGCCGCGCCGGCAACCGTACGCGCGTGTTGTCGGCCGCGTCCGCGCGCGCGATGCAGCGCCGGCAGATCGGCTTGCCGCGACACATGCCGTTCGGGATCGACGCGTGGGGCCTCGGCTGGATCCTGTCCGATTGGAACGGCCACCGGGTGATCGGCCACGACGGCGGCACCATCGGCCAGTACTCGTTCCTGCGGATTTCGCCGACGCGCAGGATCGCGTTCGTGCTGCTGACCAACGGCGGCAACGCCATCGGCCTGTATCAGGAACTCGCCGACCGTCTGTTCGGCGCACGGATCGGTCGCCGCGAGCCCCCCATCGCGGAGCCGGACCCGTCGGTTCGGATCGATCCGGCGCGCTACGTGGGCCGCTACGAGAACATCGGGCAGATCTACACCGTCAAGGCGCAGAGCGGCAAGCGGGAGCGTCTGCACAGCGGGCTGACCGTCAGCGTCACGCCGAAGGTCGCAGCCTTCGGCGGCACGGTCGGCGACACCCCGCTCGCGTTCATCGACACCTCGGCCGCCGTGCCGCGCAGCGGCAACCCGATGTTCGACCGCACAGTCATGCAGTTTTCTGCGCCCGACGACGGCCGCTCGCGCTTCCTGCAGGTCGGCTTGCGCCAGCTCCGCCGCATCGACTGACGGCCGCCTACTCGACCGTCACGCTTTTCGCCAGATTGCGCGGCTGATCGACGTCGCAACCCCGTTCCAGCGCGATGTGATACGCAAACTGCTGCAACGGCACCAGCATCAATAGCGGGTCGAGCAGTTCGTGCAGGCGCGGCATCACGATCGCGTCGTCGACCGCGACCGCCAGCGATTCGTTGCACAGCGCCAGCACCGGGCCGCGGCGTGCGCGGATCTCTTCGATCGTGCCGATGTTTTTCTCCAACAGATCATCCGAGGGGACGATCGCCACCGTCAGCGTCTCCGGTGAAATCAGCGCGAGCGGCCCGTGCTTCAGTTCGGACGCCGGATACGCCTCGGCGTGCAGGTAGCTCACTTCTTTGAGCTTCAGCGCGCCCTCCATCGCGAGCGCGTAGCCCTCGTTGCGACCGACGAAATACGCATTCGCGAAACGCGCGTATTTCTTCGCGAGTGCGGCGATCTGCCCTTCGTTCGCGATCGCCGCGGCGAGTTGGTCCGGCAATCGTTCGAAAGCGTCGATCAGCCGCCGTCCCGCTGCCGCCGAGACGTCCTTCATGCGCCCGAGATGCAGGGCCAGCAGCACGAACGCGACCAGCGTCGACATGAACGTCTTCGTCGACACGACCGCGATCTCGGGTCCGGCGTGCAGATACACGCCGCGGCCGCATGCGCGCGCGATCGTGCTGCCGACCACGTTGATCACGCCGACCACGGCGCCGCCTTTGCGCTTGATCTCCTCGACGGCGGCGAGCGTGTCGAACGTTTCGCCCGACTGGCTGACGGCGACGTACAGCGTGTCGTCCTCGATCACCGGATTGCGGTAGCGAAACTCCGCCGCCGATTCCGCGTCGCACGGAATGCGGCTCAGCCGTTCGATCATCCGGGCGCCGAGCAAACCGGAGATGCACGCGGAACCGCAGCCGAGGATCTTGATGCGGCGAAAGCGCAACAGTTCTCGGGGCGTCAGGTTCAACCCGTCTAGACGCGCCGTCGCGAAGCGCCTATCGAGCCGACCGCGCAACGTGCCGCGCACCGCGTCGGGCTGTTCGTGGATCTCCTTCGTCGTGAAGTGGCTGAAATCGCCCTTCGACATCGCGTCGGCGACCGCATCGAGCACCGTCGGTTGCTTCGCGCTCGGCACCGCTTCGAGCGTCGTCACACGGTAACCGCGCGCCTCGACCACCGCGATCTCGCCGTCGTCGAGATAGATCGCCTGCTGCGTGTGTCGCACCAGCGCGGACGCATCGGACGCGACGAACATCTCCTTGTCGCCGATGCCGAGGATCACGGGGCTGCCGTTGCGTGCGACGACGATCTGATCCGGATGGCGTGCGTCCATCACCGCGATGCCGTACGTGCCGGTGACGAGCCTGAGCGCCGCGCGCACCGCCGCTTCGAGCGAGTCCGCGTCGACGCTCGCGATCAATTGCGCGAGCACCTCGGTGTCGGTCTCCGACGCGAACACGACGCCGCGCGCTTCGAGCTGACGACGCAACTCGTGCGCGTTCTCGATGATGCCGTTGTGGACCACCGCGATGCGGCCGCTCGAGTCGGTGTGCGGATGCGCGTTCTCGTCGCTCGGTGCGCCGTGCGTCGCCCAGCGCGTGTGGCCGACGCCGACGACGCCGCTGAACCGCTTCGGCAGCGTCGCTTCCATCTCGCGCACCTTGCCGCGCTTCTTGTGGATCTCGATACCGCTCTTGCGATGCAAGGCGAGGCCGGCCGAGTCGTAGCCGCGATATTCGAGCCGGTGTAGCCCTTCGATCAGGATCGGCACCGCGTTCTGGTGGCCGACGTAGCCGACGATTCCGCACATGATGGTTAGGTCTCCGTAGAAAAAGAGTGATTGTTCGCTCGAGAGGTGCCAGGCATTGCTTTGTTAGAGAGGTGCCAGGCATTGCTTTGTTGGGCATTGCTTTAGAGAGGTGCCAGGCATTGCTTTGTTGGGCATTGCTTTGTTGACGGTGACGATCAGCCGTAGATCAGCCGTCGAATCTGCCGCTCGGTGTACCGCGGCGCCGCGAACGGACGTCCCGCGAGTTCGTCGGCGATCAGCCGGAAGATGGCGTCGTTCTTCAGTGCGCCGCCCGCCTGCAGTTCGCGATGGCGCCGGACGACGTATGCGTCCGCAGTCTCCACCGACAGCAAGTCGAGCAACTCGAGCACCGCCTTGCGGGCTTCCGTCTCATCGAGCCGGGTGATGCGGGCCAGGTGAGTGGACAGATCGTCGACGTCGTGCATGGCGTTGTATTCAGCCAATTCAGACGTGGAACGGCAATGGATTTGCCCTAAATCGGGCAGATTTGGAACGTTTCGCTTACATTTTCGGAGCTGAACTGTCAGATCGAGCGACCGCTCGCCAGATCGCATAGACCGGCAGCCCGAGCGCGACGATGCCGAGCCCGAGCCAACTGTACTGCGGCTTTTCCACGAGGAGGTCGATGCACAGCGCCCCGGTGAGGCCGACGTACAGCGCCGGCAACCACGGATACAGCGGCACGCGCACCGGCCGCGGCGCGGCGGGCCTTCGCACACGCAATGCGAACAGCCCGACCGCGGTCAGCACGTAGAAGAGCAACGCCGCGAAGACGACGTAGTCGAGCAGCTGCCCGTACGTCCCGGACACGCATAGCACGCTCGCCCACCCGGCCTGCACGACGAGGCCGAACGCGGGCGTCTTGTACCGCGTATGCAGCGTCTGCGCGTGCGCGAAGAACACGCGGTCGCGCGCCATCGCGTAGTACACCCGCGCGCCGGACAGGATCAGCCCGTTGTTGCAGCCGAGCGTCGAGACGATGATGGCCGCCGCCATCGCATAAGCACCGGCGTCACCGAAGAGCGCTTCGAGTACGGCGGTGGCGACCCGGTCTTGCGGCGCGTTCGCAATCGCCGGCAGCGGCAAGACCACGAGATACGCGACGTTCGCGAGCACGTACAACACCGTCACCGCCGTCACGCCGAGCAGCATCGCGAACGGCAGATCGCGACTCGGTTCCCGCAACTCGTCGGCGGCGAAGCCGACGTTGTTCCACGCGTCCATCGCGAAGAGCGCACCGACCATCGCCGCGCCGAGTACCGGCAACACCGACACATCGATGCCGTCCGGCAGGAACGACGCGCCGAAGTTCGCTTCGGCCGCGCCGAACCGCCAGCCGAGCGCGAGCCCGAGCACGATCAACGCGCCGAGCGAAAGCACCTTGATCGACGTCAGGATCGTCTGCAGCAACGCCGCGACGCGCACGCCGCGCACGTTGACCCACGTGAGCAGCGCAATCGACGCAATGGCGAGCACGCGCTGCGCCGACAACCCGACGACGATCGGCCCGCTCGGCAAGTCCACCGTCGCGCCGACGAACACATCGGGCGACAGCGCCGGTACGAACACGGCCGTGAATTTCGCGAAGCCGACCGCGACCGCGGCGATCGTGCCGGTCTGAATCACCGCGAACAGCGTCCAGCCGTACAGAAACCCGAACATCGGTGAAATGGCCTCGCGCAAGTAGACATACTGCCCGCCGGCGTGCGGGAACTGCGCGGCGAGTTCGCCGTACGTCAGAGCGCCGAGCAGCGTGACGACGCCGGCGCACAGCCACACGGCGAGCAGCAGCCCGGGCGCGCCGACCTGACGCGCGATGTCGGCCGATACGATGAAGATCCCGGAGCCGATCATCGAGCCGACCACGAGCGCGGTCGCGTCGGCGCGGCTGATCGCTCTAACGAAGTCGTTGGGGGGCGCGGCTGACGACATGGATATTCCCGTTGCGTGGTGCAGATGGTAGCCGGAACCGCTAACATCGTGCCTTTCGCTCCGCATCGCGACTGACCATGATCGACCTCACCGACTATCCGGCCTCCAGCAACCTGCGCCGCGTGCTGTCGGTCCGTTCCGTGCTGTTCAGCGCACTGGCGGCGTTGATCGCAGTCGTCGATCTGAATCTGCAGCGCGCGCCCCTCGTCACGATCGTTGGGGCGCTCGGCGCTTTCACGTTCGCGAGCTGGCTGAGGACGCGGATCCCACGGCCCGTCCGCGACGGCGAAGTGGCCGCTCAACTCGTCGTCGACGTCGTCGCGTTGACCGGCCTCTTCTATTTCACGGGCGGCTGGACGAACCCCCTGGTGTCGCTTTATCTCGTACCGATCGCGGCGGGCGCGGCGATGCTGCCGCGCGCACTTGCGTGGCTGGTGGCACTCGCCGCAACGGCGGGCTACGGGGCGATCGCGGTCGCTTACGTGCCGTTGCCGCACGTCCACGGCGCGGATGCCCCTGGCGCCGAATTCGCCACGCACGTGCTCGGCATGGGCCTGACCTTCGCGATCGCAGCGGGCCTGATCGCGTATCTCGGCACGACGATGGCCGCGTCGCTGCGCGCCCGCGCCGCGGCGCTCGCGCACGCGCGCGAAGAAATTCTCCGCAACGAGCAAATCATCGGTGTCGCGACGCTTGCGGCCGGTACGGCACATGAACTGTCGACGCCGCTCAACACGATCGCGGTGATCGCGAGCGAAATGCGCGCGGCGACGACCGACCGACGCGACGTCGACGTGCTGCTGTCGCAGATCGAAATCTGCAAGGACATCCTACGGCGCCTGAGGGATGAAGCGACGGTCGCAAGCGACGATTTGCAGTCGATCGGCGCGTTCGTCGACGGGGTGGCCGAGCAATTCCAGTTGCTGCGGCCCGCCGCCGACGTCGCATTTCATCGATCGGGCTGCGCCCCGGAACCGCTGATCCGCGCCGAGCCGACGCTGCGACAGGCGATTCTCAATCTGCTGAACAACGCCGCCGATGTGTCGCCCGGCTGCATCGACGTCGCCGCGAAATGGACCGCCGATCGCCTGGTGCTCGACATCCTCGATCGCGGCGCGGGCTTCACGAACGCGCGTGGCGTCGACCGGGAGCCGTACGCGCTGGAGGTACCCGGGGAACCCGTCGAGGGAATGGGCATGGGGCTGATCCTCGCCAATGCGACCATCGAACGGCTCGGTGGCGCAGTTCACATCGCCGACCGCCACGGCGGCGGCGCTTGGGTTCAGGTCACGCTGCCGTTGGCAGCGCGCGCTGCATGAGTGCGGCCGTTCCGGCCGCCACGCCGACTCTGTTGATCGTCGACGACGACGCAGTGTTCCGCGATGTGCTCGCGCGCGCGATTTCGAGGCGCGGCTACGCCGTCGTCACAGCCGGCGACGTCGCGAGCGGGCTCGCCGTCGCAGCGGCAACCAACCCGGCGTTTGCGATCGTCGATTTGAAAATGCCCGGCAGGACCGGGCTCGCGCTCGTCGAGGCGCTGCACCGGCGGGCCCCGACCACCCGCATCGTCGTCTTGACAGGGTATGCGAGCATCGCGACCGCGGTCGAAGCGGTGAAGCTCGGCGCGACCGACTATCTCGCGAAGCCGGCGACGGCGGACGAAGTGGTCGCGGCGCTCCACCGTACCGCCGACAGCTCGCTCGACGTCGCTGCGGCGCCGGTGTCGGTCGACCGAATGGCGTGGGAGCACATCCAGCGCGTGCTCACCGAACACGGCGGTAACGTCTCGGCAACGGCGCGCGCACTCAACATGCATCGGCGCACGCTGCAGCGAAAACTAGCCAAGCGGCCCGTCAAGCGCTGACGGCAAGCCTTAAATTGCCGTCCGCCGCTCGTTGCGGAACAATGCCGCGCCACACGTTCGCCACGGCGCGCTAGCGCCGTCCATCCGAGTCCCCATCCATGCATGCTGACGGCGGCGCCGCCACACAGCTCGATCCGGCCCCCCTGCGCTCGCGCCTCGCGCCGCTCGTCATCGGCGCCATCGGCGTCGTTTACGGTGATATCGGTACGAGTCCGCTGTACACACTGCGACAGTGTTTCACCGGCCTGCACCACCTCGACCTGTCGCAGGAGAACATCCTCGGCATCTTGTCGATCATCTTCTGGGCGCTCGTGATCGTCGTGACGCTCAAGTACGTCACGCTGATCATGCGGGCCGACAACCGCGGCGAAGGCGGCATCCTCGCGCTCACCGCGCTCGTGTCGCGCGGCCTCGAGTCGAAACCGCGGCGGCGCTGGTGGTTCGTCGGCTTCGGCATCTTCGGCGCCGCGATGTTCTACGGCGACGGCATGATCACGCCTGCAATCTCGGTGCTCGGCGCCGTCGAAGGTCTCGAGGTCATCACGCCGCAGATGCACCCGTTGATCGACCCGCTCGCACTCGCGGTCATCGTCGCGCTCTTCGCGATCCAACGGACCGGCACTGCGCGCGTCGGCGCGCTGTTCGGGCCGATCATGTGCCTGTGGTTCGGGACGCTCGCCGTGCTCGGCGTCCTGCACGTGGTCGCGCGGCCACAGGTCCTCGCGGCGATCGATCCAACCCATGCGATCGGCTTCGTCGTCAGCAACCCAGCCGCAGCCTTTCTCGCACTCGGCGCGGTCGTCCTCGCGGTCACCGGCACCGAAGCGCTGTACGCCGACATGGGCCACTTCGGCAAACAGCCGATCCGCCGCGCGTGGCTTTTGTTCGTGATGCCGGCGCTCGTGCTCAACTACTTCGGCCAAGGCGCGTTGCTGCTCGGCGACCCGAACGCGATCAAGAACCCCTTCTATTTATTGGCGCCGACGTGGGCGCTCGTGCCGCTCGTCGTGCTCGCCACCTGCGCCGCGGTCATCGCCTCGCAGGCGGTGATCTCCGGCGCCTTCTCGTTGACGCGCGCCGCCATTCAGATGGGCTACTGCCCCCGGCTCTCCATCGACCAAACGTCCGACCGCGAGATCGGCCAGATCTACGTGCCGTTCGTGAACTGGGTGCTCTTCGTCGCGGTGATCCTGCTCGTCGCCGGCTTCCGTCATTCCGACAACCTCGGCGGCGCCTACGGCATCGCGGTGACGCTCGCGATGCTGATCGACTCGATCTTGATCCTCTTCGTGATGCGGCAGATCTGGCGTTGGTCGACGCCGATCGCGCTCGCGATCGCGCTGCCGCTTGCGACGATCGACCTCGCATTCCTGTCGTCGAACATGCTGAAGATCCCGTCCGGCGGGTGGTTCCCGATCGTCATCGGCGTCAGCGTCTTCACGTTGCTGACGACCTGGAAGCGTGGCCGCTCGATGCTGATGGCGCGGTTGGCCGACGGCTCGATGCCGCTCGACCTCTTCATCGAGAGTATCGAGGCCGATCCGCCGCCCCGCGTACCCGGCACCGCGGTGTTCCTCACGTCCGGCGTCAACAGCGTGCCGAACTCGCTGCTGCACAACCTCAAGCACAACAAAGTGCTGCACGAACGCGTGGTGTTCCTGACGATCGTGTCGCGGGACATTCCGTACGTGCCGACGGAGGAACGCTACGAGATCAAGACGCTCGGCGAACGCTTTTTCCACGTGCTCGCCTATTACGGCTTCTCTGAAGACATCGACGTGCCGAAGCTGCTCGACCAATGCGGCCGCGAAGGCTTCGCGTTCAAGATGATGGAGACGAGCTTCTTCGTCTCGCGCGAGACCGTGATCGCGACCGGCGCACCCGGCATGGCGAAGTGGCGCGAGCGGCTATTCGTGTCGATGTCGAAGAACGCGACGAAGGCGTCCGACTTCTTCGGCATTCCGACGAACCGCGTCGTCGAACTCGGCACGCAAGTTGAAATCTGACGTCGGGAGTTCTTGGATGACGACGCGTACGCAAAGCCATTCAACGAGTTCCGGGATCGATCGCAGAACGATTCTGAAGAGCGCGGTGTATGGCGCGCTCGCCGCGAGCGGAGTCGGCAGGGTCGCCGCGTCGAGCAGCGACAGCCACGACGTCGTCATCATCGGCGCCGGCGTGTCGGGTCTCACCGCCGCGCGCGACCTCGCGAAGGCGGGCCTCGACCGCTTCGTCGTGCTCGAAGCGCGCGACCGCGTCGGCGGCCGCACGCTGAATGCCGACATCGGGCGCGGCTACGTCTGCGAGCTCGGCGGTCAGTGGTTCGGCCGCACGCAGACCGCGGCGATCGATCTCGCGCGCGAACTCGAGCTCGAACTGTTCCTCACCTACAACACCGGCAAGACCGCGTTCATCGCGGGCTCCGACGTGACGATGCTCGACGTCGGCGAGCTGATGGACGCCGGTCTTGCGGCGCGGCTCGACGCGCTCGCGCGCGAGGTCCCGCTCGCCGCGCCGTGGAGTCATCCGCGCGCCGCCGAGCTCGACCGCACGACCTTCGCCGATTGGCTCGCGACGCAGGACATCCCGGCCGATCAGCAGTGGTCGCTGCGCACCGGTTCGACGCTCACGTTCGGTGCACCGCCCGAACGGCTGTCGCTGCTGTGGGTATTGTTCTACGTCCACTCCGCCGGCAGCTACGCCGAACTCGAAGGCACCGCGGGGCAAGGCGCGCAAGCCTATCGCGTGGTCGGCGGCACGCAGGCGCTCAGCACGATGATGGCGGACGCGCTCGGTGCGCGCGTTCGATTGTCGACAGCCGTGCAACGCATTCGCGGCTGGGACGGCAAGGGTCCGGTCGAGATCGACACCGGTTCCGCGACGCTGCGCGCCAGGCGCGTGATCGTCGCGCTGTCGCCGAGTCAAGCGCAGATGATCGAGTTTTCGCCGCCGCTGCCGGCCGACCGCGCGACGCTGCAAAAGCGTTGGCCCGCGACGATCGACATGACGAAAGCGATGCTCGTGTACGAGTCGCCGTTCTGGCGCGACGCGGGACTGTCGGGACAAAGCTTCACGATCGGCGGCGGCGCATATCTCTGGTCGTGGGACAACTCGCCCCCCGACGGCGGCGTTGGGGTGATCGGCGCGTTCCTCGAAGCGCCCGACCCGGCGAGCGGACGCGCGTCGAGCAAACAGGCGCTGATCGATTCGTACGTGAAATATCTGGGTCCGAAAGCGGCGCGGCCGATCGGCTACCACGAACAGTTCTGGATGCTCGAGCGCTATACGAAGGGTTGCGTGTCGCCGCTCGCGCCCGGTTTGTTCGCGCAAGTCGGCGCGGCGCTGCGACCGACGCTCGGCCGCATCGAATGGGCCGGCTCCGAGACGGCGTTCATCTGGAACGGATACATCGACGGCGCCGTGCGCGCGGGTCACGACGCCGCGTTGCGCGCGCTCGGGGCGACGTGATCGACGCGGCGTTCGATCGACGCTGCGTTACGAAAGAACACATTGCGAATCGATGCGACGCGGCCATCACGCGTAGCGCGCCGACGACGGCCATCAAACCTTTGCGTTCGGCCCCCAAGTAGTGTTGAAATCGGCACCGGGATCGCGTCACCTTGGGATCATCCACGGAACCTTCAACGCAACGACATGAAACATGTCGGCGTCGGAGGTCGCGTCGCGGTCAGGCAGCGTGTCAGGGGAACACGCTGAGCTTTTGGGGGGCGGGTCTCGCACGAGATCGCTTACATCAACAATAGGGTCGCGCTGTCCCATGGCCGGCCTAAGGAACGAAACAAGACACCATGACACCAGATAGAATTCGGCGATCCCGTGTGGTCGTTCTGATGGCGCTGATGCTGACGGTGCCCGCCTATGCGGTCGACACCAAGGCACTCGACAACCTGCTCGCGGCGCAAACGCAGAACGACAAGGCCGCCAAAGCGGCGCAAGAAAAGATCGACCAAACCGACGACGGCACGCAGCAGATGCTGACGAAATACCGCCGCACCCTCGAAGACACGCAAAGCAACGAGAAATACAACGCGCATCTGATGGAGCAGGTCGTCTCCCAACGCAAGGAACTCGATTCGATCCAGGCGCAGCTCGCGACGATCGAAACGACGAGTCGCGACGTCTTTCCGCTGATGGAAAAGATGGTTTCGACGCTCGAGCAGTTCGTGTCGCTCGACATGCCGTTCCGCAAGGATGAGCGCATGAAGCGCGTGGCAATGTTGAAAGGTCTGCTCGATCGCGCCGACGTGACGGTTTCCGAGAAGTACCGCCGCATCCTCGAGGCGTATCAGATCGAGATGGAATACGGCCGCACGATCGACAACTACGACGGCAAGATCGGCGACGGTGACGACGCGGTCGCGGTCGAGATGGTCCGCATCGGTCGCGTGGCGCTGTTGTATCGCCGACCGGACGGCAAAGACGCCGGCTACTGGAACAACACCGACAAGAAGTGGGTCTCGGATCCGAGCACCGAACGCGACGTCGCGACGGCATTGCGGGTCGCGAAGAAGCAAGGCGCCCCAGATCTGCTGTGGGTAGACGTACAAGCCCCGACGGAGGTGCAACAATGATTCGCGGTCACATCGATTCCCGCCGGGCGACGCTGGTCGGCGTGGCGGTACTCGCGCTGCAACTGCTGCTGCCCGCGAGCGCCTCGGCGGCGATAACGCTCGAGCAATTGCTCGATCAAGTGAAGAACACGCGCGCGGCCGAGGCCGAAATCAACGCGCAGCGGCTGAAGGAATTCACCGCCAATCGCGCCACGCAGCAACAATTGCTCGCCGACGCCGAGAAGGCGCTCGCCGCAGCCGAAGCGAAGAGCAATGCGCTGTCCGCCGAATTCGACAAGAACGAAAAAGAAATCACCCAGGCGAACGCGCTGCTCAAAGAGCGCGAAGGCAACCTCGGCGAACTGTTCGGCGTCACGCGCCAAGTGGCCGGCGACACCGCGAACGTGATGGAGCAGTCCATCATCAGTTCGCAGTACCCGGATCGCGAGGAATTCCTGCGTTCGATCGCCGCCGCGAAGACGCTGCCGTCGATCAGCGAACTCGAGCGGCTGTGGTTCGAGATGCAGCGCGAGATGACCGCCACCGGCCAAGTCGCGAAATTCCAGCACGCCGTCACCACGCCGGATGGCAAGTCCGAACCGGCCGAAGTCGTCCGCATCGGACCGTTCACGATCTTCTCGAACGGCCGCTACCTCGCCTACCTGCCGTCGATGAAGACGTTGCAGGTGCTGGCGCGTCAGCCCCCCTCGCAATTCCTCGCCGACGCGAAGGACGTACAAGCGGCGACGTCGGGCTACGTGCGCGGCATCGTCGACCCGGGCCGCGGCGTGTTGGTTGCGCTATACGGCGAACGTCCGGACGTGATGGAGCGAATTCACGCCGGTCACTTCGTCGGCTACGTGATCATCACCGTCGGCGTCTTCGGCGCGCTGTGTTGGCTGTACCAGTTCATCTATCTGGTCCGCATGACCTTCGCCGTGAGGTCGCAACAAAGGGACCTCGACCATCCGCGCCCGGACAACCCGCTCGGCCGCGTATTGCTCGCGTTCAAGGGCGATCAATCGCGCATCGAGGAAGATTACGAAGTCGCGGAGTTGCGCATCGACGAAGCGACGCTCGCCGAAATTCCGAAGCTCGAGAATTTCCAGCCGATGCTGCGTTTGGCGGTCGCCGCAGGCCCGCTGCTCGGCCTGATCGGTACGGTGATCGGGATGATCATCACGTTCCAGAGCATCACGGAGTCGGGTTCCAGCGACCCGAAGCTGATGGCGGCCGGTATCTCCCAGGCCATGATCGCGACGGTGCTCGGCCTCGGTATCGCAATCCCGCTGCTGTTCGGCAACGCGGTGCTGGCATCGATGTCGCGCACACTGGTGTCGACGCTCGACGAACAGAGCAAGGGTCTGCTCGCCGACATGATCGAGAAGCGCGGTGCTAAGTAGTCTCACGGCACCGATCGACGCCGTCCGCGGCCTGATCGACGGCGGCGGCCCGTTCGTCTTCCTGATCTTTCTGAACGGCGTCATCATGTGGACGCTGATCATCGAACGCTACTGGTATTTCAAACGGCAATTGCCGGGCGAAACGCAAGAAGCGATCGCCGCGTGGAACTCGCGCAGCGACCACCTCTCCTGGTGCGCGCGGCAGATCCGCGTGGCGATGATCTCGCGGCTCCGGAACGCGATGTCGGCGAACCTGCTGATGATGAAAGTGCTGGTGCCGCTCGCGCCGCTGCTCGGTCTGATCGGCACGGTCAGCGGGATGCTCGAAGTGTTCGACTCGATGGCGCTGCGCGGCTCTGCCGATGCTCGCACGATGGCGACCGGCGTCTCGCACGCGATGTTCTGCACGATGACCGGCCTTGCGGTCAGCATCCTCGGCATGTTCCCGAAT
>Ga0335084_10004471_pt1 | contig 13768 bp, 16 predicted proteins | sample Lox_Sample_44_FD_206721 | JGI IMG/M metagenome (GOLD analysis project Ga0335084, IMG submission 206721) | Soil microbial communities from Loxahatchee National Wildlife Refuge, Florida, United States - Lox_Sample_4.4 | ecosystem: Environmental > Terrestrial > Soil > Wetlands | place: USA... | reverse complement strand
GCTCTGCGCGTCGTAGGCGAGCCTGAGCGCCACGTGCACGTGCGCGGCGATGGTGTCGGCCTCGCCCGCCTGGCGCACCGCGACGCCCATCGTCTCGAGCACGCGCGCGGTGGCCTCGCCCATCGGCACCTGCCAGGGATTGAACTCGCCCTGCTCGCCGCGCATCGTCACGATGACGACGAGCGGGAAGCGGCACGCCTTGACCATGCCGAGCACGTTGATGATGTTGCCGACGCCGCTCGACTGCATGAGCAGCACGCTCTTCTCGCCGCCGAGCCAGGCGCCGGCGGCGAGGCCGATGCCCTCCTCCTCGGTCGAGAGCACGACCGCGCGCATCCTGCGGTCGGCATGGCAGAGCTCGATCAGGCGCTTGTGGCCGGCGTCGGGCACGTAGCCGACGACGCGCACGCCCGCGGCGGCGAGCTCGCGATGCACCTCGTCCGCCCAGGTCTTCTCGCTACGCGGCATCTTTGAGCAGCGTCTGCCCCGGCTTCACGCGGGTGAAATGGACCGGCTTCATCGACAGCACGATTTTCCCATCGGCGAGGCGCAGGCTGGTGAAACTGGATTGCTCGAGCGGCCCGGTGTGCGGGAAGTCGTCGCGGAAATGCGCCCCGCGCGACTCCCGGCGCGCCTCGGCCGCGGCGACGATCGCGCGGCTGACGCCGACCAGGCTGCGCAGGTTCAGCCAGTCGTGCCAGGTCAGGTTGAAGGCCCGCTGAGGGTCGCCAAGCGTGGCCGAGCGCAGCTCGTCGTCAATGGCGTTCAGCTCCTGGAGGGAAGAAGCGAGGCCGTTGGCGTCGCGGATGATGCCGGCCTTCTCCCACATCACGGCGTAGAGGCGCTCGCGCAGCGCTTCGAGGTCGGTGCTCCGGCCAGCCCTGAACGGCAGCTCGCAGGCGGCGATCGCGGCATCGATCGCGGCGGCGTCCGGCTCGCGCAGCGACGCCTGCCGCGCGAACGCGGCCATCGCGTCGCCGGCCACCGCGCCGAACACGGTCGAGTTGGCGACGCCGTTGCCGCCGAGGCGGTTCGCGCCGTGCACGCCGCCCGAGTCCTCGCCCGCGGTGAACAGGCCGGCGAGCTCCGTGGCGCAGTCGCCGGCGAACTCGACGCCGCCCATCATGTAGTGCGCGGTCGGCACCACCTCGACCAGGCCGCCGGCGAGGTCGAAGCCGCAGTCGGCGCAGCGCTCGACCATGCCCTGGAATTCCTTCCGGACGAAGGCGCGATCGAGGTGCCCCATCGAGAGGTAAAGGCCGCCGTTCGGGCTGGTCCTGCCCGCGCGCATCTCGGTGAACATGGCGCGTGAAACGAAGTCGCGCGTCGCGCGCTCGGCTTTCGGGTCGTACGCCGGCATGAAGCGCTCTTTGGCGCCGTTCAGAAGGTAGCCGCCGGCGCCGCGCAGGCCTTCCTCGAGCACCGTGCCGGTCATGCGCGTGTGATCGCCGGCGAGAAGCCCGGTCGGATGGAACTGCACCATCTCCATGTCGCGCAGCGGCAGCCCCGCGCGCAGCGCCATCGCCAGGCCGTCGCAGCTCTTGTCGCCCGAGGGCGTGTGGTAGCGGTACATCGTCGGCCCGCCGCCGGTGGCGAGCAGCACGGCCTTCGCGCGCACGAAGACGTATTCGCCGCTGCGCATGTCGATGAACAGCACGCCGGCAATGGCTTTTGAATCCCTGTCCTTGATCAGCTCGACGGCGCGGTGCTCTTCGAGGCGGCCGATGTCCCGCGCCCACACCTGCTCGGCGAGGCGGTTGATGATCTCGATGCCGGTGAGATCGCCTTTGTGCACCGTGCGGTCGAAGGTCTGGCCGGCGAACGCCTTCTGGTGCACCGTGCCGTCGGGGTTGCGGTCGAAGAAGCAGCCCAGCTCGTTCTCGAGCTCGTGGATGCGCTCGATCGCCAGCGTGACGAGCTTCCACGCCAGGTCCTGGTCGGGCAGCCACTTGCCGCCCTCGATGGTGTCCATGAAGTGGCGCTCGACCGAGTCCTCCCTCGCGAGCGCGACGTTGTAGCCGCCCTGCACCATGCGCGTGCAGCCGCACTTGCCGAGCAAACCCTTCACCGCGACGGTGATCGAGAGCGGGGTCGCGGCCCGCAGTTGCGCCTGATGCGCGTGCAGCGCGGCGAAGAGGCCGGCGCCGCCCGAGCCGAGGATCAGGAGGTCCGTGTCGAGGGCGCGCGGAGCCAGACTACCCCACGCCGAGCTGCTTCAAGACGGCGGCGCGGCGCTCGCGCGCGGCGGAATTGACCTTGTCGTAGAGGCTCGCGCCGTGGCTGTCCATCGCGACGACGAGCGGGCCGAAGCCGCGCACGCGGAACTTCCACAGCGACTCGGGGTGCAGGTCGTCGAGGTCGACGTCCTCGATCGCCTCGACCCAGGTCGTCTCGAGCGCCGCCGTGCCGCCGATGACGGCCAGGTACGCGCCGCCGAATTTCTTGAATGCTTCCAGCGAACCGGCGCGCAGGCCGCCCTTGCCGATCACGAGGCGCACGCCGTATTGCTCCATGAGCGGCGCGGTGAACCGTTCCATCCGGTCGCTGGTCGTGGTGCCGATGCAGACCGGCTCGTATTTTCCCGCCACCTTGCGCACGTTGGGCGCGGTATGCAGGACCGCGTGCCCCTTCAGGTCGAAGCGCGTCTTGCGGCCGCGGTCGAACATGTGGATCTGCGTCGCGTCGCGGATGCCGTAGAGCGCGCCGTTCAGCGTGACGGTGTCCTCGACGCGCAGGCGCCGCGCGTCGGCTTCGCTGATCGGTGCCGTCAGGTCGTAGTGCGCCATGGTCAGTTCTGCGGCGCGCGATGGCGCTCGAGCCAGTAGCCCCAGGCGCCGAAGATCCCGGCGCCCGCGAGCCCGGTCCACGCCAGCGCCTCGACGCTCGGCGGCGGCGGACCGAACGCCGCGCCGAAGTAGGAAGCGAGGAGGGCCGCGATCAGCGCCCAGAAGCCGACGGCGCCCGCGCGGTCGAGCGCGCGCGTGCAGCGCAAGTAGAGAGAGAGCGCGCCGACGAGCATCGCCAGCTCGACCGCCAACGTGGCCGGCACCGAGTTCCACAGGCCAAGCCCGACGCGCGCCTCGCCGCCGGGCGCGAGCGGCAGGTCGGGCCGGTGCGCGAGCGCGTCGAGGAACCAGTGCGAGAGCACGACCAGCGCGAGGATCGCCGCGGCTCGCGTGTCGTGGCGCAGCGCGCGGTAGGCGGCGCCGAGCGCGAGCGCCCACACCGCGCACATGAGCAAGCTGTGCGTCCACGGGTAGCTCGTGAAGTCGAGCGGCGTCATCGCCGTGATGCCCGGGCTGATGCGCACGCTCTCGATGCCGAGAAGCAGGAAGAGCGGCCAGACCGTGTCGACGAGCTCGCAGGCGACGAACAGCGTGCCGAGCGAGACCGCGGGCGCGGCGCGCTTGGCGGCGAAGGCGACGGCGAAGTGGCCGATGAACATGGCTAGCCGCCGAGCAGCGCCTTCTTCAGGTTGTCCTGCACCGGGCGCTCGCCCAGCCAGATCCTGAGCAGCGCGCGGTAGAACGCCTCGCTTGCCATCGGCGCGCCCTGCGGCGCATCGTCGAGGAACAGCGTCGTGCTCTTCGCCGAAGGCGCGTAATCGAGCACGATGCGCAGGCCGTTCTTCGCCTCCTTCGCCGCGCGGATCTTGGCGAAGAGCTGCTCGACCTGCGGCTTCACCTCGGCGAGCTGCGCCGCGCTGTTGTTCGCGCGCAGGCCCGCCTCGATCGCCTCGAGGAACTGCTCGGCGCTCGCGTTGCGCACCATGGTGAGCGAGATGCGCTTCGCTCCGCCGCCGTCGATGGCGGCCGCGGCGCTCGCCGTCTTCTGCGGCAGGTACAGCCCCGCGACGTACACCTTGAAGAATGCGTAGCGCGTGCGCACCGCGATTCCGTTCAGCTGCAGCGGCTGTCCGTCGACCTGCACGCGGTCGGCGAGCGTGACGCCGTCGAGCTCCGCCGCATGCGCAGAAACGCAAATCGCCAGGAGGACGAGCAGCCTAGAAGCCATAATCGACTCCCGCCGGCGTGAAGGTGGCGCGCGCGCGGCGCGCCGAGTGGCACTGCATGTTCACCGCCACCGGGTTCATGGTGATGTGCGTCGCCGCGGTCTCGACGTGCACCGCGAAGCTGGTCGAGTCGCCGCCGAGGCCCTGCGGGCCGACGCCGAGCGCGTTCACCGCGCGGCCGAGCTCCTGCTCGAGCCGCGCGCCTTCCGGGTCCTCGCAGCGCGAGCCGAGCGCCCGCGTCGCCGCGACCTTGGCGAGATGCAGGCACAGGTCGGCGGTGCCGCCGACGCCGACGCCGACGATGGTCGGCGGGCAGGTCTTGCCGCCGGCTTCCAGCACGCAATCGACGACGAAGGTCTTGATCGCGGCGATGCCGTCGGCGGGGATGGCCATGCGCAGCCAGGAGTTGTTCTCCGAGCCCGAGCCCTTCGGCACCATCTCGATGTTCAGCAGGTCCGCTTCATTCAGAAAATCGATGTTGATCACCGGAATCCCCCGGCCGGTGGAGGTCTGCTCGTTGACGCGCGTCACCGGATGCACGATCGAGGAGCGGAACGAGTACTCGCGCGTCGAGCGCGCGCAGCCGCGCCGGATCGCTTCCTTCAGGCCCGCGCCGTCGACCTCGACGTTGCGGCCGATGCCGACGTTGTAGATCGGGATGCCGGTGTCCTGGCAGAGCAGGTTGTCGGTGTCCTCGGCCACCGCGATGTTGCGCATCATGGTGCCGAGCATGCGGCGCGCGCCGGCGTCGGACTCGCGGGCGGCCAGCGCGTCGAAGCCCCGCTTGATGTCGGGCGGCAGCATCTTGAGCGCCCGGATGTAGAGCTCCTTCGCCGCCTCCTCGACCTGGGCGAGATCGACTTTCACTTGACGTGGATGTTGCGCTCCTTCACCACCCTTGCCCAGAGCGCGGTCTCTTCCTTCATCGCCTTGCCCATCTCGGCGGGCGAGTTGCCGACCGGCGCGAGGCCCTGCACGTACAGCCGGCCGCGCAGGTCGCTCGCCTCGAGCGCCTTCTTCGTGTCGCGGTAGACCTTCTGCACGATCGCGTCGGGAGTGCCGGCCGGCGCGACGATGCCGAACCAGCCGTTGTTCTCGAAGCCGGGGATCGTCTTGCCGATCGGCGGCACCCCCGGCAGCTGCGGCGTCCCGGTCGCGCTCGTCACGCCGAGCGCGCGCAGGCGCCCGCCCTGGATGTGGCCGATCGAGGCGGCCAGGTTGCCCATGAAGAACGTCGTCTCGCCGGCGACCAGCGCGGCGAGGCCCGGGCCTTCTCCCTTGTAAGGCACGGCGAGCACGTCGATCTTCGCCTGCCAGAGGAAGTTCTCCGCGGCGAGGTGCGTCTGCGAGCCGACGCCGGCGTGGCCGTAGGTGAGCTTGCCCGGCTGCGCGCGCGCCGCGTCGACCAGCTCCTTCACCGTCTTGTACGGCGAGCTCGCCGGCACGGTCAGCACCTGCGGGCCGGAGACGACGTTGGTCACCGGGATGAAATCCTTCTCCGGGTCGTAGTTGAGCTTGGCGTAGATGTGCTGGTTCGCCGTGACCACCGAGCCCGAGGGGAAGAAGAGGGTGTAGCCGTCGGGCGCCGCGCGCGCCGCTTCGGCCGCGCCGACGCTGCCGCCGGCGCCGCCGCGGTTCTCGATCACCACCTGCTGGCCCCAGATCTGCGACAGCTTCTCGCCGACCAGGCGCGCCGAGATGTCGGTCGCCCCGCCCGGAGGGAAAGGCACGATGAACTTCACCGGCTTCTGCGGCCAGTCCTGCGCCGACGCGCCGGCCGCGGCGAGGCCGAGAGCGACGATGAGAGGCTTGAGCAGTGTTTTCGTTTTCACGCGAAATCCTCCTCGGCCGATTCTACAGCGCCAGGGCGAACGCGAGACCCACCGCGACCACGAGAGCGCCGGCCGCGGCGGCGAGGCTCTTCTGCCAGCTCTGCCAGGGCAGGAACTCGAGCGCCAGCACGCGCAGGCCGCCGCCGAGGTGCGCCGCGAGCGCGACCACGATCGCCCACTCGCCGAGCTTCACCAGCGGCTGCTCGGTCCATTTCAGGAACGCGTCGAGCTCGAGCGCGTTGCCGAGCACCCAGAAATGGGCCGGAAGAAAGCAGGCGAGCGCGATGCCCGACACGCGATGGACGACGAACGCCCGATAGGAGGTGTGCTGCTTCATCCGAGGAACACGCCGAGCACCGCGTGCAGCCCGAGCCAGGCGAGCGCCGCGGCGAAGAGGACGAGGGCGAAGTCGCGCGAGCGGGCGCGCCAGCCGAGCCACTCGCCGAGCACGGCGCGCAGGCCGATCGGCGCGTGGATGCTGACCGCGACGACGAACAGCGCGTAGAACGCGAGCCAGGCGTTGTTGCCGCGCGTGCGCGCGAGGATCTCGGCGGCGGTGAGCCCGCCGCGCACCGCGTAGATGATCGTCGCGAGGTGCACCGTCACGCACAGCGCCAGCACCGCCGCGCTCGCGCGCTGCAAGATCCACAGCGTGGTCTCCGTGCGCGGATTCAAAGCTCGCCCTTCAGCGCGGCCTTGAGCACCTCGCGCTTCAGGCCGGCGATTCCCGCCGTCGGCGAAAGATGCTTCGGGCACGCCTCGGTGCAGCTCATGTGCGTGTGGCAGGCATGGCAGCCCGCGTCGCCCGCCACCGCGCGCAGCCGCTCGAGCCCCAGCGTGTCGCGCTCGTCCTTCACCAGCGTCCAGGCGCGGTTCAGCGCCGCCGGGCCGAGATACTCCGGGTGCCACGCCACGACGTCGCACGCCGAGTAGCACACCGCGCAGCCAATGCACTCGATGCCGGCGTCCGCCTGTCTTCGACTTGCGTCGGAAGGAACGACTTGGTGAAACTCCTCGCGCCGGGTCCTCCGCCCGGTGAAGCTGCCGCGCGCGCGCGCCCACTTGTCGAAGAACTCGCGCATGTCGGTGACGAGGTCGCGGATGACCGGGAGGTTCTTCAACGGCGCCACGGCAAGCTCATCATTTTTCGAAACCCGGTCGACGTGCGTCCGGCAGGTCCAGCGCGGCACGCCATTGACGGTCATGGCGCAGGAGCCGCACATGCCGACGCGGCAGGCGTAGCGGTAGGCGAGCGTCGGATCGAGCTTGCGCTGGATGTGGGTGACGACGTCGAGCACGGTCTGGCTCGGCGCGCGCGGCACGTCGAATTCCTGGAAGGCGCCCTTCGCGCCGCCGCGCCACACGCGCACTTTCAGCGACGCGCTCACCGCACGGTCACCGGCAGGCGCTGCACGGCGTTGTTGCCCATGCCGCCGATGTTCCAGTCCGGCTCGAGCGGCTGCAGCGCGCCGCCGGCGTCGGTCGCGCGGCACGCGAGCTCGTGCTCGCCCGGCTGCGCCTCCCATTTCGCGCGCCAGCGCTGCCAGGCGAAGCGCGCGCCCTGCCGCTCCACCTCGGCGTCGCGCCACGCGCCGTCCACGCCGAACTCGACCCGCGCGATCGCGGCGCCGGCGCCCGACCACGCGCGCCCCTCCACCTCGATCGAGCCTCGCTCGACGAGCCGGCGCCGCGTGTACCAGTCCGCGATCCCCGGCGGGACGATGAGCGACTTGACCTTCATGTGCGTGACGGGCGCTCCCTTCTCGCCGCTCTGCTTCTTGTAGCGGTAGCCGACGAGCTGCTGGTAGCCGTCGAAGGACCGCTCGAGCACCTCGATGCGCTCGAGCCACTTCACGCTCGCCATGCCGAACCATCCCGGCACCACCAGCCGCAGGGGCGCGCCGTGCTGCGGAGCGAGCGGCTGGCCGTTCATCGCCCAGGCGACCAGCACGTCGTCCGCCGCCTCGTCCATGCGCAGGCTGCGCGCGAAGCGATGCTCGACGCCCGAATCGAAGCCGGCGTCGGCGCCGTGAAACGCGATCTCCACCGCCGTGCTCGCGGGTCGCGCGAGATCGAGCAGCGCCTGCAGGGGCACTCCGGTCCACTCCGCGGTGCTCACTGCGCCGAAGGTCCAAGGCATGCTGGGATACCGCGGCGCCATGCCGGCGCGGCCGTTCCCCGCGCATTCCATCGTCACGCGCAGCGTTTTCTCGCCGAGCGCGCGCAGCTCCTGCACCTGGAAGGCGCGCGGCCGCCCGACGCTGCCTTCGACCGTCAGGCGGTGAGAGGGCTTGAGCGCGGGGATGTCGAAATGCGACAGCGTGTAGTGCAGGCCGAGCGGCGTCACGTCGTAGCGCAGCGCCTCCGGCGGCAGCGACACGTTGTTCAGCGCGAGGCCGAGCTCCTCCGGGGCGAAAGCGCCGTCGACCGGCTCACGGCGACCGCGCTCGAAGAACGGATGTCTGTTCAGGCGCTCTCGTACAGCCTGGTCAGCACGAACTCGCGGTGGCCGAGCGCCTCGGCGGCGGTGAGGCGGCCGTTGGCGGTGCGGAACATGCACTCGAGCAGCTTGTCGCCGGCCTGGTCCGGCGTGAGCTCCTTTCGCAGCAGACCGGAAACGTCCACGTCGATGTGCTCGGCCATCGTGCGCACGGTGCGCGGGTTGGCGCAGAGCTTGATCACCGGCAGGATCGGGTTGCCGATCACGTTGCCCTGGCCGGTCGGGAAGAAGTGCACGGTGTAGCCGGCGGCGGCGCACAGCGTCACCATCTCCGCGGCGGCGGAAGAGGAATCCATGAACCACAGGCCCGGGCCGGTCGGCGTCTCCGCCTTGTCGAGCACGCCGTCGACCTTGCACTGGCGGCCGATCTTCTGGATGTTGCCGAGCGCCTTCTCCTCGATCGTGGTCAGGCCGCCGGCGATGTTGCCCTTGGTCGGCTGCGAGTCCATCAGGTCGCTGGTCTTGTGCCGGTCGACGACCTGCTGGTAGCGGTCGAACATGAACTGGAACTTCTTGCGCACCTCGTCGTTCCGGCAGCGCGCCGCGACGAGGTGCTCGCCGCCGGTCAGCTCGGTGGTTTCCCCGAACACCATGGTCACGCCGTGCGGGTACATCTTGTCGAAGGCGTTGCCCACCGTCGGGTTCGCGCCGCAGCCCGAGGTGGTGTCGGACTCGCCGCACTTCGTCGACACCCACAGGTCCTTCAGCGGATGCTCGCTGCGGCGCAGCTCGCTCGCCATCTGCAGGAACTCGCGCGCCGCCTTCGAGGCGCGCATGATCGTGTCGTGATCGCCGTGCTGCTCGATGCCGAAGTGCGCCACCGGCTTGCCGCTCTTGCGGATGCCGTCGGCGACCTTCTTCGCCCATTCCTCCTCGATGCAGATCACCACCACCGCGGCGACGTTCGGGTTCGCGCCGGTGCCGATCAGCGTGCGGAAGTGCAGCTCGAGGTCGGCGCCGAACTGCAGGCGCCCGTAAGGGTGCGGCAGCGCCAGCGTGCCCTTGACGTTGTTCTCGACCGCCTGCGCGGCGGCGTTGGAGAGATCGTCGACCGGCAGGATGACGACGTGGTTGCGCACGCCGACCCGGCCGTTCTCCCGCTTGAAACCCCAGAAGGTGCTGCTTTTCAGGTTCACCATCTCTTCGTCTTTACGTTATGGACGTGGAGGTGCTCGCCCTTGCCGATGGGCTTCACCACTTTGCCGATGTCGACGCCGTACTTGATCACCGTGTCGCCGACCTTGTAGTCCCGGAGGGCGAGCTTGTGGCCGATCGGGATGTCGCCCTTCGCTGTCACCTCGATGTCTTTGTCGTCCTCCATGATCCAGCCCTTGAGCGGCTGGCCGGACTTGACGCCTTCGACGACGACGACGCCGACGCCGTCGCCTTCCTCGTGCACCACGAAATGGATCATGGCGTTATTCTAGTTCCAGTGAACCGGCGTCGCCGCCTCCTGCAGGCCCTCGTCTCGCTCAGCGTGCTCGCCGCGGCGCCGGCGCGCGCCCAGCTGAATGCGCGGCCGCGCTTCGTGAAGGACCCGTTCAGCCTCGGCGTCGCCTCCGGCTATCCGCAGCCCGCGGGCTGCGTGCTCTGGACGCGCCTCGCCCCGGTCCCCGACGCGCCCGGCGGCGGACTGCCGCCCGAGGTCATCCCGGTCGGCTGGGAAGTCGCGCGCGATGAAGGCATGAAGGACGTCGCCGCTTCCGGCACCGCCTACGCCTCGCCCGAGTGGGCGCACAGCGTGCACGTCGAGGTGACGGGCCTCGAGCCGGCGCGGCCCTATTGGTATCGCTTCCGCGCGGGCGACGCGAGGAGCGCGATCGGCCGCGCGCGCACCGCGCCGGCGCCGGGGGCGAACCCGGCGCGCCTGCGCTTCGCCTTCGCCTCCTGCGCACACTACGAGCAGGGCTACTTCGGCGCCTACGCGCAGATCGCCGCCGATGCGCCGGAGCTCGTCGTGCATCTCGGCGACTACATCTACGAATCGTCGTGGGGGCGCGAGCACGTGCGCAAGCACGACGCGCCCGAGCCGATCACGCTCGACGACTACCGCGCGCGCTACGCGCTCTACAAGGCCGACCCCGACCTGCAGGCGGCGCACGCCGCCGCGCCCTGGCTCGTCGCCTGGGACGACCACGAGGTCGGCAACGACTACGCCGACGATCGCTCGCAATCTCTCGACCCGCGCGAATGGTTCCTCGCGCGGCGCGCGGCGGCGTACAAGGCCTGGTACGAGCACATGCCGGCGCCGCGCTTCATGGCGCCGTTCGGCCCGCACGCGCGCATCTACACCCGCGTGCAGTACGGCAGCCTCGCCAGCTTCTTCGTGCTCGACGACCGGCAGTTCCGCTCGCACCAGGTCTGCCCGCGCCCCGGGCGCGGCGGCTCGAACACGGTCGACGTCGCCGAATGCACCGCGATCGCCGACCCGGCGCGCACGCTGCTCGGCGCCGACCAGGAGCAGTGGCTCGACGCCGGCCTCGCCGCGTCGCGCGCGCGCTGGAACGTGCTCGCGCAGCAGACGATGATGGCGCAGCTCGACCAGAAGCCCGGCGCCGGGCGCTCGGCGTGGACCGACGGCTGGGACGGCTACCCAGTCTCGCGACGGAAACTGATGGATTTGATCGTCGACAGACAGATTTCAAACCCGGTGGTGATCAGCGGCGACGTGCACTCGTTCAACGTCAGCCAGCTCAAGCGCGACTTCGACGATCCCGCCTCGCCCGTGGTGGCGAGCGAGTTCGTCGGCACCTCGATCACCTCGCAGGCCTGGGCGTACGAGCGCATGCTCAGGCTGCTGCCCGACAACCCGCACATCGTCTTCGCCGAGAACCGCGTGCGCGGCTACGTGCGGATGGAGCTCACGCCGCGGCGCTGCCTCGCCGAGCTGCGCGCGATGGAATCGGTGAAGCGCCGCGACGCGAAGTGCTCGACGCTCGCCGCCTTCGTGGTCGAGGACGGCCGGCCGGGCCCCGTGCGCGCCTCGGGTCTCGCCTAAGCCGCCGTCGCCTTGCGCAGCCGGTCGAGCACCGCGGCCCACGCCGGCGCCTCGGGCGGCGATTCGATGAGGATCACCTCGCAGCCTGCGCCGTCCAGCTCGCGCAGCGAGGCATAGAGCTTCTGCGCGTAGCCCGCCGGGTCGCGCGGCATGCGCAGCCAGAAGTCGACCCGCTCGTCGGGACGCGAGAAGGCGAGCACCGCCGCGCTCGCGCCCAGGTCGGCGATCTGCCGGTCGAGCTCGTGGATCGGCACCAGGCGCGCCGGCGTCTTCGGCGCGTAGTGCTTTTCCATTCCTCCCGAGTGGCGCACGCTCGAGCCGGCTTTCTCCTTCACCGGCACGACTTCGTTCAGCTCGGCGAGCGAGATCGCGCCCGGCCGCAGCAGCACGGCTTCGCCCGCGGAAAGATCGACGATGGTCGACTCGATGCCGACCTCGCTCGGCCCGCCCGCCAGCACGAGGTCGACCTCGTCGCCGAGGTCTTCGCGCACGTGCAGCGCGGTGGTCGGCGAGACGCGGCCGAAGCGGTTGGCCGAAGGCGCCGCGATGCCGCCGCCGAACGCTTTCAGCAGGCGCTGCGCGACGTCGTGCCTTGGAACGCGCAGCCCTACGGACGGTTGCCCTCCCGTCACGAAGTCCTTCGCTTTGTCGCTCCTCTTCAGGATGAGCGTGAGCGGGCCGGGCCAGAAACGGCGCGCAAGCTTCTTCGCCGCGTCCGGGACTTCGCGCGCCCACTTGAATGCTTCGTCGGCGGAGGCGAAGTGCACGATCACCGGATGATCGGCGGGGCGGCGTTTCACGCGGTAGAGGCGCGCGACGGCCTGCTCGTTCGACGCATCGGCGCCGAGGCCGTAGACGGTTTCCGTGGGGAAGGCGACGAGGCCGCCGGCGCGAAGGATCTCGGCCGCGCGCCGGACCTCGTCGCTCACAGCTTGAGCGGCGCCGCCTTGAGAACCGACTCGGTCTGCTTGACGCGGAAGTCGGCGAGCTTCTTCTTCATCCCTTCATCCCCGAGGGCAAGGAGGGCGACTGCAAACAAAGCAGCATTACCCGCGCCCGCTTCGCCGATGGCGAAGGTGGCGACCGGGATGCCCTTCGGCATCTGCACGGTGGAGAGCAGCGAGTCGAGCCCCTGCAGGTGCCTGGAGGGCATCGGCACGCCGAGCACCGGCAGCGTGGTATGCGCGGCGACGACGCCGGCGAGGTGCGCGGCGCCGCCGGCGGCGGCGATGATCGCCTTCATGCCGTTCTTCTGCGCGCTCGCCGCCCACTCGGCGACCGCGTGCGGCGTGCGGTGGGCCGACATCGCCTTCGCCTCGTAGGCCACGCCGAAATCCTCGAGCACCTTTGCGGCCGCCTTCATCGTCTCCCAGTCCGAGGTCGACCCCATGACGATGCCGATCAGAGCGCTAGCCATTGAGCTTTTTCCCCGTCAGGCGCTCGAGCGCCTCGCGATATTTCTCTGAAGTCTTCTGGATCACGTCCGCCGGCAGCTTCGGCGCGGGCGGCGTCTTGTCCCAGTCGAGCGTCTCCAGGTAGTCGCGCACGTACTGCTTGTCGAACGACGGCGGCGACCTGCCGACCTGGTAGGAGTCCGCCGGCCAGAAGCGCGACGAATCGGCCGTCAGCACTTCGTCGATCAGCACGAGGTCGCCTTTTTCATCCAGGCCGAATTCGAACTTGGTGTCGGCGATGATGATGCCCTTCTTCGCCGCGAACTCGCTCGCCTCCTGGTAGAGGCGGATGCTGATGTCGCGCACCTTCTCGGCCTTGTCCTTGCCGATCAGCTTCACCACCTCCTCGAAGGAGATGTTCTCGTCGTGGCCCTCCTCGGCCTTGGTCGCCGGCGTGAAGATCGGCGCGGGCAGCTTCTGCGCCTGCTGCAGGCCCTTCGGCAGCTCGATGCCGCAGACCTTGCCGGTCTTCTGGTAGTCCTTCCAGCCCGAGCCGATGATGTAGCCGCGCACGACCGCTTCGATCGGCAGCGGTTTCAGTTTCTTGACGACCACGGCCCGACCTTCCACCTGACCAATTTCATTCTTTTGGACTACCGAAGCGGGGTCAATACCGGTCAGCTGGTTGGGCACGACGTGCCCGAGCTTGCCGAACCAGAAGTTGGCCATCTCGTTCAGCACGCGCCCCTTGTCGGGGATCGGGTCCGACAGCACGACGTCGAAGGCCGACAGCCGGTCGCTGGTGACGATCAGCATCTTGTCGTTGCCGACGGCGTAGATGTCTCTGACTTTTCCTTTCCCCAGCCGGGGAAGGCTCTTGATTGTCGACTCGTACAGGGCCATTACGCCGCCTGCTTTTCCAGCTCGGCGCGCCACTTGCCCTGCGCGGCGAGGCCGTTCATGTGCGCGCGGTGGTGGAACGCCTTCTGCGCGGCGGCGACGTTGCCGGCCTGGCCCTTCCACGCCTTCAAC
>Ga0335084_10004470_pt1 | contig 13768 bp, 13 predicted proteins | sample Lox_Sample_44_FD_206721 | JGI IMG/M metagenome (GOLD analysis project Ga0335084, IMG submission 206721) | Soil microbial communities from Loxahatchee National Wildlife Refuge, Florida, United States - Lox_Sample_4.4 | ecosystem: Environmental > Terrestrial > Soil > Wetlands | place: USA... | reverse complement strand
GGACCGCCCGAGATGATGGCGGTCGCGACGCCCGCGATGTTGCCGGTGCCGATTGACGCGCCGAGCGCCGTCATGAACGCCTGAAACGGCGACAGGGCGCCGTGCGCGCCCGGCGGTTGCGCGGCCACCATCGCGCGAAACGCCTCGGGAAGCCGGCGCAGCTGGACGACGCCAAGGCGGAGCGTGAGGAACAGACCGGTGCCGAGCAGCACGCCCACGACCCACGGCATGAACAGCCAGTCGGCTGCGCCTTGGATGGCGTCGGCGATGGCGCGAATCACCTCGCCCGAGGGCGCGAAGAGGTTGAGCCCGTTCATCAGATGTTCGATCGCGACTGGCCGCCGTCGACGGTCACGCACGCACCCGTGATCCAGCTGGCGCGCGGCGACGCGAGAAACGCGACGAGCGCGGCGACCTCCTCGGGGCGGCCGAACCGGCCGGACGGAATGTCGCGCTTGATGAACTCGGCGATGCCGGGCGGATCTTCCTGCTGGCGCTTCCACCACGACCCGCCTTCGAAGAGGATCGAGCCTGGCGCGATCGCGTTCACGCGGATGCCATCGGGGGCGAGCTGGTGCGCCATCGCTTTGCTCAGGCTGATCTCGGCGGCCTTCACGGCGTTGTAGGTCATGCGGCCGCCGGACTCGCGGCCCCAGATCGACGCGATCGTGAGGATCACGCCGCCGCCCTGCCGGCGCATGTGCGGCACGACGAGACGCGACATGCGGATCGCGGGGAACAGTGTCTGGTCGATCGCGCCCTGCCACTCGGCGTCGAGGGTCGTCACGATGTCGCCGCCGCCGGCCTTGCCGACGTTGTTGACGAGGATGTCGACGCGGCCAAAGACCTCGAGCGCCGCGTTCACCACCCGCTCGGCGCCCTCGGGCGTCGCGACGTCGGCGGCGACGGTCAGGATCGAGTTCTGCGGCCGGCCGCGCGCGACGATCGAGGCCGCGGCGCGCGTGAGCTCCTCTTCGCCGCGCGCGCACAGCACGACGCGGCACCGTTCCTCGGCCAGGGCCTGCGCGGACGCGAGACCCAGCCCGCGGCTGGAGCCCGTAATGACGGCGACGCGATCGGTCAGGTGCAGGTCCAAGGGGACGGGGCATTTTTCCACAGGTTGGCGCGCTGCGGGGCCGGAGGTTGGGAGGACACATGCCCTCGCGACCTCCGGCCCCTCACATGCCCAACCTGTGGAAAAATGCCCCGTCCCCCAAACTCGACAGGTGTCCCACTCCCCGCAGCACGACGAGCTGCGATCCGGGGATTAGGCGATGCATGGCGTCGCTCTCGGACGACGGGATCAGCGTGTCCTCATCGCTCGTGACGATCGTCGTCGGACACGCGATCGCCGGCAGGAGCGGCGTCGAGTCCGGGCGGTCGCGCATCGCCGCGAGCGCGGCCGCCAGTCCGTCGGCGGAGTTCATCCGAATCAGCCGCTCGACGGCATCGACGAGGTCGGGTTGTTCGCGCCGCTCGGTCTCGCCGAGCAGCTTCGGCAGCATCTCGCGCACGAGCGCGGCGGCCCCTTCCTGACGAACGAGAGCGATGAGGCGGTCGCGGTTCGCGCGCCCCTCGGCCGAGTCGGCGGCGGCGCGCGTGTTGGCCAGCACCAGTCCGCTGACGCGGGGCGCCGCCAGCCGCAGCATCGCAAACGCGACGTACCCGCCCATCGACAGCCCGCCGACGACCGCGCGCTCGATGTCCAGGTGGTCCATCAGCGCCAGAACATCCGTGCCGTAGCCGTCCATTGTCACGCCGTCAACGCCCGGGTCCTCGAACGCCGGGCCGCTGCCGCGGAATCCCCGAAGGTCCGGCGCGATCACGCGCCGCCCCGGCGGCACGCGGTGCAGCTGCGGCAGCCACTGCTCCGCGTTGAGGGGAAAGGCGTGCAGCAGCACGATCGCCTCGCCCTGACCGGCCTCGAGATACCGCACGGACCGATCGGCCAGATGCGCGATTCTGGTGAACACGCCGTCGATTGTAGCGCCCGGCGATCGACGCCCCTTGATTTCGCGACAGCGGCTCGTAGACGATCACCACATGCGCCGCCGACTGCCCGTGCTGTTGCTCCTTGCCGCGCTCGTCGCGACCTGCACGCTCAAGGATGACGATCCCTACAAGGCCCCGCCCGATGTGGCCGCGCCGCCGGCCGACGCGCTGCGCACGCCGTCGGGCCTGGCCTCGAAAGTGCTCAGCATCGGCGTGGGCACGGTGCACCCCGGCCTGCAATCGTCGGTGACCGTGAACTACACGGGTTGGACGGCGGACGGACAGATGTTCGACACGACGGTCCTGCGCAGCGGACCGGCGACGTTCAAGCTCACCGAGGTCATTCCCGGCTGGACGGAAGTCCTCCAGCTCATGACGAAGGGCGAGAAGCGCCGCGTGTGGGTGCCCGCGAACCTCGCGTACGGCGACCATCCCGCCGGCGGTCAGCCGGCGGGCATGTTGTGCTTCGAGATCGAGCTGCTCGAGGTGAGGTAGCCGGAACGGCGCCCAGGCGTCAGTACTTCCCGAGCGCGGCGATCAGTCCTTCGGCGGCCTTCGGCACCGCGACGTTGCCTTTGACGATGTCCTTGTTGCTGATGTCCTTGCCGTAGAGCGATTTGTTCTCGGCGCTGTCCTCGCGCAGCGTCGATCCCTGGAGCGAGATGCCGGCAAACACGCCGCGCGCCCGCGACCACGCCAGAATCTCGGCCATCATCGTCGCGTCAGTGGCCGCCGTGGCCTGCCGGCCGACCGGGCCGGCCGCCACCGCCGCGTCGGCGCCCACCGTGAACTTGCTGGAGAGCATGCGGTCGACGCCCCGGTCGTTCATCACGAGCATGATGACGTCGGTATCCGTGCCGCCGAGCTGCAGCCCGATACTGCCGCCCTCGATGCGAATCGCGCCGGGCGCCGACCAGCCGTTGCCGCCGTCGCGCCGGCACGACATGTAGCCGCGGCCGTACTGGCCGCCGACGCCGATCGCGCCCTTCTTGACGCCGGGGATAATCACGACGCACTTGGCCTTCGCAAAGAGGTCCTGGGAAATGCCCTTGTCGGCGCTGCCCGCCATTTCCTTGAGGACGGCCTCGGTCGTCTTCAGCCGCTCATCATCGGCGCGAAGGGCGACCGACAGCAGGAACAGGCTCGCGAGGAGTGGGAAAACGAAGAATCTGGGTTTCATATCCGGTCAACCTATCAGATTTCGCGCGGGCCGCGCATCAAAACTGAAAGTAGATGAACTGCGCGCCCTGGAAATCGCCGAACACGAGCACCAGATAGAACACGGCCACGTACAGCGCATATCGAATCGGCCACCTGAGCATGAGGACCGCCGACTCCGAGCCGCGCCGGGCCTGAAAGACGTGAACGACGAGTAACGGCAGGACGATCGCGACGAGCGGCACCAGCAGCGAGTCGACCGTGCTCTCCGTGGGCATGAGGTCGGTCAACAGGAGCCGGGTGCTCGCCACGAGCTGATGCACCGAGGTCGCGCGAAAAATCAGCCAGCCGTAGCACGTCACGTGAAACATCACGACGCCAAGGGCCACGCGCCGCCAGTTGAGTCCGGACGGCACGACCACGCCGAGCCGGGCGGCCCACGCCGTCAGGGCGCGTCCGATCACGAGGACCACGCCCTGATACGCGCCCCACAGCACGAACGTCCAGGCGGCGCCGTGCCACAGTCCGCCCAGCACCATCGTGATCATGAGGTTGCGCGTCGTCTGCCAGCCCGAGCCTCGACTGCCACCAAGCGGAATGTAGAGGTAGTCGCGCAGCCAGGTGGACAGACTGATGTGCCAGTTCCGCCAGAACGCCTGCGGCGACGTGACGAAGTACGGAAACAGGAAGTTGATGTTCAACTCGATGCCCATCAGCTTCGACAGACCGCGCGCGATGTTCGAGTACCCGGCGAAGTCGCCGTAGATCTGGAACGCGAACGCGTAGATCGCGATGAGCACGTCGAGCCCGGACGCGGCCGCCGCGGGTGAGAACACGGCGCCCACCAGGTCCGCCAGATTGTCGGCGACGAACATCTTCTGGAAGTAGCCCCAGGCGATGAGCCAGAGCCCCTCGACAATCTGGCCGCGTGTGATCGTGCGCGGCCGCGAGATCTGCGGCAGCAGCAGCGGCGCGCGCAGAATCGGCCCGGCCACCAGGTGCGGGAAGAACGCCACGAACACCGCGAAGTCGATGAAGTCGGTCGCGGGCGCGATCTCACCGCGGTACACGTCGATCACGTAGCTCATCGACATGAACGTGTAGAACGAGATGCCGATCGGCAGGATGACGTGAATCGTGACCGGGTCGAGCCGCCAGCCGAGCCAGCCGAAAACCGCGGCCAGGCTGCCCGCAAAGAAGTTGAAGTACTTGAAGAACCCGAGCACGCCAAGGTTGAACGTCAGGCTCGCGATGAGCGCGACGCGGCGCCGGCGGGGATGCGTGGCGCGGCCCAGGTAGCGGGCCACCAGAAAGTCCACAATCGTCGTGCCGACGAGCAGACCTAGAAAGCGCCAATCCCACGCGGCGTAGAAGTAGTAGCTCGCGGCGAGGAGCAGCCAGTTCTGCGGGCGGTGCGGCAGCAGCCGGTACAGCCCGTAGACGACCACGAAGAATCCGACGAACTGCAGCGAGTTGAAGACCATCAGGACGGAGGCGGCGTGGCCAGCCCGCTTGCTTCGAAAAAGTCAAACAGCGTCCGGGCCACGACGTCGTGCCCGCGCGGCGTGAGATGGATGTTGCGCTGAAAGAACAGCCGCGCGCGGTCCGGCTGCGCGGCCAGGGCGGGCTGGAGGTCGATCATCGGCAGGCCGAGCGGTGCGAGCGCCGAGGCGAAGCGCCGGCTGGCGCTGTTGCGATCGATCGTGCCGCCGGCGGTCTCGACGATGTCCTGCAGCCGGCCGAAGTCCTCGTCGTCGGTCTGGAACCTCGCCGGCATGAGCGCGATGGCCGTGCGGGCGCCGCCGGCCGCCGCGCGCTTCGCGATGAGATCCACGGCGCGGCGCGTGACCTCGAGCCCGTGCGTCACTTCAACCGGCGGGTCCGTCGCGTAGCTCACCAGCGGTCGCTCGGGCACCGGCGCGGAGAACTTCGAGCGCAGCAGATCGACGCGCAGGCGGATGTACTGCAGCACCATGCTCGACCGCGTGTAGCGCCGAAAGCGGGTCATGGCGCGATCGCTCGCCGACACGAGCGGCGGATGCCCCGCGTCGATCCACGACTCGCGGTCATAGGCTTCGACGGCGTCGTTGCCGACGAACGCGAGAACCAGCACGACGTCCGGCTCGAACGCCGCCGCGACATGGTCGTAGAACAGCCATTCCTCCACCGGGCTGTAGCCTTGAACGCCCGCGTTGATCACGCGCCAGTGGTCGGGCCCGCCGGCCGCGTTCAGCCGGGCCTCGAGCCGCTTCCCGAAGGTCTCCTGCAGCGGCACTTGCACCGAGAGCGCCAGCGAATCGCCGAGGATGACGACGCGGCGCTCGTGCGCGGCCTTCGGACCGATGTCCTGATCGTCGCGCACGCCCTGCGCGTTGATCTTCAGATCCGTGCTGAATTCGACCGTGGTGTACCGCGCGTGCGCGTTCGGCCGCAGGCGATGGCCGACCTGGTCGTCGTCCATGAACAGCGATTGAAAACCGGGCGACGCCTCGGAGCTGCCGTACCAGCGGAGGCTGGCCTCGAGCACGGCGAACTCCCCTGCCAGCAAAGCGATCAGGACGAGCACGCGGACGACGGCCATCGGCCTCCAGCCTACCCGAGGGCGTGCTCGAAGTCTTCGGGATGGTTCGCGCGCAGGGCGGCCTCGCTCCGCTCGACGAGCCCGGCCTTGACCAGCCGCGCGAGGCTCTCCTCGAGCGAGAACGACCCGAGCTTCTTCGTGATCGTGATCTCCTGATGCAGGTGCTGGAGCGCGTTGCGGCGGATGTGCTGGCGCGCGCCGTAGCTCACGACGAGCAGCTCGGCGGCGGGAATGCGGCCGCCGGCCTGGCGCGGCAGCAGCGTCTGCACGAAGACGGCCGTGAGCGCCGCGGCGATCTCCTGACGAATCGTCGGCTGCCGCTCCGACGGGAACGAGTCGGTCATGCGCGCGAGCGTGGACGGCACGTCGGTCGTGTGGAGCGTGGACAGCACGAGATGCCCGGTCTCCCCCGCCGCGAGCGCGATCCTCATCGTCTCCGGATCGCGCATCTCGCCGATGACGATCACGTCGGGGCCCTGCCGCAGCGCGGACCGGAGCGCCGTCGGGAAGTCCGGCGCGTCGACGCCAATCTCGACCTGCTGGATGATGCTCTTGTGGTTCGCGTGCTCGTACTCGATGGGATCTTCGATCGTGATGATGTGTTTCGCCTCGCGGCGGTTGATGTCGTCGACGATGGCCGCGAGCGTCGTCGTCTTGCCCGAGCCGGTGGCGCCGCCAATCAGGACGAGACCGCGCGGCAGCCGCGGCAGCGCGTCGGCGCCGGGCGGCAGGTCGAGACTGGCGAGCGCCGGCACCTTCGACGGGAGCATGCGGATGTTCGCGGCGGCGCGGCCGCGCTCGCGGTGCAGGTTGATGCGAAACCGCCCGATGCCCGGCACCTTGCGCGACGCGTCGGCAATCCCCTGGTCGCGATACGCGCGCTGGGCGTGCGGCGGCAGCTCCGGCAGCACCATGTCTTCGATCTCGACGCCGTCGAGGGGCGTGATGTCGCCGCGGACGACCCGCCCATGGATGCGCAGCGCGGGCGCCTCGCCGGCCACGAGCAGCAGGTCGCTCGCCTGCCGCTCAGCGACCGTGCGAAGCCACGGCTCGAGCCGCGAGATGCCGCGCGGCGCCTCGGTCCGCAGCTGCTCGAGCTCCTCGGCCAGGCGATCGAGATCGTCGGACACGCGAAGATCCTAGCAGGCAGTCAAATCAGGCACTAGGCACCAGGCACCAGGGACCGGCACCAGGCATCCAGGCAGGAGCGAGTGCCTGATGCCCCGATCGTCAACCTCGCGCGTTCCGCCCTGGTCTAACCCACTGAGGAGCTGAGTATGGTGAGACAAACAGCGCTTGCGGCGGTGCTCGGGCTCGGGATGGTCGTGCCAATGGCGGCGCAGGATCCGGGCACGTCGGCTGCCGCCGCGCCGGCCCCGATCGCGCAGTCGCTCCAGCGCGCGCAGCGGCACGTCCGGCAGGGCGTGCGCGCGGGCCAGATCACGCCGGAGGAGCTCGGTCAGCTGCGCGCCGACGCGCAGGCCCTGCGCGCCAAACTGCGGGCTCTGCGGCAGGGCGGCACGACGCTGACGCCGGATGAGCGACGAGGCGTGCGGCGTGATCTGCGGCGCCTCCACCGCGAGATCGCGGTCGCGCGGCACAACCGCCTCCGGCGTCACCGGTAGGTCGCGCGCAGCTCAGAGCCAGCGCCGCACGCGCCGGCAGTACTCGGCGTACGCGTCACCGAAGGCCGTGTTGTGGTAGCGCTCCTCGCGGCGGATGATCGCGACGTTCATCGTCGCGATCACCGCCGGCAGCAGCACGAGCGGCCACGCCAGGTTCGTCAGGCACGTCAGTCCAAGGTAGGCGGCCGTCAGCCCCACGTACATCGGATTTCGCGTGAAGCGATAGGGCCCCCAGGTCACGAGCTGACGGGCCGGGCGGTTCGGGATGACCGTCGTGCGCGCCCGGATGAACGTCACGACGCCGGTGGCCATGACCAGCAGCCCGATCCCGAGCAGGGCGGCGCCCACGGTTTCCTGCAGGGCGCCCGGGCCGTCGCCGTCGATGAGGAACTCGAGGCGGCGATTCAGGAGCCAGCCGGCGGCGAACCCGGCGACGAAGACAAATGGCGGCGGCAGCCTGATCCCCGGACCGCGGTCGTCTGGTGCGCCCACCGGCGTATCATCTCCCACACATCGCCGGGGGTGCCAGGATGTGCCGCAACATCAAAACGCTGTTCAATTTCGAGCCGCCCGCGACCGATGAGGAAATCCGCGCGGCGTCCGTGCAGTTCGTCCGCAAGCTGAGCGGGTTCACGAAGCCGTCGCGCGCCAACGCGCCCGCCTTCGATCGAGCCGTGGACGACGTGGCCGGCATTGCGCGCCGGTTGATCGACTCGCTCGTCACCGAGGCGCCGCCGCGCGATCGCGAAGCCGTCGCGGCGCGCGCCCGCGCCGGAGCCGCCAGGCGATTCGGCCGAACCGCCTGACACAAACGTGATCGTCCGGCGCGCGCCGGCGGGCTTTACCTCCCCTCTCCTCCAGTGGTCTAAGCCAGAGACGGACCGCCAGCCGTCGCAGTTGCCTGCTGAAAGGAGTGGACGGACATGTCGACACGAACGGTACTCGTCGCGCTGCTCGGAGCGACGCTGCTGGCCGCGCCCGCGGCGGCGCAGGCCCAGCCGGCCTCGACGGCGCACCCGCGGGGCATCAACGCGCGAGAGCATCGTCAGACCGTACGCATCAAGGACGGCGTGAAGGACGGACAGCTCACGCGCGGCGAGCTGGACAAAGTCAAGGCTGACGAAGCGGGCATCCGCGCCGAGGAGCGCGTCTACCGGAAGTCAGGCGACGGGCTCGACAAAGCCGAGGTGAAGGACCTGGAGAAGGACCTCAACCAGAGCAGCAGGCAAATCTACAGGCTCAAGCACAACGACCGCACGCGCGGCGGCGGGAAGTAGCGCCGGGACCCCGAGCGCCTGGTGCGCGCGCGCGCGCGCCAGGCGCCCGGTCCTGTCCCGTGTGGCTGGTCGGTGCGTGGAGGATCGAACCCGGCCGGCTCAGACGACGAAGGCCGGCATTTCCATCTCGCCCTTGCGGAACGCCGCGATAAACGCCTCGACGACTTTCGGATCGAACTCGGTGCCCGCGCCCTTGAGGATCATCTCGCGCGCCTCGTAGGGGGCCATGGCCTTGCGGTACGGACGATCGCTCGTCAGCGAATCGTAGACGTCCGCGACGGCGATCACCCGCGCCTCGATCGGGATGTTCTCGCCCTGCGACGGCGTGTAGCCCGACCCGTCGAATTTATCGTGGTGCGACAGGATGATCGGCAGCACGCGGCGAAGCGGCCCGCCGACGGGTTCGAGCAGCGCCGCGCCCTTCGTCACGTGCTCCTGCATCTCGGCGACTTCCTGCTCGTTCAGCCGGGCGGCCTTGTACAGGATGTCGCGGCTCACGTCGAGCTTGCCGATGTCGTGGAGCAGCGCAGCCGCGCGGATATCCTCGATCCGGTCGGCGCCCATGTCGAGCTGCGCCGCGATCTTCGTCGCGTAGACCGAGACGCGATAGGAATGGTTCTCGGTGTACTTGTCGTTCGAGATGAAGTGGCGCAGGATCATCAGGATCCCCATGTAGGTCTCGCGGAGCTCCTGCACCTGCTTGTCCTTGTGCTCGTAGAGCGACCCCATCGTATAGCCGGTGACGAGCAGGATGCCGCCCCACACCGTGATGTCGAGCCACTCGTCGCCGCGGAAGCGCACCTGCGGCGTCTGGAGGATCGACGGGTTGTACCAGACCAGAATGATGACGAGCAGCACGCTCGCGAGGGCCGTCAGCGTGGCGTGACGCCGCCCATAGTGATACGCCGAGAACACGGTGGGCAGCGTATAGAACGCGAGCACCATCCGTCCGCCCGACACGAGGAAGTTCATCACCGCCGCGATGATGAACAGGGAGAAGACCACCCACAACTCCCGGTTGACCTTCTCGAACTGCTTCAGCATGTTCACGACAGCTACTCCCCCCCTGCACAGGACCCGCGTGCGCGGCGACTCGAGACCCTGGGATTTGCCCCCTTGGTGGTTTCGGCCGCTCCCGGGGGGACTTTAGGTACCGCCGGGCTATGATTCGACGCGGTGGGCATTTTCTACCGGCGATTACGATCTCGTTTCGGGCCGCCTGCTGACGGCCCCACGCGCCGGGAGATGCTGCGCCTGACCTTGGCCGGCGCTGCGGGGCTCCTGCTCAGCGACCGCCTCGCAGCGTCGTCGCGGCGCCAGAAACCGAAGCCGAAGCGGATCCTGATCGTGGGCGGCGGCTTCGCCGGGCTGGCCGCCGCGTACGAGCTCTCGGCCGCCGGCTACGACGTGCGCGTCTTCGAGGCCCGCAACCGCGTCGGCGGCCGCGTCGTCTCGTTCCACGATCTGGCGCCGGGCAAGACCGTCGAGGGCGGCGCGGAGCTGATCGGATCGAATCATCCGACGTGGCTCTCCTACCAGCAGAAGTTCAACCTCGATCTGCTCGATGTGAGCGACGAACCCGGCGACGCGCCGCTCGTGCTCGACGGCCGCGTGCTCCGCGATGCGGAGGCGGAGGCGATCTATCAGGACCTCGAGACCGCGTACGCCGCGCTCAACATCGTCGCGGCGCCGGTTGACGCGGTCGAGCCGTGGAAGAGCCCCAACGCCGCGGCGCTCGATCATGAGACCGTCGCGGCCTGGATCGACGCGCGGTCGATGGCGCCGTCGTCGAAGCGCGCGCTGCATGCCGAGTTCGCCGCCGACAACGGCGCGGAGACCTCGGCGCAGAGCCACCTGGCCAATCTCGCGCAGATCAAAGGCGGCGGCCTGGATCGCTACTGGACGGACACGGAGTCGTTCCGCTGCCGCGGCGGCAACCAGCAGCTGGCGCAGAAGCTCGCCGCCGCGCTGCCGGCGCATCACGTGCGCACGCGGACGGTCGTGACGAAGATCACGACCACCGCGAAGGGCGCGTCCGTCACGCTCGAGGACGAATCGGTCGTCAAGGGCGACGACGTGATCCTCGCGGTGCCGCCGTCGGTGTGGTCGAAGATCGCGTTCGATCCCCCGCTGCCGTCCGGGCTGCACCCGCAGATGGGATCGAACGTGAAGTTCCTGGCGGTGGTGCGCTCGCAATTCTGGAGGCGCGCGGGGCTGGCCCCCAATCTGCTCTCGGATCGGCCGGTCCAAATCACGTGGGAAGCGACCGACAATCAGCCGGGCCCGGGCGTCGTGCTCACGGCGTTTTCGGGCGCCGGTGCGGCGAACGAATGCCGAGGATGGAAGGCCGCCGATCGCACCAAGGCGTATTTGAGAGCGCTCGGCGTCGCGTATCCGGACATCGCGAAGGAGTTCGTCAAGGCGCGCTTCATGGATTGGCCGGGCGACACGTGGACGCGGGCGTCGTACGCGTTTCCGGCGCCGGGCCAGGTGACGACGCTCGGTCCGATCCTGCGCGAGGGTCTGGGCCGGCTCCATTTCGCCGGTGAGCACACGAACTTCGCCTTCATCGGCTACATGGAGGGCGCGCTCGGGTCGGGCGTTGCGCTCGCCGCCCGCCTCGCCGCCCGCGATGGCGTGGCGCGTCAAATCCGCGCGCTATAATCCGCGACGGGTTCCCCATGGACATCGCGCCGGGCGTGAGCCTGGGCCCGTACAAGATCCTTCAGCCGTTGGGATCTGGCGGCATGGGCGCCGTCTACCTCGCGTACGACGAGCGGCTCGACCGCCGGGTGGCACTGAAGGTGCTGACGAAGGCGACCGGCGATGAAGCGACCCGGCAACTGCGCCGCGAAGCGCGCGCGATCGCCCGGCTGAACCATCCCAACATCGCCGCGGTCTATGACGTCGTCGAACACGCCGGCGACACGTTCATCGTCATGGAGTACGTGGACGGCGAGCCGCTGTCGACGCTCGTGACCTCGCCGCCGGTGGCGATCGACCGCGCGCTCGATGTGGGCCTGCAGCTCGCGGACGCGCTCGCGTACGCGCACCACGAGGGCATCATCCACCGCGACATCAAGCCGGGCAACGTGATGCTCACGCGCGACCGCAAGGTCAAGGTGCTCGATCTTGGCCTGGCGCGCGTGACGTCGGCCGATCCCTTCGCCCAGACCCGCAGCGCGAGCGAGCCCGTTCAGTCCCACGCCGGCACGCCGGCGTACATGGCGCCGGAACGGTTGAGCGGCCAGCCGGCCGACGCGCGCACGGACGTGTACAGCGCGGGCGTCGTGCTGTTCGAGCTTCTGACCGGCAAGCGGCCGTATTCGGCGCCGGACCTGATGACCCTCGCGGTCAACATCGCGACCCACCCGACGCCGCGCGTGCGGACGTCGCGTCCCGACGTGCCGAAGGCCCTCGATGACGTTGTCGCGCGGGCGATGGCAAAGGACCGCGACTCGCGCTTCGCGTCGGCGCAGGAGCTGCGCGACGGGCTCGTGCGCGTGCGGGAAGCGATGACCGGCGTGGCGCCCGTACGCGTGGACGATCCGCGGAAGAAGCGGCACCGGTCGGCGCTGATTGGCGCGACTGTCATCGCCATTCTCGCGATCGTCGCGTGGTTTGTTGCGCGCGGACGCACTCCGCCGGCACCCGTTGCGGCCGCCGCGACCGTGGCGATTCCACCCGCGTTCAACGACAGCACCGGCCAGGCCGATCTGGACGAGCTCGGATCTCTCCTGCAGTCAGTCCTGTCGCGCAACCTCACGGCCCTGCCGGGCATCACGATTGTACGCGCGCCTGTGACGGCCGCGGCCGGATCGCCGCCGGACAAGCCACCATCTCAGCCCCCGACGTACACGGCTGCGCTCAGGATCCGGCGCGCGCTGTCCGGCATCGTGGTCGACGCCGACCTGCAGCAGCAGGGCGACTCGCGTCCAGCGCCGCACGCGTTCTCAGGCGACGAGCTGAAGGTCCTGCGCTCGGCCGTTGAAGGCGTGACGGCCTCCGTTCAGCAGCGCTACCGGCCGGGCCGCCCGGCCTCCGACGCCGGACGCGACGAGCTCCAGACGATGCCGACGACGGACGGTCAGGCCCTGGTCTCGTACCTGCGCGGGCGCATCGCGCTCGACACGTCCGAGGACGCGAAGACCGATCAGGTGGCCGTTTCCGCGTTCCAGGAGGCCATCAAGCGCGACCGATCGTTCGCGTTTGCGCACGCCGGTCTGAGCCAGGCGTACTCCTCCCTCGTGAGGCACACCACGGGCGAGCCCGACTGGCTCGACCGCGCGAAGGACGCCGCCGATCAGGCGCTCAAGATCGACCCGCGGTGCGATCAAGCCCATCTCGCCATGGCGCTGGTTTTTCGCGCCGCTCAGCAGCGCGACGGCGCGGTCGTCGAGGCGAGGCAGGCCGTCGTCCTGACGCCGGACAGCGACGACGCGCGCCGCATTCTGGGACTGACGCTCATCGATCAGGGACAGGATGAAGCCGGATTCGAGGAGCTGCAGGCCGCCGCGGCGCTCAGGCCGCGCCACTGGATGAACTACTACGTGCTCGGCAGAAGTCTGCTCGTCAAGAGCCGCTTCGCGGAGGCCGTCAGCGCGCTCGACAAGGTCACCAGCAACCTGCCGCACTTCGAGAGCGCGTACGTCAACCTGGGGCTGGCGCAGATGTCGCTTGGCGACTACGGGATGGCCGTCGGCAACTTCGAGAACGCGCTGCAGATGGAGCCGGGCGACTCTGTCGCCCTGAACAACCTGGCCACTGCGTACTACTGGGACGGCAGGTTCGACAAGGCCCTCGAGTCGTACCAGAAGGCGATCGCCATCGACCCAGAGAACCCCCGACAGTTCATGAACCTCGGCGACACGTACGAGGCGCTCCGGCGGGCGCCGGACGCGCAGAACGCCTACGCGCGGTGCGTGCGGTTCGCTGACGCCAGGCGCGCCATCAAGTTCACCCCCGATACGGAAGCGATCGGCGCCAAGTGTCAGGCCAAGCTGCGGAACTTCGACGAGGCGGAGCGGCGCGCGCTCGCGGCGGTGTCGAAGGATCCGACGAATGCAAACGTCGTCTACAAGCTCGCGGTCGTCTACGCGCTCATGCGACAGCCCGACAAGGCGCTCGAACGGCTC
>Ga0335084_10004469_pt1 | contig 13769 bp, 11 predicted proteins | sample Lox_Sample_44_FD_206721 | JGI IMG/M metagenome (GOLD analysis project Ga0335084, IMG submission 206721) | Soil microbial communities from Loxahatchee National Wildlife Refuge, Florida, United States - Lox_Sample_4.4 | ecosystem: Environmental > Terrestrial > Soil > Wetlands | place: USA... | reverse complement strand
CCGCCTTTCCCCGGGTGATGGAAAGGCTGTATCGGACGAAAAGGGAAATTCGACCCGAGAGGATGGTTGAAGGACGACCTTGAGCTTTACAATTGCAGTTTCAGGAAAGGGAGGAACTGGGAAAACGACCCTCGCCGGGATGATCATTCGCTTTCTTCTGGATAAAGGAAAAGGTCCGATTCTGGCGGTGGATGCGGATTCTAATTCGAACCTCAACGAGGTCTTAGGCGTGGGGATCCGGTCTACCATCGGAGATGCCCGAGAGATGATGAAAAAAGAGGTGCCCGTCGGAATGACCAAGGACATCTGGTTTGAATTAAAGGTCCAGGAGTCCCTCACCGAGGCAAAAGGGTTTGACCTCGTCGCCATGGGACGCCCGGAAGGGCCGGGTTGTTATTGTGCGGCAAACACGTTAGCTAGAAAATGCCTCGACCTTTTGACCGGCAATTACCGATATATCGTGATCGATAATGAAGCCGGGATGGAGCATTTCAGCCGTCTGACGACCCGAGATGTGGACCTTCTTTTCATCGTCTCGGACTCGAGCCAACGTGGGATCTTGACCGCATCGCGAATTCGCGACCTTATCCACGAGCTGGATCTTCGAATCGTCCACGAGGTCCTGATCATCAACCGCGTCCAGGGTGAACCGGGCCCTGAAATCTTTGAAGAGGTAAAGAAACAGAATCTCGAATTGGGGGCGATTCTCCCTGCCGATGAGGAAGTTTACCGCTACGATTCCGAGGGCAAGCCGACGTTTCAATTACCGCTGGAATCAAAGGCGGTTCGAGCCGCCCGGCAGATGCTTGAAAAATATATCCAGTGATGGTGAAAAGAGAAATCCTAAACTCGAAACAAACTTAAATGCACCAAACCCAAAACTCAAAACCGTATGCCTTAGGAGATATTCGGTTCCATTGTTGAGCAGTGAGAATTACATTTTGAGCTTTATATTTTGAATTTGTTTAGGATTTCGAGTTTAGTGTTTAGAGTTTAAACAACTTCGGATTTCGACATTCAGATTTCGAATTTAAATCTTTAGAGGGGGGAGGAAAAAGATGACAGCAAGACTGATCAACGGGAATGAGATTGCGCAACAGATTCGAGAGGAGCTCAAACAGGAAACGGCTCGATTGAAAGAGAAGTTTAATGTCGTCCCCGGCCTGGTGACGATTCTCGTCGGTGAAAATCCCGCTTCGGTAAGTTACGTGACGGCGAAGCAGAAAACGTCCAAAGACCTGGGATTTTTCTCCATTCAGGATAATCAACCGGCTACCATTCAGGAGCAAGACCTGCTTAAATTGATCGACAAATATAATAAGGATCCTAAAATCCACGGGATCCTGGTTCAACTTCCTCTCCCCAAGCATATCAATGAGACAAAGGTCCTTTATGCGATCGATCCGAAGAAGGATGTCGATGGGTTCCATCCGGTCAATGTCGGCAAATTGATGATCGGCGAAGCAGATTATCTTCCTTGCACCCCTGCCGGTATCCAGCAGCTCCTGGTCCGAACGGGAGCGAAGATTGACGGCGCTGAGGTCGTCGTCGTGGGAAGGTCGAACATTGTTGGAAAACCCATTGCCAATATCCTCCTGCAAAAACAGAAGGGGGCCAATGCGACGGTGACGATCTGCCATACCGGCACAAAGGATATGGCCTTTCATACCAAGAGAGCGGACATTCTGATCGTGGCCGCAGGAAAACCGAAGGCCGTCACTGCGGAAATGGTCAAGGAAGGGGCCGTCGTCATCGACGTGGGCGTCAATCGGATCGGGATGACGCCCGAAGGAAAGGCGAAGCTCTGCGGGGATGTCGATTTTGACGGGGTCAAGGAGAAGGCCAGCGCCATCACCCCTGTCCCGGGCGGCGTGGGACCGATGACGATTACGATGTTGATGCTGAATACCGTCAAGGCTGCCAAATTGCATGCAGGCATCAGCTAAAGCAACGACGGTTTCAAACCGTTCCTGATAGAAAAATCCCACAAATTATCCGTAGAAAGGAGGAGTTCGCGTGTCTGATCAAATGGAAGAAAAAGTGGCGTTTGACGGGAAGAAAGTGAAAGTATTAGGCCCTACGTTTGACGAGGGAAAACCCGAGACACCCATCAGCTGGAGACAGAAGTTGAGGAGTCGGGAGGAGATGCTCGCCTATCTCAAAACCGGCGAGCGCTACTGGTTCAGTGAGGAATGGTTCGGCAGCGAAAAGAGAAAGACCAAGGCCTAACGATAAGATAACCTGAGGGAGGTGAGTCTCGTGGCATTTGAAATACCAAAAATTACATACACAGGAAAGATAAAGGAAGTCACCCTGGGGAAAGGGCCGAAGGCTGTGACCATCGGCGGAGAAACAGCTTATCCTTTTCACCTTTTCGAAGGCGCCATGCCGAATCCTCCTCGGATCGCCATGGAGGTTTACGATACGCCCCCGGAGGAATGGCCCGAAGCGGCCCTCGAGCCCTTCAAAGAGGTCGTCCACGATCCCGTAGCCTGGGCCAAGAAATGTGTTCAGGGTTACGGGGCGGAGTTGATCGCCTTGCAACTCGTCAGCACGGATCCCAACGGCCTCAATCGTCCGGCCGATGAGGCGGCTCAAACGGTCAAGAAAGTGGCCGGCGCGGTGGATGTCCCGGTGATCGTGTGGGGAAGCGGGAATACCGATAAAGATGCCGATGTTCTTCGAAAGGTCGCTGAAGCTTGTGATGGGATGAATCTCGTGATTGGGCCGGTGGCAGAGGGAAACTATAAACAGGTGGGTGCCGGAGCGATCGGCTACAAACACACCGCCATTGCTTCCAGTCCCATCGATATCAACCTGGCCAAGCAGCTTAACATCCTTCTTGGAAACCTGGGTGTTCCGGACGGGCAGATCGTCGTCGATCCAACGACGGGCGGGCTGGGATATGGCATTGAGTACACCTATTCCGTGATGGAACGAGACCGAATGGCCGCCCTCACCCAGCAGGATGAGAGGCTTCAATTTCCCATTCTTTGTAATATGGCCAGGGAAGTCTGGAAAACGAAGGAGGCCAAAATTAAGGCCGAGGAAGCCCCCGCGTTAGGTCATGCCGAAAAGAGGGGGATTCTGATGGAGGCGGTCACCGCGGTCATCCTTCTCCTGGCAGGGGCTGATGTTTTGGTCATGAGACATCCCGAGGCGATCAAATTGGTCCGGGGAATGATTACCGATTTAATAGCGAAATAAAAACGGAGGGAGAATCAAAGGAGGACAAGATGTCAGATTTGGAAAAGAAGAGTATTGACCCAGCAACGGTAAAAATGTTGAAGAAGGCTCAGGCGGACGGGTGTGAGACGATTTTCGACCGGGCCGAGACGATGAAACCCTGTCCCATCGGGGCTGAGGGAAGCTGTTGTAAAAACTGCGCCATGGGTCCCTGCCGTGTTCCCGCTCCCAAAAAGAAGGGTGAGACCGGTGCGGAAAAAGCCAAACGAGCGGGTCTCTGCGGCGCCACGGCGGAGACGATTTCGGCGCGCAATTTCGCCCGAATGGTGGCCGCCGGGACGGCAGCCCACTCGGACCATGCCCGCGGTATATCCGAGGTCTTTCTGGCCACGGCAAGGGGAGATGTCCCCGGATTTCAGCTAAAAGACGAGCAGAAACTCTACCAGGTTGCGATGGATTTCGGCGTGGAAATCGGTGACCGGTCGGTAAAGGAGATCGCCATCGACGTGGGGAATAAGGCCGTTGCCGAGTTTGGACGGCAGGAAGGGGAGCCCCTCTTCATCAAAAGGGCGCCTTTAAAGAGGCAGGAAATCTGGAAAAAATTTGGAATCACTCCCCGGGGGATCGACCGAGAGGTCGTCGAACTCATGCACCGGACGCACATGGGTGTGGACCAAGATTATCGAAGCCTCTTGTTGTCCGCCGCTCGCTGTGCCTTGGCCGATGGGTGGGCAGGGTCGATGATCTCCACCGAGCTTCAGGACATCCTTTTCGGAAACCCGGTCCCCGTCTTTGGCCAGATCAATCTCGGGGTGTTGAAAAAAGATGAGGTGAACGTGGTCGTTCACGGTCACGAACCTCTGCTTCCGGAGATCATGGCCGATGTGGTGAATGAGCCTGAAATTCAGCAGGCGGCCAAAGCCGTCGGGGCCAAGGGCGTCAACCTGGCCGGCATGTGCTGCTCCGCCAACGAGATCTTGATGCGGCACGGCATCCCGGTGGCCGGAAATTTTCTCCAGCAGGAGTTGGCCATCGTGACGGGCGCGGTCGATGCCATGGTGGTCGATGTCCAGTGCGAAATGCAATCTCTGGCTCAGGTGGCCAAGTGCTACCATACTAAGCTGATCACCACTTCTGCCAAAGCCAAGATCGACGGAGCAACGCACATTGAATTCGAAGAACACAATGCTCCCAAGGTGGCAAAAAAGATTTTGATGGAGGGCATCCAGAACTTTAAGAACAGAAAACCCAACGTGGAAATCCCCTCCGATACAACGGATCAGGTCGTGGGGTTCAGCCACGAGACGATCAACTACCTGCTCGGTGGGGTCTTCCGTGCCTCCTACCGGCCTCTCAACGACAATATTATTAACGGTCGGATCCGAGGAATCGCCGGCGTGGTCGGTTGCAACAATGCACGCGTGACCCACGACGACCCCAACCTCACTCTGATCAAGGAATTGATTAAGAATGACGTGATCGTTCTGGTCACCGGATGCAGCGCCATGACCTGCGGCAAAGCAGGGCTCCTCACCCCTGAGGCTGCCCGGCAGTATGCAGGCGCCGGTCTCGCCTCGGTCTGTGAGGCGGTCGGCATCCCGCCCGTTCTTCACATGGGGGCCTGTGTGGACAATAGCCGAATCCTGATGGCCGCGACGGCCGTCGTTAAGGACGGCGGTTTGGGAGATGACATCAGCGACCTCCCGGCGGCCGGCGCGGCCCTCGAGTGGATGAGCGAAAAGGCCGTTGCCATCGGTCATTACTTCGTCGCGTCAGGAGTCTACACAATCTTTGGTACAACCTTCCCGACCATGGGAAGTGAAGAAGTAACCAAACTTCTATTTGAAGAGTTTGAAAACACATTGAAGGGCAAATGGGGCTTCGAGCCCGATCCCCTCAAGGCCGCAAAACTGATGATCGAACACATCGACAAGAAGAGAAAAGCCTTGGGGATCGACAAGTCCAGAGAGCGTGTCCTTTTCGATATGGCCAAACGGCGCGAACTGGACGCCGCCTAAAGTTCAAAAATAACGTGACCGTGTCGCGTGTTCGTTATGAAAAACGGAACACGGACAGGGACACACCAAAAAATAAAACACGTGGCTCGTGTTGTTGCGTCGCATGCCGTACGGAGAAACGGACACGAATAACGAACACGGACACGGTTGAGAAAAGGAGGAATAGAACGTGTCGAAGATCATTGCATCCGCTGCCATCAGAGGCGCTCATAAGATTGTGGAAAGGGCTGAGAAGAAATATAAGGAGGCCCTTGAGAAGTGGGGACCGAACCAGGAGGTAGGTTTTCCAAACACGGCTTACTATCTCCCCGTGATCTATGCGATCCTCGGAATCCCCGTAAAGAAGATATCGGATATGAAGCCGGTGCTGGATCGCTGCCGGATCCTGTTGCCGCCCCTCGTGAAAGAAAAGGTCGCCCTCCCCTACCTGGCGCCTGCGCTCGACGCGGGAATGGCCACCTTCTTCGCCGAAGAGATCATCGAGTCCATCCGGTACCTGGAAGCCCCTAATTTTTACACGAAACAGGAAGACCCCCTGCCGGAGAATATCTGGTTGGGAGCTGCCGACGATGTGATTTTCCGCAAACGGGGCGTTGAATTTGTGGATGGAACGGCCCCCGGATTTGCGGCGATCGCAGGAGCCGCACCCTCGCCGGAAGTCGCAAAAAAGATTGCCATCGAACTTCAAGAGAAGAACCTCTATATCTTCATGTGCGCCGAGAACGAGGGAAAGCGTTTTTCCGAACAGTTGGTCGAAGCGGGCGTTCAGATCGGATGGCCGACCCGTCTCGTTTCTTTCGGACCGGATATCAGCGCTGCCGTCTTTGCCATGGGGTTTGCCTGCCGGGTCGCCATGGCCTTCGGAGGAATTAAGCCCGGCGATTTCCGGAAAATCCTCATTTATAACAAAGACCGGACCTTCGCCTTCGTCATGCCATTAGGATTTGTATCGGACGAGTGGTATGCCAATGCCGCCGGCGCCATCAACTGGGGGTTCCCGACGATTGCAGATACCCCTATTCCAGAGGTCCTGCCTTCCGGCATCTGTACATACGAACACGTGGTTTCCAACATTCCGCACGATCAGATCGTTCAGAGGGCCGTTGAGGTCAGGGGGCTGAAGGTGGCCGTCGCCTCCGTTCCCATCCCGGTCTCTTATGGTCCTGCTTTCGAGGGCGAGCGGGTGCGCGGCGAGGATATCTATCTCGAATGCGGTGGAGGGCGAACCCATGCGGTGGAGTGGGTAACCTCCAAGAACATGGATCAGGTCGAGGACGGAAAGGTTGACATCATCGGTCCTGACCTGGATCAAATCAAGCCGCCCGGTCAACTTCCCCTTGCCATTGTGGCCGAAGTAGCGGGCCGGCAGATGCAAGAGGATTTCGAGCCGATCCTGGAACGCCAGATTCACCACCTGATCAACTATGCGCAGGGAATCATGCATATCGGCCAAAGAGATATCGCCTGGGTTAGAGTCGGTAAAGGAGCGGTGGAAAAAGGATTCCGTCTCTCCCATCTCGGCAAGATCCTCCATGCCAAGTTCCATCAGGACTTTGGAGCCATCTTCGATAAAGTCCAGGTCAAGGTCTATACGGAGCCGAAGGCCGTCGAAGAAATGCTCGCCAAGGCAAGGGAGGTTTACAAAAAAAGGGATGCCCGCATCGAAGGAATGACCGATGAAACGACGGACCTCTTCTACTCCTGCACTCTTTGTCAATCCTTTGCGCCGAACCATGTCTGCGTCATCAGCCCCGAAAGAACGGGACTCTGCGGCGCTTACAACTGGATGGATTGCAAAGCCTCTTTTGAAATCAATCCTACCGGCCCCAACCAACCCGTCCAGAAGGGTGAAATGATCGATACCAAGCTGGGCCAATGGAAGGGCGTGAACGACTTTGTGTTTAAAGCCTCCCGTCAGAAGATCGACCATTACAACTTTTACAGCCTCGTTTACGATCCGATGACCACCTGCGGCTGTTGCGAATGCATTGCGGCCGTTCTTCCCATGTGCAACGGTGTGATGACCGTCAATCGGGACTTCATGGGAATGACTCCCTGCGGAATGAAATTTACGACGTTGGCCGGTTCTGTCGGCGGCGGTGCCGTCACCCCGGGATTTGTCGGTCACAGCAAATACAATATCACCCAGAGGAAGTGGCTGGTCGGAGACGGTGGGATCAAAAGACTGGTCTGGATGCCCAAGATGCTCAAAGAAGAGATCGGTGAACGGTTCACAAAACGAGCAGAAGAAGCTGGCATTCCAAACCTGATCGATATGATTGCAGATGAAACCATCGGGGTGACGGAAGAGGAAATTCTTCCATTCCTGACGGAGAAGAATCATCCAGCCCTCTCCATGGACCCCATTCTTGGATAACCCCGTGTCAGTGTTTCGTGTCGGTGTCAGTTTTTACACTGCCACTAAGCACTGACACTGACACTTTGCTTTTCGAAAGGAGAAGATATCATGGGACTGACGGGAATCCAAATCTTTAAGCTATTGCCCAAAACCAACTGCAAGGAGTGCGGTGTCCCAACTTGCCTCGCTTTTGCAATGAACTTGGCAGCTGGAAAGGCGGAATTGGCCTCGTGCCCCTACGTGTCAGAGGAGGCAAAGGCCCAGCTCTCCGAGGCGGCAGCCCCGCCCATTCGCCCCCTGGCCATCGGCTCGGGCGAAAATGTGCTGAAGGTCGGCGGAGAGACGGTTTTGTTCCGCCATGAGAAAACCTTCGTCAACAAACCGGGGATCGCCATCCTGATCATCGATACCATGTCCGACGCCGAGGTCAACGGACGCCTGAAACGCTTCAAAGAATTAAAATACGAAAGGGTGGGCCTCACCTTGCGGCCGGAGTTGGTGGCCGTCAAGAACGAATCAGGAGACCCCGGCAAATTTGAAGCATTGATTAAGAAAGTGAAGAATGAAACTGATGCGGCCCTCATCCTGATCAGCAATAAGATAGAGGCCTTGACGGCAGGGGTGAAGGCCTGCGCGGACCGTGTGCCCCTGATCTATGCCGCGACCGATGGCAACAGCGATGCATTGGCCAATCTGGCGAAGGAGAACAAATGCCCGCTGGCCCTCAAAGCCGAAACGCTTGATGGCCTGACCGCGCTTTCAGATAAACTGACCGCCGCAGGGGTGAAAGACCTTGTCCTGGATCCTGGATCGAGGACCCTCCGCAAAGCCTTTGAAGACCAGATCTTCATCCGCCGGGCAGCCCTCAACCAGAAAAACCGCTCCCTTGGGTTTCCAACGATCACCTTCCCCTGTGAGATGACGAAAGATCCGCTGAAGGAGGCCTTGATTGCAGCAACCTTCATCTCTAAATATGCCGGCATCATCGTCCTTTCGGACTTCCAGGGTGAAAGCATTTTCCCTCTCCTGGTAGAACGGTTGAATATTTATACCGACCCCCAGCGGCCGATGATGATGCAGCAAGGGATCTACCCGATTGGCAACCCCACGGAGGATTCTCCGGTCTTGATCACCACCAACTTCTCCCTGACCTATTTTATCGTCTCCGGTGAGGTTGAGTCGAGCCGGGTGGCGTGCTGGCTCCTCGTGATGGACACCGAAGGTCTCTCCGTTCTGACCGCGTGGGCAGCGGGAAAATTCGTCGGCGATGCGATTGGCGTCTTCGTCAAAAAGAGCGGCATCTCGGAAAAGGTCAAACACCGCCGGGTGGTCATTCCCGGAGCCGTGGCCGCCGTCAGCGGAGACCTCGAGGAAGAGTTGGGCAAAGGCTGGGAAGTCAAGATCGGGCCGAGGGAGGCCGCTCACATAGGAGCCTTCCTGAAGATGGGATAAGAAAAAGGGTTCAAGGGGTCTAGGGGCCTTGGGTCAAGTGAAAAAACTTGAACCCTTGAATCCTCGGATCCCTGACTCCTGATAGAATTTGGATTTAGAAGGAGGATCGCATGTTACGTGTCGGAGAAAATCTGAATGTGATGGTTAAGAAGATTGGAACGGCCATGAAGGACAAGGATCCGAAGCCCATCCAGGAACTGGCCGTGGCGGAATCCAAAGCAGGCGTCGATTTTATCGACATCAACCTCGGACCTGCCCGCAAGGGCGGGGGGGAGTTGATGGAGTGGATCGTCAAGGTCGTTCAGGAGGTCGTGGATACGCCCCTTTACCTGGATACCATCAATACGGAAGCCATCGAAGCGGGGCTTAAGGTTTACAAGAACAAAAAAGGAAAGGCCGTGATCAATTCGATCATGGCCCGCCCGGAGAGCATGGATGCCAAGTTTCCCCTGGCAGCCAAGTATAATGCCGGAGTCGTTGCCCTTCTCTGGGGGCCCTCCGGACTTCCGCGAGATGCGGATGAAAGGGGAGTGCTCGCTGCCGAGCTCATGCAAAAATGCCTTGAATTCGGCATTCCGGGAGAGGATGTTTGGATGGACCCCATTGTCACCCCGGTGACCAGTCCCCAAAGCCAGGTTCAAGTCCCAAGCTGTGTCGAGTTCATGAAGATGTTTAAGGACCTCCAAGAAGTGCTCCCGGGGATGAGGTCCACCTGCGGCCTCTCGAACGTATCCAACGGAGCCCCGGAGCACCTCAGACCCATCCTGAACCAGACCTATATGATGATGCTTGAAAGATACGGGATGGCGTCTGCCATCGTCGATGCCTTTGACGACGATCTCAAGAAATTTGCGACGGGGGCGCGGCCGGAACTCCGAAAACTGGTCTACCGTGCTATGGATGGAGAAGAATTTGATCTCAAATCCTTGAGCAAAGAAGAAGCGGATTATGTGAAGACCACCCGGGTTTTGATTGCCAAGAGTCTTTACTCCGATTCATGGCTGGAACTCTAATTTAAACGCGTCTAAACCGTTATGGCCGTTTAGACCGTTACGATCGTTTTGATCGTTAGGATTTTTCAGGGAATACTCAACGATATTAACGAACAGAATGGCGGTTTGAACCTTTCCACTAAGGATCGGAAAATTGACCGAGAGCGATGTCCTGATCATCGGCGGGGGAATTTCCGGAATGACCGTGGCTTGGGAATTAGCCCGGTCAGGAATCCCTTTTACGCTTATCGAAAAAGAAAAGTCCCTGGGAGGACTTTCCGCTTCCTTCTGCTGCAAGGCCTCGGAGTCATGCAACAAGTGTTTCGCCTGTGTGGCGGATAAGACGATTTCTGAGATTGATCAACGCCGGGACTTTTCGATGATGACTCAAACGGAACTGGTCGGTGTAGAGGGCGAGCGTGGGCGCCATCGGGTTACTTTAAAGCAGCGAAGAGAAAAGATCGAACTGGACGTTTCGGCCGTCGTGATCGCCGCAGGAATCGACCCTTTTGATGCCTCTCAAAAAGTGGAATACGGATACGGTCGATACAAAAACGTCATTACCGCCAAAGATCTTGATGAAATGCTCCGGTTCCGTGGGGCTCTTTCCCGCCCCTCTGACGGAAATCTTCCAAGAACCGTCGCCTTTTTTCAATGCGTGGGAAGCCGGGATAAATCCATCGGAAACCTTTACTGTTCCCAGGCCTGCTGTGCCTATGCGCTCCGTCTGATCAAAGCGATCCGTCACCAGTATCCTGAGGTGAAGGCCACTTTTCTTTATACCGATATCCAGCCCGCGGGAGCATTCTTCCGGCGATTCCTCGATCCATGCCGTGAGGACAACGGCATCCGCTTCATTCGAAGTCTTCCCTCCAAGGTTTATCACTCGCCCCTCTCTGATACGCTGGGGGTGCGATTCATAGATCCAGAGAGGGGGGACGTCGTCGAAGATTTTTTCGATCTTATCGTCCTCTCCGTCGGGATGGTGTTGAGCAAACAGGCCAGGCATCTTACCGAGCTTTTCGGGTTGAATTTGACGGAGGAGGGTTTCATTCTCGCCCCTCCGCGTGAGAGCGGCATCTTCGTCGCGGGCGCCTGTAGCGGCCCGAAAGACATCGATCGATCAATCCTTCATGCAAAGTCTGCTGCCTTTCTCGTTCAGCAACATCTGAGAGAGAGGTCTTAAATGCCTCGAATCGGGATTTTCATCGACGCCCTGCTGGGATCGATCCCTGCTTCCTTCCTGGAAAAAATCTCCGACTACGTAAAAACGCTTTCGGAAATCTCTTTCTGCATCGAGGAGGAGAACCTCGCCTCACCCGATGCTTTGAAGAGAGTGGGGAAGCGCCTTGAAACAGGGGGGTTCGAGGGAATCGTCATTATCGGAGGAAGTCCGAAACGATATGAGACCTCCTTCCAAAAATTGGAATATCCCCTCCCCTTCAATCCCTACCTCTTTGCTGTGGCCAATATCCGTGAACAGGCCCTCTGGATAATGTCGGATGAAGGAGCGGCACTGGAAAGAGCCCAGGCCGTCATTTCCAGAACCATTCGTGTTCTCTTGAATGCCAAACCCATCGAAACCCAATCCCTGCCATTGAAACCCGAGGTGTTGATTCTCGGAGGCGGGATTACAGGAATGTCTATCGCCCAGGAATTGGCCAAATCGGGGATTCGTGTTTTCCTTGTCGAGAAGGGGAAATGTCTTGGTGGAAAAGCTGAACAACTTCGATGGTTTTACAACCACCCTGAAGGAGCCGAAGCTTGGCTCAATGAGAAAGTTGTTCGATTGAGTGAGACTTCTAACGTTACAATTCTTACACAGAGCGTGCTAAAGCGCCTCGACGGCCGTCTTGGCAGGTTCCAAGCGAAAATAGTCGATTCTAATGGAAAAGAAACGATATCTTCTCCATCAGCAATTGTCGTGGCCACCGGTTTTACACCTGTCAAGGAAACGAAGGGGATTTACTCTCATAGAAGGATAATCACCCTCTCGCAAATGGAAAAACTACCCTGGGAAAGAAGCAATGGATTTATTGAATGGGAGGGCAAGAAGGTCGAAACGGTGGTCTATCTTCTTGACGAAGTGAACGAAGATATCAGAGTCGATTCGATCAACGCCATTAAACAATCTCTCGTCCTTCAGGAAAACTTTGGATGCCAGGTTGCCATCCTCTGTAAAGACCTCAAGGTGGCTGCGGACGGGATGGAGCGCCTTTATCGAAAGGCCAGAGAAAAGGGTGTGCTCTTTTTCAAATATGAAGATCCTCCCAAGCTCTCCATCGTCAACGGGCTAATTCAGGTCGATGTCAAAGACACCGCGGCTATTCAAAAAAAGGACCAATGGCCGGTCTCTATCCTCTCCGACCTCGTTGTCGTCAGTGAGGCCTTTGGCCCCGCACCGGAAACGGAGTCTCTCTCAACACTTCTCAAAATCCATCTGGGGAACCGTGGCTTTCTGATGGAGGACAATCCCCAGCTTCTCCGTGTTCGGTCGAACCGGAGGGGGATCTTTGTGGCAGGGGCCTGCCGATTTCCTCAGGAGGTTTCGGAATCGTTGATTGAGGCGAGGGCCGTGGCTCAAGAGGTGACTGCCCTCCTTTCGAAAGGGACCTTCACCTACGACCTCGCCGTCGCTGAAGTCGATCCTAAGAAATGTGCGGTCTGCTATACCTGCCCGAGACTTTGTCCGCACTCTGCCATCACCGTTGAAAAATACGGAGAAAGAAATGTTTATACCACTCCTGGAACAGGGGAAGACGGGAAGTGGGGAGCGGCCAAGGTGGACCCTGCCTCCTGTTATGGGTGCGGCATCTGCGTAGCGGAGTGTCCGGCGAAGGCCATCACCCTTCACCATTTAACGGATGGCCAGATCTATGCCCAGATGAACCTTCTGGAATGAATGCAATGTCAAATGGCAAAATCCAAAATTCAAATCAATTTCAAAGCTCAAATGCTAAAAATGGTTTGGATTTTGAAATTTGATATTCATTTGATATTTGGACTTTGACATTTGAAATTTCTTTTGAGGAATTGAAATGGCTGATTTCGATCCCAAGATCGTCGCTTTTTGTTGCGATCAATCCGGATATCCGGCGGCGGACATGGCGGGAACCTTGAAACAAAACCTCCCGAAAAATGTCGAGATCGTCCGCGTTCCTTGTGCGGGCCGCATAGAGACGATCTATCTCGTGAGAGCGTTGGAAAAAGGGGTGGATGGCGTTCTCATCTTTGCCTGCCATGAGGAAACCTGTCAATTTCTCCAAGGGAACATCCGCATCAGGGGCCGGTTGTCCAACGCCCGCCGGATGTTGGAGAAGATCGGTTTGGAAAAAGAGCGTTTGGAAATCTGCCACCTCGCTTCGAATAGCGGTGTCAAGCTGGCAGAAGCCCTTCGTCGAAAATCGGAGCAATTGAAGAAAATGGGCCCGAACCCATGTAGCGAAAAATTGTGAATTCGAAGCACGAAATTAGAAATGGCTTAAACTCTAAACACTAAACTCTAAATCCTAAGCAAATCCAAAAACTCAAGAAATTAAACGGTTTTGAGTTTTGTGCTTTCGATATTTGAGTTTGTTTAGAGTTTAGGGTTTCGAGTTTAGTGTTTAACATCTTTAACTTCGGATTTCGATATTCGGATTTTGGATTTATTCAGTCAGGAGGAATGGATGATTAAGGCAGAACAAAAACCGATGGAAGAAATTTTGAAATCCCTCGATCCCTATAATCGGATTTTGCTCTCGGGCTGCGGAGCCTGTGTCA
>Ga0335084_10004468_pt1 | contig 13769 bp, 10 predicted proteins | sample Lox_Sample_44_FD_206721 | JGI IMG/M metagenome (GOLD analysis project Ga0335084, IMG submission 206721) | Soil microbial communities from Loxahatchee National Wildlife Refuge, Florida, United States - Lox_Sample_4.4 | ecosystem: Environmental > Terrestrial > Soil > Wetlands | place: USA... | reverse complement strand
GTCCAAGGTGTTCGGCGAGGCGCTCGGCAGCCTCTACGCGGACAAGTACGGCATGGAAGTGGTGTGCGTGCGCATAGGCAACGTCAACCCGCGGCCGATGGACAAGCGGCGGCTGTCGATCTGGCTGTCGCCGCGCGACCTCGCGCAGCTCGTCTCCATCGCGATCGAGAGGCCCGGAATCCGCTTCGAGATCGTCTACGGCGTCTCGGCGAACCGCCGCGGCTGGTACGACAATGCCAACGCCGAGCGCCTCGGCTACTCGCCGCAGGACGACAGCGAGGGCTGGGCGGAGGAGATCCTGAACAACACCGTGCCCGGCGCCGATCCGCGCACCGAGAAATTCCAGGGCGGGACCTTCGTGCTCGCCGAGGACGGCGGCGACCCGACCCGCGCCAGGGTGCTGGCGCAGGGTCCGGCGAAGAAAGCGAGGAAGAAGAGATGAGCGCGCTCGCGGAAAGATTCAAAGTCGAGCGCGCGAGCTTTCCCGGTCCGGTGCTGGTGACCGGGTCGGGAGGCTGCATCGGCAGCTGGGTGCTGGCGCTCCTTGCGCGCTCGGGCGTGCCGGTGTGCGCGTTCGATCTCTCGGAGGACAAGCGCCGGCCGCGCCTGCTGATGTCCGAGGACGATCTGAAGAGAATCCAGTGGCGCACCGGCGATATCTCGGACTTCGGCGCCGTCATGCGCGTTCTCGAAGAGGTACGCCCGTGTGCGGTGATCCACCTCGCGGCGCTGCAAGTCCCTTTCTGCAAGGCGGACCCCGTGGCGGGCGCCAAGGTGAACGTTGTCGGCACGGTGAACGTGTTCGAGGCCGCGAGGAAGCTGGGCATCAGGCGGCTCGCCTACGCCAGCTCGATCGCCGCCTACGGCGCGATGGACGAAGGCCTGGGCGCGATGCACACGCTCTACGGCGCGTACAAGCACTGCGACGAGCAGGTCGCGCTCGTCTACTCGGGCGACTGGGGCGTGCACAGCGTCGGCATACGCCCCGGAGTCGTCTACGGCGTCGGGCGCGACCAGGGCCTCACCTCGAAGACCACGGTCGCGATCCTCGCCGCCGCGGCCGGCAAGCCCTACGACGTACCCTTCTCGGGCGGGGTGTCCTGGCTCTACACCGGGGAGGTGGCGAGCGCTTTCGTCCGCGCGGTGTCGCGCGAGCGTCCGGGCGCCCCGGTGTTCGACATGAACGGCGTGTATGCGCCGGTGGAGGAAGGACTGCGCATCCTCAGGCAGATCGTTCCCGCGGCGAAGGTGACTTCCAGCGGCGAGCCGCTCGCCTTTCCCATGCACCTGCCCGACGAGCCGCTGCGCGCCTTCCTCGGCGACTACGGCAGCGCGACCCTCGCCGAGGGCATACGCGAGACCTACGATGCTTTCCGTTCGCTCGTGGCGCGCGGTTTGTTGAGCGCGCCCGACCCGGTATGATGATTCTTCAAAGGGGGAAGACCATGCACCTGATCGCACGCAGCAGCGTCACCGTACTCGCTTCGCTCGCCATGCTCGTTGCAACAGCGGCCTACGCCAAGGAGTTCCGCTCGGCCGACGTGCATCCGCTCGATTATCCGACGGTGCTCGCCGTCGGCGAGATGGGCAGGCTCGTCTCCGAGCGCACCAAGGGCCGGCACAGCATCAAGGTCTACGGCAACAGCGCCCTGGGCAGCGAGAAGGACACCATCGAGCAGGTGCGCATCGGCGCGCTCGACATGATCCGCATCAACGTCGCGCCGATGAACAACGTCGTGCCCGAGACCATGGTGCCGACCATGCCCTTCGTGTTCCGCTCCACCGCGCACATGAGGAAGGTCCTCGACGGCCCGATCGGCGAGGAGATCCTCAAGGCCTGCGAGAAGCAGGGACTGGTGGGGCTCGCCTTCTACGACAGCGGCTCGCGCTCTTTCTACACGGTGAAGAAGCCTATCAAGGGCCTCGCCGACATGAAGGGCATGAAGATCCGCGTGCAGCAGTCCGATCTGTGGGTGGCGATGATGCAGGCGTTGGGTGCGAACGCGACGCCCATGCCCTACGGCGAGGTGTACACCGCGCTGAAGACCGGCCTGGTCGACGGCGCGGAGAACAACTGGCCGTCGTACGAGTCCTCGCGCCACTTCGAGGTCGCGAAGTACTACGCCATCACCGAGCATTCGCTCGCGCCCGAGATCCTGCTGTTCTCGAAGAAGATCTGGGACACGCTCTCCGCGGAGGACCAGAAGATCATCCGCCAGGCGGCGAAGGAGTCGGTGCCCTTCATGAGGAAGCTGTGGGACGAGCGCGAGGCCAAGTCGCGCAAGATCGTCGAGGGCGCCGGCTCGCAGATCATCACCGTGCAGAAGAAGCCTTTCCAGGACGCGATGAAGCCGGTGTACGACAAGTTCATCACCGATCCCGGCCTGAAGGACATGATCCGGCGCATCCAGGCGGTGAAGTGACAGCGGCAAAGCCGCTGTCATCCCGAGGAGCGCAGCGACGAGGGATCTCTCGTAAGGAGATCCCTCGCTGGCGCTCGGGATGACACCTCGGGATGACACGTTTGGGATGACGGCTCGGGATGACGCGCGCGGGATGACACGCTCGGAATGACAATCGCCCGCTTCACCGCGCCGCTCGCCCGCGGCTGCATGTATTTCGCGGTCGCCGGCCTCGCCGGCATCGTCGGCGTGGTCGCGATCCAGGTGTTCGGCCGCTACGTGCTCAACGACACCCCGGTGTGGGCGGAGAGCACCGCGCTCGTCCTCATCCTCTACGTCACGCTCCTCGGTGCCGCCGTGGGGGTGCGCGACGCCGGGCACATCGGCATGGAGTCGCTGCTGGTGCTCGTCCCCGAGCGCGTGCGCAACCGCCTCGAGATCCTCATCTACGCGCTGGTCGGGGCCTTCGGCGCGATCATGGCGTGGAACGGGGCGATCCTCGCCGCGTCGGTCGCGCCCTACAAGATCCCCACGCTCGGCATCTCGGAGGCTTTCAACCAGGCGCCGCTGGTGATCTCGGGCGCGCTCATCGTGCTCTTCTCGATCGAGCACGTCGTCGCGCTGTTTCGCGGCGAGGAAGTGAAGCCCGCTTGGCACTGACGATCCTTTGCCTCAGCTTTGCGGTGCTGCTGCTCCTCGGCGTGCCGGTGGCGTTCGCGATCGGGCTGTCGGCGGTGTGCACCATCCTCTGGGAAGGGCTGCCGCTGGCGGTGGTGTTCCAGCGCATGAACGCGGGGATGAACATCTTCTCCTTTCTCGCGATCCCGTTCTTCATCTTCGCAGGCGAGCTGATGCTCCACGGCGGCATCGCCGACCGCATCGTCGCTTTCGCCAAGAACCTGGTCGGCCACATCCGCGGCGGCCTGGGGATGTCGAACGTGGTCGCCTGCACCCTCTTCGGCGGCGTGTCGGGCTCGGCGGTCGCCGACGTCTCGGCGATGGGCGCCGTGATGATCCCGATGATGAAGCGGGAGGGCTACCACGCCGACTACGCGGTGAACGTCACCACGCACGCGGCGCTGGTCGGCGTGCTCATGCCGACCAGCCACAACATGATCATCTATTCGCTCGCCGCGGGCGGCAAGGTGTCGATCGCCGCGCTGATCCTCGCCGGCCTGGTTCCGGCGGTGATCCTTACTGTTTCAAACCTGGTCGCCGCGTATCTCGTCGCCATCGGGCGCGGCTACCCGGCCGGGGCGTTTCCGGGATGGGACGCGGTGGGGCGCTCCTTCGCCGCGGCGCTGCCGGGCCTGGCGGTGGTGGCGATCATCATCGTCGGCATTCTCTCGGGCGTGTTCACGGCGACCGAGTCGGCAGCCGTAGCGGTGATCTACGCGCTCGCCTTGACCGTGTTCCTGTACCGCAGCATGAGCTGGGAAGGATTTCTGGAGGCGGCGGCCAAGTCGGTGAAGACCACCGGCGTGGTGCTGCTCCTCATCGGCGTCTCCAGCACCTTCGGCTATCTCATCGCGCTGTACGAGGTTGCCGAGATCACCGGCCGGGCGCTCGCCGGAATATCGACCGAGCCCTGGGTGATCTTCCTCCTGGTCAACCTGCTCCTCTTTCTCCTCGGGACGTTTCTCGACATGGCGCCGACCATCCTCATCTGCACGCCGATCTTCCTGCCGATCTGCGCGCAATACGGCATGGGCCCGGTGCAGTTCGGCATGCTGATGCTCATCAACTGCGCGCTCGGCCTCAACACCCCTCCCGTGGGAACCACGCAGTTCGTCGGCTGCGCCATCGGCGGGGTGTCGATCGGCTACGTCATGCGCACCATCTGGCCATTCTATGGCGCGCTCGTGGCGACGCTGATGCTGGTAACCTATGTGCCCGCGTTCTCCCTGGCGCTGCCCAACCTGTTCCTGAAGTGACATGGCGGAAACCGCCCTCATCGTCGGCGCCGGCAGCGGCCTCTCCGCGTCGCTCGCCCGCCTCTTCGCGAAGGAAGGGATGCGCGTCGCCCTCGCGGCGCGCAATACCGCGAAGCTTGCGCCGCTGGTGAAGGAAACCGCGGCGCTCGCGGTCGAATGCGACGCCTCGATTCCGGCGCAGGTCGAAGCGATGTTCGAGCGGGTGCCGTCGCCGGACCTCGTTGTCTACAACGCCGGCTATCGCACGCGCGGGCCGCTGGCGTCGCTCGACGCGAAGGAAGTCGAGCGCACCATCCTGGTCTCCGCCTACGGCGGATTTCTCGTCGGGCAAGGCGCCGCGAAGCGCATGCTGCCGCGGGGCTCCGGCGCGGTCTTCTTCACCGGCGCCTCGGCGAGCGTGAAGGGCTACGCCGAGTCGGCGCCCTTCGCGATGGGGAAATTCGCGCTGCGCGGCCTGGCGCAGAGCATGGCGCGCGAGCTCGCGCCCAAGGGCATCCACGTCGCGCACTTCGTCATCGACGGTGGCATCGCCCAGGGCCCGGGCGACGCGCGCGCGAAGGAGCGCGGCGCCGACGGCATGCTGCTGCCCGACGAGATCGCGAAGAACTATCTGCACGTCTATCGCCAGCACCGCAGCGCCTGGACCTGGGAGGTCGAGCTGCGGCCCTGGGTCGAGCGCTTCTAGCCGCGCTAGCGTCGCGCGAGCACCAGCGTGCAGGTCCGGTCGCCGATCGAGCCCTTCAGCACGAAGCGTTCGCCCTCGAGCCGGCCCTGGAAGACGACGGCAAGCGGCTTGCCCGCGTTGCGCTTGGTGAACGCGATGCCGCTCCCCGAGAGCACCAGGCCGCCGTCCTCTGCCGGCCTGCCGCGCGCCTCGTTGTAGCCCGGCTGTCCCGCCACTCCGCTCCCGACGACGAACTCGCCGTCCTGGACGTTCATCCTCCAGCTCGTCACCTGTGGCGGAAGCTCGTTGTAGGCGTCGCAGGAGCGGGTCACGGTCCAGAATCCGTCGTAGCGCGACGCCGCCGTCGCCGGCTTGTCCTGCGCGGGCTTGGCCGAGCCCCACAGCACGCTCGGAAGAAACGTCGTTCGCGGCGCTTCCTGCGCTGGCGCGGCGGGCTTCGGCTGAGGTTCCGGTTCCTTGCGCGCGACGGCGGGCGGAGCTTCCTCGACGCGCCGCGGCTTTTCCTGGCTGGGCTGCGCCTTGACCACCCGTGTTTCGGAGGCGGCTTTCGCCCGGGCCTTCGCTTCCGCTTCGGACTTCCTTTCGGCCTCGATCCTGGCTCTCGTTTCCGCCTCGACCTTGGCCCTGATCTCGGCTTCGAGCTTGGCCTTCGCCTCCGCCGCGCGCTCCGCCTCGAGCTGCCGCCTCGCCTCGGCGGCGGCGGCGGCCTCGGCCTTCGCGCGGCGCTTCGCCTCGTCGGCTTCGATGCGCGCTTTGGCGAGCTGCGCTTGCACCGCAGCGTCTTGCGGCGCCGCCGGAGCTGATCCCGAACGCCAGATCGCGAAGCCCGCGCCCGCCGCGACAAGAAGGGCCGCCGCGCCGATGATCCATCCCCAGGGCCGGGCGCGGGACACCGGTCGCGCGGCGGGTCGGGGACCGGCACCCTGGTTCGGGCGGGGCGAACCGCTGAGCTCCACCGCGGCGGCGGGCCGCAGGACCTCGACGATGATGGTTTCCTCCGATACGGCGGCGGCCGCGGGCGCGTCGTGCGCGGCCAGGACGGCGGCGCGGAATGCCTCGGCCGACTGGAAGCGATCCTCGGGTTTCTTCGAGAGCGCCTTCGCGATCACCGGATCGTAGCGCTCCCAGCCCTTGCCGGGATCGGCGAGCGACGGCCGCAGCGGCTCGGTGTGGCAGGTCGCATAGGAAACCTGCTCGGTGGTGCCGACAAAGGGCTTGGCACCGGTGATGAGCTGGTAGAACACCACGCCCGCGGCGAACAGATCGGCGCGGTGATCGATCTGCGCCGCCGCGTACTGCTCCGGGGCCATGTACCCGGGCGAGCCCATCATCATTCCGGTCTGCGTCAGCTCCGAGGCCTCGATGCGGGCGATGCCGAAGTCGGCGACCTTGACCTTGCCGTTGCGCATCACGATGACGTTCCCGGGCTTGATGTCCCGGTGCCACACTCGGCGCTCGTGCGCGTGCGCGAGCGCTTCCAGGAGCTGCGACATGATGCTCACGGCATCGCGCTCGGCAAAGCGCGTGCCCCGCCCGATGTATTCCCGGAGCGAATTGCCCTCGACGTATTCCATGGCGATGTAGGCGACGGAGGCGTCCTCGCCGTAGTCGTAGACCGCGACGATGCCCGGGTGAGAGAGCTTGCCCGCGGCCTGCGCCTCGTTGCGGAAGCGCGCCAGCATCGCGGCCGCGGCCCGCTCGCCCTCGACCAGCTCCCTGCGGATGGTCTTGAGGGCGACGGTGCGCCGGATGCCGGGATCGAATCCCTTGTACACCACGCCCATTGCGCCCTGCCCGAGGACCTCGGTGATCTGGTACTTGCCCAGGTGATGGGGCGTGGTCATTCGTCGTCGATCGGCATGGGGGCGTGCGCCGGGATATTATGCTTTTTCGCAACGCCCCGGGAGGGATTCATGCCGCTGCGGGCAGGCTTCGACGTCGATCGCTTCAGCCGTTTCGGCAAGGACCATCTGCCGGGACTGCTCGGACTCGTCATCACGGAGGTCTCGGAGGGGCTGGTGAAGGGCGAGCTGCCCTTGCGCCCGGCGCTGCTCGCTCCGAACGGCTACCTGCATGCCGGCACGATCGTCGCCTTCGCCGACACGCTCTCTGGCTACGGCTGCATCGCGCACCTTCCCGCCGGCGCGGAGAACTTCACTACCCTCGAGCTCAAGTCGAATTTCCTGAATACCGCGCGGGAAGGGATGCTCTACGGCGAAGCGCGCGCCGTGCATCTGGGGCGCAGCACCCACGTCTGGGACGCGGTCGTGAGCCACGGCGAAGAGCGGCGCAAGCTCGCGCTGTTCCGCTGCACCCAGCTGGTTCTGTATCCGAAATAAGGCGCGAAGCGGGCCCGCCCTAGGCGGTGGCCGACTGCTGCTTCGTTTCCTCGATCCGGTCCGGCTCCAGCGTGAAATAGAAGACCGCGCCCTCGTTGGGCCTGGACTCGGCCCAGATGCGCCCGCCGTGGCGCACGACGATGCGCTCGACGATGGCGAGCCCCACGCCGGTGCCCTCGAATTCCTGCGGGGAGTGAAACCGCTGGAATACGCCGAACAGCCGGTGCGACTGGCGCATGTCGAAGCCCGCGCCGTTGTCCTTCACATAGTAGACCGGCGCGCCGCCCGGCGCCTCCGCCGGACGGACCCCGATCTCCACGCGCGCGGGGTAGCGGCCGCGCGTGTACTTCACCGCGTTGCCGATCAGATTGGCGAGCGCCTGCTTGAGGAGAGCCGGATCCGCGTAGGCGATGCCTAGGCGGCCGACGGTGAATTCGACCGCGCGGTCGGCGTAGGTCATGCGCTGCTCCGCGATCACGCGGTTGACGAGCTCCTCCATCGGCACCTGCTCCGCCGCCGGCTGCCTGCGTCCGAGCCGCGCGAAGGCGAGCAGGTCGTCGATCATCTGCGTCATCTGCTGGGCGCTCGCGCGCAGCACCTTGAGCAGCCGCCGGGCGTTGGCATCGAGCTGTGAGCCGTGATCCTCCTCGATCATGTTGGCGTAGCCGTCGACGACGCGCAGCGGCGCGCGCAGGTCGTGCGAAACGGAATAGGAGAACGCTTCCAGCTCCTTGTTCAGGGCCGTGAGCTCGATGGATCTTTCCTCCACCAGGCGCCGCTCGCGGCGCTCGCGCTCCTGGGCCGCGGCGAGCTTCGCGTAGAGAGCGCCGTTCTCCACGAGCAGCGCGACCAGCACGAAGCTCGCGGCGAGCAAACCGTATGACGGGCCGCCGAAGAGGATCGCCACGCCGGTGATCGCTAGCGCGAGCGCGAGCCTGCGGACGGCGCGCCCCGCGGGCAACGTCGACAGGAAGAGCGAGCGATCGTTGTTCTTCGGCGCGTCCATCGCGGATAAAAGTGCGCCATACCTCCCGGGCGGGATTGTCCAGCAAGACCTGCGTGCAATTCTTGACTTCGCTCGGGTGCAGAGCGATTTGTAGGGTTTTCCCGACAGCTAGATCGGTGTTTTCACGTACAAAATCACTTCCGGGCGCCATTCCCGGCTGACTTTCGCTCAAGCCTTTGCCATTGTTTCCGTTAATCTTTAGGTGTCGCAGGGAGCGGCCCGAGAGACGCTCGGAGAAGAACAGCAAGAAGGGGCGAGCCGCGTCAAATGGGACAAGGACTGCGAGTTCTATTCATCGAGGATGTCGAAGCGGACGCGGTGCTCGCCGCGCGGGAGCTGAAGCGCTCGGGAATGTCGGTCGAGATCCGCCGCGTCGAGCGGGAAAGCGACCTGCGCCGCGAGCTCGGCGAATTCCGGCCGAACGTCATCCTTTCCGATTTCAACATGCCGCAGTTCGACGGCATGACGGCGCTCGCCATCGCTCGCGAAGCCGCGCCCGATGTTCCCTTCATTTTCGTGTCCGGCACGCTCGGTGAGGAATACGCCATCCGCGCGCTGCGCAACGGCGCGACCGACTACGTCCTGAAAACCAACCTGGTGCGCCTGCCTCCCGCGGTCGAGCGCGCGCTGGGCGAGGCGGCCGCGCGTGCCCAGCGCCGGCGCGGAGAGGAGCTGCTCGCGCTCGAGCACACCGTCGTGCTGCACCTCGCCGACGCCGACAGCGCTTCAGCCGGCCTGAAGGCGGTGATCCGGTCGGTATGCGAAACCGAGGGCTGGGATCTCGGCCGGTATTTCCGCGTCGATGAGAAGGCGGGGCTGCTGCGCTTCGAGGAATCCTGGTCGCTGCCCGAGCCGGCGCTGCTCGATTTCACCGAAGCCTCGCGCGAGATGGCCTTCGCGCCGGGGGTCGGATTGATGGGACGCGTGTGGCAGGAGGGCGGACCCCTTTGGTCCACCGATACGCAGAGCGACCCGCGCGTGAGGCAGTCGGAGCAGTCGCGCAAGGCCTCGATCGGGGGCGCATTCGTGATCCCGATCGCCTCCGCGGGGAAGACCATCGGCGTCGTAGCCTTCTCCAGCCGCCGCACGCGCGAGCCCGACGAGCGCCTGCTGCGGGCGATGCGCGTCATCGCCAGCCAGCTCGGGCAGTTCCTCGCCCGCCAGGAGCAGCAGCGGCACATCGCGTGGCTCAACCGCATCTACGCCGTGCTCAGCGGCATCAACTCGACCATCGTTCGCGTCTCGAGTCGCGATGAGCTCTTCCGCGAGGCCTGCCGCATCGCCGTCACCGCCGGCGGATTCCGCATGGCCTGGCTCGGCGTGGTGGAGGCGAAAGCGGGGCGGGTGAGGCCCGCGGCGTGGGCCGGCGCGGGCGAGGACTACATCGCGCTGATGCCGCTCGGGCTCGATCCGGACGATCCGGAGCAGTACGGCCTGGCGGGGCGCGCCATCAGGGAACGCAAGGCCATGGTCGCACACGACATGGCGAAAGACCCGAGGGTGAGGCGAGGCAGGGAGGCGCTGGAGCGCGGGTTCCGCTCGGTCACGGTGCTGCCGCTGATCGTATCGGACGAGCCCGCGGGCGTGCTCGCCCTGTATGCCGACACGCCTGGATTCTTCGACGTGGAGAACGAGATGCAGCTCCTTCTCGAACTCGCCGGCGACATCGCCTTTGCGCTCGATCACATCGAGAAAGGCGAGCGGCTCAACTACCTCGCCTACTACGATCCCCTGACCGGGCTCGCGAACGCGACGCTGTTCCGCGAGCGTCTGTCGCGCTTCATCGAGGCCGCCCGCGACGACGGACACAAGCTCGCGCTGGGCATCGTCGACGTGGACCGCTTCAAGAACATCAACGACTCGCTCGGCCGCCCGGCGGGGGACGAGCTGCTGAAACAGATAGCGCGCCGCCTGTCGCGGCACTCGAAGGAGTCGAGCGAGATCGCCCGCGTCGCGGCGGACCACTTTGCCGTCGTCCTGCCGCGGATCGGAGGCGAGGACGACGCGGCGCGGCTCACCGGGCAGCGGCTCGCTGAAGCCTTCGGGATGCCGTACGTTCTGGGCTCGTCCGAGCTGCGCGTCTCCGCGAAGGCGGGGATCGCCAGGTTCCCGGAGGACGGAGCCGACGCCGAGACCCTGTTCAAGCACGCGGAGGCGGCGCTCAACAGGGCGAAGGACACCAACGAGCCGTATGTCTTCTACACCCACAGCCTTACCGCGCGCGTCGCCGAGAAGCTCTCGATGGAGAACCAGCTGCGGCAGGCGATCGAAGGCCAGGAGTTCGTCCTCCACTATCAGCCCAAGGTCGAGACCCAGACGCGACGCCTGATCGGCGTGGAAGCGCTGATCCGCTGGATGAGCCCGCAGCGGGGGCTGGTGCCGCCCCTCGACTTCATTCCGCTGCTCGAGGAAACGGGGATGATCCTCGAGGTAGGCGAGTGGGCGCTCAGGCAGGCGGTGCGCGACTACGCCTGGTGGCTCGAGCAGGGCCTGCCCGCTCCCCGCGTCGCGGTCAACGTGTCCTCGATCCAGCTGCGCAGGCCGAACTTCGTCGGAATCGTCGAGGACGCGATCAGCCGCGGCCCCAGGCCACACGGGCTCGACCTCGAGATCACCGAGAGCATCCTCATGGAGGAGATCACGGCGACCATCGAGAAGCTCAAGGCGCTGCGCGGCCTGGGCGTGAGCGTCGCCATCGACGACTTCGGCACCGGCTACTCCTCGCTCGGCTACCTGGCACGGCTTCCGGTGCAAACCCTCAAGATCGACCGCTCCTTCATCATCACCATGCTGAAGGAGCCCGACGTGATGACGCTCGTCTCGACGGTGATCTCGCTCGCGCGCTCGCTGCGCCTGTCGGTGATCGCCGAGGGCGTCGATTCGGAGGAGCAGGCGAAATGCCTGCGCCTCGCGCGCTGCGACGGGATGCAGGGCTACCTCATCAGCCGTCCCGTGCCGCGCGATGCCATCACCGCGATGCTCCGGGCGAAGGAAGCCTTGCCGGCACGATGACGCGCTCCCCGGCTTGACCGCCGCGACGACGCTCGCGCATCATGCCGATGATGAACAAGCCGGGCACTCCCGAAGACCTGCTGGGCGGGACGGACAGCGAATCCGACAGCGCATCGCATTCGACCGGGATCCTCCCCTCGCAGGAAATCGAATACCTCATCCGGGCGTCCAGGGAGATCGTCGCGATCGAGCCCATCCAGGGCGAGCAGATCCAGCCCGCGAGCCTCGACCTGCGTCTGGGGAGCGTCGCCTACCGCGTGCGCGCGAGCTTTCTCCCGGGCAGGAACGCCCGGGTAATGGACCGCCTCGCGGATCTCGAGATGCACAAGATGGACATCAGCGAGGGCGCGGTGCTCGAGCGCGGCTGCGTATACATCGTGCCGCTGCTCGAAGCCCTCGCGCTGAAGAAACGCACCTCGGCGATGGGCAATCCCAAGAGCTCGACCGGGCGCCTGGACGTGTTCACGCGGCTCATCACCGACTACGGCACCGAGTTCGACCGCGTGCGCGAGGGCTACAACGGGCCGCTGTACGCGGAGGTGTCCCCGCGCACCTTCAGCGTGCTGGTGCGCAAGGGCTCGCGGCTGAACCAGATCCGCATACGCCGCGGCAACCCGCCCACCGGCGACGACACCCTGCGGCGGCTCCAGGAGGAGCATCGGCTGGTCGATTCCATCACCGCCGAGGAGATCCGCGACGGCGTACCGGTGTCGATGGACCTGGTGGGCGACCGGTCGGGCGGCGTTATCGGCTACAAGGCGAAGAGCCACGCCGGCCTGATCGACGTCGATCGCGTGAGGCACTACGACGTGCACGACTTCTGGGAGCCGGTGCCCGCGCCGCGCAAGGGCGGCCTGGTGCTGGACCCCACGGACTTCTACATCCTCGCCTCGCGCGAGTCGGTGAGGGTGCCGCCGATGCTGGCCGCAGAGATGGTCGCCTACGACACGCTGGTGGGCGAGTTCCGCGTGCACTATGCCGGCTTCTTCGACCCGGGCTTCGGCGATCCCCAGGCGGGCGGGCAGGGCTCGCGCGCCGTGCTCGAGGTGCGCTCGTTCGAGATGCCTTTCGTGATCGAGCACGGGCAGGTGGTCGGGCGCCTCGTATACGAGCGGCTCACCGCGCCGCCGGCGAAGCTGTATGGCGCCGGCCTGAAGTCCTCCTACCAGCGCCAGGGCATCGCCCTCAGCAAGCACTTCAAGCCGCTGCCTCCCGGTGGCTAGGGCTGGCGCGCCGCCGGCCGTGCCGAGCCCAGAAACGCCCTGAGCTCGATGAGCGGCAGCGGCTTGCTGATGAGATAGCCCTGCATCTGGTCGCACTTCAGCGCCCGCAGGATCACGGCCTGCTCCTCCGCTTCCACGCCCTCGGCCACGACTTTCAGCCTGAGCGAGTGCGCCAACGAGATGATCGTCGAGACCAGGGTCATCGTGTTGGAGTCCTTGAGCATCGTGACGATGAACGAGCGATCGATCTTGACCGTCTGCACCGGCAGCCTGGCGAGGTAGCGCAGCGAGGAGTAGCCGGTGCCGAAATCGTCCACCGCGATGCTGACACCCAGGTCCCTCACCGCGGCGAGCTTGCGGATGTTCTCCTCGACGTCCTCCATCAGCAGGCTTTCGGTGATCTCGAGGTCGAGGCCCGGACTCGCCGCGTCCTGGGCCAGGGCGGCCTGCACCGTCTGGACGAAGTCGCGCTTGCGCAGCTGGAACGCGGAGACGTTCACCGAGATGCGCGGCGCGGCGAGTCCCCGCTCGACCCAGTCCCGGTGATCGAGCGCCGCGCGTCGCATCGCCCAGGCGCCCGCTTCCAGGATCATCCCCGTCTCCTCGAGCAGCGGGATGAAATCCATGGGCGGGACGAGCCCGACATCGGGGCTCCGCCAGCGTATCAGCGCTTCGACTCCCTCGATGTGCCGCGACTCGAGGTCCACCTTCGGCTGGTAGTGAAGCACGAACTCTTCGCGGTCCAGCGCCAGGCGCATCTTGTTTTCCAGCGTCAGCTTCTCGGCCACCCTTTCGGTCATGTGCCCGGCGTAGAACACCAGCCTCTCGCCCGAAGCCTTCGCTCTCTTCAGCGCCGCCTCGGCGTTGCGGTTCAGCGTCTCGAAGTCCGAACCGTCGCGAGGGAACAGGGCGATCCCCCCTCTCACCGAAAGGCGCAGCTCGGTGCCGTTTTCGAGCCGGAACGCCTCGCTGAAATAGTCGCGTACCTGATTCTCCACGGCGCTCGCGATCTCGTCGGCAGACCTCTTGCCGTCCAGCATGAGTGCGAAGTGGTCGCCGCCCAGCCGCCCGACCAGACCCGGGTCACCGCTGCGATGCGCAAGGCGACGCCCGATCAGTTTCAGGAGCTCGTCCCCGGCATGCCGTCCCAGGGAATCGTTGACGGTCT
>Ga0335084_10004467_pt1 | contig 13770 bp, 12 predicted proteins | sample Lox_Sample_44_FD_206721 | JGI IMG/M metagenome (GOLD analysis project Ga0335084, IMG submission 206721) | Soil microbial communities from Loxahatchee National Wildlife Refuge, Florida, United States - Lox_Sample_4.4 | ecosystem: Environmental > Terrestrial > Soil > Wetlands | place: USA... | reverse complement strand
GGCGAGCCCTGAACGTTAGAGCGGCGACTTTAACAGTCGGCCACCTCACGCGTGGATTGGAAACTACTATCGCTACCAGTACTCATTTTCGACTGGACCACCTCCTTTCTCAGTGATAGTGACCATAGTAGCAGCCCTGTCAAGTCATTCCGCAGCCTGATATAATTCACCTTTACCTGACAATCTAACTTCTTCCGTCCCGGCCACTTAGCCACAGCCCGCCAGCGCTGAACGGATCCCGCCGCCAGCAGACACCTGGAAAAGGGACGGCCCCCATCATAAGGAGACCGCCCGTGCCAGGTGCTGTGAGGCGTGTATTCGCACTGTATTTCTTCCTGCTTCCCGCGATCTGCGCGGCCGACGAGATCAGCGAGCTGCGCGAGAAGATCGCCGCGCAGCAGCAGCAATTGAACGAACAGCGCCAGTTGCTGGATGCGCAACAAAAGGCTCTCGACGAACAGCGGAAGATGCTGGATCGTCTGGCCGCGGCCGCGCCTGCGCCATCTCCCGCTCAACCGACTCCGGCAGCGACGCCCGTGGCTCTGGTGCATAACGTCGCCTCCGTCGAAAAGCCGGCGGCCTCGCCTCTGGCGTTCCGAATCGGCGGCGCGGAGTTTGCTCCCGGCGGGTTTATGGATTTCGCGACGGTCTGGCGATCCACCAACGTCGGCACCGGCATTGTGACTTCGTTCGGCGCGATTCCGTTCAGCAATACCGCCGCCGGCCGGCTCTCGGAAACGCGGTCCAGCGCGCAGAACTCGCGCCTCACCCTGACCATGACCTCAAGTCCGTTCAAGAACACCACGGTCACCGGCTACGTCGAGACCGATTTCTGGGGCTCCCAGCCATCCAACGGCTATGTCACCAGCAACAGCAACACGTTGCGCATGCGGCAGTTCTGGGTGGACGTGCGGCGGGACAAGTGGGAAGTGCTGGGCGGTCAGGGATGGACGCTGCTGACGCCGAATCGCGTGGGCGTTTCCACCATGCCGGCCGACCTGTTCATCGGGCTTGGGGCCGACTCAAACTACCTGGTGGGACTCGTATGGGGGCGCTCCGGCCAGCTTCGCCTGACGTACCATCCCGACAAGAAATGGGCGATGGCCGTCTCGCTGGAGAGCCCGGAGCAGTACGTCACCAGCGCCACCACGCTGCCCCAGTGCGCCAATACACAGGTTGGCAACGGGTCGGCCACGACGACGCCCAACGTACGGCCGGATGTCGTCGCCAAGGTGGCTTACGACACCACGGTCGCCAATCGCGCGCTGCACTTCGAGTTGGCCGGACTCTCGCGCCAGTTCGAAACATCCCCCGCGCCGAACGTCCACATGACCGCGCAAGGCATCGGCGGATCGTTCAACACCGTTGCGGAGGTGGCGAAGAACTTCCGGCTCATCCTGACCACGTTCTACTCGAGCGGCGGCGGACGCTACGTCGTGGGTCTGGGTCCGGACCTGGTGGTGGGGCCCGATGGTTCCATTTCACCAGTGCATTCCATGTCCGGCATCGCCGGCTTCGAGTATCGGCCCACGGCGAAATCGCAGTTCTACGGCTATTACGGCGCAGACTATTTCCGCCGGAACTTCATCGTGACGTCGCCGGGCAACTACCTTGGTTTCGGATATCCCGGCTCGTCGACATCGGCGAACCGCCAGATTCAGGAGCCGACGTTCGGCTATATCCGCACGTACTACCGGAGTCCGAACTTCGGCGCGCTACAGATTGTGACCCAGTATTCGTGGCTCACGCGCGCGCCATGGTCGGTGCCGGCGGGCACGCCCACGACAGCGCACGCACACCTGGTCTTCGCGTCGCTGCGCTACACACTGCCGTAAGACAATGGCCACAGATGAACACGAATCCGTGTCCATTTGCGTTCATTCGTGGCCGAAACTTCGCCCCTACCGCAGATTGAACTTCTTCATCTTGTAGCGCAGCGTGTCGCGGGTGATGCGGAGCAGCCGCGCGGCCTGGGTCTGGTTGCCCGCGGCCTTCTGCAGAGCGTGAATCAGCAGCCGCTTCTCCTGCTCCACCAGCGACATGCCATCGACGGCCTCGGCCGGGCTTTCGCTGCTGGAGACAACCGCGGCCGCCGCGCCCGAGCTGCGCACGGCGATGGGCAGACTCGAGGCCGCGATCACGTTCGATTCCTCGAGAATCATGGCGCGTTCCACGGCGTTGCGAAGTTCGCGGACGTTGCCCGGCCAGTCGTGCGCCAGCAGCAGGTCCTCGGCCTCCTGCGAGAGGCCTTCGATGTTGCGCTTGAACTTGCGGTTGTAGTGCTCGATGAAGAAGCGCGTGAGCGGGAGGATGTCTTCGGGGCGCTCGCGCAGGGAGGGCACGGAAAGCTGGATCACGTTGAGGCGATAGTAGAGGTCCTGGCGGAACGCGCCTTCCTTCACCGCCTCACGGAGGTTTTTGTTTGTAGCGGCGACGATGCGCAGATCGACGCGAATGTCGCGCAGGCCGCCGAGGCGGCGGAAGGTCTGCTCTTCGAGCACGCGCAACAGCTTTGCCTGAAGCGACAGCGGGATTTCGCCAATTTCGTCGAGGAACAGCGTGCCCTTGTCGGCCAGCTCGAAGAGGCCGCGTTTCTGCGCGCGTGCATCGGTGAACGCGCCCTTCTCGTAGCCGAAAAGCTCGCTTTCCAGCAGCGTTTCCGGAATCGCGGCGCAGTTGATGGCGAGGAACGGCTCGGATTGCCGCAGGCTCTGGTAGTGGATGGTGGCGGCGATAAGATCCTTGCCGGTCCCGTTCTCGCCCTCGATCAGGATCGACGTCGCCTCGCTCACGGCGACGCGGCGCACAAACGCAAGCATTTCGCGCATCGCCTGCGATTCGGCGATCACCTGGCGCTTGGAGGGCTCGGCTTCTTCGGTAATGTCCTTGATGGTGGCGGCGACGCCTTCCAGTTCGCCATTGCCATTCGTGAGCTGAACGGTGCGGATGACCACCAGCCGCTCACGCCCGTTATCGGTATGCAGGCGGACAGTACCGCTGGGCAGGCAGGAGAGCGGGCCGAGGCCCTGGCTGATGGCGCAATCCTCGTCGCACGCCCCGCAATGGAAGACTTCACGGCAGTGTTTGCCCACCAGCTCGTCGGCGGTCATGCCGAAGAGACGCTGGGCGGCCTGGTTCACGCCTGTGATGCGCGAATCCTTGTCATAGAGGAATAACGCGTCCGAAATCTGGTCAAAGACGGCCTCCAGTACGTCGGCACGCTGCCAGCGAGGGTCCAGAATGGCCACTGAGTGCTCCGCGATTGGCTTTAACTCCTATTATACGCAGAGAGTGAGTTGCTGAGCCTAGCCAATGGGTGATTTGCCCCAAACGGCCTCCTTCTTGTGTAAGTTGCCCCCTCGTCGCGTTGGGCGGATGCTCGTAAGTGGCTGTCTATCTGTGACTTTGCGGGTCAAAGGCCGACTTGGTTGCCGGATTGCATCCGTCCTTTGCGGAAGTACGCCCCGGACCAGGCGCGTGGTTTCTCAGGAACAGGACAGAAGAGCAATGAAAACCGTGCAAGTGGCGATACGCGATGCAGAATATGCGGAAAGCATCTGCAACGTCCTCCGGCGCGAGGGCAGGCATACCGTAGTGTTGGTGGATCAACCGGACCTGTCGCTGGAAGGCGTGATCGTCCTCGACTGCGAACACCTGGAGCGGATTGGAATCGCGGCGCAGGAGCCGGATCGGCTGGTGCTGGTGACGCGCAAGGACCCGGACCGGCTGGCCCGCATCTGGAATGCGGGGATTCGCCACGTTGTGTTCGAAGACGATTCGCCCAATACCGTGCAACTGGCGGTCAGCGCCGCCGAGTTGCGTCAGGCCCGGCCGGCCACCCAGAAAGACAACGCCGGGCAGGGCGCGGTCGGTGCGCCGCCGCGCCGGCATTCGCAACTTCGCAGGGGCTCGGAACTGCCGATTCTTGGCGGGAATGGGATGAATCGATACCGAGCTTGTCACTACCGTTTCCCGGTCAAAGGCCCGCATGAATTCTGAGGGAGGTCATTTATGATGATTCCACTGGTTTCACTATGGTGTTTGATGGCGATCGCGGTGCTGGTCCTCGCCGTGATGCGCAAGATGGCGTCAAAGGACGAGAGCGAAGTGCTCCATCCCGACGACAAGGCGTTTGAGGATCACCAGGCGGTAATCGCCCAGCGTCTCGAGAAGATCGACACCTGGGGCAAGATCGTCACTGCCGTCACGGTGGTGTTCGGATTGCTCCTCTGCGCCCTCTATCTTTACAACGGCTGGTTCGAGAGTCAGACTATCCGGTAGGAGCGTTCCCCGGGGCCCGGCCTTCGCGCCCGGCCCCGGAAACACAGGCCGACCGCGGCGTCGGAGCGTTTTCGACAAGACAAAGCCCCGATGCTGACCAAGACCGAAACCGACCTGATGATCCGGCGCCCCACCATGGAGCGTCGCGTCCTCGAGTTCTTCTTCTCCCCCAGGACCGTCGCCGTCATCGGCGCCACCGAGAAATCCGGCAGCGTCGGCCGCACCATCCTCTGGAACCTGATCAACAGTCCGTTCGGGGGCACCGTTTATCCGGTCAATCCGAAGCGCAGCAGCGTCCTCGGCGTGAAGGCCTATTCCAACGTCGCCGAGATTCCAGAGCCGATCGAGCTGGCCGTGATCGTGACGCCGGCCGCCACCGTGCCCGGAATTGTCCGTGAATGCGGGCAGGCCGGGGCGAAGGGCGCAATCATCATTTCAGCGGGCTTCCGCGAGTCCGGTCCGGCGGGCGTCAGGCTGGAAGAGGAGGTGCTGGCGGAAGCTCGCGCTGCCGGCGTGCGCCTGATCGGGCCGAACTGTCTGGGCGTGATGCGGCCCGTCACCGGCTTCAACGCCACCTTCGCTCCGGCGATGGCCAGCCGCGGCAATGTCGCATTCCTCAGCCAGAGCGGGGCGTTGTGCGCGGCCGTGCTCGACTGGAGCCGCCGCGAGCAGGTGGGCTTCAGCGCGTTCCTCTCCATCGGTTCGATGGTGGACGTCGGCTGGGGCAGCCTCATTGACTACTTCGGCAATGACGCCAAGACGCGCAGCATCGTGATCTACATGGAATCGGTGGGCGACGCCCGCAGCTTCCTCTCGGCGGCGCGCGAGGTGGCGCTGCAGAAGCCGATCATAGTGATCAAGGCGGGCCGGACCGAGCAGGCTGCGCGGGCGGCGGCCTCACATACCGGAGCGCTCTCAGGCAGCGACGAGGTGCTGGATGCGGCCTTCCGCCGCTGTGGCGTGCTCCGTGTCAACAGCGTCGCCGACATCTTCTACATGACCGAGGTGCTCGCCAGCCAGCCCCGGCCGAAGGGACCGCGGCTGCTGATTGTCACCAACGCGGGCGGGCCGGGCGTCCTCGCCACTGACGCGCTGCTGATGGCCGGCGGGCAACTCGCGACGCTTTCCGACAGCACCGTCGCCGCGCTGAACGAATTCCTCCCCGCGCACTGGAGCCGCAACAACCCGGTGGACATCATCGGCGACGCCGACGCCGACCGCTACGTCCGGACCGTAGACGCGCTGGCGAAAAATCCCGACGGCGACGGGCTGCTGGTGATCATGTCGCCGCAGGGCGTGGCCAGCCCTCTGGATGTCGCCGAGGCGCTGCGCCCCTACGCGAAGCTCAACCAGCGCCCGATTCTGGCGAGCTGGATGGGCGGTCTCGAAGCAGGCGTGGGCGAACAGGCGCTGAACTGCTGCGGTATTCCCACATTCCCGTTTCCCGACGCTGCCGTGCGCGCTTTCCACTACATGTGGAAGTACAGTTGGACCCTGCGCGGCCTCTACGAAACCCCGGTGCTGGCCGACGAGCCCGGCGTCACCATCGACCGCGCGCTGGTGGCGAAGATCATCGACCACGCGCGGGCAGTCGGGCGCACCGTCCTGACCGAGGTGGAATCGAAGGAGATCCTCAGGGCGTACTCGATCCCCGTGGCCGAGACCGTTCTTGCGGCAACGGCCGACGAAGCGGTGAAGGCAGCCCGGCAGATCGGCTATCCGGTGGTGCTGAAGCTGCACTCGGAATCGGTGACCCACAAGAGCGACGTGGGCGGCGTGCAGCTCGACCTGCGGCATGAGCAGGCCGTACGCAGCGGCTTCGAGGCGATCCGCAAGGCCGTCACCGAGATGGCGGGCCCGGGCGCATTCCAGGGTGTCACGGTCCAGCCGATGGTGCCGCGCTCGGGCATCGAGCTGATTCTGGGGTCGAGCGTGGATGCACAGTTCGGGCCCGTGCTGTTGTTCGGCGCTGGCGGCGAGCTGGTGGAGATCTTTAACGATCACGCGCTCTCGCTGCCGCCGCTCAACACCACGCTGGCGCGCCGCCTGATGGAACAGACGCGCATCTACACGGCGCTGCAGGGCACGCGCGGGCACAAACTCGTTGACATGAGCGCGCTCGAGCGCCTGCTGGTGCGCTTCAGCCAGCTTGTGGTGGAGCAGCCCGCCATCTGCGAAATCGACATCAATCCGCTGCTGGCCTCGGCCGACCGCATGGTGGCGCTGGATGCGCGCATGGTGGTGTATGCGCGCGGCGTGGATCTCGACACGGTGCCGAAGCCTTCGATCCGCCCCTATCCCAGCCGTTACGTCAGCGACGCGAAGCTGAACGATGGCACGCTGGTGGGCATCCGGCCGATCCGCCCCGAGGACGAGCCGCTGATGGTGGAGTTCCATCACACTCTCTCGGAACGCAGCGTCTACATGCGCTATTTCCACTGGATGAAGCTGGACCAGCGCATCACGCACGAGCGGCTGACGCGCATGTGCTTCATCGATTACGACCGTCAGATGGCGCTGGTGGCGGTGCATCAGGGCAAGATCCTCGGCGTGGCGCGGCTGGTGCGGTCGCCATTGGCGAACGACGCCGAGGTGGCCGTGATCATCAGCGATGCCTGGCACGGGCGCGGGCTGGGCTCGCAACTGGTGGAGCGCCTGGTGGGCTTTGCGCGCGACGAGAAGGTGACGCGGCTGAACGCGAGCGTACTCTACGAAAATCGGCCGATGATCCGGATTCTGGAGAAGATTGGCTTCCGTTTGAACCCGAGCACGGACCCGGAGACGGTGGACGCGACGATGGAACTGGGGTGAGGGGGCGCGTCTGGTCAACGCCCTAACAATCGCGTTTGGTGTACTGTTCGTGAGCGGGGTGGTTTGTAGCAGTCGTTCCAATTCTGTGTTCTTTCGGATTCTGGAAGAGGTGAATGGCAAACTGGAGCCGAAGGATCGCTTCACTGGACTCTTCGTTAGTGCGTACGCGTCTAGGGTCGTAAGGCGTCATTTGGAGCTCTTTCCGGACAGCAGGCTCCGTCGGACGCGGAAACGTACGTTGATTGCCGGGTTCGTTCTGGCGGGGCTGTCCATGGTTCTCTTTGGCGTGTTGGGACTGAGTAACACCAGCGCCGAACATGAGACAACGCAGTCGCATGTTCGGGGTCGGTAGAGCCGGCTGAAAGCCGGCTGCAGGCAGGATTGCCTGCCTCACAGTGCTACAACTAGATCGTGCCTGAGCTCCCCGAAGTCGAGACTGTAGTCCGCACCGTTGCGCCGAAACTGACCGGACGGCGGATCGTCAGTGCGCGGTTTTCATCGAAGCACGTCGTGCGGGAGAACTTCGCGCGGCTGGCGAAGCGCATCGCGGGGCGCACCGTGACCGGCGTCACGCGGCACGGCAAGTTCATCGTCATCGAACTCGACAAGGGCAACCTGCTGGTGCATCTCGGCATGACCGGGCGGCTCATCGTCAACGGCGAGACCGGGCCGTACACGCACGCGCTGTTCGAGCTTGACGAGGGCGTCCTCGTCTACAACGATCCGCGCCAGTTCGGCCGCATTGAGTGGAGCGAAGGTCTGCCCGCCCGCGTCGCGCGTCTCGGCCCCGACGCCCTCACCGTCACCGAAGACGAGTTCCTCACGCGCCTGAAATCGCGCCGCAGTGTGCGCATCAAGCCGCTGCTGCTCAACCAGGCATTCGTGCGCGGGATGGGCAACATCTACGCCGACGAAGCGCTGTTCGCCTCAGGCATTCATCCGCGGGCCGATGCGGCACGGCTGAGCAAGCCCCGCGCCCGCCGGCTGCATGCCGCCATGGTGGAGGTACTGCGCGCCGCGATTGCGAGCAAGGGCTCAACGATCTCCGACTACGTGTACGACGAGAATCGCCGCGGCAGTTTTCAGCAACACCTGCTGGCTTACGGGCGCACCGGCGAGCCATGCGAACGCTGCGGGACGCCGATCCGGCGAATTGTCCTCGGCGGGCGCGGCACGCATTTCTGTCCGAAGTGCCAGCGGGCTTGATGGCCGCAACATGGATAGCTGCTTTCTGATTCGTCTTTATCTTTGTTCATCCGTGGCGATTCGCACCCGCTTCACGTGCGCGGTTTCGCCGGCTACGATCTGCACGCGGCTCTGCGCCACGCCGAAATGATCGGCGAGAAAGGCGCACAGCGCGCGATTGGCCTTGCCTTTCTCGGGCGCAGCGGCGACTTTCACTTTCCAGGTGCCGTCGGCGAGTTTGCCCACCAGCTCCGTGCGTGAGCTCTTCGGGATGACCTTGACCGTAATCTCCACTCAGGCCTCGGCGAGCACTTCGGCGATGGTGTCGAGCAGCAACCGCGAGCGGCACGGCTTGCGCAGGACGCGTGCAACGGGAAGGTTTTCGGCGGCCCCGCCGGTGAGCACGATAATCGGCGCACGCGAGCCGAGCGACGCGATCAGTCTGAGCCCGTCCGCAATCGTGGGAAGGCGCAGATCCATCACGACGAGGTCGGCGGTATCGCAGGCAGCCGCCGAGGCGACGTCGGCCGCCTCCAGAACTGTATGGCCCGCGCCGCGCAGAGCCATTGCGCGCAGATCGAGTTGATCGGCATCGTCGTCCACTACCAGCACCGTGGCCATCACTCGAATTCGATAGAAGCGATCACCAGACTCGGCATCTGGTTGTTCCAGCTCGCGGGCACGTTGTCGAACGGCAGGCGGAATGCGCGCGTCTGGCCCGGCTTCAAGACACCGGTGGAGTTCTTCACGATGGGTACGCGCTCCCGCAACACCACTTCGCCATAGGCATCGTAGAAGACGCACATGATCTCCACCGAGCGCAACCCGCGATCGCCCTGATTCTGGATGTTGCCGACAATCTCCGTGATCGTCTGCTTCAGGTAGCTCTCAGTGGCCTTCAACTGCACGTCGCTGAGGTTGAGGTGACGGACGTACGCCTTTGCATCGGTGGTGAGAGCGATGACATCGGTTTGGGTTGGTGGCGTGTGCAGATACCAGAGCAACGCAGAGCCGGCTAGCACGACGGCGAGGATGACGATCAGCGTGGTTTTGCTGCCCACGGACTCAGAGTATCGCAACAGCGGGCGCTAGAGCAGATGGTAATGGCCGTCGCGTTCGACCAGTTCCACTGGGATGCCGAAGAGCGCGGCGATGCGCTCAGCCGTAAGAATTTCCCGCTTCGCCCCGTCGGCCTCAATGCGGCCTGCGCGCAACAGAATGACCCGGCCTACCTCGGGAATGATATCGGCCAGATCGTGCGTCACCACGATGAGCCCGAGTCCCGATTGCGCCAGATTGCGGAAGATGCGGCGGACTTCGCGCTGCGCGCGCAGGTCGAGCGAGGTGCAGGGCTCATCGAGCAGCAGCGCCTGTGGGCGGTGTGCCAGGGCGCGCGCGGTGACCACGCGATGCACTTCGCCGGAGGACATCTCGGTCATCGGCCGCTCGACGAGATGGTCCACCTCCATCGTTTGCAGCGCCCCGGTCGCCGCCGCGATCATCGCGTCGCTCACGCGATGATAGGGCATCAGGCACACGCTGCTGAAAAAACCCGAGAGCACAATCTCCATCGCGGTAGCGTCGCGCACGCAGGAAGCGACCAGATCGTTGGTGACGATGCCGAGAAGATTGCGCAGCTCGAAGACGTTCCAGCGCTCCTGGCCGAGGATCCGCACCGATGAATCCGCGCGCGCCAGCGGATAGCACTCGCGCGTAATGGCTTTGATGAACGTCGATTTGCCGCAGCCATTTGGGCCGAGGATGGCGACGTGCTCCCCGGGTTCGATGCGCAGCGAGACATCGCTCAGGCCGAGGCGCTCGCCGCGCATGATGGAGACGTTGCGGAATGCAATGAGGGCCGGTTCGGGCATCAGCGCGGTTCGAAGACCTCGATGGCAAAAGAGCGGCGGACGATGTCGCGCGCTTCGGATGTGTCGCTGATTTCGCCCGCGCCAGTCGCCTGCACCAGAATATTGCCCGCGGCGGTGGCTTCCGCGGGTCCGGCAATCACAGTGCGGCCCGTGGCCTCGGCAACAAGACGATTGAGTAGCGCGTTGCGCGATCCGCCGCCCACAATGTGAATGGTGCGGATTGTTCGTCCAGTGAGGCTTTCGAGCCCGTGCAGCACCTCGCGATATCGCGCCGCGAGGCTTTCGAGAATGGTCCGGCAGATTTGCCCTTTCGTGCGCGCGCTGCAGGCCGCGGCGATGCGCGCGGGCATGCCGCCAGGCTGCGGGAACGCGTCCGGATCGATCAGTTCGTCCGCGGGTCCCGCTTCTTCGGCCATCTGAATCAATTCGTCATAGGAATGCGATTCTCCCGCGTCGGCCCAGGCGCGGCGGCATTCCTGCAGCAGCCACAGACCCGCAATGTTCTTCAACAGGCAGGTCGATCCGCCGGCCCCTGCCTCGTTCGTGTAATTCAGTGCGCGCGAGGTCTGATTGACGATGGGGGCGGGGAGCTCGACGCCCATCAGGGACCATGTGCCCGAGCTGATGTAACACCAGTCGTCTCCGCTCGCGGGTACGGCGGCGATCGCCGCTGCGGTATCGTGCGCGGCCGTCGCGTAAACAGGCGCCGGTCCCAGTCCGGTCGCATCGCCGATAGCCGGAAGCAGGCTGCCCAGGCGTTCGCCCGGCTGAATGAGTTCCGGCAGAATGCGCGTGGGCAGGCCGAGCTTCTCCAGCAGCGGAGCCACGAAACAGCGCGCCGTCGTGTCGTAGCATTGCGACGTGCTCGCAATCGTCACCTCGCTGCGTGCGATGCCGGTGAGCCAGTAGTTCAGCAAATCGGGCATGAACAGCAGCTTTTCCGCCACCCGCAGTGCGGGTGCCTCCGCCAGTCGCATGGCATACAACTGGAACAGCGAATTGATCGCCATGATCTGGATGCCCGTGGCGGTGAACAGCTCTTCCTGCGAAACCACAGGGAAAAGCCTCTCGGGCACTCCCTCGGTGCGCGCATCGCGATAGTGCCGCGGGCAGTCGACCAGCGCGCCATCTGCGCCAAGCAGGCCGAAATCCACGCCCCACGTGTCCACGCCGATGCCGTCGATCTGCAGCTTGCGCTCTCGGCCCGCAACCGTGAGCCCGCGGACGATCTCGTGAAAGAGGCGGAAGCTGTCCCAGTAGAGCCCCGTGGGCAATTGTATCGGCTGATTGGGGAAGCGGTGCAGTTCCTCGAGCGCGAGCCGGCCGCCTGCCAGCGTGCCCAGCATCACACGGCCGCTCTCAGCGCCCAGATCGACGGCCAGATAGTGCGACATCCCTGGCTCGCAACGCTACAGCCCGTGCTCCGTGCCGCAGATATTCACCGCGACGCCGAGTTCGCGGAACATTGCCGCCTTCACCGCCAGCGCGCGATTCGCTGCCGCGCTGTCGGGCGCGTACGCCACCTGCACGTGATTCGACTTGTGCTGCGCCATGAGCTGATCGCGTGAGACGCCGCATGTCACGGCGTGCATGACCGGCCACTGCGGAGTTGTGATGTTCCAGCGGCGTTGCGTCTCCTCTGCCGGCAGCTCCACCACCTTGCCCCGGCCAATGTCCACCTTCAGCGCTCCCGCTTCCACGTACACGCGGCTCCACACGATGTCGCCCGGCTTGCTCACGCCCTTCACCGTGCCGCCGCCGAGGCGGAAGTACATCGATGGCTGGCGCTCGCTCACCGCGCCTGCGTAGCCGCCGATCAGGTGCGCCGGCGGCACCGCCCCGGAAATCTCGAAGACCCACACGAACTGACCTTTGTAATCCTCGCCGAATCGCACGTCGTGCAGCGTCGTCTCCGGCGCCAGACCGAGCTCCGTCCAGACGCGATTCGTGATCAGCGCGTCGAGGCCCGCGCACTCGTCCACTTCGTTGAAGTGCGGCAGCGGCCGGCCGGCATAAAGCACGCGTCCATTTCCGCGCGCGTTCACCGGCGGACGATCGGTGTTGTTGAGCAGTCCTTCAGCAAGGTCCGACGCCGGGGCGAGATCCTTCAAACCCTGCTGATACTGGATGCCGATCACATCGCAGCCGAAATCGTCGGCAATGCGCAGCGCTGCAATGTACATCTTGCATTGCTGCAGGATCTGATCGTCGGTCAGGTCGGTCTCGGGATTCGGCCCCGTGACGAAGCGCATGCCCTTCCCGTCCAGCCAGGCGCGCACCGCCCGCGCTTCAGCGTCCGGCGTCGCCAGCATCTCGGCGTACAGTGCCGACTGGCTCAGCCGTTCCTTGCCCACGCCGAGCGGCAACAAGTACGAGTCCTCGATGATGGCGTTGTACATGCCCATGCAGCCTTCGTCGAAGACGCCCATGATCGCTTTGCGCTTGCGCAGGTCGCTTGCCAGGCGCGCGCCCGTCGCTTCCACTTCGGCCGGCAGGCGGAAATCGCTGAGCGGTTTCACGTGACTGCGGTCATGCGCCACCGGCTCTCCGCGCAGCCACCTTCGCAGTCCGCCCAGGAAGAACGCATCCTTGAAATCGGCGCTCCACAAGCTGCTGAACGGCACGCCGGCCTTCGTGAGGCACGCGTTCAGATTCAGCAGTCCCACCAGACCCGGCCACTGCCCGCTCCAGTTCGCCACCGTGAGAATCGGCCCGCGATGCGACACCAGCCCGGTGAGCACCTGATGGCTGTATTCCCACACCGCCTCGCACACGATGAGCGGCGCATCCGGCGGCAGGCTGCGAAAGACCTCAATGCCCTGCTTCTGGCTGCCGATGAATCCGTGTTTCAGCTTTTCGTCGTAGGAATGCCCCCGTCGAATCTCGCGCCCCTCGGCGCGCACGGCGGCCATGACGGCTTCTTCCACTTCCTGCTGCGCGGCCCAGCACTTCTGATTGGCGGCCAGACGGAGGTCGCCATTGGCAATGAGGTAGATCGTCTCCGGCATTTCGATGGGTCCTGCGCGACCAATCTATCATGTTCTGAGGAGAACCCATGAACCTTACTCGCCGGGACCTGGGCCGTATGACGGCGGCTGCAACCATGCTGGGCGGCGCGCGCGCCATCGCCGCCGACGAAGAACGCCGCGTCGGTTACGCGATCATCGGCCTCGGCCGCATTTCCATGGAGCACTTCATGCCGGCCGTCAAGATGTCGCGCCATGCGCGCATCACCGGTATCGTCAGCGGCCATCGCGCCAAGGCGGAGAAGATGGCGGCCGAGTACGGAGTTCCCTCCAGCGCGATTTACACCTACGAAGACTGCGACCGCATGGCCGACAACAAGGACATCGACGCCGTCTACGTTGCGCTCCCCAACAGCATGCACGCCGAGTACACTATTCGCTCGGCCAGGGCCGGCAAGCACGTGCTGTGCGAAAAGCCGATGGCAACCAGCGTTGCCGATTGCGAGGCGATGATCGAAGCCTGCCGACGCGCCGATCGCAAGCTGATGATTGCCTACCGCTGTCATCTGGAGCCGACCAACCTGCGCGCCGTGCAACTCATTCGGCAGGGAATGCTGGGCAGCGTGCAGGCGATTGAGAGCTCGTTCGGCTTTCCG
>Ga0335084_10004465_pt1 | contig 13771 bp, 15 predicted proteins | sample Lox_Sample_44_FD_206721 | JGI IMG/M metagenome (GOLD analysis project Ga0335084, IMG submission 206721) | Soil microbial communities from Loxahatchee National Wildlife Refuge, Florida, United States - Lox_Sample_4.4 | ecosystem: Environmental > Terrestrial > Soil > Wetlands | place: USA... | reverse complement strand
GAGATTCTGTCCCGCGCCGACAGGCAGGACGTGTGGATGCATCCCGCCGACGCCGCCGCGCGCGGCATCGTCAACGGCCAGGCCGTGCGCGTGTTCAATCAGCGCGGCGCCACGATCCTGCCCGCGCACGTGACCGACCGCATCGCCCGCGGCGTGGTCTCGATCAAGGAGGGCGCCTGGTTCACTCCCGGCGAATCCGGAGCGGACACGCGGGGCTGCGCCAATGTGCTGACGGAGGATCGCGCGACACCGGCCGGCGCGCCGACGTACAACACCTGCCTCGTCGAGATCGCTCCCGCCTGATCGCCCGGTCCTTGCCACCCGCCAGCATGAGCGACGACGCCCTGATCGAAGCCAGGGTCGCCCAGGCCCTCGAAGGCCTGGGCACGACCTGGGAGCTGATGCGCATCGACCCCGACTTCGCCGACACCGCGGCGTTCTGCGAGAAGTACGGCGTGGCCATGGACCATTCCGGCAACACCATCATCGTCGCCTCGAAGAAGGAGCCGAAGAAGTACTGCGCCTGCCTCGTGCTGGCCACCACACGGCTCGACGTGAACCACACGGTGCGCCGCCTCATGGACGTCTCGCGCGTGTCCTTCGCCACCGCGGAGGAGACGCGGGAGCTCACCGGCATGATGATAGGTGGCGTCACGCTGCTCGCCCTCCCGCCCGATCTGCCCATCTACGTCGACGACCGCATCATGGCGCTCGACTACGTGATCCTGGGCGGGGGCAGCCGCTCCTCGAAGATCAAGCTCGCCCCGGAAGCGCTCCGGAAGCTGCCCGGCCTCCACGTCGTGCCCGGCCTCGCGCAGGCCATCGGATGAAGGTCGGGGTCAACCTCATCAACTTCGGCCCCGGCGCCGAGCCGAAGGTCCTCTCGCGCTGGGCGCGCGTGGTCGAAGATCTCGGTTACCACCTCCTGATGACCTCCGATCACATCGCCATCACGCCCGACGTGGCGGGCCGCTACCCTGCGCCCTTCTACGAGCCGTTCAGCATGCTCGGGTGGCTGGCGGGCATCACGAGCAGGATCGAGCTCGGCACCACGGTCATCATCGTGCCGTATCGCCATCCGCTCGAGACGGCGCGCGCCACGGCGGTGGTGGATCAGCTCTGCGGCGGGCGCTTCATCTTCGGCGTAGGCGTGGGCTGGGCGAAGCAGGAGTTCGAGGCCATCGGCGTGCCCTTCGACACGCGCGGCGCCATGACCAACGACTATCTGCAGGCGATCAAGGCCTGCTGGACACAGGACATCGCCTCCTACGAAGGCCGCTTCGTCCACTTCCGCGACATCCACACGGCGCCCCGGCCCGTGCAGAAGCCGGGTCCGCCCGTCTGGGTCGGCGGCTCGAGCGACGCCGCGCTCCGCCGGGCGGTCCGGCACGGAGAGGCGTGGCATCCCATCCGGAGCCGAGTGGATTGGCTGAGGGATACGGGCATGCCGAAGCTCCGCGAGATCGCGCGGCAGGAAGGCCGGCCGGTGCCGGCGCTCTGCCCGCGCATCATACTCAACCTGACCGACGGCCCCGCGCCCGAGGACAGGCGCGTGGCGGGACAGGGCGATCTCGAGCAGGTGCGCGGCGATCTGCTCGCGCTCGAGAGGCTGGGCGCCGCCTACGTGGTGCTCGACACGTTCACGGGCGACATAGAGGCCACCCGCGATCACGAGCCCGCCTGGATCGCGCTCGAGACCGCCGCGGAGCGGCTGCTCGACCTCGAGCGCGGGACCGTGCGCTGATGCTGCGCGCGGCGGCGCTCGCCATCGTCATGCTCCTGACCTCGAGCGCGGGGGCGGGAGCGGAGGGCATCATGGTCACTCTGGGCACGGCTACTCCCGGCGGAGGCTTCCCCGTCTACGGCGACGCCGTCGCCCTGACCATCAACGAAGTGGACCCGTCCCTCGAGGTCCGCACGCGAAACACCAAGGGCTCGACGGAGAATGTCCCGCTCCTCGAGGCCGGCCAGCTCGACCTGGCCCTGGTGCAGGGCGAAGTCGCTCACGAGGCCCTCGCCGGCATAGGCCGCCCGGCTTCCCGGCTCGTGATCTTCGCGGCCATGTACACGACGCCCGGCATGTTCGTCGTGCGCGGCGACCAGCCGTACCGCGCCATCGCCGACCTGAAGGCCAAGCCGGTGGTCTGGGGGGCGCGCGGCTCAGGCCTCGTCGTCCTCGCGCGCTATGTCCTCGATGGACTCGGCCTCGATATCGAGCGCGACTTCCAGTCGAGCTACCTCGATCGCGCGGGCGACGGTCCGGTCATGGTCCAGGACGGGCGCGCGGCGGCGCTCTGGGGCGGCGGGGCGGGCTGGCCCGGCTTCACCGCCGTTGCGCGGGGCCCGCAGGGCGCGCGCTTCATCGCGCCGAACGCAGAGGAGCGCACACGCATCCAGGCGAAGCACCCGTTCCTCAAGACGATGTCAATACCGGCCGGCGCGTACCCCGGCCAGGCCGAGCCCATCGTCTCGGTGGGCTCGTGGAGCTTCATTCTCGCTCGGCCCGGGCTGCCCGACGAGACCGTCTACCGTCTGGTCAAGGCCCTGCATCGCGGCGAGTCTGCGCTCGCCGCCCGACTGCCCCAGGGACACGAAACCACCGCGGCGAATACCGTGGCCGCCGCGCCGCGCGCCGATCTGATTCACCCGGGCGCGCGACGCTATTTCCGAGAGATCGGACTCACACCCTAGAGGAGGATCCGCGCCATGATCTATGAGATCCGCACCTACGGCCTCAAGGTTGGCAGCCTCGCTGAAGTCGAGAAGCGCTACGGCGAAGCCTACGAGCACCGGAAGAAGTACTCCGAGCTCACCGCCTTCTTCCATACGGAGATCGGGCCGCTCAACGAGATCATCCACATCTGGGGATATGAGAGCCTCGAGGAACGGACGCGCATCCGCGCCGCAGCCTCCAAGGACCCCAACTGGCCGCCGAAGATCCAGGAGTTCATCACCCGCATGAGCTCCGAGATCGTCATGCCCTTCACCTTCGCGCCCTTGCCGAAGCCGGGCACGTACGGCCCCTTCTACGAGTTCCGCCAGTACGAGATGAAGGCGGGCACGCTGCCGGATCTCTTGAGGCGCTGGGAGCCCAAGCTGCCGGGCCGTCTCGCGCTCTCCCCCATCGCGCTGGTGGGGAACGTCGAGTTCGGCACCGCGAACCGGTTCGTGCACATCTGGCCCTATCCGAGCCTCGATGCGCGGATGGCGACGCGGAAGAAGGCGGTGGCCGAAGGCCTCTGGCCGCCGGGCGGCGGGGCCGACACGCTCGTGACCCAGGCGACCAAGATCGTCATGCCCTCGGCCTTCTCGCCGATGCAGTAGGCGGGCGCGATGGCAATCGAGGTCGATCTCTACAGCGACACGGTGACCAGGCCCACGGCCGAGATGCGCCGCTTCATGTGCGAGGCCGAGGTGGGCGATGAGCAGAAGTACGAGGACCCGACGGTGAATCTCCTCCAGGAGATGGTCGCCGAGCTTCTCGGCAAGGAGGCTGCGCTCTTCCTGCCCTCGGGCACGATGTGCAACGAGATCGCGCTGCGGGTGCACTGCCGTCCCGGCGAGGAAATGCTCGCGCACAAGACGGCGCATCCGATCCACTTCGAGACCGGCGGCCCCGCGGCGCTCGCCGGCGTCAACGTCCAGTCTCTCGATGGCGCGCGCGGACAATACGACGCGGCCACGCTCGAGGCGGCCATCCGTCCCGACAGCCGCCACATGCCGCGGAGCCGTCTCGTCTGGGTGGAGCAGACGTCGAATCTGGGCGGCGGGTCCATCTGGCCTCTCCCGATGGTCCGCGCCGTCACCGAGGTGGCCCGCCGCCACGGGCTCTCGACCCACATGGACGGCGCGCGGCTGATCAACGCGGTGGTCGCCTCGGGGATCGCCGCGCGCGACTGGGCCCAGCCCTTCGACACCGCGTGGATAGACTTCACCAAGGGGCTGGGCGCGCCGGTCGGCGCGGCGATAGCCGGCTCGCGGAGCTTCATCGCCGAGGCATGGCGGTGCAAGCAGCAGATGGGCGGCGCGATGCGCCAGGCGGGCATCATCGCCGCCGGCGGCGTGTACGCCTTGCGGCATCACGTCAAGCGCCTCGCCGAGGACCATGCCAATGCCAGACGTCTCGCCGAGGGGTTGGCCGCGCTCCCCGGCATCAAGCTCGATCCCGGTACCGTCGAGACCAATCTCGTCTTCTTCGACCTCGCGGGCTCCCTCGACGCATCAACCGCCGTCGAGCGGCTCCTCGCCCACGGCGTGCGCATGGGCGCGCTCGGTCCGCGAACCATACGCGCCGTCACCCACCTCGACGTGAGCGCAGCCGGTGTCGAGAAAGCGCTCGCCGCGGCCCGAACCGTGTTCGGAGGCTGAACCCTTGGTGAGAAGCATTTTGTTCGACCACATCGCCATCGGTGTGCCGCGGATGGCCGATACCGCCCCGTTTCTGGCCGGCGAGCTGGGTGGCATTCCCGACTCCGGCTACCCGTCGGGGCCGTTCGCCTGGGGCTCGTATCGCTTCGATGGCGGCGGCTGCATCGAGCTGATCGAGCCGCGCGGCAGCTCGGGGTTCGTCCACCGGTTCCTGGCCGAGCGCGGGCCCGGGATTCACCATGTCACCTTCAAGGTGCCGAGCCTGGACGAGGCCTGCGCCCGTGCCGAGGCGGAGGGCTATGACATCGTCGGGCGCGACGAATCGGATCCGGAATGGAGGGAGGCTTTCCTCCATCCGAAGCAGGCGCTCGGCATCGTCGTCCAGTTCGCTCAGCCGGGCCCGTCCGACGGGGCGGCGGATCCCGCCACTCCACCACCCGCGGTGGCTTCACCTCCGCCGCCCGTGACGCTTCTGGGCCTGCGCATGCGATGCCAGTCGCGAGAGCGCGCCATCACGCAATGGGGCATGGTGCTCCAGGGCAAGATGGCAGACGGACCGCGGGGAAGTCTTCTCTTCACCTGGCCCGGCTCGTTCATGCGGCTTGCCGTCGAAATCGACCCGGTCCAGAGTGAGGGCCCGATCGCGATCGAGCTGGCCGCCTCGCGGCGCATTCCGCTGCCGAAGGGTCCGCATCCTTTGCTTGGGGCTGTCTTCGAGGAAGAGGAGGCCTGACATGGGAATCCTGGTCACGCCGGTTCAGGGCGACTTCGTCGCGCGACTGACCGGACTCGATCTCTCGAAGCCGCTGGACGAGGGCGACTTCGGCCAGGTGCGCGACGCCTTCAACCGCTATGCCGTGCTGGTCTTCCCCGAGCAGATGCTCACCGACGACCAGCAGATCGCCTTCAGCGAGCGGTTCGGGCCCCTCGAGGTCAGCATCCGCAAGGACCGCCAGCGCCGCATCGAGAACCCGCGCATCTCCGACATCTCCAACGTGGACGAGCGCGACCGCGTCTTCGATCCCGACGACGAGCGCGCCATCTACAATGCCGGCAACCGCCTGTGGCACAGCGACAGCTCATTCAAGCAGGTGCCGGCCATGGCCTCGCTCCTCTCCGGTCGCGAGGTCCCGCCCGAGGGCGGCGAGACCGAGTACGCCGACCTGCGCGGGGCCTGGGATGCGCTGCCCACCGATGGCAAGCGCGGGCTCGAGTCGCTCGTCGCCGAGCACAGCTTCGTCTACTCGCGCGGGCTCATCGGCTACGACCAGTTCACCGACGCCGAGCGGGCCGCGGTGCCGCCGGTGCTGCAGGCGGTGGTGCGCACGCATCCCGCGACGGGACGCACGTCGCTCTACTTGGGCTCGCACGCCTCCTACATCATCGGCCGCCCGGTCGAGGAAGGGCGCGCGCTCCTGCGCGAGCTCCTGGACTTCGCCACCCAGCCGCAATTCGTCTATCGCCACGTCTGGCGCCGGCACGACCTCGTCATGTGGGACAACCGATGCGTCCTCCATCGCGGACGCCCATGGGACGAGCGGCGTCACCGCCGCGTCATGCACCGCACCACCGTGGCCGGCGCCGGCCCCACCGTCGTCGGCGGCCGCCCGATCAGCGTCGGCTAAGCCACCCCGGAGGGCTACGCCCCCATCTCAGCCGCGCGGATCGACTCCACGCGGATCTCCTCGGTGAGCCGCGCCTTGTAGGCGGAGAATTCGGGCGTGGTCTTGACCGTGTAGTGGCGCGGGTGCGGCAGGTCGATTACGATGTCGCTCTTGATCCGCCCCGGCCGCGCGGTCATCACCGCGACACGATTCGCCATGAAGATAGCCTCGTCGATGTCGTGAGTCACGAAGAGGACCGTCTTCCGGTCCGCTTCCCAGATTCCGAGCAAGAGCTCCTGCATGAGCGCGCGCGTCTGGTTGTCGAGAGCGCCGAAGGGCTCGTCGAGCAGCAGGACCTTGGGATCATTGGCGAGGGCTCGGGCGAGCGCGGTGCGCTGCTGCATGCCCCCGGACAGCATGCGCGGGTAGTGACGCTCGAAGCCGCGCAGGCCCACGCGCTCGATGTAGTGCGCGGCGATGTGCCCGCGCTCGGCTGAGCCCAGCCCCTGCTCCCGCAGCCCGAAGCCGATATTCTCCTCGACGGTGAGCCACGGGAAGAGCGTGTAGGACTGGAACACCATGCCGCGATCGGCGCCGGGACCGGCCACGGGACGGCCATCGAGGAGCACCCGTCCGGTCGTCGGATGGTCGAGGCCCGCGACCATCCGCAGGAGCGTGGATTTGCCGCAGCCGGACGGCCCGAGCAGGCACAGGAAGTCGTTGTCGGCGACGCGCAGAGAGGTCGGCTCGATGGCCCGGGTCGGCGGCCCGCCGCGCACGCCCGGAAATGTCCGGCTCAGCTCCTCGATCGAAAGCGTGGGCACGGGGGAAGGCTCAGGCCAGGCTCCAGGGGAACAGCCGTCGGTTCAGCGTCTTGAAGAGGTAGTCGGACACGAGGCCGATCACGCCGATCACCACGATGCCGAAGATGATCTGCCCCGTGTCGAGGAGAGCCTGGCTGTCGGTGATCATGTGCCCGATCCCACTCGACGCGCCAATCAGCTCGGCCACGATGACGTAGGTCCACGCCCAGCCGAGCACGAGCCGCAGCGTCTCGGCGATGTCGGGAGCGCTCGACGGCAGGAGAACGCGCCGGACGATGCCTCCCGCGCGCGCGCCCAGCGTGTAGGCGGCCTCCACCAGATCGCGCCGCGTCGAACCCACGGTGACCGCCACCATGAGCACGATCTGGAAGAAGCAGCCGATGAAGATGACCATGAGCTTCTGGGCCTCGCCGATCCCGGCCCAGAGGATCAGAAGGGGGATGAAGGCGGAGGCGGGCAGATAGCGGGCGAAGGACACGAAAGGCTCGAAGAACGCCTCGATCGGCTTGTAGGCGCCCATCAGCATGCCGAGGGGCACTCCGAACAGCGAGGCGATGGCGAAGCCGCCGAAGACCCGCCACACGGTGACGCCGATGTCCTCGTAGAAGCCGTGCACGACGAGGAGCGTCCAGCCCGAGGCGAGCATGGTGATGGGGTCGGCGAGAAATGTGCGGTTGACGAAGCCGCCGAGCGTGGCGGCGCCCCAGACCAGAAAGAACAGCACGAAGAAGGCCACGCCGAGCGTGATCTTGGCCGCGCGCGAGACGGGGACGAGCGGCTTCAGCATCGTTCGGCGGCGCGCGCGCCGCGACCGGCCTGCCCGCCCGTCACTTGATGAAGCGCGTGTCGATGGTGGACGCGACGTCCGGCACGCTCTTGATGATGCCGAGCTCGAGCAGAAGCTCGGCCGCTTCCTTGCTGAAGGCCTGCATGTCGCCCGCGAAGAACTTGCGGTTGGCCTCCCGGTTCTGCCAGCGGAGATAGGCCTGGGACTTCTCGAACTGCTCGCCCGTCTGCTTCACCACCGCGCCCATGATATCGAAGCTCTTCTTCGGGTCCTTGGCGATCATCTCGACGGCTTCGAAGTAGCTGTCCACCATGGCCTGCACGAGCTTCGGGTTGTCGGCGATGAATTTCGGCGTGCAGCCGAAAGTATCCATGATCATCGGATAGTCGAGCGTGGTGGCGATGATCTTGCCGGCCTCGGGCTTCTCGCGCACCGAGGACAGATACGGCTCATAGGTCATGGCCGCGTCGTTCTGGCCCGCGATGAAGGCCTGCGCGGCGGCGGCGGGCTCGAGGGTCGCTACCTTCACGTCCTTGACCGAGAGCCCGTTCTTCTTGAGCATCCATGCCAGCGTGAAGTACGGCGCGGTCCCGGGGGCCGAGGCCGACACCGTCTTGCCCTTGAGGTCGGCGATCTTCGCGATGCTGTTGCGCACGACCATTCCGTCCGCGCCGTACGACTTGTCGAGCTGGAGGACCTGCTTGGTCGCCACCCCGTTGGCGTTCCAGACGATCCACGTCTCCACCGTGGTTGCCGCGCACTGCACGTCACCCGAGGCGATGGCGAGGTGCCGGTCCTTCTGGGGAATGAACTTGATGGTGACGTCGACACCGTTCTTCTTGAAGATCCCCGCCTTCTCCGCGAGCGAGAGCGGGGCGAAGCCCGTCCATCCGCTCATGGCGATGGTGACCTTCGGCAGATCCTGGGCGGGGGCGGCGCCGGCGAGCGCGAGAGCCAGGGCACCAGCGACGAGACAGATGACGGAGCGCATGGGCATTCCTCCTGGGCAGTTCATGGGCACTGGGAGCGCGCGTCGTGGCGCCGTTACGGCGCCCAGAGGATACTACACGCCACGCCGTCCGGCGAAGCGCACGTCGTCCCCGCTCCGGTTCAGCTCTCGTAGACGCGCTTGAGCTCGCCCTCGGCCCAGCGCACGGCGTCTTCGGGCGGCATCCCCTGCACCGCCTTGGCGTACATGTCGGTGATGACGTACTTGGTGTAGACGAGCGTGGCCTTGGCGCTGGGTGGGCCCGCATAGCCGAGCGCGCGCGAGCCGCGAGCCGCCGTCTTGAACGGGCGCATCGCCTCGTCGACGTCGCTCCACATCCTGCTCCCCTCCCAGAAGGCGTTGGCTCCCGTGGCATAGCCGCCCTCGAGCTCGAACCAGCGCGTGTACTGCTCCTTCGAATGGAGCCATTTGACGAGTTCCCTGGCCGCCGCCACGTTCTTCGACTGCTTCATGATGGTGGTGGAATACGTCACGTGGTAGGTCGGGGTGGGCCCGAGCGGTCCGTCGGGGTAGCGGAAGTGACCGATGTCGGGCCACAAGGGCTGACCCTTCTCGTCTTTGATGTCCGGTCGCCGCTTGGCGAGGATATAGATGCTGCCACCGTTGAGGGTGGCGGCGATCTCGCCGGAATGGAAGGCGCGGTTGTTCGTCGTGTCGTCCCAGGCGAGGCCGCCCTCGTCGCAGGCTTCCTTCCAGAAGGCGGTCATCCACTTGACGGCCTCCACGGTGTTCTTCGAGTAGAGCGTCACCCTCCGGCCCGTCTTGTCCGTCTCCGCGCCGCCGAAGGTCCACGTCAGCGGATAGGACCAGGTCGGCGCGTCGTTGACGGTGTGGCCGAGCGTCTGGCCGAAGGGCCGGCCCTTCTTCTTGAGCGCAGCGCCGATCCTCCGGTACTCGTCGAGTGTCTTGGGCGGCTCGAACGCGCCCACCTCCGCGAACCACGACTTGCGATAGTTGACCATGGCCGGCGTGATGCAGTGGGGCAGGCCGAGCCAATGGCCGCCGTCCCGCGCGGCGGCCTCCGACTGCGAGTAGAACTTGCCCTGATCGCGCTCTTTCCACTCCGCGAGGTCGGACACGTCGGCGAGCGCCGGAGCATAGAGATGCGGCCAGTTGTGGAGCATCTGGACGATGTCGGCGCCGGAGCCCGACTGGATGGCCGCGGTGATCCGCGTCTGGAGATCGTTCTCGTTGATGGTCTCGAGCGCCACCTCCATCTTCATCTGCTTGCCGTACTCGGCGAGCTGGCGCTTGAGCTCGGCCTCGCCCTGCGGAATGAAATCCACGCGGAAGAGGAGATGGAGCCGCGTGGCCTGCGCGTGGGCGGGCGCGCGGCGTGAGGCCAGGATGCCCGCCACGCCGGCGGCGCCCCCCTCGAGGAATCCCCTGCGTCCCAGCATGCGGCGCCTACTTCTTCCTGACGAAGATCACGTCGAAGTTCTGTTTTTGCACCGCCTGGAAGTACACGCCCTGAAGCTCGTCGCGCTTCGGATCATAGGTCAGCGTATAGGTGCTGCCGGGGTAGTTCGGCGCGCGGAGCTCCACGAAGACCGTCAGCTTCGCCCCTTCGTGCGTCGCCTTGGCGTAGCCGACATTGATCGGCCGGGGATTGAGGTAGACGACGTCCATCCCGCCGTCGGCGCGGATCTCGCGGATCTCGAGGACGTATCCCCCGTCGGGCCGGAGCCAGCGGCCCTTCAGGGGGCCGAAGCCGGAATCGGCCGCGATGGCCAGCGTCGAGAGAAGCCCTGCCGTCAGAGTCACCAGCGCCGCGATGGGGGCCGCGCGCCGCGCGAATGCCTTCCGCATGTGGGTGCTCTCCCTGGGTGCCTGTGTGAGATGGCGGGACTCAGGCTGCCCGCTCTTCTTCGGCGAAGCGCAGGAGTGCCAGCGCGAGGGCGATCACCACGGGGCCCAGCACGATGCCGATGGCGCCAAACGTGGCGAGTCCGCCCATGAGACCGAGGAGCACGGGCAGCGTCGAAATCTGGGCGCGGCCCGAGACGACGAGGGGCCGGACGATATTGTCAACCAGCGACACCACGACCATGCCCCAGAAGGTGAGGAAGAGGGCGGCACCCACGCGTCCCTGCACCGCGAGAATGATGGCGGCCGGTGCCCACACCAGAGACGAGCCCACCAGCGGCACCAGCGCCGCCAGCGAGGCGAGGACGCCGAAGACCACCGGAGACGACAGTCCCGTGAACGCGAAGCTCAGGCCCACCAGCGTGCCCTGCACGAGCGCCGTGAGCAGCGTGCCCAGGGCCACCGCCCGGGTCACCGCGGAGAGATGGCCGACCAGGTCCGCCTTGCGCTCCGCGCTCAGCGGGATGAGGCGCACGGCGCGCGCGGCGGCCTCACCGCCGTCGCGCAGGAAGAAGAACAGCAGGAACAGCGTGAGGCCGACCTCGACGACGACTCCCAGCACGCCGGCGAAAAACTCGCCGCTCGAGGCGATGAGCAGCGAGAGGAGCGATCGGCCGCCGTCGAGGGCCCAGCCGCGGATCTGCGCCGGCGGCACCGGCACAAACCTGCCGATCCACTGGAAGAGTTGCTCGAGCGCGGGCATCTGCAACAGGTCGCTCGGCTGGGCGATCTTGTATCGCTCGGCCAGCTCCTCGAGCCTCCCCAGGAGCTCCGTCGCCTGGCCGGCGAATATGATCGCCGTCACCACCGCGGGGATGAGGACGAACATCGCTCCGGCCAGAGTCAGCAGCAAGGCGGCGAGCCCAGGGCGGCCGCCGAGCTTCCGGGTGAGCAGCCCATTCAGCGGCGCGATGAGGAACGCGAGAAGCCCCGCCCACAAAATGGAAGCGAGGAAGGGCTTGAGGATGCTCAACAGGGCGAAAGCGAGGAGGCCGCCCGCCACCAGCCCGAACACCCTCGCGTAGAAGCGGCTCTCCCCTGCCTCGGCCATGACGCCCTACTTCAGCTTGATGTCGATCCCTTCGCCGGCCAGCGTGAGCTTCACGCCCGTCTGGGTGCTGGACAGCTCCATGACGACGCCGTTCTGGTTCTTGAGGGCCACGACGCTCATGCCCCCGCCGACGGCCGCCCCCGCCTGCGCGGCCGCGTAGTTGCCCGAGAAGTCCTCGGCCTTGTCGAGGTGGTAGACCTTGCCCTTTGCGCTGACCTTGGATACGCCCAGGTCCACCACGCTGAGCCCTTTGACCGAGAAGGAATACGTCTTGCCCTTGTAGCGGAGCTTGCCATCGCCCCAGCTCACGCCGACACCCAGCGCCACGGACTTGCTCTCGATCGTCACCGTACCCGAGGGCTTCTCATCCGCCGCCGCCACTCCACCGACGCACACGAGCGCCGCCGCCAACACCCAGATCCATGCACGCGCCATGCTGATCTCCTTTGCGTCTTGAAATTTTTACTGCCGCTGAAGTGTAGCACGGGGCGCGGTATAGTACCGTCCATGACCACCTTCCCGCTCGCGCTCGACGGCATCCGCGTCATCGATCTCTCGCGTGTCATCGCCGGACCCTGGTGCGGCGCCCTGCTCGCCGATTTCGGGGCCGACGTGATCAAGGTCGAGGACCCGGGGGGCGGCGACGAGTCGCGCACCTGGCCGCCCTACAAGGACGGCGAGGCCGCGGCCTATCTGCTCTTCAACCGCAACAAGCGCGGCATGCAGGTCGATCTCAAGGCCGCGGAGGGCGTGGAGGTCGTCAAAGCGCTGGTGCAATCCGCCGACGTGGTCATCGAGAACTTCCGCACGGGCACCATGGAGAGCTTCGGGCTGGGCTACGAGACGCTGGCGGCGATCAACCCACGCCTCATCTACTGCTCCGTCTCCGCCTTCGGCCGCACCGGCCCGCGCAAGGATTCTCCGGGCTACGAGGCGTTGATGCAGGCCTTCTCCGGCATCATGTCCATCACCGGCGAGCCGGGCGGCCAGCCGGTGCGCGCGGGCGTCTCCTTCCTCGATCTCTCCACCGGCATGCTCTGCGCCCTGGGAGTCTGCGCCGCCGTGATCCAGCGCGAGAAAACCGGGCTCGGCCAGCGCGTGGACGGCTCCCTGCTCGAAACCGCGGTGAGCCTGCTCGCCTTCCACGCCGAGGGCTTTCTCCTCACCGGCGCCATCCCGAAGGCGCTCGGCTCGGGCCATCCGTCGCTGTCGCCCTATCGCAACTTCAAGTGCCGGGATGGCCAGTGGATCTTCATCGCCGCCGCCAACGACCGCTTCTGGCAAAAGCTGGCAGGCGCGCTCGATTTGGGCGACCTGGCGACGGACCCGCGCTTCGCGGTGAACCAGCAGCGCGTCAAGAACCGCGTCGAGCTCGAGACGCTGCTGGAGCGCGTGATCGGCGAGCGGGAGCGCGAGCCACTCCTCAAGCTTCTCGCCGAGGCCGACGTGCCCGCCACACCCGTCAATACCGTCGACCAGGTCATGAGCGATCCGCAGACCGTCGAGCGCGGCATCGTCCAGAAGGTCACGCACCCCAAGCTCGGCGAGATCCCGGTGGTCGGCACGCCGCTCAGGTTCTCGCGGATGTCGCCCGGAGTCCGCCGCGCGGCGCCGCTGCGGGGCGAACATACCGATCAGATCCTCGCCGAGTGCGGCCTGGGGCCCGAGCGGATCCGCGAGCTGCGCGACAAGAAAATCGTTCTCTAGCGGGAGGACAACCATGTTCGGTCTCCACAAGGTCTCGATGATCACCAGGGACGAAGCGCTGCCGGGCCGCACGACTCCCATGCCGGTGCCCGAAAAGCATTTCGTGAGCGGCGCGCGCCTCACGCCGCCCTTTCCCGAAGGGACGGAGCTGGCGCTCTTCGGCATGGGCTGCTTCTGGGGCGAGGAGCGCGTCTTCTGGCAGGCGCCGGGGGTGTACTCCACCTCCGTCGGCTACGCGGGCGGCTTCACGCCCAACCCCACGTACGAGGAAGTCTGCAGCGGCATGACGGGGCATGCCGAAGTTGTGCGCGTGGTCTTCGAGCCCACGAAGGTGTCGTACGAGAGCCTGCTCCGTCTCTTCTGGGAGGGGCACGATCCGACCCAGGGCCTGCGGCAGGGCAACGACGTCGGAAGTCAGTACCGCTCCGCCATCTATGCCTACGGCGACGCCCAGCTCAAGGCCGCTCTCGCATCGAAGGAGGCCTATCAGCGTGTGCTGACCAAGGCAGGCTACAAGGCGATCACCACGGAGGTCCTTCCCGCGCCGGAGTTCTA